>Ga0102812_10001613_pt1 | contig 15648 bp, 18 predicted proteins | sample ColrivemetaGS713_FD_79334 | JGI IMG/M metagenome (GOLD analysis project Ga0102812, IMG submission 79334) | Estuarine microbial communities from the Columbia River estuary - Flood tide ETM metaG S.713 | ecosystem: Environmental > Aquatic > Marine > Intertidal zone > Estuary | place: USA... | reverse complement strand
GTGCGTAAGGCGTAGCCTGGGGCGCGCCGCATCCCGATTCATCGGGAGAGGAGGACAAGGGATGAGAACTGCTCTGCACGGCTCCGTAGGATCGGGTTTGAAACCCGATCCTACGGAGCCGTGCAGAGCAGTGGACAGCACGGTGCCTTCTCCCGTCCCGACTAGAAAAGTCGGGACGGGAGAAGGCATGGCCCCTGATAAACGAAAAGTATCTACACCATTCCCAGCCCCTCTGGTCGGGGAGGAAGTTCTTTGGCGGATTTTTCTAAGACATTCACATCGATGATCTCGTCGGCATTGGCCAAGAGGCGGCGGCAATCCTGGCTGAGGTCTTTCAGGTGTACTCTTTTGCCTAGCTTATGATAACGCTCGGTGAGCTTGTTCAGAGCTTCGATGGCTGACATATCCACGACGCGGCTTTCGGCGAAATCAATGACGATCTCGTCGGGGTCGTTCAGGACGTCAAATTTTTCGTTGAATACCGTTACGGAACCAAAGAACAAGGGGCCGTAAATTTCGTAATGCTTCACCCCGTCTTGGTCAACAAATTTACGGGCACGGATGCGCTTGGCGTTGTCCCAGGCGAAGACCAGGGCGGCAATGATAACCCCAATCAACACAGCCAGGGCCAGATTGTGGAGCACGGCAGTCACCATGGTCACCAGCACCATTACAAAGATGTCGGAAGGAGGCATCTTGGTAAAAGTCCGGAGGCTGGCCCACTCAAAAGTGCCGACGGCTACCATGATCATCAGTCCGGTCAGGGCAGCCAGAGGGAGCTGCTCGATCAGGTTGGCACCAAACATGATGAAAACCAGGAGCATCACCGAAGCAACGATACCTGACATCCGGGCGCGGGCACCGGCAGAAATATTGATTAAGCTCTGGCCGATCATCGCACAACCACCCATCCCGGAAAAGACGCCAGATAAGATATTGGCGACCCCTTGAGCCACCGCCTCTTTGTTGCCACGGCCCCGTGTTTCGGTAATCTCATCAATGATATTGAGGGTCAACAGACTTTCAATCAAACCAACGCCCGCCACAATGGAGGCGTAAGGAAAAATGATGGCCAAAGTTTCCATATTCAGCGGGACATCGGGCAAATGAAAAGGAGGGAAACCGCCTTTGATGGAGGCCATATCTCCCACCGTTTTGGTGTCGATGCCAAAGACGACCACCAAGCCGAAGACGGTCAGGATGGCGACCAAAGAAGCGGGAACGGCTTTGCTCAACTTGGGCAAACCCCAAATGATCAGCATAGTTAACAGCACGAGGCCACCAAACCAATAAAGCGTAGCTCCCGTAAGCCAAGCACCACTGGCGTCCTTGAACTGATCCAGCTGCGACATGAAGATGATGATCGCCAAACCGTTTACAAAACCAAAAATCACCGGATGAGGGACCAGGCGCATGAGCTTACCCAGGCGTAAGAAACCAGCCGTGGCCTGCATAATGCCCGCCAGCACGACGGTGGCAAAAACATACTCCACCCCGTGCGAATACGCCAGGGCAGCAATCACTACGGCGACTGCTCCTGTAGCACCAGAGATCATTCCTGGCCGACCCCCAAAAATGGAAGTCACAAAGCCCATCACAAAAGCTGCGTAAAGCCCCGTCAGCGGAGACAGGCCAGCGATCAAAGCAAAGGCAACTGCCTCCGGGATCAAAGCCATAGCGACGGTAAGGCCAGAAAGAAATTCCAGCTTATAATTAACTTCTTGAGAGAGGTCGAAGAGATTAAAATACTTTTTCATCTTGTCTATGATATTGCGCAAAAAACGAATTGAGCATTCTCTGAGGTTTTCCAAATAGCTAACACGCTTTAAGTGAAACGCTTAGCTATCTATTTGAAAAACGAATGCTCAATTTGTTTTTGTGCTGTTCCTGTTCATGTACCACCAAATATCCGTCCATGACGGATGCTGTGGAAAAGAAAATTATTGGTGGTAATTTTTTGGGCAGAGAGGCTACGATTTTGCCAGCCTCCTAAAAAGAAGCCGCAAAGGTAAGCTTTTATAGGGAATCAGAACGAATGATGGTTATTAATCCTCTCAAGTGGTTAATTCAGCATTATTATTGGTGAATTGCCTGCTAAATGGGCTGTGCTCTCCCGATGAATCGGGATCGTGGGGGTGCCGACTGCGTCGGCGGTAGGCGCGCTACGCGTACGATCAAGAGCGTAATATTTTCTACTTTGTGATAGGAGTATATGGAACTAAGCGTGATTCTGAGCTTGTTAAGCTATAAGTTGTTATTGAAAGCAGTATTAAATAAAAAACTAGCAAACTCATGAAAATCAAGGAAATAGAAGGTAAGATTGTGATTGAACCTGAGTCAGATTCTGAACAAGAGTTGATTAATTCCATAACTCAAGCTAATGAAAATTTGATATTTCAATTACAGAAAGAACAAGGATCTGTATCGTTTGTAAATTTAGGATCTAAAGAAACGGTATGTAACGGGGCAATTAATATTTTGTATTCTAGTGAATTAGATGCGGTTAGTGTAATATCTAACTTAGGACATACACCTTTTGTAATAGATGATACCCAATTCGAAAGTGTCGAAGCTTTTTGGCAAAGTCTGAAATTTGAAGAAGATGAAAGAGAAGAAATAGCTAAGTTATATGGGAAAAAGGCTAAAAAAATCGGAAAACGAATTGAATACAGAAGGCATGTTAAGTACCAAGGTGAAAAAATTCGAGTTGGATCACCTGAACATTGGGAATTGATGAAAATAGCATGTTTGCATAAATTCACTCAAAATAAACTTGCTCAAAAAGCTTTACTAGAAACAGGAATTAGACCTCTATATCATAAGCCAAGGAAAGATAGTACAGCAATTCCAGGTCCAATAATGGCTGGAATCTGGATGGACATCAGAAGCAAATTGAGAAAAGAAAATGATTTAAGGAGCATTCATTTGGATCTATTGAAATAACAGGAATTCTCATTTTGACCTTTTTTAGCCACGGAGACACCGAGACATGGTCCCGACTTATTAGTCGGGATATGGGAAAATCCTCTAAAAAAACTCCGTGTCTCGGTGCCTCTGTGGCCAATTATTTTCCAAAGTGAGAACTGCTGTTGAAATAATGATTCACCAGGAATTAATTAAGTCCTGGCACATTTAGGATGAACCCTACTTTGAAGACATTTTCGATAGAAACATCTGGGTCCTGGCTTAAGATTTTCCGTAAGCGGCTGATAAAAACGTCAAAACTGCGGCCAAGGAAGTAATCGTCTTTGCCGTAGATGCGCCTTACGGCGAGGTCGCGTTTGAGGATACGGTTGCGGTGTTGGCACAAGAGCAAAAGGATTTCGCTTTCCTTTTCGGTGAGGCGGCGAATATCGTCATCGAGCTTAATCTCCTGACGGGAATAATCAAAGAGGTAGCGGCCAATTTCGAATTGCTGTTCGGCGGGTGATGTGGGCGTGGCTTCCTCTCGGCGACGGAGAATAACTTTGATTTTACAGAGGAGTTCCTCTTCGTCAAAAGGCTTGGTCAGGTAGTCTTCGGCACCCAGTTGGTAGCCTTTGAGTTTGTCTTCTTTAAGGAGGCGAGCCGTTAAAAACAGGAAAGGAAACTGAGGATGTTTCGTACGAATGTGCTTGGCCAGGCTAAAGCCGTCCATCCCCGGCATGGTGATATCCAGCACCCCCAAATCATAATCTTGCTTTTGCAGTTCCTGAATGGCAGATTGGGCATCCTTACGCCAAGTCACCTTCATGCCTTCCAGTTCTAGAAATTCCATCAATAAAAAGCCCAGATTGAGATCGTCTTCAACCAATAAGATGTTATTCGGCTCCATGTTGCGAGGGGGATTTTAAGATTTTGGCAGGTTAATTTCAAAGCGCGTTCCTTGCCCTTCAGTACTCATTACGTTGATCTGTCCTTTGTGTAAATCTACAATACGCTTGACGTAAGCCAGGCCCAGGCCAAAACCTTTGCAATTGTTACGAGATGTTTGTTGGCGATAAAAGGGGGTGAATATTTGCTCCTGCTGCAAGGCCGATAAGCCGGGCCCATTGTCGCTGACAGAAAACAGGATACGATCGCCGGATTCTTTCAGGTCTATCCGTATTTCGGCATCCTCTCCGGCGTATTTAAGGGCATTGTCCAGCAGGTTGCGCAATGCGTTTTGCAGATGCAAGGAATCGACCTGGATGGTGGGAAAATCAGGAGGAGGGGTAAAATGGATATTTGCGTTTTGCTTAGCGACTTGCAAATCCATCGCTGTCACGGTTGATTGGAAAAGCTCCACTACATCGCAGTTTTCTTTGCGTAGGAGGTAATCGTTTTTTTCCAATCGCGCGAGATAGAGCACCTGTTCTACTTGCTGCATCAGTTGCGTGGCTTCACTTTGGATGATATTGAGGTGAGGTTTGCCTGCTGGCACCAAGTCTTTGCGTGCCAACAAACTACTGGCCAGCTTGATATTGGTAAGTGGCGTACGAAACTCGTGCGCCATGTGGTTAAAGAACTCCCGGTTCAGGTCGCTCATCTTCTGCTCGCGCAATAGCCGGTACGTTGCGTAGAAAAACAACAAGCAAATCAGTAATAAAATCCCAAACGAAGCGCCCGTCATCATGCCCATTTTATTGAGCATGTATTTTTTGCGGCCCGCAAATTCCAGATTAAGAAAATGGCTATCGGTCTGCGTTATCGGATCCAGGGCACAGGAATAAGGCGGTAATTCAGCGCTGGCTTCCTGGAGCGTGTCTGGTGCCTTAGCACAAACTCTGGCTTCGTAGGGCAGGTTGATGTTGAACCCCGCTAGGGTGGATGAGAGCGTTTGCGCAAAAAGATCCGTCTTAATTAATTCATTCAATTCTTCTCCACATTCCACCACCGAGGGTACACAGGCTTGGCCGAAAGGCGCTTGGGCATCTTCTTGTTGTGCCAATGTTTGTACCGTACTGCACAAGGCGGTATTGACATTGGTTTGAAACTGCTCTTCAATGAGTTGTTCAGACTGCCTCAGCCACGCCACCTGAATGGCAATCAGCACTGCCATGGCCAGAACGGAAGCCAACACAAGGTAAGTACTGGTAGCGTATCGCATAGTTTTATTGATAGGAACAGTGCAAAGTAAAGCTTTTAAACTGGACCCCACCCCGCGTTTAACAGCTTTTTAACAGCTGACTAACAGATAACAAACAGTAAATTGAGTACGATTACGATAGCTATGCTTGCAGTTAAAAACCGGTAGCTCAGCGGACCTGAGTGGATAAAATATACAATTATGTTACGCTTACTTCTTCTTTGCGCGTTTGTTACGGTTGGTCTGGGTTTGTCTGCACAAGAGACGGCTGCTAAAACCTCTTGTAACCCGGCACATTGTGCTTCAAAATCTACTGCCAGCACGAGCTGCCAGGCGAAAACCACTTCTGTTGCAGCTACTACGACACCTGCACCAGAGCGGGCGAACGCGGTTGCTGAGAAGCAGGTTGCTCCAATAGTCGCTCAACCTGCTCTTTTCAAGCTGACGAGCTTGACGCCAACTCCAGCTAACTGCCAGCCAGCGGATTGCAACAAAATTTGTGAGCCTAGCCAGTGTGCTTCGGCTAAAGGCACCAGCACTGCGGCAGCGCCAGCAGCAAAAAAAACTACGCTTGCTGTGAAGCAAGAGTAAGATTCAACGCATTTTCACTCGCGCGGGCTGCGGTAATCTATTTGGGATTGCTGCAGCCCGTTTCGTTTTATTTCGTCACTAAACCGAGATAAAGCTGTTCTACCTTATCTCTAGCCCAGGGTGTTTTTCTTAAAAACTTAAGGCTCGACTTAATGGATGGGTCATTTTTAAAGCAATTGATGTCGATTTTCATTGCTAATCGTTCCCAGCCGTAATGCGCGACTAATGACTCTAAAATAGTTAGCAATTTCACTCCGTGGAGCGGGTTGTTGGGCTGTTCGTTTTTTGGGTTATTGTTGTGGTCCATTGAAGGGGTAGTTTATTGAATAGTGTAGCGCACTCTATTGAATTATAAATAGCAGTATTCTGTCGATCAGATAGATCAATAAAGGTGCTAGTAAAATCATACGCTTCAGACTCAGTTCAGGAAAAGTCCACTTTTTTATTGCTACGTAAATGAAAGAGGACAAGATTCCAATATTATATACATACTGAATATATAGCCTATAGGGATACGGATTATAAAAGCACCTAATTATCGAGGTGTTAGTACTCATAACCTCCGATTGAAATATATAGTATACACTCACGGCCTCTAAGCACACACCTGCAATAAAGATTGCTCCTAAGAACCAGAAAAACCAGCCAATTCTATTCTTGGGATTCTGCCCTATTTCCTCGTCGAGTATGCCATTCTCTAACATCTATTTTTTTAATTACTATATTTTTCAGCAGTATCAATTATTCCTCCCCCTCCATAAACCATCCCCACATGAGGAATTCCATCCTCTAGATAAATCTCCCCTACGGGTTTGAAACCTACAGAACCATAATACCCTCTCAGGTGAGCCTGTGCGGATAACTTGATGGGCACATCTCCCCAAATGGCTTTTACGCGCTCGATGGCTGTTGTCATGAGGGTGCGCCCGAGCTTTTGGCCGCGGGCAAAGGGGGCAGTAATCACCCGGCCAATAGCTGCGTAATCCTGGTAACTGCTACCGACAGGAAGTAAGCGGGAGTAGGTTGCCAAAGCACCGTTTTCTGTAAGGCCCAATAGGTGGTACGCTTGCTGGTCATTGCCATCCGCATCGAGGTAGGGACAGTGTTGTTCTACAACAAAAACCTCCTGCCGCAAAGCTAGCAATGCGTACAGATGGTCTTTACTCAGGTCATCGTAAGAAAGGCACAAGTAGTGGATTTTCATGGTTGTGAGTTGTCTTAGAAACAGCTCAAACATACGAAAGTCATTTCATTTATCGCTTGATTTTCATCCCCAGGTTAAGGCTAAACGACAAGGCATCGAGGCCCGTACTCCGCGTGTAATAGGCAGTACGAAATTGCAGCTTGTCCAAGATAAAAAGACGGTCCTTGGTCGGCAGTTTCAAACGGGCGATGCCGTAAAGGGGAGTGATGCCGATGCCCAGCCCTACTTTGTGGCTTTGGAGCGCTGACAGGTCATAATCGGAAGTGTAAAATGCATCGGAAGACAAGTGCTCTGCGTAGGGCGCGAAATAGTCTGCCGCGGTTTGGGTGTGATAGCGATAGAAGGGGGACAAGGTCAGGGTTGGCGAAATTTTGATCGGGGTTTCTACTTCAAAAGTATGGGCAGTGATGCCGAAATCATCCCAATAGTAGCGGTAATTGGTTCGCAGCACCAGTTGGTCGAAAGGGAAATAGGTAAGACGTACTGCTAGCGGAATTTTCAGGCGCGTATCCGGTAAGCGCTCAATATCGGCCTGGTTTTGGTCGGAGAAAAACACCCGGTGGAAGGGCGTTGATAACAATCCCTGCATGTAGATGGCTTCGCCCGAAAACAAGACCTGTAAGCGAGGGCTGATCACCTGCGCAAAAGCGGCCTGGGCATTGAAGGAGTTACGGGAAGACGTAGCGAGTGTTCCACGCGCGGACTGGCGCAGCTCTATCGGCAGGATAACGACCCAATTGTCGAAGAACGCCTGGCCCGCCAGGCTGAGCTCGGAATTCCCTTCGTTCCACTCTTTGGCAAAAGATGCCCGAGCGGAAAAAGAGGTGTAATCGTATTCGCTTGAAAAACCTATGCCAAAACCAATGGTCTCGCCGCGTCTCAGGTTTTTACGGGTATAGCCGAGGTTAGCATAGGCCCTTAAATCGCTACTGGAAGCAGAGGAAACGTTGTTGTCGATATTGTCGGTTGAGGCCGAAGAATAGTAGTCGGCACCTACCGTAATATTCAAGGCCTTGACACTATCTAAAGGGATATTGACGACCAGCATGGACGCGACATCCTCTAGTTTTTCGGTGCCAATGCCACCAGTGACGGCCCCGTTATTGCCATCCTGTTGATAATAGCCCAACAAGAAATCGGCATCTACCTGGTCTTCGTTGGCTTTCATTTTGTAGCCCGACTGTGCCATCAATCCTGCGTTGATAAAACAAAGCAAGAAGAGTAAACTAAAATATTTTTGCATCGTGTTCTTTTTGCTGCTATCTAATTGCACCCACAACCGCCGCCTACTTTTCCGCCGTTGGCACCGGCTGCTCCTTCGCGATAAGCTTCGTAATTGGTTTCAAAGACTTCTACCTTTTTGGCCGCTAATTCCATCTCGGTGTCATTGAGGTACATCTTCTGGTAGGCCTTCACGGATACGCAGGAGCTGAGTGCGAAGGGGAGGGCAAGGAGAAGGACGCCCGCAGTGACTTTTTCTAGCCACGGAGACACGAAGGCACGGAGTTTTGTAGGTGCTCGGTGCCTCTGTGGCAGATTAGTGAGAACACTGGAGCGGCTACGAGGATCAGCGAAGTTCATGGTAATGCTTTTTCGTGTGTTCATCTTAGTAATAGTTGAATTGTAAATCGTCGGAACGCAAGAGTTCGTCATCATCGGTGACGATGAGGCAAGCCACACCATTTAACTGGTTAATTAGTTGAAGCCCGGCGGTTTTACCCAGCACAAAAACGGAAGTAGCCAAGGCATCCGCCAGTTCGGCATCGGGGCAGACGATGGTCACGCTTTTGATGCCGGTGGTAGGATAACCCGTGCGGGGATCAATGATGTGCGCATAGCGCTTGCCATCGAACTCGAGGAAACGCTCGTAATCGCCGGAAGTCACCACGGCCATGTCTTTGATCTGCAGCCAGCCCAGGGCTTGTGCTTTGTCTTTGGGATCGGCAATTTTGATGGTCCAACCTTCCGATTTTGGGGAGGCACCCCAGGCGAGCAGGTCTCCGGCAGCATTGACCAGGCCGCCGCTTACGCCCGGCATTTTTGCCATAATTGCTTTCGCGCGATTGGCGGCGTAACCTTTACCGATGGCACCAAACCCGATTTTCATGCCTTCCCCCCGGAGGAAGATGGTCTGTTTTTCAGGGTCCAGGATTATTTTTTGCCAATCAATGTGCTGGCGGGCAGTCTCTACCTCGGCAGGGTCTGGCAATTCCTTGATGGAACCATCAAAGCGCCAGATCTTATCCATGGAGGCAAAGGAAATATCAAAGGCGCCTTTGGTCAATTGGGATACTTTCTGGGCACGAAAAACCAGGTCGTATAATTCTTTATCAACCGCCACCGGAGCAATCCCCGCATTGCGGTTGACGGCACTGGTTTGCGAAGCAGGGTCCCAGGAAGAGATCAGTCGCTCAATGCGGGAAATTTCCTGAATACCGGCCTGCACTGCTTGCCAGGCCAGCGTATCCGTCTCGGCCAAGGCCGTGATATCAAAACGCGAGCCCATCAGCAGGAGAGTTTCCTTGTAAGTGCCCTGCGCTTGTACCTGGATGCTCGCTATGAAAAGGAGCAACAGACTAGTGGTCCACCCTCTCATTCAGGATTCGTTTTGACCGCAGTGATCTCCTCGATGAAAACGGCTGGCGTTTGACTGTGAAAAGTGGGCTCTTGCAAGACCTCCTCTTTTGCATCCAACAGCACCAACTTAGGAAAGGCCCCGGAGCTATTGTATTTATCGGCGAGAAGTTCGTTGTGTTTGGTCTGTTCTTCCGGCAGCTGGTTTTTCCGGCGCGCGGGGAAATCGAGGTACAAGATGGCTAAGTGTTCCGCCGCATAAGTCTCAAAATCCGGAGACAATAAAATATCCTGCTTGAACTGGATACAAGGGCGGCACCAGTCAGAGCCGGCAAAAACCATCAGGATGGGCACTTCGTGTTCCGAAGCGTAGGCCTGGGCCTCTTCTATTTGGCTAAACCAATTGGTGTGCTCGCTTTGAGCAACCAGTTGTAAGCTGAGGAAACCCAAGATTGCAAAAAGTAGTGGTTTCATATTTTTGGGGAGTTGTACCTTTTCTGCCCCGTACGCAGTATTCTGAATTATGGTTGCCTCTTAATAAAATAAAAACCATATTTTACTTTTCTAAAATACCGAAGCCCTATGTCAACGAAGTATTCGCTTCTTTTTCAGATTGATGTCCTCCATTCCTATTTTTCGGATGGTATGAGCCCGACGCTTCAAATTCAACCTACCCCGATTTCTCAACAGATCATGAAGAACTATGATCTGAGAATGGTTACCTCTCCTTCTGGGGTGAAAATTTATCAGGGCTTTGAAGACCAGGGAACAGGCAGTGCTAACAGCAAGATTGACATGCCGATTGTGCTCAGCTTTTTTCTAAAAAACGGCGACCCTCTATTTTTGAACTATACCCAACTAGATTTCGCTGGAAGAGATTCGAAAATATTTTTTGCCAACACGCTGCCTTCAGAGGCCGATGGTGTTATCCCTATTTCTCCAGCGAACATCGTTTCTTTCACGTCATTTCAACCAATCATCCATTTTTCACCTCCTGCCGAATACACTTCTCTTACGGTCAGTCTTTACACCATTGCTGGTGAAAAAATTCTTGAAGGAGTACTGAACCCGGAAGACGCTGCAACGGGCACCTTTCAATTAGTCATTCCCAACGGGATAGCTGATGAAGGGGAGCTGTTGCTTAATCTGGAAACAGAAGACGGTCAGGTACAAGAACAAAGTCTTTATGTACTTTCTGATCAGGCGCTTTTAGAAACCTTGGGAGTGTTGCAGGTCGTCGTTTTTTCTTCGATAGCACAGTCACTACTTTATGGCCAAGACCTTATTTATCAGCTTGGTTTTTCTCCTCGTGAAACCCTTTGGCGGTACCATTTCGTCCCTAACACTAGTGATGCTTTTGATCAATACAAGTTATTCAAAAATGGAGAAGTCTTAACGGAAGTTTCAGGTCCGACCGCAAGGCCATTGCCCAACGGTCAAGAAGCCCAGGTCATGACGCTTCAATCACCAATGGCACTCCAGGAAAGGCCTAGTGATAAGATCGAACTGGAAGCCAGCGGCGGCAGTCGAGGTCAGTTTACAATACCCCTCCCCAGCGCCGATGCAAAAAGGATCACACCCGGACAGGACGAAAACGGGCAACAAGTCTTTTATTCTGACATGTACATTTACCTATAACCTACTACTATCATGGCTAAAATCAATAAAACACCCGGTGTTTACATCGAAGAAATAAGCGCTTTTCCGAATTCAATCGCGCAGGTTGAGACCGCAATTCCTGCTTTTGTGGGTTATACCGAAAAAGCGACCTACAATAACCAGGAGGTTACTCTTAAGCCTACCCGTTTGTCTTCCTTCGGGGAGTTTTTAAGGTACTTTGGCGATGCTCCGAAGACGACTTATTCGATAGAAAATGTTCGGCAACAAGATCCGAACAAGCCTTATAAGATTAAGCCCCAAGGTAATCGCTACCTTCTTTTTTATAGCATGAAGTTGTTTTTTGCCAATGGCGGATCCGTCTGCTACATTGTTTCGGTTGGGGATTATCAGGATGCGATTACCCAAAGCCGATTGGCAGAAGGTATTCAAACCCTTGAACCAGCGCATGAACCCACCATGCTGGTGATTCCCGACGCCGTGTTGTTGGAGCAACAGGAATGTTACGTCTTGCAGCAAACCATGCTGGCACACTGTGCTTCGCAGCGCAACCGAATAGCTATCCTGGACATCTTTGACGGTTTTAAAGAAAGAGCACCAGGAGACGATGTCATCTCAGCATTCCGAACAGGTATTGGTAACGAGCATCTGCAATGGGGAGCGGCTTATTACCCTTGGGTGGAGACAAATATCGTTGGCGCTGACGAAGTGAATTTAACCAATATCGACAATGGCTCCATAATGGCCTTTATTGGCCTACTCCAAGAAGATATTGAGCTACAAGTAAAGGCAGGTTTGCTAAAACAAACCCAAGCAGACGATATAAATGCCGTCATTGAGCGACTTCGCCCAACTCAGTCGAAGCTGTTAGAAAAGGTGGGTGAAGTAGACAGGAATAAGATTACCTCTAAGAAGGACATCCACCAAACCTTGCTGGCGACCCACCCCCTCTACAAAGAGATCATGCAAAGTGTCCGAGAGCACCTGAGCCTGCTCCCTCCCAGTGGAGGAATGGCGGGTATCTATACGATGGTCGATAATACCATAGGGGTATGGCAATCACCAGCGAATGTTTCTATGAACTCCGTCGTAAAACCAGCCGTCAATATTACCAGTGACGAACAGGAAGACCTCAATGTTCCGCTGGATGGCAAAGCCGTGAATGCTATTCGTACCTTCCCTGGCAAGGGAGTGCTTGTTTGGGGTGCGCGCACGCTGGATGGCAATAGCGGGGAGTGGCGCTACATCAGCGTTCGGCGTACGGCTACGTTCATAGAACAATCCGTAAAATCCACGGCAGAAGCTTATGTCTTTGAACCCAACAATGCGAATACCTGGACCAGCCTGAACGCAATGATTAGTAACTTTCTGACCAATCTCTGGCGGGAAGGAGCCCTGGCTGGTGCTAAACCAGAAGATGCTTTTTTTGTGAATATCGGTTTAGGCACCACCATGACACCGGTGGATATTTTAGAGGGCTGGATGAAAGTAAACATAGGGATAGCTGTCGCAAGGCCTGCGGAATTCATCGTGATCATCCTCCAGCAGAGGATGCAACCAGCATAACCCCATCTCTAATTTTAAATCAAATTTCAAAAACATGGAAGATCAAGATGGCCTATGGCCCGTACCTAAGTTTTATTTTAAAGTAACCATTGGTGACAAAGGCGAAATCGCTTTTCAAGAAGTTTCAGGACTGGATACCGAGTACGACATGATTGAATACCGCGCGGGTAACAGTATGGAATTTTCGACCGTAAAGATGCCCGGGGTACGTGAGGGTTCGGATATTACCATGAAAAAAGGTGTCTTCGCGCAAGATTCCCCCCTTTTTGACTACTTCACGCGCGTGCAAATGAATACCGCCCAGCGGGAGACCGTCACCATCCAACTTCTTGATGAAGCGCATAACCCAATGTTTACCTGGACGCTGAACAATGCTTACCCTCTGAAACTGACCAGCACGGATATAAACGCCAAAAGTTCGGAAGTAGCGATTGAAGAAATCGTATTAGCTCACGAAGGGCTTTCTTTCGAGAAAGCTTAAACAACAAAACACTATGCCTATTTCCCCTTTAACGGAAGACACGACTATTTTCACTTTTAGAATTCTTGTTGATGGTAACCAATTGGACGATTCGCTTAATGTTCTCAAAATAGAAGTCAACAGTAAGATGGGAGAAATTCCATCAGCCACTGTAACTTTTAGTTTTCAGGCAGGAAGTGCTTTGATGGCTGCGATGGAGGAGCTTGCTCCGGGAAAAAACACGGAGATAAAAATGGGTTATAGCGGTCAGGATCAACTCGTTTTTTCCGGCATCATCACCGATCAATCCGTAGAAAGTACGGAGGGACAGCGCTTAATCCTCTCTGTAAATTGCCATGACAAAGCCCTTGCATTGGATCAGGTGCTCGACAAACAGCTTTTTAGTGACCTCACCGATACGGAAATTATCAGTACCATCGTCAACGAAAGCGGACTGCCTTTAGACGTGGATAATACCAACGTTCGCCACCAACGATTGAGCCAGTTTCAAATGACCGACTGGGGTTTTATCCAAGCCCGAGCGAAGGCCAATAATTTACTGGCTTACGCCGAAAACGGGACAGTATTCGTTAAAGCGAGCGCACCTACCAGTGAGCCCGCCCTAGTGCTTACCCTCAGCAAAGATGTGATAGCTTTTAACCTAAGCAACAAGGCAAACGACTTGCCGAATCCCCGAATCGGCGCAAGAAGTAGCGCCCCAACAACTACCGTAGTCGGAGCACTTACCTTTTCTGGCAATGCTACGCCACGCCTGAACAGCACCATCAAACTCGCTGGTTTTGGAGAGCAATTTAACGGCAAACAATTGATTACCGGCTTTCATCACCTGGCAGAAGAAGGCCAATGGAGAACTACCGTCGATATTGGGATTGTGCCTGCTCTTGCGAACCCTGCCTCTCCCCAACTGCCAGATCTACTTCCCGGAAAGGTCCTTGCACTTGAAGGTGATCCGCAGGCAACCTACCGTATTTTGGTAGATGTTCCGGAATTGGATGCTACGGGCACAGGGATTTGGTCGCGGATGGCAAGTTTTTATGCTACTCCTGGAAAGGGAGCACTATTTTTACCCGAAATAGGCGACGAAGTTATTCTTGGATTTGAAGGAAATGACCTGACCCAACCTGTTGTACTGGGTTCGCTTTACGGCGCAGCACAGGCCCCGCCATTTGCTATGGAGGATGACAATCACCTCAAGGGCATCCTCACCCGCAGTGGACTAAAATTGGAATTTGACGACGAGAACCAGCAACTGACCTTGGCAACGCCAGCCAACAATACCATCGTATTATCAGACGACGATAGTAGTATCCTCATCAGCGACCAGCACGGCAATCAAATTACGATGGACAGTAATGGCATAAAAATCAAAAGCTGCATGGACATCGAACTTGATGCGCCAGGTAAAATCGTGGCCAAAGCCAATACGAACATCGACCTGGAAGCGCAAGCCAGCTTCTCCGCACAAGGAAATGCTCAGGCAGAAGTAAAATCCAGTGGAACGACTACGATCAAGGGAGCCATGGTAATGATCAATTAAAACAAAGAAAGTATGCCACCAGCAGCAAGACTAACAGATATGCACGTTTGTCCGATGGTAACGCCGGGTGTACCTCCAATTCCACACGAGGGCGGCCCGATTACGGGGCCTGGTAACCCAACGGTATTGATCAGCGGGATGCCGGCTGCCGTAATGGGGGATAGCTGTACTTGCGTGGGCCCTCCGGACTCCATTGTCAAAGGCTCCGCAACGGTCATGATCGGCGGGATGCCCGCGGCTCGAATGGGAGACACTACGGCTCACGGAGGGAGTATTGTAGTGGGTGCTCCGACCGTTATGATTGGAGGATAATACTAAAAGCACTAAACAACTTACTATGGACGAGTTCAACGATCCCATCTACATTCCCAATGCCGGACTGGTGATCCTGGCACCTTTTCTTCCACGATTTTTTCAGCAACTGGGTATGGTGGAAGATGGTTCTTTCATCACAGCATCCGACGCGGAGCGGGCGGTACACCTATTGCAATACCTGGGTACCGGGCAGCAAGAAACGGAGGAGTATCTTCTTGTCTTCAATAAAATCCTTTGTGGGTTGCCGCTGGATCATCCAGTACCTTCCTCTATTGAAATAACAGAAGAAGAAGCCAGTCTGGCGGATTCCCTCTTAATTGCAGTACTGCAAAATTGGGAAAAGATGAGTAATTCGACCATCGAAAGTTTGCGAGGTTCCTTTCTTCTACGTGATGGGCGTTTGGAAGAAGAGGAAGACCGCTGGGGGCTTGTGGTCCAGCCTGCTGGTTATGATATTCTCTTGAGCTTTCTGCCGTGGACGATCTCCATTATTAATTTACCCTGGATGATGAAGGGGGTAGCTGTGGATTGGAAGACAAGTATGGGGTAAAGTGATTTCTCTATAAAACGGATAGTTAGAAAGGATGGAACATGGATTTAACAGGATTAAACGGATTTACACGGGTTTCTTTTTAATTAAAATCTGCGTTGATCCGTCTGATCCGTTCGATCCGTGGCCTATCACGTTTTGCAGGATGGAACACGGATTTAACAGG
>Ga0102812_10001612_pt1 | contig 15648 bp, 16 predicted proteins | sample ColrivemetaGS713_FD_79334 | JGI IMG/M metagenome (GOLD analysis project Ga0102812, IMG submission 79334) | Estuarine microbial communities from the Columbia River estuary - Flood tide ETM metaG S.713 | ecosystem: Environmental > Aquatic > Marine > Intertidal zone > Estuary | place: USA... | reverse complement strand
CCAGCCCGACCGAAGACCTGCCAGCCTGGATGAAGGAATGGGGCGTGGCCGATCCTGCGGAACACCGTGCCGGCCTCGCACCGGAAGGACCGCAACCGCACGCACCCGCACGCGCCGTGACACTTCTACAGCGCAAAGCCGAAAAGCCGGGCAAACGTCTGGGCAAGACGACTGGCTGGATTCATCGCGCCGCGCTGCAGATGAAGGACGTCAAGATGATTGGCGGCGTGAATTACGAGCGGATCGACGCAAAAGGACTGCATGTCAGCTTTGGTGAGGCCCGCGAAAAACCCACGGTGATCGAGGTCGACACGATTGTATTGTGTGCAGGCCAGCTGTCGGATCGCTCTCTTGCTGACAAGCTGGCGGCCCAAGGCACCCCATGCCACGTTATCGGTGGTGCCGATGTCGCGGCAGAACTGGATGCAAAGCGCGCGATCAACCAGGGTACACGGCTCGCTGCCACCCTCTGATTTCGCGGCGCGGGCGATTTGCCGTCCACGCCCCCAATCTGGCAGCCGATCACGCCAAACACCTCGGGCCGTTGCGTCGCAATGACCAAGAGTGCAGTGTTGCGCAAAAGGAAAGGGGGCGTGCTGTGGCACTTTGCGTTTTCGATATTCATCACGACGGCAGCACATCCGTCCCGACCGAACAAAACCTGCGTGGATCAGGAAGATACAGATGGTGGCATTTTGACGTCGCTGATCCGGAGCTTGCCACCTGGGCCCAGGCGAACATGCCAGACATTCCCGCAGCCGCTCTGCTGGATGCCGAAACCCGACCGCGGTGCGATCGCTACCAAAATGGGCTGATCTTGAACCTGCGCGGCATCAACATGAACGAGGGACAACCCGCGGCCCAGATGGTGTCGGTCCGGATGTGGGTCGAACAGGATGTGATCGTAACGGCACGGGTGCGTCGAGTCTTTGCGCTTGAAGAAATCCGGCAGTCCATTCTTTCCGGCACCCCGCCCGATACTGTCGGCGCTTTTCTGTGCGATTTGGTGGGTCGGTTGACCGATCGTGTTCAGACCGAAGTTCTGAAGACCACCGCACTGGCCGAAATGTTCGAAGACGTCATCAACGAGGACACGATATCGGACTTGCCTGCCGAACTTGGTGAAACCCGCCGCAATGTGATCCGGTTGAAACGCTATCTCAATCCGCAGCGTACGGCGCTGCATAATTTGGCAACCAACGAAGCGCCCGTCGTCTCGGACGCGGATCGGCTGGAATTGAGAGAGCTGTCCAATCAGACGATACGCATTGTGGAGGAACTTGATTCGCTCAGGGATCAGATGAAGACGGTTCAGGAGCACTACGACATGCAGGCCGCACTCTGGCAGAACCGAAACAGTTACGCTCTGTCTGCCATTGCTGCCGTGTTCCTGCCACTTGGCTTTCTGACCGGTCTCTTTGGCGTCAATGTCGGCGGCATGCCGGGAATAGATCAACCTGCCGCCTTCGCAGTTCTGTCGATCTCGATGGTCCTCATAGCCGCGGTAGCTGTCGGAATCCTGCGATGGAAACGTTGGCTTTGACGCCATGAATCACGCCGTGGCTATGTTGCGGAGCGTTTCCATGCCTTCAACGATCCATGCAAAGACCCTCTTACTGTCCCAAGGTTGCCGCGATCCTGCCTGATTTGCCGCGCATAGCTTCTGCAACAGACGCTTTGCTCAAAGGATACTACATGGACCGCCTTACAGAAATGGAAGCCTTTGCCACCGTTGTGGATCAGGGCGGCTTCACCGATGCGGCAAAAAAGATGGGGATTTCCAAATCCGCCGTCTCCAAACACGTATCCAGCCTTGAAGCGCGCCTGGGCGCACGCCTTCTCAATCGCACCACGCGTCGCGTCAGCCCGACGGAAATCGGCCTTGCCTACTATGACCGGGCCCGCCGGGTTCTGAATGATGCAGGAGAGGCCGACGCCCTTGTAACATCCATGCAAAGCGCGCCATCGGGTCTGTTGCGTATTTCCGTAGCGACGGACTTTGGCGTAAACCATCTGTCGCCGGTGCTCAGCGAATTCCTGTCTGATTTCCCCGACATTACCGTGAACATGGTTTTGAACAACCGCTACGTCGAGTTGATTTCCGAGGGCTTTGATATGGCCGTCCGGATCGGCGAGCTGGAAGACAGCACCCTGCGGGCCAGAAAACTGACCGAAACCACAAAGCGCATGATTGCGTCACCCGCCTATTTCGAGAAATATGGACGGCCGACCAAAATTGACGATCTGAATGATCACAAGCTTTTGCATTACTCCAACCAATCCTCCGGGAATGTCTGGAAACTGACCGCGCCTTCGGGTGAAAAACGCCAGGTGCGTACGGCAGGCTGGCTGAGCGTCAATGACGGTCAATCGCTTTTGAATGCAGCGATCTCCGGCCTCGGCATCGCATATCTGCCCAGTTTTCTGTATTCGGATGCAATGTCCAAAGGTCTGATCGAGGATGCAATTCCCGATTTGCCGGTTGAGATGCAGGGGATTTACGCCGTTTACCCACCGGGCCGGTTCACGCAGCCCAAAGTGCGCGCGTTTATCGATTTTCTGGTACATTCATTTGCCGAAAAAGGCCCGTCTGACTGGTAATTTCCGGTCGACCGAACCTGCAGGCACAGGGTCGGTTCAGGGCGTCGGCAGCAAAACAGCTTCGACGCGCCGATTGCTGCGTCGCCCGGCTTTGGTTGAGTTCTGTGCTACCGGCGACAAATATCCGACCCCTTCAGCATCTATGCGGCTTTCGGCGATGCCATATTCCTGCACCAAACGCTGCAGCACGGCTTGCGCGCGTTGACGCGAGACCACCATGTTCGGTTCCAATCCGCCGATAGCATCAGAATGCCCAACCAGCACAATACGGATTGCGGGATCGTCAGACAGAATCTTTGCCAGAGCCTGTAGGGAAGCAAATGGCCCTACGCTCAGGTCTGACGTGCCTGTTGCAAACGTCAGATCGGTCAGGATCACATGCCCATCGGCCAGCAAATCAGGCAGCGCATCCGGCACTGGATCATCGTTTGGCACTGCCGCGACCGGCAGGCCCGGCAATACGGCTCGTTCAACACGAAAAATCTGGATGTACCGCGATGAAGCTGAAGAGGACACGATGAGGGAGACCACGGCTCGTGGTGAATCGCGTGGACCCAGTACAGCCGACAAGAACCGATAGGCGCTGACATTCACATACATGTTCGGCCCAGGCAGTACCTCGACGGCAAACCGGAAATCGAACCCACCACATTCTGTCTGTGCACAATCCAACACGACATCATAGCCTTCCGAAATCAACTGCGCGCGCAGCGGCGCTGTGATCTGAAGCGGCGTAAGTGCCGCCGCATCAATCCGCCAGGCTTGCCGCGTGACTTTTCCTTCCGGCACCATCATGGGCACCCGCGCACCGTCAAAAGGGCCAACCGGCACCGCGACGCTGTCTAGCGCAGAAAGACGCTCGACCACCAGGCGTGCGGAAGGCGGCAAAACCAGATCCGCGGCCTGCACGGCCGTGGCAAACGCCCAAACCGAAAAGATACAGGCAAGGCGCATCAGCATTCTATCTGGCCTGCGCGTGGTATTCATCATTCGGGCGCATATCGGTGGCGCTGGCGACGCGATTGGTCATGTTGAAAAACCCGGCAACATTGGCAATGTCCCAGATGTCGCGGTCCGAAAATCCGACATCTCTCAACCGCTGACGGTCTGCCTCTTCGATCATCGCACTGGCTTGCGTCATCTGTGCGGCAAAATCCAGCATCGCACGTTGTCTGACATCCAGTTCGGCAACGCGGTAGTTCATCACCAAGGCCTCGCCCAACATCGGGTCGCCTGACATCGCGCGCACGGCGGCCCCATGCGCCACAAGGCAATAAAAGCACTTGTTGATCGAGGAGACCACCACCGCGATCATCTCCCGCTCCAGCTTGGTTATGCCCGATGGCGCCAGCATCAGGTCGTTATACATGCCCGAAAACGCGTTCAGTTTATCAATATCAAAGGCATAGGCCTGCAAGACATTGGGGATCATGCCCAGCTTGTCACGGCACACATCAAAATACTTCTGTGTCGGCGCGGGAAGCGGGTCGACCATTGGCAAATTCAATGCGGTTGGAGAGGTTCGGTTGGTCATTGGCGTACTCCGGTCTCTGGGGTTTGGCGGTAATGGTAATGCCCTGCCACCTCGAAGCCCAGACCGGAATACAACGCGTTGGCCGGCGCGTTGGCCTGTGTACACAGAACGGAGATATGCGTGGCACCCTTGTCCTGCGCCCAGAATGCAGCCGCACGCATGATCCATTTGGCGACGCCTTGTTTGCGCTGATGGGGCAGAACTTCGACCGCATGCACCATACAGACCCCATCGTGTACCGCGGCAAAACCAACGCCTGCTGGTTTTTCGTTCCACCGGGCCAGAACGCCCGTCTTGATCGCTGCGCGGTGCATCACCTTCAAACGCGCAGGCCCGATGCCGCCCTTGGCCCATATTTCGGCCATGATCGCCAGTGGCTCCCAGATGCAAAAGGCCGTAACTCGCGGTATCGGAAGATCTGTCAGTCGCGTGATCGGTGCGACATACATGACCACCGGATCAACAACTGTGTAGCCACGCGCTTCGAGTTCCGCATCCAAGGCAGCATCTCCGTCACGGATCATGAACAGCGGAGATTGACCCAATTCCCGCATGGCGGTCTCTGCCTGCGCAATCGCGGGTGCGGCACTCTGATCCTCCAGCGTCGCAGCGCTGACACGCTTGCCACCGCCCTGCCCCTCTCGCAGCATCCACGCACCATCGCGCCACATGCGCGCGGCAGGCCAGGTGTGGTCACACACCCGGTAAAGCTGTGCGGCATCAGGCATCATGCGGGAAACAGCTCGGACAACCGCGCAATAACCGTTTGGATTGCAACCGGGTCCGTACCGCGGACAACGATATTGGCGCCATAGCGACCGTCTTTCTGAAAGGGATAGGACCCCATGCTGAGATGCGGGTATGCTTTTGCTAGATCGCCCAACGGTCCCGCGATGTCGCCCTCGCCCCGGTCTATGCGCACCGTATCGCTGATCAGCGGCTCGCCACCGATCAAAGTCGGCAAAATACTCTGCACCATAGCCTGAAATACCGATGGCACCCCCGCCATGACGTGTACGTTGCCGATGGTAAAGCCAGGCGCCGCCGACACCGGATTGTCGATAAGTGTCGCGCCATCCGGAATACGCGCCATTCGCAAGCGTGCGCTATTCAACTCGGTACCGGATTTGGCGTAATGCGCGGCCAGAATGGCGCGTGCATCATCGCGCACGTCAATATGCGCATCGAAGGCCGCAGCCACACAGTCCGCAGTAATATCATCATGCGTCGGCCCGATGCCGCCGCTGGTAAACACATGGGTATAGGTCGCTGACAATGCCTTGACCGCCGATATGATGGCCGCAGGGTCATCGCTCACCACACGGACTTCTTTCAGGTCCAAGCCGATCTCGGTCAGCTGGCCAGCAAGGTGATACATGTTTGCATCGCGGGTACGGCCCGACAGGATTTCATCACCGATGACCAGCATTGCGGCTGTGGGGTTGGACATGACGGCTCCTTCAATTGCGTCGCGGCTGCTTGCCTGCAACTTGCTTTGAGGTATAGGCCTGCCGACATGCGCTTTCAAACCGAACTTGTCCCCGCGCGCCTGATCAGGCGCTACAAACGTTTCCTGGCAGATTGCACACTGGAAGGATCGGGTGTTCAAATCACCGCGCATTGCGCCAATCCCGGTTCGATGTTGGGGCTTGCCAACCCCGGCACGCGAGTCTGGCTGGAGCCAAACACCGACCCGAAAAAGAAACTGAAGTTCGGGTGGCGGCTGGTCGATCACGAAAACGGGCATTTCACTGGAGTTGACACATCATTGCCGAACCGCGTGCTGCGGTCCGCCCTGACAGACCGCGCCATACCTGCGTTGGCCAGCTACCCCGTTGTGAAACCAGAGGTGAAATACGGCGAAAATAGCCGCATCGACTTTCTTTTGACCGGCGCTCAGTTGCCAGATGCCTATGTGGAGGTCAAAAGTGTCACCCTCTCACGTCAACGCGGGCTTGCCGAATTCCCCGATAGCGTGACCGCTCGCGGCACCAAACATCTGCATGAACTCGGCAAAATGGCGCGAGATGGTCACCGTTCTGTCATGCTCTATCTGGTTCAACGTACGGACTGTGATCGACTGACACTCGCGCAGGATCTGGACCCGGCTTATGCTGCGGCTTTTTTGCAAGCCCGGCAATCAGGCGTTGAAACATTGATCATTGGCACTGATATATCGACCAAAGGCGTTGCTCTGTCGGCGCCGTTGACGTTTGATTTCTGACTGGCGCTGGCTCTTTGCAATCCACCGCGCTAAATAAAGTCACAAGACTGATATGGAGACAGGTGTGAACAAGAACCTGAGAGGCCGCCAGACAAAGGATGGCATCCGCATCTACGAAGCGGGCGACTTTGCGGGCATGCATGCCGCAGGGGCATTGGCCGCGCAAATATTGGATGAGATCGCGGCGCATGTTTTTGTCGGCCAGACCACAGCGGAAATTGACCGTATTATCACCGAAAGGGTCGAGGCCGCTGGGGCCGTGTCGGCAACAATCGGATACAAAGGCTATCAGCACGCCAGCTGCATCAGTGTAAATCACGTCGTCTGTCATGGTATTCCCGGAGACAAGACGCTTAAGGATGGCGACATCCTGAACATTGATGTCACGGTGATCGTGGATGGATGGTTTGGCGATACCAGCCGGATGTATGTGGCGGGCAAACTGCCACGCAAGGCGGAACGGCTGATTCAGGTAACCCATGATGCGCTTATGCTCGGGATCGAGGCAGTCAAACCCGGCAACACCTTTGGCGACATCGGTTACGCCATCCAGACCTATGTTGAAAGCCATCGCATGTCCGTGGTCCGCGATTTTTGCGGGCATGGATTGGGCCGTGTGTTTCACGCGCCCCCCAACGTGCTGCATTATGGTCGTCCCGGTACGGGTGCGGTGCTCGAGGAAGGCATGTTCTTTACCATCGAACCGATGGTCAACCTGGGTCGCCCCGAGACAAAGACGCTTTCAGACGACTGGACAGCTGTGACACGCGACAAATCCCTGTCCGCACAGTTTGAGCATTCGGTCGGGGTAACGGCGACCGGATTCGAGATTTTCACCCTGTCACCGGGTGGGCTGTTTCACCCGACCTACTCGCAGGATTGATAGCTGCCACCGAGCCGCTGCGCGTCACGTCGCAATAGCGTCAAAAGCAGCGTCTCGTCACCCCACGGCTGAACAGCATCCGTAATGAACACGGTTGTGCGGCGTGGTTTCGACGGTTTTACTGCCTTTTTATCGGCTGTGTGGCTGACCCAAGGAAATGTCACTGCATTGGAAAACATGTCAGGACACTACCACATCATGGCGTTTCTGCCGATAGCAGTGTGACATGGGTATCGCCATAGACACGACGATCCAAGATTTCGAAGCCCGTCGGCGGCTGCATTGGCGCGTTCTCTTCCCAAACAACCGTCGCACCCGGAGCCAGCCATCCCCCAGCGACCAGGACCGCAATGGCCTTTTGCCCCAACCCCTTTCCATAAGGTGGATCCAAAAAGACCAAATCATAGGGTGCGGCATCGTTGGCGGGCAGTCGCAAGGCATCGCGCCGGATTAACGTTATCTCCTGCTGGACCTTCAGCTTGGAGACGTTCTGCTGGATCAGCAACTGCGCAACGCGCCCGTCTTCGACAAAGGAAACATGGGCCGCTCCGCGCGACAGCGCCTCCAAGCCCAACGCACCGGTTCCGGCAAAAACATCAAGTACTCGCGCGTCTTCGATAACACCCAGATGGTTGAGGACATTGAACAGGCTTTCTCGCACGCGGTCTGCTGTTGGGCGCAGATGCGCGCCCGGATCGCCCTTGCCCACACTGCTCAGTGCCACACTGCGAAATCGGCCGGCGACAATCCTCACCGGTTCAAAAGTGCCTTGAGGTCGGCATTCACATCCGCCACCGTGATCTTGTCCGCAGTCTGGCCCGCTTCGATCAGCCGCTTGCCAATCATATAGCTGCGCGGATCGTTCATTGCATCGACAGCCAACAGCGTGTCGCCTCGGTAATACCAGAATGAGGCGGTCTGCCCGTCGCCCCGCCGGGCTACGACATCGGTGTAGCCTGTGTTCAGCCCTGCAATTTGCAGTTTAACGTCATATTGATCCGACCAGAACCATGGCTTGGCGACATAGTCCTTGTCCGCACCCATAATATTTTCAGCTACGATTTCGGCCTGATCAATGGCATTAGGTACGCTCTCCAGCCGGATCCGGCCACCTCGGTACGGAAATGACGCGCAATCGCCCGCAGCCCAGATGTGCGGTTCCGACGTTCGGCCATGAGCGTCAACCCTGATCCCGTTGTCCAATGCCAATTCCGCCTTTTCGGCCAGTGCAACGGCAGGTTCGATGCCGACTCCAACTATGACAAAGTCCAAATCCAATTCTGATCCGTCCGAAAGGCGCGCGCCCGTGACTGCATGGTCACCCAAAAGACGGTCCAGCCCGACGCCTTCGCGCAGATCAACGCCGTGATCCGTATGCAGCGCGCGAAAATAATCGCTGGTTTCCGGTGCCGCGACCCGTTGCAGGATGCGATCTGCCTGTTCGACAAGAGTTACCTTCAACCCCAGCTTGGAGGCGACGGCCGCAGCTTCCAAGCCGATATATCCACCGCCAACGATCAGCACCCGTGCACCCGGGACAAATCCAGGAGCCATGGCATCGACATCCGCCAGATCCCTGACCACGAAAACGCCGTCCAGCGCGCCGCCAATGTGCGCAGGCAGCCGCCGTGGCACAGACCCGGTGGTCAAGACCAGATCGTCAAAGTGCAATGTCTGGTCACCCAAAGAAACCGTTTTGGCCGTTGGGTTTATCGCAGTGACCCGCGTGTTCAGCCGCAGTGCAATGTCGTGTTCCGTGTAAAATGCCTCTGGCCGCAGAAATAACCGCTCCAGTGGCATCTCGCCCATGAGATACCCTTTGGACAGGGGCGGGCGCTGATAGGGCAGGACCGGTTCGGCACCGATTAGCGTGACGTCACCGACAAATCCGCCATTGCGCAACTTGGCAACGCAAGAAGACCCTGCCTGCCCCGCTCCGATGACTATGACATGTGGCATATTTCGTCCTTGTTCCTGAAACCTCTGGTCCTCTCGCTGCCAAAACCTATATGCACTGCAACATCAAACGCAATGACATGAAAGGCGTATTACATGACGATTTCCCAAGGCGATCACCTGCCCGATGCAAGGCTCGTTCAGATGGGCGCAGAAGGGCCGATGCCGGTCACTTTGTCCGAAAAGACCAAAGGCCGCAAAGTGGTGATCTTTGCCGTACCAGGCGCATTCACGCCAACATGCAGCTCAGCGCATGTGCCCAGCTTTATTCGCACCAAGGAACAGTTTGCGTCCAAGGGTGTGGACGAGATCATCTGCGTTTCTGTGAATGATCCCTTTGTCATGAAGGCCTGGGGCGAAGCAACTGGTGCAACGGCTGCCGGGATCACGATGCTGGGCGATTCACAAAGCGAATTCACCAAAGCCATCGGAATGGAATTCAGCGCACCGCCCGCAGGGTTGATGGCGCGGTCCAAGCGCTATGCGATGTTGGTAGATGACGGCAAGGTTACATTGCTTCAGGAAGAAGCGAGCCCCGGAGTATGTGATGTATCCGGCGGCGAAGGGCTTCTCGCGTCCATGTAATAACCTACCCCTGGCCAAGGGCGATCCTTGGCCAGGGATTTCACATAAAAAGTTGGATCAAGCTGCCAGACTGTCCATCTTGCGCGCCAGTTTGGCGTCCAGCGCACTCAGCCCTTTAACGTCATGGGTCGTCAGCACGACATTGACTGTCTTGTAAACGTTGTCCCATTCCGGGTGGTGATCCCATTTTTCGGCCCAGAATGCGACACGGGTCATCCAGCCAAACGCTTCGATGAAGTTGCCAAATACGAATTTCTTTTGGATGGCGTCCCGGCCTTCGACCATCGCCCAGCCATTTTCGAACAGCGGTTCCAACAGGGGGCCGCGGGTCTCCTCGCTCATACGTTCTGTCATTCCTGTTCCTCGATGTTTGTCCGCTTGAAGGGGCCGTACTCCGTCAACACTTCGATCTCTTCCTCCACCGCGTCTTTTTCGGCTTCAAGGTAGCGGGCGATCGCGTCCGCAAATCCGGGATCACCGACCCAATGCAATGAATACGTCGGCTTTGGAAGGTATCCGCGTGCCAGCTTGTGCTGGCCTTGTGCGCCTGCCTCTACCCGGTTCAGTCCTCGAGCGATCGCTATGTCAATAGCCTGATAATAGCACAATTCGAAATGCAGGCAGGGGTGATGCTCGGTACACCCCCAATAGCGGCCAAAGAGCGCCTGTGCGCCGATGAAATTCAACGCGCCTGCCACCCACCTGCCATCGCGTTCCGCAAGAACAAGCACAATATCGTCGCGCAGCGTTTCCTGCGCGATATCAAAGAAGCGGCGTGTCAAATATGGCGTGCCCCATTTGCGCGCACCTGTGTCCTGATAAAACCGCCAGAATGCGTCCCAGTGCTCAGGTCGCAAATCGTCGCCCGAAAACGTCTGGATCGTCCCGCCAAATCCCTGTGCTTCCGCGCGTTCCTTTCGAATATTCTTGCGCTTGCGGGAACTGAGCGTCGCCAGAAAGGCATCAAAGTCTTTATAGTCTCTGTTTTCCCAGTGAAACTGCTGCGTCTTGCGCAGCATCAGGCCCATGCTTTGACCGCGCTCAGCTTCTGCTCGGGTACAAAATGTGACATGCAACGAGGATACCCGATTATTTTTGGCCAGCTGAATGGCGCCTTGAACAAGAGCTCCTAATCCCGCGTCTTCAAAACCCGGTCTGACGAGAAAGCGACGTCCTGTTGCGGGCGTATGCGGAACAGCTATCTGCAGCTTGGGATAGTACCGCCCACCTGCATTTTCATAGGCATGAGCCCAGTTGTGATCAAAGATGTACTCGCCCTGACTGTGCGACTTGGCATACATCGGCGCCACCCCGATCAAGAGACCATCGACACGCGCGGCCAGGTATTGCGGCTGCCAGCCGGTACCGGGTCCAACGGAACCACTGGCTTCCAGAGCGCTCAGAAAACGGTGCGTCGTGAATGGATCACGCGCGCGCGTACCACTCGCAGCTTCGGGACAGGCGCAGGCATCCCAATCCTGCGCGCTGATCTCGCGCAGCGTCGGGTGAACAGTTATTTCAACTTCTGTCTGTGACATGTTCCGTCTTTCTGACATTCGAAAGACTAGGTGTAGCTGCTTTCGTCCACTTCAAGCCGGGATTGGCGCAAGGTACTGCTCAAAAGTAATATTTTGCGCAATCTTGCGGGCCTCCGCTTCCTCTGTCGGCGATGTGACGGTCCAGCACAGGATATCGGCGCCTGCGGCCTTCAATTCTGTCACACGGTCCCGTCCGAGATCAGCCAGTTCGTGGCTGATGAAACTGGCCCCGACCCTGTCATAATCAGGAATGCCGCGCAGATGATCGCACACGGCATTGGGCAACGGCCACTCACTGTACTCATAAGCGCTGGTCACCAGACCACGCGGCATGTCCGGCAACAGATTCGCCATTTTTGCAACGGAATATGGGTTGAACGACATGACAGCCGCAGGCCCCCGATACCGCGCGAGCGCCTCGGCCACTGCAGCTTCCAACGGTCCGACATTCGGCCCCATTGCGCCATCCTGATCCTTGATTTCGATGAGCAGCGGCACACGCCCCCGAACCAGGGACAGCACTTCGGGCAAATCAGGGATGCCCTCGGCCCCGCCACGTAACGGGATCTGGCCCAATGCCTCTGCCGTGCGCAAGCGAACAGCTCCGGCATCATACGTCAGCCGATCAAGCGCGTGGTCATGAAAGACCATTGCCTGCGAATCGGCGCTCATCTGCACATCAATTTCGATCCCGTAGCCCGCAGCAATCGCGGCTTCAATCGCCGCGCGGCTATTTTCGGGACGCCCTTTGGATACGTCATGCAATGCCCGATGGGCCAAAGGCAGGCGCAGAAAAGCGGCAGGCAGGTGAGGTGTCATCGGATTTCGAAAATGCCCTCTATTTCAACGGCGACGCCAAATGGCAAAGCCGCCGCTGACACGGCGGAACGCGAATGGCGGCCTATATCGCCCAAGGCGGCAACCATGAAATCAGAGGCACCGTTTATGACCTTGGGTTGATCCGCGAAGCTGTCCGTTGAATTGACAAAGCCAGTCAGTTTCACAACGCGTACAAGGCGTTCGATATCACCGTCACAGGCTGCCTTGACCTGTGCCAAAAGACTGATGGCGCATTGGCGTGCAGCGGCTGCGCCCTCTTCGACGTCCATCGTATCGCCCAACTTGCCGACGATCAGCCCTTGAGGACCGTTTGACACCTGACCAGATACATAAAGGGTGCTGCCGGTCCGGACGAAAGGCACGTAGTTGGCGGCAGGCGCTGGCGCATGGGGCAGAACGACCCCCAGATCTGCAAGGCGCGACGTGATGCTCATGGCGATTTCCTTATTTCGGTCTGTTTTCAGAATGTGGGTCAAACTATCCGGGTTGTCTTGCCGCTGAAAGGGGCGACATCAACTTTCGCGAAACGCCCTGACGAAATAGTCAGCCAGCGGCTTGATCAAATATGCCAAAGGCGAGCGATCACCGGTTTTGATAAATGCCTCGACCGGCATTCCCGGGATCAGCACCGTGCCTTTTTCAAGTTTGTCCATTTCACCGGGGTTCAGGACAATCTCGGCGCGATAATAACTCTGCCCTGAGACCTCATCTTCGAACGCATCGGCAGAAATCTGGACTACCTGACCATAGAGTTCAGGCGTACTGCGGGTGTCCAGAGCAGACAGGCGCAAGGTGACCTCTTGCCCCGCGACGATCTCGTCGATGTGAATCAGATCGACACGCGCCGCAATAACAAGCGGGCGGTCCTGAGGTACGAGAAACAGCAAAGGTTCAGCGGCCCTGACCACCGACCTCGGTGTGCGAACCTGCATGCCGTATATAATTCCGGACACAGGCGCACGAATGCTCAACCTGTCGATTTCGTCCCGTAACGCCGCACGCTGTTCCGCCAGTTCCAGTTCCCTGTACCGCAAATCGCGCAGCCGAGTGATTGCCTCTTCGCGGTTTTGGGTGCTGAGTTTCAGCTTTTCGATATCTATCTCGGTAATACGGCCCTCAGCCTGTGCTTTGCTGGCGGCAAGTTCGCCGATCTGACCTGTCAGACGCGCAGATTCGCGCTGCAAACTCAGCACTGTACCGGCCTGCGTCAATTGCCGGTCCAGAAGCGATTGCTGACTGGCCAACTCTGCCTCAATCAGTTCAAGCTGACGTGCCAATGATACCTCTTGCGCCTCAACCCCGGCAATCTGGCTTCTGATCTGACCAGACCGTTTGGAAAGCTGATCCAACTCCTGCAGCACAGAATCGCGACGTGCATAAAAAAGATTGCTTTGACCATCTATCAGTTCCTGAACATTACGATCGTTCAGGCCCGCTGCGATCAACTCCTCTTCGAACCGGATGCTGTCGGTCTGGTCGCGCTCGGCCTCAAGACGTCCACGCCGGGCCATCAACTCATACAACTGGCCCTCGACGATCGTCAGCTTGGACGACTGTTGCCCGGTATCCAGTTGAAAGAGCAGATCGCCCGCTTGAACGGTATCGCCTTCGTCCACGAAAATTTCAGAGACTGTGCCGCCATTCTGATGCTGCACGATCTGGCGGTTGCGGTCGACTTCGATCCGACCCGGTGCCACGATCGCTCCCGATATTTGCGAGAACGTCGCCCATGCGCCAAATCCGCCGACCAACACCAAAAGACCAATAAGGCCGATCATCACAGGCCGGCGGGCTGACCATCGAATATTCGTGCTCATGTCACGCCCCCTGCGTCCATTGGCGCCTGTTGAATTTGTTTGTAGTTCTTGACCATACCGGCCAGCACTTCGTCTTTTGGGCCAAAGGCCATGCGCATGCCGCCATCCAGAACCAGAAGCGTATCACACTCCTGAATTGCAGCGGGCCTGTGCGCCATGATCAGCACAGAGCGCCCCTGTTCCTTCATCGTGCGGATCGCCTGGTTGAGCGCCTGACTGCCGACGTTATCAAGGTTGGAATTCGGCTCATCCAGAACAACAATCACCGGATCATCGTAAAGCGCGCGCGCCAGTCCGATGCGTTGCATCTGACCACCCGACAGGCGCACCTGGCCTATGGAAAGTTGCGTGTCATACCCGTTTGGCAATTCGAGGATCATCTCGTGAGCGGCAGCCATCTTGGCAGCGGCAACAACCTTTTCCGCGTCCGGGTTGGCGTCCAGCCGGGCGATGTTTTCGGCAATCGTCCCATCAAAAAGCTGCACGCGTTGAGGCAGATATCCGATCAGCTTGCCCAAGACAGCAGGGTCGTATTGATCCAGCGACGCGGCGTCCAATCTGATCGACCCGCCCGCGGGCACCCAGACACCGGTCAGCGTTCGCGCCAAAGTGCTTTTGCCTGCGCCAGACGGTCCGATCACACCCACCGCCTGCCCCGGCAGCACCTCGAAATTCACCGATTTCAATGCTGCCTGTTTTTCACCGGGCGGAACCACCGTCAGCGATTTTGCGATCAAGAGAGCTTTGGGGCGCGGCAGTGGCGTCCGGGACTTTTCAACGGCGACGGCCCCCAGAAGTTCACTGAGATTGTCCCATCCGCGCATGCCACGCTGGACCAATGGCCATTGGTTCAGTGCCAGTTCAACAGGCGCCAGCGCCCGACCAAGAAGGATGGACCCTGCGATCATGGCCCCAGCCGTCATCTCGTTTTGCAAGACCAGATAGGCACCCAGACCCAACATGGCGGATTGCAAGAACAACCGAAGGCTTTTGGTCAGAGATGAAAAACCGCCTGTGATATCGGCTGCTTCAAGTTGCTTTTCGAGCGCATTTCCACGAGCGACCTGCCAACGGCCAAATGCTGCGTCGCGCATTCCCATCGACTGAACCATTTCCGCTTCGTTGCGAATTTGATCGGACATGGAAACAGCGACTTGACCCGCATGTGTGGACTGCCCCTGCGGTTCGCGGGACATCATCTGGTTGGCCAGCGTGATCAGAACCAGGACCACAGCGCCACCCACTGCGAGATACCCCAGAAACGGGTGAAACAAAAATATTCCCGCAAAAAATACGGGCGTCCAGGGCATATCGAAACCGGCCATCAAAACGGGCGATGTGAGAAGACGCTGCACCGCTTCAAGATCAGCCAATCCCGATTGCGTCTTGATGTCCGGAGCCACAGCCGATTTGCGGATCACAGCGTCAAAAACGCGCCGGTCCAGATCTTCCTGAAACCGCGCCCCGACCCGCGCCATGATGCGACCTCTGGTGTAATCCAGAATACCCATCACGCCATAGAGAAATACCACTAGAATGGACAATGCGATCAAGGTCTCCTCGGACCCTGATCCCAGAACCCGATCGTAGACCTGAAGCATGTAAAGCGGCCCGGTCAGCATCAGCAGGTTGGCAAACAGGCTGAACAGCGCCACAGCCCAATAGAGCAT
>Ga0102812_10001611_pt1 | contig 15656 bp, 9 predicted proteins | sample ColrivemetaGS713_FD_79334 | JGI IMG/M metagenome (GOLD analysis project Ga0102812, IMG submission 79334) | Estuarine microbial communities from the Columbia River estuary - Flood tide ETM metaG S.713 | ecosystem: Environmental > Aquatic > Marine > Intertidal zone > Estuary | place: USA: Columbia... | reverse complement strand
TTTGCGGGTATTGTGCTTGGGATATTCGGCCACAAACCACTCCATCAGTGCTGGTTGGGCGTAGATGCCCATGTGATAAAGAGCGATGAAGTTTTTTTGCGAAGCAATATTCATGAAGGGCAGTGGTAGCTTGGTATCACAATGATAACCAGCCGGGTAGGCAGAATGGGGCACCACGTAGCCGATCATCCCGTAGCTCATAGCTTCTTCAAAACCAGCAGGGATATTATCGTTAATAATGGCTCGGAGCTTACGCATAGGCTCCTGGCGGTCTTCGGGCAGTTGGTCGATATAATTATCAGGGGAGGTGGCTTCGATCTTCATCTTTTGTTCTATACCTTTGTTTGTTCCAAAAATAAGAAATTATGCGCCAACATATTGCCCGGGTTGCTTTGGTCGTAGCGGATTACGACGATGCGATTGCCTTTTATACGAAAAAATTGAAGTTTGAACTCCTGGAAGATACGCAGCTGACCCCCGAAAAACGCTGGGTTGTGGTGGCGCCTCCCGGAGGGAAGGAATGTGCCTTGCTCTTGGCCAGAGCCGCCAATGAGGAGCAGCGGAAATCCATCGGCAATCAGACCGGTGGCCGGGTATTCCTGTTCCTGTACACTGATGATTTTTGGCGAGATTTCGAAAACATGAAAGCCGAAGGCATTGAATTTGTACGCGGACCTGTGGAAGAGCCTTATGGTACCGTGGCCGTTTTCAAAGACCTGTACGGCAACCTGTGGGATTTTATTCAGCCGAAGGGGTAGTTTTTGGGGCCATGCCGTCTCCCGCGCTGCTCCGCTCCGTAGGGTCGGGTTTTAAACCCGACCCTACGGAGCGGAGCAGCGCGGTTACTATCCTTGCCGCGCTTCAGGCTACGCCTTGCGCGCTGATTCTTCCCCAGCTACGCGACGATCTCGCCATTCGTATAAATACATTTATGCATTTACACAAAACAGAATTTTGCCTACCTTCCTACTGAAGTACCAGAGGCTGAACTCACTCACGACTTTAAAATCCAAAATCCAATACCCATAAACAGGAGAAAGATAATGGCGGTTGTGAAAATACTATATAGGTAGATTAAAGCACTATTCCCAAATGCCCGCCACCAGGAAAATTGGAAAAAGGATCGAAGAAAAAAGGTTGTGTAATAAAAATAAAGGATTAAAGTCAACCAAGCATTCAGGGTGTCGGACACCCATGCCAAGGGTAATAGTAGGATGGTAACGAATGTCAAAAAACCGTAAAGGAAGGCATTTAAGACTAGATGTTCACCGAAATAAAGACCATATTTTCTAAATATCAGACGGGTAAATAATGCAGTGATAGGCACGGTAATTAAAAGAATTAAGTTGGCATATTCTTTAAAAAGGAGGAGCAGGGTCTTGACCAATGCTTCTTGCTCTGGGTTGCTCACACCGTCCTTAGCTTGCGTTAATCCATTTTCAAAACCAGCAATGAACCCACTGTCCGGAAAAAAAGTAAACGTAAGAAACAAATAGATCGGGATCGTTAGTACCAGAAACTTTAGCGGCTCGATGAAGCCACCACGGTCAGTAAACAGATAGCGGCGCATAGCGGCACCGGGGTTTCTGATCATTTCCCAAGTGGTATAAAAAATCCCTCGCTCCAGGTTGAGGATGGCCAATAGGGAAGCACCAATGGTCTTAGTGCTGATCCGCTTGATTTGCGGTTCAGGAAAGTTTTCAGGGAGAGGGTTAGGCATATTACCTGTTTTAATTTTTCGCGTTGGTAAAATCTATTTGAACGGTGTCTTCTATTTTGAGACCTAAGAGGCTGGCTCCACGGTCCATGTTAATGGCAATTTCCAAAAGATCAGCAGAATTGAAGCGGCACAGAATTTCCCCCACGGCTACATCGTGAAAGTTGTTGGAAAGTTCCTTGATGGGGGAGTGGCGCTTGAAATAGAGCTCAAAGGGTCGTCCCCGCCCCACACTCTCCATCAGCTGACGGTCGATATTCAGGATGGCATTGTCAAATTGGTCGATATACACTACGGAGCCCCGCACGTGGTTGGGGCCAGTGACGGGTTGCAGGGTAATACGTTCGAGCCACTGGTCCAAGGCACTGCCTAAGCCACCCGCAGGAAAATCCTGGGCCAGGTGCCCCACGGCATTGCCAAAAATATCGGCCAGCGGAAAACGACTGAATGTCATCTCTTCCGTATGAATCTGGAAAATATTAGGCGGTTGCTCCTGAAAAATGAGCGAAAATAAGCCATTGTCTGGCCCGATAAAATGATGCCCCTGGTGGGAAAACACCAAAAAAGGACGATCCGGCTGGTCAAAGTCGTTGATGCTTAACAGGTGGATGGTACCCGCAGGAAATGCTTGCCAGGCATGCCGAAAAAGGAAGGCTCCTTCAACAATGTTGTAGTTGGCCACGGAATGGCTGATATCTACAATACGGGCGTTAGGGGTATGCTGTAAGATCGTACCCTTGATCAGCGCCAGATGATAATCTCGCCAACCAAAATCAGAAGTGATGGTAACAATAGGAGGTGTCCTTTCCAAATTACTGTGCTCTTTCGCGTAAAGGTAATGATTTTGGAAATTTTTATATCCATTCTTCTCTCTGCAACGTTGTTCTTATTGCGAATGATTACTTTTGGGGAAATTGAACCGGTAAAGCAACAGTCGCTTTTCTAAAAAATACTAAAAACGTATCACCTAATATGGACGCCATTAAGATTCTCTGGGCGGACGACGAGATCGACCTGCTGAAGCCCCAGTTACTTTTTCTTGAAAAGAAAGGCTACAATGTCACCACCGTCACTAACGGCCACGACGCCCTCGAAGAAATAAAGGAAAGTAACGATTTTGATGTCGTTTTTCTCGATGAAAGTATGCCAGGTATTACCGGATTGGAAACACTGGCAAAGATAAAGGAAATCAAGCCCAATATTCCCGTGGTGATGATTACCAAGAATGAGGCAGAAACGGTCATGGAGGAAGCCATCGGCAGCCAGATCAGTGATTATCTCATCAAGCCGGTCAACCCCCATCAGATTTTGCTGACCCTGAAAAAACTGATGGAAAGCCAGAGCCTTTTTCGGGAAAAGACCAGCTCCGATTACCAGCAAGAGTTTCGCCAGATCCTGATGGAAATCAACAGCGGCCTCAACTACAAAGAGTGGGTCGATATCTATAAGCGTATCGTGAGCTGGGAGCTCAAAATTGACGAAAGTAACTCCACGGCGATGGGCGATATCCTGTCGATGCAGAAAAACGAGGCCAACAATGCTTTCTCTAAGTTTATTGTAAAAAACTACCTCGGCTGGCTCAAAAATGGCGATGGTCCCATCATGAGTGACCGCCTCCTCCGGGAGAAAGTATTGCCACAATTAGAGGAGGGCACCCCTACTGTCATGCTGCTGCTGGATAATTTGCGCTACGACCAGTGGAAAGTACTGGAACCCATTTTTAACGAGGAGTTCCGCGTGGTAGAGGAAGACTTTTTCTGTAGTATTCTTCCTACCACCACCCAGTACAGCCGCAATGCCATCTTTGCGGGGATGCTGCCCGCCGAAATTGAACGCCACTACAAGCAGTGGTGGAAAAATGACATGGAGGAAGGCGGCAAGAACAACCACGAAGAAGATCTACTTCAGGCACAAGTAAAGCGTTTGGTTCGGCGTGATATCAAAGTGGGTTACACCAAGATCACCAACGTTAGTAAAGCCAAGCAGCTGGAAGACAGCATTCTCGATTACATGCACAATGATCTTACGGTCATTGTCTATAATTTCATCGATATGCTTTCCCACGCACGTACGGAGATGGAAGTACTGAAGGAGCTGGCCAGCGACGAAAAGGCCTACCGCTCTCTGACGGTTTCCTGGTTCAAGAATTCTCCCTTATGGTCCGCCCTGCGCAGAATTGTAGAAAAAGGGGATGTGAAATTGATCGTCACCACCGATCATGGCACCATCCGGGTAAATACGCCCTCTAAGGTGGTAGGTGATCGCGATACCACCACCAATTTGCGCTATAAAGTGGGTAAAAATCTTAATTACGACAGAAAGGATGTCCTCGAAATTCGAGACCCACTGGAGGCTGGCCTGCCCCGCCCCAACGTCAGTTCTACCTTCATCTTTGCGAAAGAAGACAAGTACTTCCTGTACCCCAATAACTATAATTACTACAACAATTATTACCGGGATACCTTCCAGCACGGAGGGATTAGTCTCGAAGAGATGATCTGTCCAGTCGTTTTGCTGCGCAAGCGGTAGAAATTACAAAGGTTACGAAGCGGCCTGTATCCTTATTTCTTAAAACCAATTGCATTTCCCAGCGTCCGGCGCTCGAAATCGATCTTGTCGATATTGAAAATTTCGGCGAGGGTCATGGATTTATTGCAGGTATCGTGACCAAGCGTGGTCAGTAAAGCATTGGTTTTATCGTTGGTCAGCGCTTTAAACTCGTAATAAGCGATCATCCGGCCTTTGCGTAGAAGAGCCTTGTCAACTTTATCAATACTGGTATTGAACGTACAGATGATTTTGATGTTGAGAAAGTCACTAAACAAACCGTCAGTGAGCTGAAGAATGGTGGAGACCACCGAGTTTTCGCTATTGCTGTCCCGGGAGATGATGACCTTTTCTGCATCTTCAATGACGAGGATTGAATTTTTATTGGTGATCAAAAAAGAGACAAAATTGGGCTGAAGCAACTCGCTGACGAAATCGTTGGGGATAAATATGAAATTGCGTTTTCCTTGCTTGCTCAACAGGTGCTTGATGTAGGAAGTTTTTCCGGTACCTGGTGCTCCGTGCAGCAGGATAAGCCCGGAGCTGTCAACCTTTAAGGATTCCTCTATGACCTCGTGAATAGGTAAAAAGTCATCGTTATAGTGCGCTTTAACATCCAGCGTGATTTCACTAATATTGATATCTTCGGTATAATAATCAAAACCACTTTTGGATAGAACCTTGAAAACGGCGGTTTTCTCTTTGCTAAATTGGTCCTTAATTGCCTGTAAATAACCTCTGATCCAGCTCTCTAGTGCCTGATCAACGTGATGGTAAAGAGTTTCAATGAAGAGTCTTTCGTAATCCAGGGAAATCCAGATGCAAAAATGATTGCTATTGCTCTTGAAAAAATACTGACGAGGAAAGTCGCCTTTTTCTTCCACTTCATCCGCATCCTGATTCTTCCAGATTTTAAATACGAGTTCCAGTTTTTGATCAGAGCCGTATAATTTTTCCAGCAGGATATCCATGTGTTCCTCCTTATCTTCCAGTTGTAATTCCAAATAATGCTTGGAAGGAAGACAATCGTAGGTCTGGACAAAATAATTTTCTCGTAAGAAGTTGCCGTGCGCGTTATAGTTGTTAAGCAGTTCGTTCATTGGAAAAAGTCGAGCTTAATAATATTGATCTTGGATCACTTAGAGAACGGGTAAACTTACACAATAGTTTCCTTTTAATCAGCAAGCGTTCCTCCCCAACAAAGGAAAGGAACGCTTGTAGTTTTTTCGCTCGTAGTTTAGCCTATCGAATCAGGGTCACATCACCCCGGTAAGTCAGGATGACACCATCGAGAAATTCGATTTCGATCACGTAGACGTATACTCCCGGAGGCAGGGTCTCCCCGTTCTTGCTACCGTCCCAAAGTTGGGTGCCATTGAGACAATCTGGATCAAGCAGCGTCCCTTCGTACAGGAGACCTCCCCAGCGGTCAAATAGCCGAGCGGAGTTAATGCGCTGTACACCCAGACAGGCAAATACGGCAAAGTCGTCGTTGCGTCCATCACCGTTAGGACTAAAGATATTGGGGATGAAGACGTTGCGGTTAGCATCCAACTCTACAAACACGTTCTCCGAAGCGGTACAACCATTTTCGTTGATAACCGTAAGGTTGTATTCCAAACTCTGCGCAGGGAAGACGAATGGATTGCGAATCGTATCTGAGCTCAAAAAGTTGGCAGGGGTCCACTGGTAAGTATAGTTACCTCCCGGAGTGATCGTCGGCAATAGCTGCACGGTACTATCTCCTAATTCTACCACGATGGGCGATTCCAGAATAATCTGGATTTGTCCCGGAGAAACAATCGTTACATCCAATTCTTCCGTACAACCGTTGATGTCCTCAACGGTAACGATGTGGTCACCGGCAAAAACGGTAGCAGGTTGTAGTACCGAGAAGCTCAAACCATTATTGTCGACCATGAAGGTGTACTCCTCGAAAGGATTATTGGCACCGCCAAATACGGTGTCAATGACAATAAAGGTAGGATCACCAAAACATAAAGGTGGTTCAATCGGCTCCAAGGTGAAGACCAAAGGATCAGGCTCGCCAATGGTGAAGCTTAGATCGTCCATACAGCCCTTAAAGTCGTTAACAGTAACGGAATAAGTACCCGCGGCAAGGTTGCCGTTGATCGCTCCAGTAGCGTTGTTGCTCCAAATAAACTGATAAGGGTTGGCAGGATTGACATTACCTCCGGTAGCTGTTACAGCAATCACTCCATCGGTATCACCGGCACAAGTCACTTGATCGGTCGTCGTCACCTGATCAATGACCAGGTTTAATACGGCAGGTTGATCAACAACAACCGTTTGGGTAAACGTACAATTGTTAGCATCGGTGATTACTGCGGTGTAAGGCCCCGCGCTCAGGTTGTTGATATTGTCCGTTGTTTCGTTGGTTTCTACCCAGAAGTAGGAATAAGGACCAGTACCTCCCATTGGGTCAATAGTGATGCTACCATCCGTATCACCATTACAGCTGACGGGGGTGATTTCTGTATCAACAACGATAGGAGCCGGAGCATTGATCGTAAACGTTACGTCTACGCCACAAAGGCCGCCGATCACATTCAGGGTTTGTGCGCCTTCACAGAGTTGGACAGCGGTAGACGTAAGGCCACCATTGGTCATTTCTCCAGAGTTCCAGGTGAAAATAAAGTCACCAGGGGAGCCATCGCTATAGCTGGCCGTAGCGGTAGCCATCGCATCACAGGTATTGTCATCGGGACAACTGGTATCCGTAACATTGGAGAAGACCACATTAATCGTAGGAGCATCTTCTACTGTGATGACAAAAGTTTCACTACTACAGTTATTAGCGTCAAAAATGACCAGGGTATAATCACCTGCAACCAAAGAGGTAATCGGATTCTGGGTAGTGGGCATACCAAGGTGTGCCCAGCTGTAAGAATAAGGAGGAGTTCCGCCGCTGGCAAAAACAGAAATCTGCCCATCAGCTTCTCCCGGACAACTTGGGCGGCGAATCTGGGTTGAGTCTAGTAAAATGGGGGCAGGTGCAGTGATCAACGCGGTATCAATCGTAACACAGGCATTATCAGCAGTAATGGTGACAATGTATTCTCCCGGAGAAAGGTTAGTGATCGCTGGTCCCATTTGGCCGTTATTCCAAACAATAGACTGGATATTGGTACCTGGTGCCGGCGTAACTTGAACGAGCAAGCTTCCATCCTGGTCATCGGCACAAGTAACAGAATTGTCTGCCAAGCTGGTGATCAGCGGAGGTGTTGGCGCAGAGATCATTTGATTGAGCTGCGTCGTACACATATTGGCATCAGTAATGTCAATGGTGTAGTTGCCTGCCGAAAGGTTGGTGGCTATAGAGTCCGTCAATGTCGCATCGTGTGACCAACTGTAAGTATAAGAGGCGGTACCGCCCGTAACTCCAAGGGTTACACTACCGTCATTGCCTACAATACAGGTTTCGTTGGTGGAATTGAGGACTTGCGCCGTTAATGGCAAGGGCTCATTGACAACAAAGGTATCGATCACCCGACAACCCGCCGCACTGGCGTCCGTCATCGTTACGGCGTAGGAACCTGCTATCAGACCCGTTAATTGACTCGTCGTAGGGGTATTGGTGGCCGCTGGTGCATTCATACTCCAAGCAAAAGAGTAGGGCGTGTCTGCAGGAGCTCCGGCAGTATTACCACTGACCAGGATGGCACCAGTTGCATCGCCATTACAAAGAATATCTGTTACGTTTTCGTTCAACGAAAGTACCTTAACAGCACCGACCGTGTAGCACTCTTCCGTAGAACAACCATTATCATCGGTCACCGTCACACAGTACTGTCCGGGGTTTAGATTGATAATGGTGGTCGTCGAAGCTTGAATGTTCAGGCCCGTACTCCAATTGAAGGTGTAGTTGCCATTGGCAGTCGTTCCACCAGACGCAGTAATGGTAATCTCACCATCCTGTCCACCCGTACAGCTGGCATCAGTGATAAAAGTGTTGGCATCCAGCACACGTAGTGCAGGTGGTTGACCAAGAGGGATCAAGGCTATTTCCTGACAGCCCGCCGGGTCGGTGACGGTAATACCGTAAGATCCGGCTCGGATATTATCAATGAAGAAGGTGTTGCCAGGGTTGGTCACACCGTTCGGGACACTCCAGTTAAAAGTATATTCAGGACCAGGATTAGTAATCGGTAAGCCATCGGAAGTAGGAAGGAAAGCCAAAGAGCCATCGCTCAAACCAAAACAAGTAGGAATGGTATCTCTAATGGTAATCCCTAGTACAGGACCAGCAATCACTTCAATGGTGTCAATAACCATCTGACTAGGAACCGTAGCATCTGTAATGGTAATCTGGTAAGATCCTGCCGCAAGGTTACTAACGGTAGCCGAACTACCATCAGCGGCAATAAGCACAGGAGCACTGTTGGGGCCGCTGAGGGGGACCGTGTTCCAGGTGAACTGGTACGGTGCCATTCCTTGATCAACAGTAACCGTGAAGCTGCCGTCGTTGAAAGAAGGACAAGTCAGACTATCTTGTTGGATTAAAACAAAGAATGGATTGTCGGTCACTAGTGCTTTCCCGTTGTCGGGGATGAGTTGGATCTGTTGACTGTTATTGTCAATCACTTCAAAAGCTACGGGGTTCTCCGTAATGTCCAATTGCGAACAATCATCTAACTGGCCAATGACGTCGAAACAAATTTCGAAAAAGATAGCATCGTCAGGAAGCGTTACGCCGGCAAAAGTATTGTCTGACCACGAGAAGGTCATTACGCCCGCAGCAATACCGTTAGGGCTGGGGAAATTTTGCCAACCAAAGTTGCCTGCGTTCAAATCTGGCACCATTGGATTGAAGCCTTGAACACCAGAGATACTAAGAATGGTAGGGTCCCAATTCACGGAAAACTGGGCAGAGATAAGGTTTGCAAAATTGCCCACCGTTAAAGGAATACACTCATTAGAGCCTGGAAGCAGGTTGGTAAGCGGAAGTCCGAAGGTTACCGCATCACAAGCGGTGATGGCTGGCGTAGTAGCCGAACCGCCACAGCTCTTTCCGTCCTCCACTTCGATGACGTAGGTGCCAGGACCTGGAACGGTAAAGCTGACCAGGTTGTCGTGGTTGAAGGGTCCGCCAATGACCGAGCCTGTTACAGTAGGGTTATCCTGGCGGTAAATGGTAATGCTTGCATAAGCAGAGTTGTCTAATTCCGGAAGGCCACCCTGAACCCGGAAACTCCCCTGGCATCCGGCCATGACCACCTGGCTAACCGTAATCTCGTTGAGATAAGCGACGGCAAAGGCCTGGTCGGAGCGCAAGTTCACACATTCTCCAACGGGATTACCTTCGTATTCCGCCAGTGAACCGGCAAACAAGGCATCGAAAGTGATGGGCGCAAAATGATAAATGGCAGGTGCTCCGCCGTTGAAGGTGTTTTGCAGGTTGCCATCATTAAAGAAGGGTACATCACCACTCAGCGTATTCCCTGTGTAGACATAAAAGCCGTAGGTCGCATTGCCGTCATCTAAGGTACAAGGGTCATTTTTGATGGCGGCTGTATCTGGTCCCGTAGTGGTGGGCAGACAGTTGAAAAAGGCATAACCTATTCCCCCCGGCGTTAACATGTTGGGGTCACCACTCAGGTCTTGATCATCGTTGTGATCAATAAAGAGCGTGTCTCCCAGACAGAGGAAAATGGTGTCTGGAGTAATATCATTGGTCTGGCCAATGAGGGGCCCAAAGGAATTAATCGAACCGGCATCGGACGTACACATCCGGGCTTCTCCAGTGGAGACCGTTCTGGTGAGTACGACTTGGTCCGGGGTTTGGGCCTGTACCGAAAGTACGGCAAAAGTGAGGATGACTAAACTAGTAAGGATCCTATTCATGGTTCCGTTTTGAATTTTTTCTTTGCAGATGGCTGCCAAAGGCAAATAGAGATAAATGTGATGAGTATCTCTGCTCAACAGATACGGTTTGTTTGGCTTGTGTTGCCCTGAAAAGCTGGTAAAAGACCTTATGGTGGGCATACGACAAGTTCCAAACGTCTTGCACGGCCGCAAAATTACAATCTATTGGGGCAATATTTGTGTTAAAGTTGAAAATCAGCGCCCAGGAACTAATTATTTATAAGTGGTACAACTTCCCCCTGCCGATCATTACGCTGTAGGAAAAGTAAAAATTGGCGGGCTTTCCCCGTCGTGGGGAAGTTTCCGAGGACAAGAAAAAATTGTCCATCGCCGTTGGGTTTTAATTCTGCACTTTGTTCGTACTTCCGCTCGATTTCTCCTACCATTCTGACGGCGGTAGGGTAGTCGACCAGCACATTTTTCAGTTGTACCCCGTAGGTCATCCCAGAACGTGGGGCAAAACCTGATTGCACCGCAGCGATGGGTTCGCCACTTAATACCAGCCGTGGGGGAGATGGGTTTTCTTCTTGCGGAGAAGTATGGCTAAGCAAAACGGGAGCTTCCTCCTCAGGAAGCAATGCCGGTCGACTAAACGCGATCTCCGCTTGTGGAGCATCTAGGGCTGTTTGCTGATCGACCAGAGGCAAAGTAGCACTGAGGTGGTTGGCGGGCTTGTCCAGTTTTTTCAGCCATCGCAATAATGGGCGGGCGTCTATGCTTGCTGTGTTTCTATCTAGTAATTTGCCATTGGGAGCAAAAACAAGGATACTGGGGATGGTTTCGACCTCAAATTGGTGTTGGAGGACTTTAGCCTCCGCCTGGTTGAGATCAACCTTGACGGTCAGTATATGGTCACCAAGGTATTCCAATAGTTCAGGATCCTGAAAAGTATGCTGTTGCATCCACTGGCAAGGCAAGCACCAGTCGGCTGTAAAATAGAGAAGAAAAAGCTTATCTTCTTTTTGTGCCTGCTGTTGGGCGTGCGCTAGATCGGGCCCTAGCCAGTTGATGGGAAGAGCATGGGTGAGTTGGGGTAGAAAAAACAAGAGCAGGCCTACGAGGGCCAATTTGTGTGTAGGGATGTTCATGGAAGGTCGTTTTTGGGATATTAAAGTTAAGTTTTTATTCCCAAGCACGCAGGGTTTCTTCCCGGGATTTAGGGAACGGTAGGGTAAGGGGGGGCTTTTGTGCTCGTTTTGGTGCTCGTTACACTCGCGGTGGTGTTCGTCCCGAAGCCTCGGGACTCACGGTGGTGTTCACTGCGTTCGCGGTGGTACTCGTCCCGAATTCTCGGGACTCGTGGTGGTGTTCGCTGCGCTCACGGTTAGTGCTCGTCCCGAAGCCTCGGGACTCACAGTCTGAGGCTTCGGATTATATATGGGGAAAGGCGCTCCAGGGAACACTCAAAAACCGCGAGCGCAGCGAGCACCCCCCATGAGTCCCGAGAATTCGGGACGAGTACTCCCACGAGCGTAGCGAGTACCCCCGCGATTCCGATTTATCGGAAGAGCACTCCCGCGAGTCCCGAGAATTCGGGACGAGCACCCCTACCGCAAAAATCGATAGGTCGCCTTTACCAAAAATACATTCCTGGCATTATCGCCAAATAAATTTTCCGATAGGCTTCTGGTCAGCCCCCGATTAGGGTCACCGGAGGCGTTGGCGCCTTGTGACCAAACCAGGAACAGTTCTGAACCTGGAACGTATTCCCAGCGGAGCACCAGGTTGGAGCGAAATTGGATAAAGTTAAAATCGGGGTTATCAAAAGTGTAATCAAAAGCCTGATCACCATTGTCATCAACCTGATAGGCTTCGTTTTCAATATCAAAGGAGACCGTCTCGAAAAGGGCAAACCTATCCGAAAAAGTCTTACCCAGTGGGGTGTCTGTCGTTTTGTTGAAATCCTGGTAGCGCCCTCTTGAAATGAAAGGCTGGCCATAGTATTGGATCGTTAGATCAGGGGTGATATTGTAGTTGAGGCGTACCGTCAGGCTGATCGTTTGCTGATCGACCCGGGCATTGATGTATCTTTTCTCCCCTTCAAACTCCAATTGAGTGACGTACTGTTCCTGCCGCTGGTAACGATCAAAGGAAGGACTGATGTTGACGCTCATGGCGTTGGTGGGCTGCAATTGAATATAACCACTGTAGCTTTGTACCCTCACGATGTCGTTTTTAGAGAGGCCCTGAAACATGTTGAGACCAAACTGTACTTTCTTACGGGAATCGGTATTCAAATACGCATTAATACCAAAACCAGTTGGCCGTCGGAGCAGTGGCCCACCACGGAGTGCATTTTTAGAGATATCAAGGTTCTCGTAAGTAATGCCACCTCCTGAAGACCAAAAGTTAGCCCACTGCTGATGGGCGTTGGTATTTACGGCACGGTACAGGTTCTTTCCGGAAAAATCCCAACGACTCCAGTGGTTATAATTCCATTGGAAGCGGCGAAAGGTCTTGTTGGGTTTGGTCCACCGGCGGGCTCCCCAGAAGAAATAGTTGAGCTCATCCGTGTTGACAAGAAAGCCGATATCGTTGAGTTCCAGCTCCGGAGATCGCCAGGTCATACCGGTTTCGAAAATCCAGTCCCCTCCGTAGTTGGCAATTTTAAAGGTGCCGCCGGTGCCCATCAGGTTGTTGGCAGTAGTGTCGACTTCGAGGTGCTCCGCATCGGGGCGTTGAAAAAGGTGTTCGAAGGCTTGCTGGGTAGACTGAATAGATTCGGGGCTTCCGTTCACCCGGCTCCACAGCATCTTACCGGTGAAAACCCATTGGTTATCCTTCCAACGGTGAACAACATCCAGCCCGCCGGAATAAGCCGACTCGTGGAGGAAAGCTAAATCAGGGTTGTTCTTTAAATCGCGATTGACGGCAGTGAAAATGCCGCCCACTACGGTATTGCCCCCGCGGAAATCTTGCTGAACACGCCCCACAAAAAAGTTGGTGAGAGGCTCTACTACCTCTTGGGTACGTTCACCGAGGATATCAATGGAGGCCATCTCTCTTTGAGTGATACTTTCCAGTATACCTATGGATAAACCACTTTCTGTTTTACCACTGAATTTTGCGGCTCCAAGAATGGTCGTGTTGTCAGGTTGATCAACGTAGTAGTTTTCGTTTGGATCGGAGTATATATTTCGGTGAGGAGCTCCGCCTATTCTTCGCGAATAAAACAATAGATCACTATTGAAACTCCCGCCCGTCTCTGCCTCAGTAATCGCATAATTGAAGATGTTACGGTTTTCAATGAAGAAAGGTCGGCGCTCATTGAAGAAAATTTGAAAACCATTGAGATTCAGTGCGCCAGGATCGGCTTCCACCTGGCCAAAATCAGGATTGACAGTAAAATCAAGGGTCAAATCTGAAGTGATACCAATACGGCCATCTAGCCCTGCTGTAATGCGGGAATCAGTTCCAGTAACAAAGGGATTACCTTCTTCTGCGGTAAAAGAAGACCGTTGAGCAGAGACATAAGGCTGGATTTCTACCTGCCGTTGTTGTTTTATGTCTTTGATACCGTGCAATTCTCCAAAGCGGCTTACCCATCCCGGCTCATTGAGTCGTATGGGTTGCCAGGTATCCCGCTCCTCCTGACGAAAATAGCGACGAGTAGATTGAATACCCCAAACGTATTCTTCCGCCTCCCCAAAGCGCAGTTGGCTGAGAGGAATTCTAATTTCGGCCGTCCAGCCTTCTTCGTCTACCTGGGTTTTTGCGTACCAGATAGGGTTCCAGTTGGAATCCCAATTGTTGCCATCATTAGAGACAAACTCGTCGCCTTTGACACCAGAAGCAGAGATGGTGAAAGAAAAAGCCGAACGTAAGTCATGGTAGCTGTCGATATTGATTTCGATCCAATCACCGGGGAAGCCATCTCGTCGCGACATACGCCGCTCAATTTTATCAGGTTCACTGTCGTAGCAACGGTAAGCTATGTAGAGGTTTTTAGCATCATAAAGAACTTTGAGTTTAGTGTCTTGGGTGGGTGATTCACCGTTGTAAGGCTCAAATTGTTGGTAGTTGCCGCTCCAGGCTACCTGTTCCCAGCAAGCATCACGGAGGTCACCATCAATTTGGGGGGCATCTCCCTGAACTGCTTCCGTAAATAATATCCTTTTTGGGATGGAATCGTTTTGTTGGGCGTTTAGGGAGAAAAAAGGCAGGTAAACTACAAGACAGATCAGTAGGTGAAATTTCATACTAGTAGGGGGCTTATTTAGTTAGGAGGAAAAAAAGTGTTCCTTTTCTAATTTTTTGCGTCACAAAAAAGACGAGGAGGAAAAAGAAAAGTTGCAGTAACGTTTTGTCTCGAACGGGAATTAACGTTTAAAGCACCGATCCGAGCGAACATTGGATCGTTTTTTTTACTTAAACTAAAAACAGGCATCCAAGTGAACTACTTTTTTCGTAAGTGTTCACGAGTAATAATTTGGCAAAATTAGTCGTTTACGTAATATCCCATTGCTCAATATGCTTCCTATGAAAAACTATCTCACACCCATCCTTTTTTTATTTTTATCTAGTTCTTTGTTATTGGCTCAAGTTCGTTATACCGGCGAAGAGTACCGTGATTACTACGAGTGGTTTCATCAATACAGCCAAACTCCCGATTTTTACCTGGATGGCACGCAACTGATTTCCTTTGTCGAAAATACGCCGGTCAAGCAATCTCCCAAATCTCAAAGTCCAACCTTAGGAACACTGATGCTAGGACAAGCAGTGACCAATTTCTCGATTCCGGTAGCAAAAGCAGTGTTCAGTGAACACCACGGTTACCGGGAGCAATGGTTCCTGGTGGAAGCTTGCTGCGCTGATGGAAACGTATACTCCGGCTACGTATGGGGTGGTTTTTTAGCTAAGAGCTGGCAGTATTTTGACCTGGAAGGAGACGGCAACAAAGAATTGATTGCTTTGGGCTTGAGTACCAACCCTCGCCAGGCACCTGAAGATATTCGGGCTTCTCTGAAGGTTATTCAAAACGGTAAATTGGTTCAAGCCCTTGAACTGGAAGGGATTTGTTTATTCGAAGACTGTGGTGCCAGTAGCCTCTTGCGGGTCTTTGATTTTAATACCAGTGACAAAACGATTGTTTTTGAATCCAGCATTTTTACCGCAGGATGCCTTACTGGTATTGATAAAGCACTAGTGGCTTGGGATGGACAACAATTGCTGCTGATCCATCGGGGAGAGTATACAACAGGGCAGACTTATGCCAGTAATCCATTGTACTTGCGCCAAGCTACACAAACGCAGATCTGTTATTATAAGAATGAAAACCAATCTTACGATCCCGTTTGGAATTGCCAAACACTGGATCAGACGGTAGCGGTACCTTAAGCGACGTCGGATTAATAACTGTCAGATTCTCTAGGAGTGATTTTAGCTTTACCCAGCGTTAAAGAACCGCCTCCCTTAGCTATGGCTAAGGTCGGGAACCTTCGCCTTGGTTAAAACTAAAATCACTGGCCTATTAAAACCCGACAGTTATTTATCCGATGTCGCTAAG
>Ga0102812_10001607_pt1 | contig 15684 bp, 11 predicted proteins | sample ColrivemetaGS713_FD_79334 | JGI IMG/M metagenome (GOLD analysis project Ga0102812, IMG submission 79334) | Estuarine microbial communities from the Columbia River estuary - Flood tide ETM metaG S.713 | ecosystem: Environmental > Aquatic > Marine > Intertidal zone > Estuary | place: USA... | reverse complement strand
TGTTGGCCAAAAGCCCAATAACATAAAAAGAACCAAAATAATAAGATAATACCCAGATTTTTCAAAGCGTATTTTTTTAGGCTTTTTTATTTTTTTTGTAGTCTCTTTCATTTGTAGTTTATTATTTAAATTGAAATAACTCGCCCATTTAATTTAGATTTGTTTCCAGTAGTAGATACCCGTATCTATTTTTTTGATTGATTTAAAAATTTGGATACTAGAGCTATAATGATTAAACAGACGAAACATACTGTTTATCTGATCTCAATTAGCTCATTAAATTACCACTTGCAGGGATACTGTTATAGGCGCAATAACTGTGTGTTTCGCTTTTAAGGCTTCAATGGAAGGGTCATTCAAAATTTTTTCAAACTTTTCCATATCGGTAACTTCAAAAACCACTGCTATCGAATTAGGATCATCGGCGTCTCTAAATGTTTTAAAACCCGAAACTGCAGGAGCAAATACGTTTACCCTGTCTTCATGGCCTTTTAGCCAAATGTCAAAATTTCCTACTTTGTGTCTTGCAATAATTGTTTTTTTCATAATTTATGATATTTAAATGTTTCGCTTACTCTTATCGTTTTTATGCTTTCATGTATTTATTATTTTAGCTTTATGTATCATTTTATTGATATTTCTTCAGATTTAATGAGGTGAAAGAAAGTTTTACTTTGTTTTATAAATCAAACTTTTTTATGAAATATAGATATTTCCAAAAATCACAAAAGGTACTTTGGTACTAATCAACTTGATTAATTGGGTTATATCAACCCACATATTAATGTGATTTTTTTTTGAGGATTTGAAACTAGACAATATGTTTTTTAAAATAAAAAGGCAGCAGAATTACCGCTGCTGCCATTATATTAAAAGGTTGTTACTTTGCATTTAATAAGGTATCGCTGTAATAAGCCATTTCACTAATTATTTTTCCATCTTTATCAAAGCTGTTGCTAAAATGCATAGGAACAGTAATTCTTTTCTTATCCGATTTACGAATCAAATGATAATTCCACCAAGATAATACTTCACGTCCATCACTCATTTCATATTCTAAATAATCAGGGTAACCTCTCATTTCTATATTTACTATTTCAAAATCATTTAAGAATTTTTGCCACATTGGTTTTACTTCGGCTTTGGTATTCCATTTCCCAACTTCCTGGTTAATACTTCGAAAAGATGCATTTTCACTATAATAGCTTAAACATTTATCAATATCTAAATTTTCAAAAGCATACATTGCGTTACGTACGGTATTGATGTTATCATGATGATTGTAAATAGTACCATTAGTTCTATTTCCATAACTGGCACCTATTTCATCAAAAATACTTTCATTGTTATAATTTATAACAGTTAATATTTTATTGTCCTTATTAACAACATATAGCTTGTGCATTGGCATATTAACCTTTACACCTGTTTTTTTGTGAACACCTTTTAAGTCTTCCCATGTTTGAACCCAAACCACATTTTTTTGGTTGTCTTCCTTATATTCTATTGCATCTGGATAAGCGCCTTTTGTTCGAGTTATAGAAAAATAATCTAATGCATTATTCCAACCGGAAACACTTCTAGTGAATGCAGCTTTGTTTTGACCTTCATCGTTTACTCTTGTACCTACCCCATTAAACGATTTAAAATCATCATCTAAATAACTAGCTACCTTAGCAGAATCACCACTTACAAATGCTGCAGTCATAGCTTCAACAGCATCAATAGCTGGGTGTTCAATAAAAACAGTTCCATTCTTTTTTTGTGAATATGAGATGAAAGTAATCATCATCATACAGATTAGTGTTATTTTTTTCATTTTAAAATTGTCTGAGTTTAACGTGCTGACTCTGCACTTTTAGTTAGTATTAGGTATTATATTCATTTAAAGTTTCAATAAAACTGGTTGAAACAGAATTTCTGTTTTACGTTGTTAGTATTAGCAAGTAACTGGTGGTTTGTTAAAAAAAATTTTTTATTAAAAATCAATCAATACGTTAATAAAACTTTTAAAACAATTTCCACCAATACTACTTGCTATTTTTAATTTTTAGTAAGATAATTATTAGTTCGTAACTGATTCTTCTTCAGCCTTTTTTGCCGCTTCAATAGCTTGAAGTGATAATAAAACCTCAGTTGGATCCCAATACCCGTATTCTCTAACAATTTTACCATCAACAAATTGATATGTAAGGTGAATAGGAATAGTAATTTCTTTTTGGTTAGCTACTAAAGTACCTTTCCAATCTCCCCAAAAATTTACCCAAGTTCTATCTTTGTCATCCAGAACCATTTCAAGTTCTTCTCCATCCCTTTGAAAATTTCTACTAGCATAATTAATATCATTTTGATTATGATAATTAATTACTTCTTTTGGCGATAAGGCTCCACTAGAGTTGTAAAATGTTTTAGAAGAATCAGCATAAATACTTAGGTCATAAGTTTTATTATTATAGTTATTTAGTAACAACTTAACTGTTTCAATCTCAGAAGATTGCTGTGTATAACGCTCTTTTTTTTGTTCACAAGCTATAAATAGGATTATTGAAAGTCCTAAAAGAATTAAATTTTTCATAAAATAATTGTTTATTAAAACCTGCTGACAAAATTTATCAGCAGGTTTAGGTTAGTTAGTAGATTAATTTGGGAAATAGCTAAGCTCTGGCATCATATAGCCAGTCATTATTTCTGTTTTTAAAAGAAGAGCTAATAATTTTTTATATAGTTCACTTCCATCCTCTCCTATTAAATTATTGTTTTCATCTCTTGAAGCCTCAAATTCAGCTGCATTTTTTGCTGCTCTGGCTACCATTAAATAATTTCCTGCAGTTCCAAACCCACTGTGATAAACTCTATAATATTCCTTTGAGCCCTTCTCTGTGTATAGTTTTTTAAACTCTTTCGCTATTTGAACCGCTTTTCCATAATTTTTTGGCGCAACATAATACAACGTATTATATCGGTAATTTAATCCCTCCGGAGTTATGTCTATTCCGCTAGGCATATAAGATAAATCTTTATCTAAAATCATAACATAATCTGAATGAGAATCATAATGTTGATTAAATTTTTCAAATAGTTTTCCAAATGCTTCATTCCCCATTTTTTCTTGTAAATCAGAAAATGAATTTTTATCTAATTCTGCCATATTTTTGATTGGAGATACATAAACATAATTTGAACCATTCATTTTAAAAGCAGCCCAGCCCGATTTTGCTTTATGTTTATTACATTCTTCAACTAAATTTTTTGCAACATTTTCATATTCAGATAAATTTGAAAGATGCACAGGATCTGTATGGAAAACATAAGCTTGATTTTTACTTTCTTCTTGTGCATTAGTTGTTAGTGGAAATACCATTAGTATAGCAGCCAACAAAATTGTGATTTTTAGTTTTTTCATAATTAATTAATTTTAGTTAGTAGTAATTATTGTTTTAATACTTAAATCATTCTTTTTCATTCAACAATTGGCGGTTTTAAGGTAAAACCAAGCTGTTGTAAAAGGTCTAGTTCATTATAAAAAACATCTTCTTCATATATTTTACCTTCATTATTAAAGTGTATATGTGAGAATCCACTTACTTCAACTTTCTTACCTGTTGCAGGGTTTTCGGCATATTCAGCTGTATTTGTTCCTGAGAATGTCCAATACACAAAAACATCATTTTCTTTTATATAGCTTTTAACACTTTTCAATTCAAAATCAGGAAATCCACTAAAAAGAATATTTATGTTTGCTTTCAACTCTTGTAAATTAGAAGCCACTAAAACTCCATTCGTTTTTCTAATAAAACTTTCTTCTACTATATTTTTTAATTGAGATACTTCATTTTTATTCTGAAAAGATTCAATAAATAATTCTAAATTAGCTTTTAAAAGTTCTTCTTTAGCTTCTAAATTTGCTTGGTTATTATTACAAGAAAAAAATAGAAATAAAAGTATTGTCAAAAGAAAGTTTATAGCCTTCATTAAATTTAATTTGAATCTAAGTAATTGATATTCAATTAAAAAAACAACTATTCTTGGACGAATGAAATCAAATATTGTCCGAAAAGGGGGTTTTATTTACCCAAATCATTTATAAACAAATAAATTGTACTTTAGTAATCTTAATTTATTATAATTCAAACTATTATATATGGAAAAGGATGTTTTAACCAAAATTATAATAGGAGTAATCTTAATATTCAATCATACTTTTAGTTATGGTCAAATTATTGATTTAACCCGAGAACATCCTTACAAAAAAGTTTTTGTTGAAACTGATAATTTTGGAGCGTCCTATTTAAATATTCTAGAAGACGCTGTTGATAAATTTGAAAATGATACTGTTCAATTCTCTATTTTAAATGATTTAGCGTATTATTGGCATACCCGTAACTTAAATAAAGCCCTAAATTTTACAAAAAAAGGCTTAACCATTTCTAAAGAAAAAAATAATCCACTTTGGGAAGGAAGATACCAAATAACCCAAGGATCTATCCTCCTGCGAATGGAAAAATTGGATAGTGCTTATACTGTTTTACAAGACGCAAAATCTAAAGTATTAGAAGCAGATTTACCTTTTTTAAATACACAAATTGGTTACGTTTTTGAGAGAAAAGGTCAACTTGATAAAGCAGCTGATTATGTGTTGGAGTCCTTAAGGCTTGGGGAAAAATTAAATGATAAAAAAGCTATTGCTCTTGCTTATAGCGACCTAAGTAACTTATTTTGGAAACAATCTAAATTTGAAAAAGGACTAGAATACGGGTTAAAATCTATCGAAATTTTTGAAGAACGTAGCATTAATGATTTAGATTATGATTTCACCTTATATGTTGTTGGTAATAATTATTTAGCTCTTAAAAATTATAAAGAAGCTCTAAGCTATTATGAGCATTCTATGATTATTGGTGAACGATATGGTTTTTATAATAATTTAAGTGATATTTATATTTCTTTGGTAGATTTAAACACCTATTTAAATCAGTTTGATAAGGCTGAGGAATCAGGTGAAAATGCAATTAAATACGCAGAATTACTTGACAACAACTTCATGTTAATGCGTTCTTGGCTTTCGGTTGGGAAAATGCAAAATTTACAGGGTAAATACCAATCTGCAATTAAAAGTTTACAAAAATCTATTGAAATAGCTACTGATAACTTTGGAGATAAGTATTATTTAAGTCAAGCCTATGAAGCTTTAGGTAGAGCATTTGCTGGAAATCATAGTTATAAAGAAGCTTATCAAGCATTTGCTCGTTATGATATATTAAAAAATGAAATTTTTACTGCAGAAGCAGACCAAAGAATTTCTTTATTACAAACTGAACTTGATGTAAATCAAAAAGATAATACAATTCTAAAACAGGAATCTAAAATTAAAGAACAAAAAACTGCGCAAAAGCTAATTATAATTATCTCATGTTTATTACTACTAATTCTTATTATTCTTTTTATAACGTATAAAATTGATAAAAAGAAAAGTAACCAACTTGAAAAACAAAATAAAGAAAAAGAGTTTTTATTAAAAGAGATTCACCATAGGGTAAAAAATAATTTAGAAATTATATCAAGTTTATTTACGTTACAATCTGCTCAAATTGATGATATAAATGTTTTAAATGCCATTCAGGTTAGCCAAAACAGAGTATATTCAATGAGTATGATACATCAAAAATTGTATCAAGGAAAAAAAATAGGTTTAATTGAAATGAATGATTACTTAATCTATTTAGGAGATCATATTTTAGAGTCCTTTGGTTTTGAAAACATGATAGAATTAGAATATCAGGTTGATTTTATCGAACTTGATATTGATACCTCAATTCCATTGGGTTTAATTGTAAATGAACTGCTCACTAATTCATTTAAATATGCGTTCCCAAATAATAGAAAAGGTAAAATTATTATTAGCTTAAAAAAAATTGATCATCACAATTTAATTCTAAAAATTACTGATAATGGCATTGGAATAAAAAAAGATGAAATTGAAAAAAATACTGGTTTTGGAACACAACTTATTAATTTATTAACTCAACAATTAGATGGTGAATTAAAACTAGAAACTAACGGAGGGACTACTATATCACTTAAATTTAAAGTTTAAAAAAACCTGAAATTAAAATGTCTGTAGTCGTTTTAATAAATCAGACCTCAAAACTTTACTCAACGGAACAGCTTTTTTAGAAATTACTACATGACTAGTAGCAACTTCGTCTATGTGATACAGATTTACAATATAAGAGCGATGAATACGAAGAAAGTGCTCATTAGATAATTTTTCATCAATATCTTTAAGCGTCATTACTATTAAATATTCTTTATCTTTTGAAAATATTCGACAATAATTGCGGTCTGCTTCAATATAGTAAATTTCATTAATTATAATTTTAACCATTTTATCATTGCATCTAACAAATATACGGTCACTTAAAATTATTGGTTCATCACAATTCCCTCCTTCTTTTGAAAGTAAAGCATCTTCAGTCATCATTCTATTTACTGCTAGTTCAATTGCATGTTGTAAATCTAGTTTTTTAAAAGGTTTGGATATAAACGCATAAGGTTCTATTTCTTTCGCTCTATTAAAATAAGTATCATCCGTATTAGAAGTTAAAAAAATAATTGGTATTTCATAATCCATTTGAACCAGTTTTGCGGCTTCTATACCATCTAATTCTCCTTTTAATTGAATATCTAATAAAATAATATCAGGCTTATCTTCCTTAATACTATTCAGAATTTCTTCTCCCCTGGAAATTATTCCACTAATTTTATAGCCCAATTTATTTAATTGCATAGAAATATTAGCTGCAATTATCATTTCATCTTCAACAATGAGTATTTTTATTGGAATTTCCACTATAATATCTATTAGTTTACTTTAAAAATGAAGGGGTCTAGTTCTTTTGAAATTATAAAAAATAATATCAAGGATAATGTAAATATATAAATATTATTAATAATCTTATAAATAATAGAATCTTATAAAGTTATTTCTACAAAGTAATACACAAAAAAAGCAGCCAATTGGCTGCTTTTTAAAATTAAATAATATTATAATTATTGATTTCCTAAAATAAGAGGTAAACCATCTTTTCCACTTCCAATAACAATAACCTTACTGTTTGGAGAATTTGATAATTGTAGTGTTGCTTCAATACCTTTGTCTTGTAAAATTTTATCTGTTAAAGATGCACTTAAAATACGGTTTGCATCTGCCTTTCCTTGCGCTTCAATTCGTTGTTTTTCAGCTTCTTTTGCTGCTGTAACTAATCTAAACTCATATTCTAAAGATTCTTGCTCTTGTTTTAATTTACGTTCAATTGCATTTTTAATAGTTTCAGGTAAAGTAACATCCCTAACAAGTACATCATTTAAAATAATATATTGGTCATCTAATATTTTTTTAGTTTCATCAAAAATTTCACTTTGAATTATATCTCTTTTACTAGAGTATAATTGCTCAGGAGTATAACGTCCAACAACGCTACGAGCAGCCGATCTTAATGCTGGCTTAATTATTCTATCTAAATAGTTTTCCCCTTTTTCTTGATGCAATTTACCTAAATTCTCAGAACTTGGCATATACCAAGCTGTAGTTTCTAAAATAATATCCAATCCGTTAGATGATAAAACTTTCATTTTTTCAAATAATTCTTGTTGACGTACTTCATAAACTATCACCTCATTCCAAGGTGCTACTATATGAAACCCTTCACCTAAAGGTGGTTGATCTGTTACTACACCTCCAGCAAATCGTTTCCATAAAACGCCTTCTTCCCCAGCATCAATATTTACTGCTGATTTTGATAAAAATATAATTGCTATAATACCTACAATAATAAGAGGCATAATAGTTTTTGGTAATTGTAATTGTCCGTTGCTCATTTTATTTATGTTTTAATTTGTTCCAAAAATACAAAACTCAACTCATATAACTATTATTTAATATATAATGTTTATAAGTTATTCAAGTGGAATAAAAGCTCCTTTAGTTAAAATTTGATTATCAAATAGTACTTTTTCTGCATCTAATATTTCTATCCACGCTTCCGTTTTTAATCCAATTGAAACCTCTTTTTTATCAAACTTATATGAATCTTCATTTTTTTCTTTTAAAACAAGCACAAAAAAGTTACTTTCTTCTTCTAATACAGCATTAATAGGTAATGCGTTTTTTTGAATTGAATTTGTAATAATTTCTGCCTCTACAAACATACCAACAATAAAAGGTTCGTGTTCGTTCTCTAAATGTCCGTGAACTTTTACAGTTCTATTTTGCTCATCAATAGATTTTCCAATTAAATGCACTTCTGCCTTATATTTTTGTAATGAATTTTCAGGCGTTTGAAAATAAATAACTTGACCTTCTTCTACATTAAATACATCTTTTTCAAAAACTACTAGTTCTAAATGTTTATGCTCATCATCAATTATTTCCATTAATACATCTGAAGCACTCATAAATTTACCAACACTCGTGCTAACTTTCGTTATACTGCCTGAAATTGGCGCATAAACAGTAATAGTAGAGGATATATTACCTGATTTCACATTTGAAGGATTAATATTCAATAATAACAATTTCTGTTCTAATGCATTATAAACCGCCTTTGCGCTGTTAAAATTACTTTCGGCCTTTAGATAATTCTTTTTTGAACTTATCTGTTCTTCAAACAGTGTTTTTTGGCGATTATACTCGTTTTCTAAAAAATTTAATTGGGCATCTAATACTAAATATTGCTGTTGAATTTCAATAAAGTCTGAGTTTTCAATTACTACTAATAATTGTCCTTTTTTAACCTTATCACCAACCAATAAATTAGATTTTTTGATAAAACCTCCCATAATTGCGCTTACACTCGCCTTATTTGCCGGAGGTATATCTATAAAACCATTGGTTTTTATGGACTCACTAAAATTTTGTTCAGACAAAGTTCCTAATTCCATTTCTGAGTTTAAAAACTGAGCCGCTGAGATTTCAATGATGTTACTATCAGTCTCTTCTGGAATTACTTCTTTATCAGAAGTATTAGAAGAATTACAAGAAACTAGTATAACACTACTAATTATTAGATTTATTGTGATTAATATATATTTTTTCATTGCTATAAGTTTAAATAATTTAATTCTAACGCTATTTGATTGTATATGTTTACTTGATTTAAATAGTCAATTTTAATTTGAAGTCCTGTTTCTAGACTTTGTATATATTGAAAAAAGTCAATTTCTCCATGTTTATAGCTTGAATTAGCAGTTTTTAATATTTCTGCAGCCAATTTTTCACCACTTTCAGAATAATAATTTAATTCCAATTCACTTTTTTTAAGCATCTCTAACAAAGTATTGTATTTAGTATTTAGCTTTAGAGAATTATCAAAAATCAATTCATTTGCGATATCCTCTTCAATTTTTGAAGCTGAAATTGTTGAACTTTTACCAATAAAAAAAATGGGAATTGCTATTCCTGCCTGAAAACTATTTACAGTTGTATTAGCGATTTTATCTTTGCTATTAAAAAAATTAAAGTGTAAATCTGGTAATAGACTTTGCATTTCTATTACTTTTTTATTGCTTGCCAATGCTTCATTTTCTTTGTAATATTGTTGTATTAAATGATTTTCAACATCAATATCTTCAACTTTAATCTTTAATAAATCTAGTTCTGAAATAGTAAATTCTTCCTCAGATTGTAATAAAAAATTGAACTTTTCAAGCGCAATTGTTTTATCCTGTTTAAGCTGATTTAATTGCATTTCATATTGTTTATATTTAGATTGTGAAGTAATCATTTCTAAATAATTAGATTCTCCCAACTCAAACTTTCTTTTAGCTGCCTTTGAAAAATTAGTATACAAACTATCTATATATGTAAAATGTTCTAACTTTTTATTTAAAAAAACAACTTCATTAAACGCTATGGAAACATTTTTAATCAATTCATTTTTTGATATTTCAAAATTTAATTCAACTAAATTTTTATAAATTTTTGCTTCCTTCTTTTTTGAAAAATAAATAGTAGGAAATGCAATTTTTTGATCAATTCCAAAGGTTTCAAAAGGTGTTCCATCAGCGCCTAAATTTGTTCTATCTTTTGTATAATAAAGATTCGTTTTATCAACATCAAAAGCACTATTTATTAATTTATCGCTTTTTTCAACCTTTAGTTTATCAATACTTAATTGTTTGTTATTATTTATTGCAATTGAAATTGCATCCTCTAAAGTTATATTTTTCTTTTGAGAAAATCCAAATACAGGTACAATTAATAATAAAACAATCACTGTAATTTTTGATTTATTTGTTCTTTTCATATTAAGCTTTTTACTTTCAAAAATTGCATATAAAACTGGTAAAACTACCAAAGTTAAAACTGTTGCCGTAACCAAACCACCTATAACAACGGTTGCTAACGGTCTTTGTACTTCAGCTCCAGCATTGGTAGAAATAGCCATTGGTAAAAAACCTAATGCTGCAGCTGCAGCTGTTAATATTACAGGTCTTAACCGTTCTTTTGTACCTCTTAAAATTCGTTCATTTACATTTTCAATTCCTTGTTCTTTTAAGGATTTTAAATGTTCTATAAGTACAATACCGTTTAATACAGCTATACCAAATAAAGCTATAAAACCAACTCCTGCTGAAATACTAAAAGGCAAACCTCTTAATCCTAAAAATAATACTCCTCCAACCGCTGATAAAGGGATTGCTGAAAATATCATAAAAGCATCTTTTATTGAATTAAATGCAAAATGAAGCATAATAAAAATTAATAATAATGCAATTGGCACTGCAATTTTTAAACGAGCTTTAGCGCTATTTAAATTTTCAAATTGTCCTCCATAAGAAACTGAATAACCAACTGGAAAATTAACCGAACTTTCAATAATCTTTTGAACATCCTGAACTACAGATTCCATATCTCTATTTCTTACATTTACACCAATAACAATACGTCTTTTAGTATCATCTCTAGATATTTTTGCAGGACCTTTTGTATACTCTATTGTTGCCAATTCGTGTAATGGAACTTTATTTCCCAGAGGTGTATCAACATATAAATTTTTAAGATTTTCAATATTTTTTCTATAATCACTGTGTAATCTTACTACCAAATCAAATCTCCGTTCACCTTCAAATACATTTCCTAAAGTATTTCCAGCAAATGCCATAGAGACTATATCATTTAAGGCTTCAATATTTAATCCATAACGAGCTACTTTTTTTCTGTTATAAGTAACTGTCATTTGAGGTAAGCCATCAATTTTTTCGACAATAATATCAGAGGCACCTTCAACATTTGCAATTTTACTTTTAATCTCATCAGCCTTTTTTGCTAGTATTGCCAAATCATCACCAAATATTTTAATAGCTACATCTGCTCTTACACCAGTAATTAACTCGTTAAATCGCATTTCTATTGGTTGCGTAAATTCAAAATCTATACCTGGAATTATGGATAGTTTTTCTTTAAACTTATCTGCTAATTCATCTTTTGATTCTGCAGAAACCCATTCGCTTTTTGGCCTTAACTTTATAATTACATCGCTTTCTTCCATAGACATTGGGTCAGTAGGTACTTCAGCCGCCCCAATACGCGAAACAACCTGATCTACTTCTGGGAAATTATCTAAAAGAATTTGTTCAATTTGTGTTGTAATTTCTGCTGTTTTTGTAAGTGAAGTTCCAGTTTTTAAAACTGGCTGAATTACAAAATCGCCTTCATCTAACGTTGGAATAAACTCACCTCCCATTTTACTAAAAATCAAACCTGTTATAACTAATAACGCTAATGAAGCAATTATTACTATTTTTTTATGAAATAATGACCATTTAATTACAGGTTCATATAGTTTATAAAAGAATGACATTAGACGTTTTGATACGTTATTTTTAGTAACTTTTTCAGGTTTTAAAAATATTGAAGAAATTACTGGAACATAGGTAAAACATAAAAACATTGCCCCAATTAAGGCAAAACTAAATGCCATTGCCATTGGTTTAAACATTTTTCCTTCTACACCACTTAATGATAAAATTGGAATAAATACAATTAAGATTATAAGCTGTCCAAAAATAGCCGAAGTCATCATTTTTGAACTACTATCGTAGGTAATTTTATCAATATGGTCTTGCCGTTCATCACTCGAGAGTGTAATTAATTCACTTCTTTTGGAGGTTATTTTAAATGCAATAAATTCAACAATAATAACAGCTCCATCTATAATAATACCAAAATCAATTGCCCCTAAACTCATTAAGTTTGCATCAATTCCAAAAACATACATCATTGATAAAGTAAATAATAAGGATAGTGGAATTACCGATGCTACAACTAGACCAGATCTAAAACTTCCCAATAATAAAATAACTACAAAAATTACAATGATTATTCCTAGTATTAAATTTTCAGCAACAGTAAAAGTAGTTTTACCAATAAGCTCACTTCGTTCTAAAAATCCATTTATAAAAACACCTTCGGGCAATGTTTTTTGAATTTCAGCTACTCGTTCTTTTACAGCTTCAATTACTTTATTCGAATCTCCATCTTTTAACATCATTACTTGTCCAAGCACCTTTTCTCCTTCTCCATTTCCAGTAATAGCTCCAAAACGTGTAGCAAAACCATAATTTACTTCAGCAACATTTTTAATTAAAATTGGAACGCCTTCAACATTTTTAATAACAATGTTTTCAATATCCTCTAAAGATTTTATAAGTCCTTCTCCTCTAACAAAATAGCTTTCATTTGTTTTTTCAATATATCCTCCACCCGCAACGCTATTATTCATTTCAATAGCATCTAATATTTGAGCAGAAGTAATATTCATAGATTTTAATTTCTCCGGATTTAATGCAACTTCATATTGCTTCAAAAAACCACCCCAAGTATTTACTTCTACAACGCCTGGAATACCAGACAATTGACGTCTTACAACCCAATCTTGAACAGTACGTAATTCCATTGGTGAATACCGGTCTTTATATCCAGGTTTTGTATCTAAAATATATTGATATATTTCACCTAAACCAGTCGTAATTGGTCCCATTTCAGGTGTTCCAAAACCTTCTGGAATTTTCTCGGATGCCGTTTTTATCTTTTCAGCAATAAGCTGTCTTGGTAAATATGTACCCATAGCATCATCAAATACAATAGTAACAACAGATAAACCAAATTTTGAAACGGATCTAATTTCTTGAACTCCAGGTAAATTAGCCATTTCTAACTCTACAGGATACGTAATAAATTGTTCAACATCTTGTGTAGATAAATTTCTTGATGTTGTAATAACTTGTACCTGATTATTTGTTATATCAGGTACTGCTCCAATTGGAATTTGAGTTAATGAAAATAATCCAAAACCTACTATTGTAGCAGTTATTAAAAGTATAATAAGTTTATTATCAATACTTAACTTAATAATTTTTTGTAACATAATTTAATTAATTAGTAATGCATATTATTAAAAACCAATAAATTGATTTTCAAAGTTATTCATAAAAAAATTTAACTATGTAACCTTTGTGGTGGTTGAAAAATATTAGGCAAAATAAAATTTGTTGAAGTTTCTTTGTAACTAAAAATGTCTTTATTAGAAAATGTTTCGTTAGATTTTACAATAAAATCATTTGCGCAAAATATAAAAGTAAGTTGAAATTGAGCATCTAAATGCTGATGTTTAAATGGTAATTGTTTATGTTCATTATGGTCTTTTTCGTGAAAATTTGCTTTATCTCCATAATGCATTGTTAAAAAATCGCTAATACCATCACCGCTTTCGTAATGGTCAATAAAATGATTGACAAGCGCAGGTAATTTATCAATATCTAATAAATCAAAGTTGAAACTTTGAATTAAAATAGTGAATGATAATATTATAGCTGCAATTTTATTCATTATATACAATAATACAATTTTTGAAAAAATTGGAATGTTAAATTTATTAAAAAAGCTAACTTTTTAATTATAATGTTATCATAAAAATTTATAGTATTGATTAAAGGAACTATATTTTACCAAAATATTTTCTTAAAAACCACTCTAAACTAAGTGATAGTATAATTAAACCTAGTAGCCATTTCCAATTTATTAAGGGAGTTTTAATAATATTTAATTTTTGAACATTTTTAAATCTTTCATCTGATTTTAATGTAGCAATTAACTGATCATTTTGGTTATTGTAAAAAATTTCGCCTTCAGTTTTTAAAGACAGCTTATTTAATTGGCTTGTATTTGCATTTGAAAATTGCTGTTCTACTTCAAATGGTAATATTTTAAAACTTCCTGAAACTGTTGGCGTTTGATTTTCAACATTAACTGAGTATAAATAGTCTCCCGATGGGATGTTAGAAAATACAAGGTTAAATTTATTATTTACAACTGCAAATGGAATTTTTTTTATATAATTTTTATCTTTATTGGTAATAGTAATCCAGAGTTTTACCCTATCGTCAAAGTTGTAGTTTTCATCTAAATAGCGTGCCGAAACTTCAATTATTTCATTGGTATAATACAAATTATTAATTATAACATTTAATCTATTGTTATTCAAATTTGAAGACAAATACTGTATCAAATTTGAAATAAACCCATCAAATAACTCAAAAGACTTATTCTCTGAGAAACTATTCATTCGCCATTTCCAACTATTTTCTCCAAACAAAACAGCCGCTTTTTGATTGTTTTTATGAAAGGTAGTCAACATAGGTTTTTCAGTTTCAAAAGAACCAATTTTTTGAAACAATAATGTATTAAACTTTAATGAAAAGGTAACATTTCCAAATAAATCTTCAATTGGTGCAAAACTAGAAAATCCAATATCCGAACTTACAAAACTTTCATAATTTGAATTAAATATTGGTTGATATTCTTCTGTTTGGCTTAAAACATTCTTTTTAAAATCAGATTGAATTTTATTTAGAAATTCCCAATCAGTACTCAACCCTGAAACGATTAAATAATTTACTTTTTTAGCTGAGATTTCATTAAATACCTTTTCAAACAAATTTATTGGCTGATACAAAATAATTAACTGATAATCTGACACATTGCCTTTAAACTCATTTATATTATGAATAGTTACAACACGTTGTTTATTACTTTCAATAGATTTTTTTAACATCCCTAAATCAGGATGAATTATTGATGACAAAATAAGAATTTTTGAAGCTTCATCAATTACACTGATACTAAAATATTTAGTATTATTTATTGTGTTTTGCTCATTTTCAAGTGTTTCAATTGACGCTGTATAATAGTGTGTTCCTGAAGAAGTTGAAGTTAAATAAAAGGACTCAATTTTCACATTATCGCTTGCGGAAAAATTTAATATTTTTGAATAAACTACTTTTCCATTTTCAAGTACATTCAGTTTTTTTGAAACATTTTTTTTAATACCATTATAATTTACAAATAATTCAACTGGTAGTTTATTATTTATATAGGTAAACTTATTAATGTTTAATTTAGTTATTGAAATATCTTCAAAATTTGTAGTGTCCCCTATGATATAGGAAAATACAGGATTTTTATAATTTAAAAATTCAATGTCAGCTCCTTTAGTTTGGTTTCCATCAGAAATAATAACAGTAGGATTTAAACCATTTTTGTACATTTTAGAAAACTCTAAAAATGGTAAGGATAAATCGGTTTGACTTTCATTAAAATTTAAGGAATCTAATATTTGTATATCA
>Ga0102812_10001606_pt1 | contig 15685 bp, 15 predicted proteins | sample ColrivemetaGS713_FD_79334 | JGI IMG/M metagenome (GOLD analysis project Ga0102812, IMG submission 79334) | Estuarine microbial communities from the Columbia River estuary - Flood tide ETM metaG S.713 | ecosystem: Environmental > Aquatic > Marine > Intertidal zone > Estuary | place: USA... | reverse complement strand
TCCTTCGAAACGTTTTGTTCCTTTTAGGTAACCATCGTTTATTAAATCATTCAATTTATATAGTCTTTGTTTTTTTTCATCGATTGATAGATTATCCTCATAACTAGCTGCAGGGGTTCCTTCTCTTGCACTATACACAAACGTAAAAGCACCTTCAAAGTTACACTGTTTTACTAAATCAAGAGTTTCATTAAACTGTTCTTCTGTTTCCCCTGGGAATCCAACAATAATATCAGTTGTTAATGATGCATTCGGAATATGTGTATAAATATTGTGTACTAACTCCAGATAATCTTCTTTTGTATATTTACGATTCATACGTTGTAATACTTCGTTACTTCCTGACTGAACCGGAAGATGAATATAGGGCATTAAATTTCCTTGTTTAGCTAATACTTTCACGGTGTCTAAATCAAAATCTTTTGGGTGAGAAGTCGTAAAACGAACGCGTTCTATATCCAGGTTGTATAAGTCGTCAAGAAGATTAGCAAAAGTATATTTTATGTCAGTAAAATCTCGTCCATAACTGTTCACATTTTGTCCTAAGAGCGTAACTTCTTTATACCCATCCTTAATCAATTGTTTGATTTCATTGATGATGTGTTCTTTATCTCTTGAGCGTTCTTTCCCTCGAGTATAAGGCACAATACAGTAGGTACAAAATTCATCACAACCATACATTATATTTACCCATGCTTTTCTTGTATTCTCACGAATTTTTGGCATATTTTCGACTATTGACCCCTCTTCAGAAAATACTTCAATAACTCTTTCTTTAGACATAACAACAGTCTCTAAATATTCAGGTAATTTATATATGTTATGAGTCCCAAAAACCAAGTCTACATGTTGAAATTTTTTAAGAAGTCTTTCTACTACTTTTTCTTCTTGTGGCATACAACCACAAACTCCCATAATTAAATCAGGATTATTTTTTTTGTATTTTTTTAGTCTACCTAATTCTCCGAAAACTCTATTCTCAGCATTTTCTCTAATCGCACATGTGTTCAAAAGTATGATGTCTGCATGTTCTAAAGAATCAGATTGTGTAAAGTCTAATGCTTCTAAAATACCTCTTATTTTTTCAGTGTCAGCTTCGTTCCCCTGACAGCCATAAGTTTCAATTCTATATGTTTTACCTTTACCAAATCCCTCAATATTAAAATGCTTCTCAAAATCAATTGTAGTTGTTTCGCTACCTTTTCTTTTTCTAGCATCTTTTATTGATGGTTTTATAAAATATTTATCATAATCTTTCGCCATTTTTATCACCTTTTACTAGTATACATCATTTAGATTATCTAAACAATTAAAATGATACTGATATTCATTAAAAAAAGAGAAACAACAGTCCCTCTTTTAGTTATTATTTTTACTGATGAAATTACCTAGTATTCCAAATTCTTTAAACTCATCAAATTCGCCTTTAACAACATCAAAATTATCAATAGTATTTATATTAAATCCATACTTAAGAGAAACTGATGCATAACTGTTTTCAAAATATTGGCGTGCTTCGATTATATTAGTAAGAGTTATTCCAGACTCAAGATTATACCCATGTAGTGATATGTCATCATCAATAAGTGAACCTTCAAATTCTTTAACCGCAACTATTTTACCGTATCCATTAGTTTGAACATCAATTGTATAATCTATCATAATTTCATTTGAGTCTTTGAATAGTTTATATGTCTCCAGTTCATTTTTAACATGATCCCAGCCATCTACTTCTAATATATTCCACGTTAACTGGTTAATATCCTCATCTTTATCATCAACATTAACATCTAACTTCAATATTCTGTGTCCTTGGTTGTGTATTTTGATTTTATAATCTTCATAAACTCCGTTATGAAGTTCATATTCTACAGTTGTATTAATACCTCCAAAGTAAATCTCTATATGCTCTGTTAAAACATCATCTATTTCATCTACTTCTAACTCATAAACATAACTTCTTTGATACTCTTTTGAGTTATACTCATAATAAATTGAGTCTGTATCATATTTATATTCTGCAATTTCCAAATAATTTCCTTCGTATACTGTAATTTTAGATTCTTTTACAAAGACATCTCTAAATGTATCATAAAGAACAGAGTATTTCTCCATATAAGCCTGTTCATCAATTGTCATTAATTTAAAAGATTGTCTTTCAATAAGATCAGCACTTTCAGAATATAAATAATATTCTACAGTTAAAATTCCATCAACTATATTTGCATAGTATACAGAGGCATTTGAATCTGTGTATATATACTCATTTAATCTGAAATTTCTGTTTGTAGAAATAAGTGCTCTTATTTCCTCTAAATCATTAATTTCCTTATAATAATCCTGGTACTCAATATCAATATTTCGAGAAGGTTTGCGATCATAATTTATAAAATCTATAGCTCTTAAGAACTCAGATTCATCAATGTCAGTTAAATCATTACCATTTTCGATTTTAAGACGATCATTTACACTTATATAAGAATTTAAATAATCTAATACGTCATTTTTAGAATAGTTAGAAGAATTATTTCCTAGATTACACCCTGATAGGGTTAAAATTACCATGATTAATAAAAAATACTTGAATAATCTCATAAAATTTCCTCCTTTAACATTACTAATAATAATTATATCACATTAACCCCTAATAAGTTGCAAATTTCTACTGTTTGAAACTTATCAATCGTAATACCCTTAATGCTTATTAAGTCTGTTTTTAAATGGTCTATATTTGAATTCGAAAGATTAACATCTTTTAATGGTGAATTTGATAAAGATAATCTTTCAAAATCAACATTATCAAACATTATGTTATCCAGCTTATTATCGAACCATGAGGCCATCTTTTGTGAAGTGTCTTTAATCTTTAAAGACTTAATTTTACAATCAGCTACATCAATATAATCAGTAATAGAATCTTTTATCAAAATATCAGTTAAAAACGATTTAACAAAATGAGATCCAATCATTTTACATTTAATAAATTCACATCTTATAAATGATGAGTTTATAAATGAACTATTAGTAATTTCACAATTCTTAAACACAACATCCATAAATTCTGATCTGTCAAATTCACTGTTATTAAAGGTACACTTATCAAAAACCGCAGAATCAACAATTATTCTGTGGTTTTTTACATTATTAAGTTCATCATTTGATATGATTGAATACTCAATCCTATCATCTACCTGTAATTCTTTTAATTTCTTTTCAGTTTTTTCAAACTCAATGTTATGAATTGGTTTTTTAATTGCTTTTTTCTTCATTTTTAGTTTCCTCATCATCAAAATATCTTAATAGTAGTAAATTTTTAGTAAATAAATAACTCTTATAATATTTGCGTAAACCCTCAAAGGCATCTTTGTGTATTTCAATTGGAGTTCGAGCTGTTAACTCATTAAGTAAAACTTCAACACCTTTTATTGTAACGTCTATATAAGCTGTTTTACTTTCAGTTTTTACTGTAATTACGTTCATTAATGAACCAAATCTTATTTCTTTTATGTCGTCATATTTTATATCAACTTTTTTTAAATTAATGAGATATCTTGACTCGAATCCGTCATTGTTGATAATTATGTAATCAATAAAGTACTGAACTAACCCAACTACTATAATGAAAGCCATCAATGCATAAAGTATGAGGAATGATAAGAAACTTACCACAAAGAAGTAATCAATGAAGTAAATTATCGAAAGAACAAAGAAAAATACTAGTATACTAAAACTCAATGTATGAACTTTCTCTTTTTGTTTATTACCTTTTATGATTTTATAATCATCTAACTCAATTATCGCATATAAATTAGTAGCAATCCCAGCAGAAAAAGCAACAACACCAAGAATCATTAAAAATATTGATTCAAAAATGACATCTTCCTTAATAAAAAAGAAGCCAATAACTATTAATACTGATAGGTACAAAGATATATATCTTATTTTAAACATAATAGCCTCCTATAATGCTTTTTTGTCTCTAATTTATTATACCATAAAAAAAGAAGCCAACATATGACTTCTATTTTCTTAATTTAAAGTTCTTTACTCATAAATATTGATAGCTTTTATTTCAGGTTTATCAGTATCTAATATTACTGCATTAAATTGTAATGCAGAAGACATATCTTCTTTTAATCTTCGAGGCATACCATCAATAAATTTTGGTATTACTATAGATGGATCAGACCCAAGAATCCCATATTTCGTCCCTGACATACCTATGTCAGTTATGTACATCAAACCTCTTGGAAAGACCATAGCATCTGCTGTAGGCACATGTGTGTGTGTTCCAAGAACCGCAGTCACTCTTCCATCAAGATAATGAGCAAGTGCGATTTTCTCACTTGTAGCTTCCGCATGAAAATCAACTATGATAAAATCACTATCCAATTCTTCCAGTATTGTATCCATGACCTTAAACGGATTATCCAATGGGTCACCCATAAAGATTCTTCCCATTAAGTTTATAACTGTAATTTTTTGTCCGTTATAATTTACTGTTTTATATCCAGCTCCAGGAACAGAAGTTCCATAATTTAAAGGTCTAATGATATTTGAACCATCGATAAAATCTAGCAAATCTCTTTTTGAAAAAGCATGATTTCCAAGAGTAACAACATTCACACCCATACCCATAAGTTCTTTATAAATCTTTTCATTAATTCCGAACCCTTTATCAGAATTTTCACCATTCACAATAATCAAGTTTGGTTTATACTCGCTTTTTATTTCAGGTAAGTATGTTTTAAATGCTTTCATACCCATTGTTCCTACAATGTCTCCAACAACTAATATTTTCATTAAATCAGCTCTTTTCTATAAGGTCAAAATAACCTTTTCTGATATATGTATTTTCATAATCCCAAAACATATCATCTTTTACTAACTCTTTAATCTCATCCATTGACATGTATTTACATGCACTTACTTCATTATATTCTAAATTCAATTCACTTAAAAGGATATTTTCTTTTACTAAATATAAGTCGGTAATAAAACTAGCTTTCGGGTCTTTAATATAGTACCTTTTTACTAGTTTAAACTTATCTAAATCAATCATTATACCCATTTCTTCAAATGTTTCTCTTTGAGCACCAAGTAATGAGTTTTCTCCAGTTGTAACTGCTCCACCTGTTGCTGCATATTGCCCAAAAACTCTATCAGATTGTTTATTCCTTTTTTGAACAAGATATTTACCTTCATTATTTTTGATCCAAATATGTGCGACTAGATGAAATTCACCTTCGTTTAAACTTGAACCTCTTGGGGCTGTTTTATTAATATGTTCCCCTTTATTGTTATATAAGTCAAATATTTCCATAATTTCACCTTCTGTATAAAAGTAAAGCCTTCACAATGGAAGGCTTTTATTTAGCTATGTCTTGTGCTCTTGTTTCTCTTATTACAGTTACTTTGATAGTCCCCGGATAAGATAATTGTTCTTCAATTTGCTCTTTAATATCACGAGCAATTTTGTATGCCATTGTATCATCTACTTTAGTAGGTTCTACAATTACACGTACTTCACGACCAGCTTGAATTGCATAAGCATGCTCAACTCCATCAATTTTTTGAGAAATCGCTTCAAGTTGTTCTAAACGTTTAACATATGAATTTAAAGACTCACTTCTAGCTCCTGGTCTAGCTGCACTTAATGTGTCTGCTGCAGAAACTAATACTGCAATAATTGTTGAAGGTTCAACTTCACCATGGTGAGATTGAATAGCATCAATTACTTCAAATGGTTCTTTATATTTATTTGCTAAGTTAATTCCTATTTCTACATGTGATCCTTCAACTTCGTGGTCCACTGCTTTTCCGATATCGTGAAGTAGTCCAGCTCTCTTAGCTAAAACCTCATCTTCTCCAATTTCAGCAGCTAGTTTACCTGCAAGGAATGCACATTCGATTGAATGTCTTAATACGTTTTGTCCATAACTAGTTCTGTAGTGTAATCTACCAAGTAATTTTACGATATCTGGATGGACTCTACCGATTCCAACTTCAAATACTGCCTCTTCACCTTTGTCTCTAATAAATCTATCTACTTCTTCTCTAGTTTTTTCTACTACTTCTTCAATTCTACCTGGATGGATACGTCCATCAGATACAAGTGATTCAATTGTTTTTTTAGCAATTTCTCTTCTTATTGGATCAAATCCACTAAGAACAACTGCTTCTGGAGTATCATCAATAATTAAATCGACTCCTGTTAATGCCTCAATAGTTCTAATGTTTCTTCCCTCGCGACCAATGATTCTACCCTTCATTTCATCGTTTGGTAGTGTAACAACACTTACTGTTCTTTCACTAGTAACATCTTGTGCATATTTTTGAATAGCACCTGATAATAAATGTTTAGCGTTTCTATCAACAACAAGTTTAGCTTTTTCCTCTTCTTCTTTTATGTATGCAGCGATTTCACTCGCCATTTCGTCTTCTACTCTTTTAAAGATTAAGTCTCTTGCTTGTTCTACACTAAATCTTGCGATTTCAATAAGTTTCGTGTTTTGTTCTTCAATTAAACTATCCAGTTTAACATTTTTATCATCTAATGATTGTTTTCTGCGTTCGATATTCTCTTCTTTTTTATCTAGATTTTGCTCACGACGATCAAGGTTAGAACTACGATTATCCATAGCTAACTCACGTTGTGTTAATTTATTATCTAGAGCGGCAGCTTCTGCCTTTTTCTCTTTAATAACTTTATCAAATTCTAGTTTTTGATTATGAATATCTTGTTTCGTTTCAAGCAACGTCTGTTTTTTATTTTTTTCTGCTTGTTTTTGTGCGTCTTCAATCAATTGAGCAGCTTGTTGTTTAGACTTAGTTAAGCCCTTTTCTACAACGATCATTCGGGTAACGAATGCACCAACTGCACCAATAATAAAAAATAGTAAACTAGAGAGAACTGATATTAATGTCATAATATTCCTCCGTTCTATTTTTTTCTTATTCAATTTTATTTATTTTTATCAATCATAATTTATTCATGAGTAGAGACATTTTTAACTATTCAATTATACCTTAGTTAGCCTATCAAAGTCAATGAATATAAACATTATTTGCAATTCAAAGTAATAAAAAAAGGCATTTTATTAAATGCCTAATTTTTCTCTAACTTTAGTTTCAATTTCAGTTGCAGTATCTTTATTTTCATCTAAGAACTTTTTAACGTTTTCACGTCCTTGTCCAATTTTATTTCCTTCATAACTAAACCAAGAACCACTCTTTTGGATTATTTCTTCTTCAACAGCAATGTCGACTATTTCCCCAAGTCTAGATATTCCTTTTCCATAAACAATATCTAATTCCAAAGTTTTGAATGGAGGTGCAACCTTATTCTTAACAACCTTTACTCTTGCTTTATTTCCAATAATATCTGTACCTATTTTTAATTGTTCTCCTCTTCTGATTTCTAAACGAACAGAAGAATAGAATTTTAAAGCTCTCCCACCAGGCGTGATTTCAGGGTTACCAAACATAACTCCTACTTTCTCTCTGATTTGATTAATAAATATTGTAATAGTTTGTGTATTACTAATTACACCACTTAATTTTCTCATTGCTTGTGACATAAGACGAGCTTGAAGACCAACATGGCTAGCTCCCATATCTCCTCTTATTTCTGCTTCAGGTACTAATGCAGCAACACTATCTATTACAACAATATCTATCGCTCCACTTCTAATTAAAGCTTCAGTAATTTCTAATGCCTGTTCACCTGTATCAGGTTGTGACAAGATTAGATTATCAATGTCAACACCAAGGTTTCTTGCATAAGCTGGATCCAATGCATGCTCTGCATCTATAAACGCAGCATACCCACCTGCTTTTTGTGCTTCAGCAATCGCATGTAATGCAAATGTCGTTTTACCAGATGATTCAGGTCCATAAACCTCAATAATCCTTCCTTTTGGATAACCACCTATACCAAGTGCTTTATCTAATTTAATTGATCCACTTGGAATAGAATCTACTTGAGAATTAATATTGTCACTTCCAAGAATCATTACCGATCCTTTTCCATGTTGCTTTTCAATTTCCTTCATTGCATCATCTAATGCTTTTTTTCTTTTATCAGCTGCCATAAGTATCCTCCTTAATATAACTACATATATAATACGAATATATTACTAAATTTTCTTTATTTAAATTGATTCCATAATTATTGTTTTATTTTTAATGAAGTAATCTACTCCAGAAATAACTGTTAATGCTAACCCTACATATAAAATTACCATTCCAATATCAACGAAAATGTCATCATAAGGGAACATCAGTATTAAAACCAAAGCAATCATCGTTGATGCAGTTTTATATTTACCTAATTTAGATGCTGCAATAACTTTTCCTTCACCCACAGCAATTAATCTAATTCCTGTAACGATAAATTCTCTAGATAAAATGATTAAAGTAATCCACATTGGGACTAATCCCTTGTCATTCAATATTAACAATGCTGCCAAAACTAACAGTTTATCAGCAAGTGGATCGATAAATTTTCCGAATGTAGTAACAAGATTCATTTTTCTTGCTAAATATCCATCTAGAAAATCAGTTAATGATGCAACAATAAAAATAACTGACAATAAATAATAACCTAATTCATTATCACTAAATCCCAAACTAGGAAAGTAGTAAAACAATACAATAACAGGTATCAATAACACTCTTAAAAACGATAGTTTATTTGGTAAATTCATAACAACACCTCACCTAAAAATTATATCATAGACCGCACAGCATAACAATCTAAATTACTTAACAATACTATTTAATTCTTTTATAATTCTTTTTCTAACAATAAGAAGTAACACAAACCCAAGTGTAAACATAATCACACTAAAATCAAAAACATATATTGGTTTTAAATCATACAGGAAACCACCAATAATTGGTCCGATAACCATTCCTATTGCAAGGAACGCTTGTCTAACACCCATTATTTCACCATACTTACCACTTTTACCATGTCCAGCAATATAATTTTGCTCTAATACTATATAAATAGCTTTAATTACGACATAAATCATAAACACAGTATATAAGATTAATAATACTTCCTTACTTCTAAAAACAATTGCAATAATTATTGCTGATATGAACTGAATAATTATCATCATATTCATTTGATGTTTGATCAACAATATCAATGGTACTATCACAATACTTGTAAATAATGATACAAATCCTGTAATCATAACAAATGTTCCAAGCTGAGTAATACTATACCCTAAATCTCTAAAATATACATCCATAAATTTACTAATATTAATTGTTCCAATATTTATAAATGTTAATGATATTAGAAATACTATTAATGTTGGATTAAGCTTTCTTATATTTTTAAATCCATCAATAATAGTTGTTTTTTCTTCCTGAACAGGTCTAACAACATCTTTTATTAAGAAAAACATTACTATGGCGTGTACTATATTTAAAATAGCTTGAAAATAAAAGACATTTCTTAAATCATCAGTAGCCAAGATATTGATAAAGAATTGATTCTCTGAAACTATTCCACCAACTAGGTAACCAATACTAGCACCCAAAGTGAATGCGGCTGCAGTCCAACCTAAATTACGTCCTCTACGTTCTTTAGACGAATGCTCTATAACATGAGCAACTAGCAAAGTAACACTCGCTGACACACCAAATCCAGAGATAAATCTAAATAAAATCATTATATAAACATCATCAAAGAATGCAAATCCGAATTGTCCTATACTATATATCACTAATCCTAGAGACATATAAATCCTTTTATTTCCTCTATCCCCAAGAATTCCCCAAATCGGACCACCAATTGTTAATCCCAAACTCATCGCAGCAAAAAACAATCCAAACATATAATCTGGAATATTTCTGTATTCAACAAAAGTAGGTGTAACTGGATGTCCTAAGTTATGGATCAACCCTTGAACAAAATACAAGAATAATACTACGACAATCGTTTTCTTCATGATGTCACTTCTTTCTAAATTAACTATTTTATATTATAACATTTATATAATATTTAACAATAAAAAAACTCTACAACAGTAGAGTTTTTAGTCCCATAAGAATACATTTGATAAATAGCTTTTTAATTCAGGAGTTTTTGGATTGTCTAATATTGAGACATCACCCATTTCAATAACTTTACCATCTTTCATAAAGACGATAAAATCAGCTGCCTTTTTAGCAAAAAGTATTTCATGCGTTACAATTACAAACTTCATGTTTTCTTCTCTTAACTTTAAAATTGTTGCTAGTACTTCCTGTGTTAAAACTGGATCAAGAGCACTTGTTGGTTCATCTAAGAATAATACTTCCGGAGAAACAGCTAAACTTCTAACAATACTTACTCTTTGACTTTGTCCTCCAGATAATTGATTTGCAGTTTTATTAACATGATCACCTAAATCAAATTTATTAAGTAAAGTAAGAGCAATTTTTTCTGCATCTGCTTTGCTTTTATTATGAACTTTTTCAAGAACAAGTGTAATGTTTTTTAAAACAGTAAGATGCGGGAATAATGTATGTGCTTGAAAAACAAATCCAATTTTCTTATAATACTCTTCTTCTTTAATTTCATGTAAATGATGGTCATTTACACATATAGTCCCACTATCTGGTTCTTCTATTTTGCTTAATAATCTAAGTAATGTAGATTTTCCTGCACCACTAGGACCAATGAGCGCTATAGCAACTCGATCAGTAATTTTCAAATTTATATTATCTAGGATAACTTTAGAATCATAACTCTTAAAAACATCTTTTATTATTAAATTCATTAAGAAACCCTCTTTTCAAAATATTTTGTTAAACGAATCAGTGGTACTGTAATTAATAGGTAAAGCATAAACATTAATGCATACCCTTCAACACTACCAAATGTTCGTGATTTAACTGTTTCAATTTGATAGAAAAGCTCAGGTACACTAATAAATTGTAAAAGTGTACTCCCTTTAATTACAAATGTTAAATTCCCAATTAGCGGTGGAATAATAACTTTCAGTAATTGAGGAATAATTATGTATCGGTATTTTTGATACGTTGTAAATCCTAAAACTGTCATTGCTTGGTATTGCATTTCATCAATCGAATTCATTGCTCCTTCAAACAAGTTTTTCATATATGGAGTCATATATAAACTAAGTGCGAAAGTCCCAACTATAAATGGGTATGTTAAATCAAATGGAGCAGCAATAAAATAATATAATACAATAATAAACACTACAAGAGGTGATCCAAAAACGATATCACTAAATATAGAACCTACATATTTAAAGAAGTAAATTTTTGAGTTAACTGCAAGATAAAGGAAAAACCCAAAAATAATACTTAAAAATAGAACGATAACACTTATTAAAACAGTGTTTAAAAATCCTTCTATAATTAATTTGTTATATCTACTTATAATTGATAAATCAAAATTGTTTTTTCCATCATAATTGTAGATAATAACAAAGATAAGCAGCCCATAAAATGCAAGGGCTGCTATAAATCCAAATGTTTTACTCTTCATCATCATTAGTATAGAATTCTATACCTTTTCCTTCAAGAGCATATCCAATAACCGCATCATATTTCACAGCAATTTTGTCATATATTCCTTCAGAGTCAAGTCTACTAATAAAATCATTTAATTGTGCAAGCAATTCTGTATTACCTTCTGCAACTGCCATTCCGATTGGAGATATAGTCACAGGATCATATAATGTTACAGTAGTATCGCTATTTTTTCTTTGAGATTCCCCAACAAAGTAAGCTGACATAATAAATGCATCACTAGCTCCAGTTGATACTTCAAGTACTGCAGCACTACCATTAGAAACTTCTTTAATTTGTTCCCCTGGTGCGTTTGCCTCAATTAGACCAACTGTAAAGAATGCTTGTGGTGCTACATATACTGCACCAGTTGTACTCCATAAATCATCTAATGTTAGAATGTTATTTTCTTCAGCAAAATCTTTATTCAAAAGAGTAATCATTCTAAAATAGAAATAAGGGTTAGAAAAATCAACACTCTCTTCTCTTTCAGCTGTAATACTCATTGAACCTAAAATCAAATCAATTTCACCAGTATTAACTGCTGGAATTAATGATCCCCATGGTAAATCTACAATTTCAACTTCTCTTTCAAGAAACATTCCTAATTCATATGCCATTTCTACACTGACACCAATTGCATCACCATTTATATCAATTGTTTCAAACGGTGGGTATTGTAAAGTCATTCCGACTTTTAATGGTTCTTCGTTATCGTCTTTATACATTAATGTTGGATTGTCTGCCATAATATCATCAAGTGGATTTTTTTCTGATTCATCCTTACTTCCACAAGCTGATAATGTAAAGATAATCATTATCATCATTATTGTAATCATATATTTTTTCATTTTTATCACTCCTTATGTAATCATTATAGAGGATAAATGTAATATTTCCAAATTATACGGCTTAAAAAAAAGCAGACAATGTCTGCTTTTAGTCTTCTTTAATATTATGATAGTATTCTTGAACATCTTCCACTTCATCAATTAAAGCAGTAAACTTGTCAAATAAAGCCATATTCTCTTCATCAAGTTCAACAAAATTTAGTGGATACCATCCACGTTCTGATTCTACTATTTCAATTGCATCATTTGCTTCTAATAAAGCAGCTTCAATATTATCTTGATCATATCCTTCAGCTTCAATTTCAACAATTTCGTCTTCTTCAGATATATCTAATATCTCAATATCAGCCATTAACAGTGTCTCAAGAACTTCTTCTTCATCCATACCTTTTATAGAAATGTGAGATAAATGTTGGTATCCGTGTTCAACACTACCACTAACACCCATTTTAGATCCTACTTTAGTAAAGCAGTTTCTAATTTCACCTACTGTTCTGTTTACGTTATCAGTTAATGTATCAATAATAATTCCAACACCACCTGGACCAAATCCTTCGTATCTAATTGGTACGTAGTCTTCTCCAATACCTGTTTCAGCTTTTTGGATATTTCTTTTGATTACATCTGCTGGTACTTGAGCTCTTTTTGCTTTATCAATTAATGCTCTAAGAGATAAATTTGCATCTGGATTAGCTCCTCCACTTTTAGCAACCATATATATTTCTTTACCAAATCTTGAATATACTTTACTTTTTTTAAGCATTGTTTTCGCCATAGCGACTTTTCTTACCTCGAATTTACGTCCCATAATTTCACCTTTTTCAATTTTTTTCCAAAATAATTATATAATAGCTACTCCGTTTTTTCAACTTGTTTTACTAAACATGTTGAATCAGCTTTCAAGATAACTACTTTTTCTTTATATAATGTACCTATTGCTCTTTTAAATGCTGCTTTAGACATTTTGAAAGTTGTCATAATATCCTCAGGATCAGATTTATCAGTTAAATTCATACACCCATCATGTTTTTCTAAATATTCTCTGATCGTTAAAGCGTCTTTTGTTAACATTATTTCTTTTTGGTCAACAAGTGTCCCGTTATATTCTTTATCAATTTTAGCTATAGTAATTTTAACTTGAGCAGCTTCACCTAATCGATATGTTTTTCTTAAGTGTTTATAATATACAAAAATATAATGTCCTTCTAAAGTTGTAAAGACAAGTCCTTCTTCTGCTATAAACACACAATAAGCTTTATAATATTCACCTTCGATTAACTCAGTTTTTGGAGTTAAATAGTTTCTAATTTCATACCTTGGGATAATTTTTGCAGTTAACTGGTTCTTAGTTGATTTTATTCTTACAAAAAGTGTGTCTCCCATATCTGGCCATTCGCTTTTTTTAAATGGCAAATCATCTCTCGATAAAAGTAAATCTTTAATTAACCCTATATCTAAAAATACACCTAACCTTGGATTAACACCAACCACTTTTACAAATCCTGGACTATGAATACCGATATATGGTATTTTCATTGTTGCTGTAATTCTTCTTTGGTTATCATAGTAAAGGAAAACACTAACTGTATCTCCTATTTCAACTTCACCATCTAATTGCTTAAAATGTAGCATAATCTCTGATTCACCATCAGATAAAATATAAGAGAAATCAGTTTCTCTTATTACTTCTAATTCATTAATTTCACCTAGTACTAGTGCCATTGTAATCACCTCACTACTATTATAGCATTTTATTGTTAATATTTGGGTTATTTTGTATAATAAAGTCAAAGGAGTGATTGATTTGAGAAAATTGTTAATGTATTTGATTATTTATTCAGTTGCTGGATTTTTCTTAGAAAGAATAATCAATCTTATATTCTTAGGAGATTTCCTAGATAATAGCGTATTATGGGGACCTATACAACCAATGTACGGTTTAGGCGTAGTTATAACAATAATCATTTATGATAAGTTTATTAAAAGAATGACTAAATCTTTTATTATCAAGAACTTATTATTATTGATAGTCGCAATTCTTGCTACAGCTGTTGCAGAAGCTAGCGCAGGATATGGATATGAATTACTTACAGGAAAAACACTTTGGGACTACAGTGATACATTTACTTGCTCCATTGCATATGTTTGTTTATTACCAACATCAATCTTTGGACTAGGCTCATTTTTAGTTGTAAAATTTGTACATCCATTCATTAAAATTTTTGTTGGAATTATTCCAAAGTTCGTACAAAGACTAATCATTTTGCTGTTAATCATTGATGTAATATATACATTAGTATTTGTCCTAGATTATATAGGGTTCTAAAAACCTTAAATAGTGTTTGATAAAAGCGCTTACAGATGATAGAATATTTACATAAATATTAGGAGGTATGGAATGGAAAATGTATTACTTATTATCGCGCTTGCATTAAGTGTAAGTGCAATCTTGTATGCTTTTGTTCTTTATAGAACTGTAATGAAGGCACCTGTTGGTAGTGATAAGGTCGCTGAAATTTCTGGTTATATTAAAGAAGGAGCAAATGCTTTCTTAAAAAGAGAGTATACTATCATTGTCATTTTTGTTCTAATAGCGTTCTTTTTAATTTGGCCCGCCCTCGAAGGTGATGCTGGTCTTGGACTCGAAAGTGCATTTGCATTTGTCCTTGGTGCATTATTTAGTGGACTAGCTGGTTTTATTGGAATGAAGAGTGCTACAGACTCAAATTCAAGAACTGCAACTGCGGCTGAAAGTCACGGTATGCAACGAGCATTAGGAATTGCTTTTAAAGGTGGTTCAGTAATGGGAATGAGTGTTGTTGGATTTGGATTACTTGGAGTTATCATTGTTTTCTTAACTGCGAACAAAGCACTTGGTTTTAACGCTGAAGATTCAGTAATTATCGCTGCTGGATATAGTTTAGGTGCTTCTAGTATTGCGTTATTTGGTCGTGTTGGTGGAGGTATTTTCACTAAAGCTGCTGATGTTGGTGCAGACTTAGTTGGTAAAATCGAAGCAGGAATTCCAGAAGATGATCCAAGAAACCCAGCTGTTATTGCTGATAATGTTGGTGATAATGTTGGTGATGTTGCTGGTATGGGTAGTGACTTACTTGAATCATATGTAAGTTCAATTATCGGTGCTGCTACAATTGGTGCAATCTGGTTTGGTGTAATTGGAGTAACATTTGTTATTATCGTTGCTGCTGGAGGTATCTTAGCTTCTGTAATAGGAACTTTATTCGTTAGAGGAAAAGATGGTTCTAATCCTCACAGAGCTTTAAAACTTGGTACTT
>Ga0102812_10001605_pt1 | contig 15686 bp, 14 predicted proteins | sample ColrivemetaGS713_FD_79334 | JGI IMG/M metagenome (GOLD analysis project Ga0102812, IMG submission 79334) | Estuarine microbial communities from the Columbia River estuary - Flood tide ETM metaG S.713 | ecosystem: Environmental > Aquatic > Marine > Intertidal zone > Estuary | place: USA... | reverse complement strand
TGACCGCTGCCATCGTTGGCCTCGGCATTGCAGTTCTGACCTCGGTCGGCAACTCGACCACCGCGCTGGGCGACAAGATCAGCTCGCAGCTCGCTGCTCAGACCATCGTCACCTACTAATTCCTACGATACCCCGGAGATACAACATGCTTAACTTCATCAAAAACTTCCGCCGCGACGAAGACGGTGCTGTGACCGTTGACTGGGTTGTTCTGACCGCTGCCATCGTTGGCCTCGGCATTGCAGTTCTGACCTCGGTCGGCAACTCGACCACCGCGCTGGGCGACAAGATCAGCTCGCAGCTCGCTGCTCAGACCATCGTCACCTACTAATCAGGTCTGGTCGACAAGACAGGAAACGGACCGCACCCATGGTGCGGTCTTTTTCTTTTGGCGGAACCGGTTTGCAAACGCCAGGCCAAGGGTCCGCGAAGTTACCCTGTCTTTGCCCTATTTCGGACCAAGTTGGATGAATAATCCACCCTGTGCCGAGAGTAAGCCCCGATGGGGGCCTGAGAGGAGATTGAGATGTTAAAATTTGTGCGCCGGTTCCGGCAGCAGGACGAAGGCGCCGTGACCGTTGACTGGGTCGTTCTGACCGCAGCGATTGTCGGACTTGGCGTTGGGTTGATTGCCCTAATTGGCGAAAGCGCCGTGGATAAATCCACCAGCATTGGTGCGTTTCTGTCGGCCAAAACGGTCGTGACATACTAGGATCAGTGTTTTTGTTTCCCATTCTGAACGAATTCACGCCAGAGCCAAAGATCAGGCACGTTTTCGCCGCAATCATTTGCCAGTTTTAGATCAGTAACGATTCACAGTGCCGCGTCTTGGATGCGGCGACCGAAAGGAAAACAGCATGCGTGCCGTATTCGGACTCGTCCTGCTTGTCGGCCTGAGCCTGGCCGGTTTTGCAGTTTACATGGTCAAAGGTTACTTTGACCAACAGCAGCTCGCTCTGGCGATGGAACGCCAGGCCGCAGCGCAGATTGTGCCGACGATCCAGCTCTATGCGCTGAAACAGCCGGTGGCCTATGGCGATCGCATCACCCCGGATATGGTGACATTGATCCCCTATGTCGCCACATTCCTTCCCGAAGGTGTCTTCCGGACCGAAGAAGAACTCTTCCCCGAAGGACCAGAGGTTCTGCGCACCGCATTGCGCCCGATGGAAACCAACGAACCGCTGATCGCGGTCAAAGTCACCCTGCCCGGCGAAGATGCAGGCATCACCACCCGCCTTGGGCCAGGGATGCGCGCCTTTGCGATCAATGTAGACGTATCGTCCGGTGTTTCCGGCTTCCTGCGTCCCGGTGACCGCGTCGACGTCTATTGGACCGGCCGTGTCGATCAGGCGATGGGTGGTCAGGGCGGCGAAGTCACCAAGCTGATTGAAACCACGGTTCCGATTATTGCTGTGGACCAGAGCGCGGACGGTTCGATCAGCACTGCTGTCGTTGCCCGCACGGTCACCGTCGAAGCAACACCGCAGCAGGTCGCCTCTTTGACCCAAGCCCAGTCCACCGGATCTCTGACGCTCTCGCTCGTCGGCTCCTCGGACGAGGTGACGGCGCAGGCAATCGAGGTCAACCAGCAGACCCTTCTCGGTCTAGTAGCCCCCGAGGCACCGGTCATTCAGGCCGCACCGGCGGCACCGCGCGTCTGCACGATCAAGACACGCCGTGGTGCAGATGTGGTCGAAATTCCGATCCCCTGCACCAACTGATAGACATTCCAGAACAGACAAAGCGCCGGCAAACCTGCCGGCGCTTTTCGTTTGTCCACCAACAATTTTTGCCAGTGTTGCGACTTATCCACATAAAGCACAGGTCTCAATGCATTGATTCTTGCAAAAAATATGGTTTCCGCGCATGGTGGCGTGAACGACAGGTGAAAATGCCTGCATTGGGCGTGATCGGAGAGGCAGGTCACATGAAATATGATCGATTTATAAAGGCAGTTCTTACTGGCCTTGCGTTGTCATTGGCTGCGGCCCCAAACACATCCTATGCGGAAACGTTGCGGGTGCTTACGGGATCTCCTTCTAGTGCGCTGAATGTGCCGATGAACCGCGCAGTTGTTGTCGAAAGCGACACACCCTTTACCGAGCTTTCCATCGCGAACCCCGGCATCGCCGACATCTCGACCCTGTCCGATCGCACGATCTATGTGCTGGGCAAAGAACCGGGGCGGACGACGCTAACCCTTTTGGGCGCAGATGGCGGGCTGATCACCAACGTTGAAATCCACGTCACGCCGGATATCGCGGAATTCAAGGAACGCCTTGAACAAATCCTTCCCGGCGAAAATATCGAAGTCCGCACCGCCAATGATGGCATCGTTCTGTCTGGCACTGTCAGTTCGACCGCCCGTCTGGACCGCGCGATGGAGCTGGCACAGCGCTATGCCCCCGACCGCGTTTCGAATTTGATGAGCGTCGGCGGCACCCAGCAAGTCATGCTCAAGGTCCGCTTTGCCGAAATGCAGCGGTCTGTATCGAAATCGCTTTCGTCCTCGGTTGCTTTGGGGGGGAACACCCTTGGCGGCGATCTGGGAATTTCGGGCGGCACCAACGCCATGACGACGGCAGCCGCGATTTCTTCGGGCCTGTCCGGCAGCATTCCGACAGCAGGTAACAACAATGGCGCGACCCTCTTTGGGTTCAACGCAGGTGGCCTCGAGGTCGGCATCCTCCTGGAAGCCCTCGAATCTCGTGGCATGGTCCGCACTTTGGCCGAACCGAACCTTGTCGCCCTTTCGGGACAAGAGGCGCGGTTCCTTGCAGGTGGCGAATATCCCGTGCCTGTCAGCCAGGACAGCGGTGCCATCAGCATCGAATTCAAACCCTTCGGTGTCGAACTCAACTTTATTCCGCGCGTAGTGGATGGTGACATCATCAATCTCGAACTCGCGGCGTCGGTATCCTCGATCGACCCGACAAACGGCTTTACCGCCAACGGCTTTACCGTCGATGCGTTCCGCAAACGCGAAACTTCGACCACCGTTGAAATGCGCGACGGCGAAAGCTTTGCCATTGCCGGTCTTTTGTCCGACGACTTCACCGATCTGAACGGTCAGGTGCCGTGGCTGGGTGACATTCCGGTGCTGGGCGCGCTGTTCCGGTCTGCTGAATATGAACGCAAGCAGACCGAACTGGTGATTATTGTCACCCCGCATCTGGTCACCCCGACCCGGGGCGAGGCCTTGGCGCTGCCAACCGACCGCGTTGCCCCGCCAACCGAACGGGATCTGTTCCTGTTTGGCCGCGTATCGGGCGCGAACACGCCCACCACTGGCGGCGCCGGAGAAGTTGCAAAGCAAGACTTCAGCGGCTCTTATGGCTATGTATTGGACTAATCGGACAAAGGGGCAGGACATATGAAATACGCACTTCTGACTGTCGCAGCCCTGACGGCACTGTCCGGTTGCCAAAAAGGGTCCTTTGGCCGCGCGCTCAACCACGAAGCGGGCGCATCGGTATCCACGGGCGACTTCGGCAATTCGACCATGAACAACGTCATGGTTCAGACCGGTCAATCGGGTTACACCATTAACCTTAACCGTCGGTTCAGCGCCGAAGTCCCGACAACGATCAATTTTGCCTTTAATTCCTATGCGTTGGACGAAGAGGCCCGCGCAACCCTTCGGGCGCAGGCCGGTTGGATCAAGCAGTTCCCCGAGGTCCGGTTCAAGGTCTTTGGCCATACCGATCTGGTCGGGTCCGCAGCCTATAACCGTCGTTTGGGTCTGCGCCGCGCCGAAGCCGCCGTTTTGTATCTGGTCAGCCAGGGCATAAGCCGGTCCCGTCTCGAAGCTGTCGTCAGCTATGGCGAAACCCAGCCTTTGATCGTGACCGAAGGTCAGGAACGCGCCAACCGCCGGACCGTGACTGAGGTCACGGGTTTTGTGCAAAACCACCCGACGATCCTGAACGGCAAATATGCCGAGGTGATTTTCCGCGAATATGTCGCCAGCGGCACCGCGCCGACCACTTTGACCGGATCCGCGGCATCCGGGCAGTAACCCGACCAAACCTAAAATCATTCGTATAACGGAAACAAAGGGCGTCAACATTGGCGCCCTTCTGTCTTTATCGTCGCGCAATACCCAACAATTGGAGTTTTTTGGCCCAATTCTGGTCATGATTGTCAACGACTTTCACACCAACGGAATTCCCTTGTCGGGTGATTCCTGTGGGATGGGTGGCCGCGCCAGGTTCTATGAACCGCGTCAAATCTGCCTGAGTGAGTAGGAAAGTTAAAAGCAATGAGCAGCACAGCCGTTTTGCAACCCGAACCGCAACCGATCCTGGCCTGTACGGTCAGTCGCGACGTTCAGATATTCGATCTTTTGATCGAAGATATGGAAGCCGCCCTTGGCGAACGTTGGGGGGATCTGGGATTCGAGGATGCCATCGCATTCCTTGAACAGCCCGAAGCATCGTCCCTGCAATTCATTGCAATTGCCCTCGATTCCGAGGACGAGGCGAACCTTGCCCAGATTGCGGCCGTGATTACCGCCGCGAAAACCCGCAATGTCAAAGTGATCCTGATCACCGAAGACGTCAGCCCTGCCTCGCTGCACCAGCTGCTGCGCGAAGGCGGCGATGAATTCATCCCCTACCCGCTGCCAGAGGGTGAATTGTCCGCCGCGATCGAGCGCGTCTTGGCGCCGGAACCCGAAGAACCGGTCGCGCCAGAAATGCAAAACAAGCTCAAGGCCACCGGCGACCGTTCCGGCGTGGTGATCCCTGTGCATGGCATGTCTGGGGGTGTCGGCGCGACGACCTTTGCCTGCAACCTTGCATGGGAACTGGCGAATTGTGACAAAGAGAACCCGCCCCGCGTGGTTCTCCTCGATCTTGATCTGCAGTTCGGGTCGGCATCGACCTATCTGGACCTGCCCCGCCGCGAGGCCGTTCTGGAAATGCTGAACGACACGGAAAACATGGACAGCGACGTGTTCATGCAGGCCCTGTTGACCTTTAACCAGCGCATCCAGGTGCTGACCGCACCCACCGATCTTATCCCGATGGATCTGGTCACCCCGACCGATATCGCGCGCGTTATTGAAATGGCGCGGACCAATTTCGACTATGTCATCATCGACATGCCCTCGGTCATGGTGGAATGGAGCCAGGCCGTGCTGGAAGCCGCGCATATCTATTTCGCGCTGCTCGAACTCGACATGCGTTCGGCCCAGAACACCCTTCGACTAAAGCGCGCGCTTCAGGCCGAAGACCTGCCGTTCGAAAAGTTCCGGTTTATCCTCAATCGGGGTCCCAAGTTCACCGATCTGTCCGGCAAGGCACGGGTCAAGCGTCTGGCCGAAAGCCTCGGGATCAGCATCGAGGTCCAGTTGCCCGATGGTGGTGCCCAAGTGACCCAGACCAATGACCACGGCGTGCCGCTGGCCGAAGCTGCGCCCAAGAACGCGCTGCGCAAGGAAATCCATAAGCTGGCGCAGATGGTGCACGACAAAAACGTCGCCGACACCAAAGCCGCCAAGGCCAAATAGGGGTAACCGATGTTTTCAAAATACAAAAAACCTGCAGGTGCCGCCGCCCCCGCGAAAACCGGTGGCCTAATGTCCAAGCCGGGCACGGCCGCAGTCAAACCCGTTGCCGCCCCTGCCCCCGCTGCGCCCGCCGCGCCTGAACGCAAATCCCTGATGCGTGCCATGCCGATCCGCGCCGCCGAAGCGGTCGGAGCCGACAAAGAGAAAAAGCGTAAGGAACGCCTGTCCGAGATCAAGCTCGAACTCCACAAGGCGTTGCTGGACAACCTGAACCTTGCGGCGCTTGAAAAAGCGTCGGAACAGGAACTGCGGACCGAAATCAACGCCATCGCGAGCGAGAGCCTCGAACAGATGGGCGTCGTTCTCAACCGCGACGAACGTCAGAGCCTGAACCAGGATCTTTATGACGAAGTGACGGGCCTTGGCCCGCTTGAAACGCTTTTGAAAGACGACACCGTCAACGATATTCTTGTGAACGGTCCACAACAAATCTTTGTGGAACGCGCAGGCAAACTGCAACTGACGGACGTTACGTTCAAAGACGAACGCCACCTGCTGCGCATCATCGACAAGATCGTGTCCGCCGTGGGACGCCGCGTCGACGAATCCAACCCCTATGTCGACGCCCGCCTTGCCGATGGGTCGCGTTTCAACGCAATGGTTGGTCCCGTTGCGGTGGACGGGTCGCTGGTGTCGATCCGGAAATTCAAAAAGGACAAGCTCGGGGTCGACGACCTCGTGCGGTTTGGCGCTTTCACCGAAGAAATGGCAGCCTACCTGCAGGCCGCTGTGGCAACCCGCCTGAACATCATCGTGTCTGGTGGTACGGGTTCCGGTAAAACGACGACCCTGAATGCCTTGTCGTCCTTTATCGACAACAACGAACGCATCCTGACAATCGAAGACACCGCCGAACTTCAGCTGCAACAGACCCACGTGGGCCGGATGGAAAGCCGCCCGCCAAACGTCGAAGGCAAGGGTGCCGTCACCCAGCGTGACTGTTTGCGCAACGCTCTGCGGATGCGTCCCGACCGCATCATCGTCGGCGAAACCCGCGGCGAGGAAGTTATCGACATGTTGCAGGCCATGAATACTGGCCACGACGGGTCCATGACCACGATCCACGCCAACTCTGCCCGCGACGGTGTCAGCCGTCTGGAAAATATGATCGCCATGGCCGGGATCGAAATGCCGATCAAGGCGATGCGCAGCCAGATCGCATCGGCTGTGAACCTGATCGTGCAGGCCAGCCGCCTGCAAGACGGGTCGCGCCGCATGACCTCGATCACCGAAATCACCGGCATGGAAGGCGACGTCATCTCGATGCAAGAGGTGTTCCGCTATCAGCGCGTCGGCCTGACGCCGGATAACAAGATTATCGGTCATTTCACCGCAACCGGCGTCCGGTCGCACTTTTCCGAACGCTTCCGGCTTTGGGGTTACGACCTGCCGCCGGCGATCTTTGAACCCTTTGCGGCGGAGTAGGCCAAATGGTAATTTCAGCAGAACCCCTGATCTACGGCCTTATCTTTGTCGCGGTCATCGTGATCGTCGAAGGTCTGTATCTGACCGTCTTCGGCAAATCGATCAGCCTGAACGCCAAGGTGAACCGTCGCCTTGAACTGATGGAACGTGGCGGAAAACGCGAAGAAGTTCTGGAACAGCTCCGCAAGGAAATGACCCAGCACCTCAAGTCGCAAAAAATCCCGCTTTATTCGATCCTCGCCTCCAAGGCGCAAAAGGCAAACATCGCCTTTACCCCACCCCAGATCATCATGATCATGGCGGGGCTTTCGGTCGTCGCCTTCTTCGGACTTACCCTTGGCACATCTGCCAGCACTCCGGTGCGCATGGCGATTTCGGTCGCGATGGGTGTGGGTGGCGTTTATTTCTGGATCAACGGCAAAGCCAAGAAACGCATCGCCTTGATCGAGGAACAGCTGCCTGACGCGGTTGAACTCATGGTCCGGTCGCTGCGCGTCGGCCACCCGTTCTCGAGCGCGGTCGCCATCGTGTCGAAAGAGGTTCCCGATCCCTTGGGCACCGAAATGGGCATGATTTCCGACGAAGCCGCCTATGGCCGCGATATGGGCGAAACGCTCAAGGCAATGGCCGAACGGATGGATATGCAGGATTTGCGCTTCCTTGCCGTGGCCGTGACAATCCAGCAAACCTCTGGTGGTAACCTGGCCGAGATCCTCGATGGTCTGTCCAAGGTGATCCGCGCACGGTTCAAACTCTTCCGTCGCGTCAAGGCCATCACCGCCGAGGCGAAATGGTCGGGGATGTTCCTATCCGTCTTCCCGCTGTTGGCGCTGGTCGGCATCAACGTGCTGCAGCCCAATTACTATGACGAAGTCAAAGAAACCCCGTTCTTCATCCCCGCCTGTCTGGTGGTCGCCGGGTTCTTGTCCGTGAATATCTTCGTGATGCGCACTCTTGTGAACATCAAGGTCTAGGGGAACAACATGAGCTTTCTGGCACCCATCAACGCGATGCTGATCGACATATTCGGCCCCTTTGGCCCGCTTTTTGCGGTCGGCTTCTTGGGGATCTTGTTGATCCTTGTCACCTTGCCGTTTCTGATGAAAAAGCAGGTCGATCCCCTCGACAAGCTTAAGACTCAGACCTCCAAGGCAAACGGCACCGAAAAAGGCGCAAAACTGCGAGCCTCTTCGGGCACCGACAAGCTCGAGAAATATTCCAACTTTCTGGAACCCCAGAACGAAGAGGAATATTCGGCGATCAAACTCAAGCTGCTGCAAGCAGGCTATAAGTCCAAGAACGCCGTTCGGATGTATCACTTTGCCCAATTTGCGTTGGGCGTAGGACTGCTGGTTCTGGGCGTCGCCTATTCGATCCTGCAATCGACAACGGGCGAACCGACGACACAGCAGACCATGATGTCGATCATCATTCCGGGTGTGGTTGGCTATATGCTGCCCAAATACTGGGTCACCCGTCGCCAGGCCGCCCGTCAGGAAGAAATCGTGAACGGCTTTCCTGACAGCCTCGATATGATGCTGGTCTGCGTCGAAGCGGGCCAATCGCTCGACCAGTCGATCATCCGTGTGGCCCGCGAACTCAAATCCGGTTTCCCCGCCTTGGCCGACGAATTCGAAATGGTCAGCTACGAAATGAAGGCCGGCAAGGACAAAACGCAGGTGCTGCGCGATATGTCCGAACGCTGCGGCGTGGCCGATGTGGCCTCATTCGTGACCGTTCTGATCCAGTCGCAGCAGTTCGGGACATCGATCGCCGAGGCCCTGCGGGTCTATGCTGGCGAAATGCGGGACAAGCGCGTCATGCGCGCCGAGGAAAAGGCGAATACCCTGCCCACCAAGATGACCCTTGCAACAATGATGCTCACAGTTCCGCCGCTGTTGATCATTCTGATTGGACCTTCGGTCTATGGCATCTATAAGACCCTGACAGGTGCCAACTTCTAGGCGGAACATGGGTTTCGACAAAATATTCGCGATCGTAGCGCTTACCTTTCTGGCCGCCTGTAACACGGGCGGCCTGAACCGTGCTGACGGAGTCTATGCGCCCGGCGTTGCGGGGGCCGCTCGCACCGACGGGCTCGAGGTCGGGCATCGGCTCATGGCCGCTGGGGAATACGAATTGGCGCTACAGGCCTATACCCGCGCCGCCGCCCAACATGGGTTGAATGTCGACACCCTTTCCGCGCTTGGGTCTGCGAACCTTCGGCTCGGGCGTCTGGGTCAGTCTGAACGGCTCCTGCGTCGCGCTGTCGAAATGGACCCCGAATTCCCCGCCGCGTGGAACAATCTGGGGGTCGTGCTGATGGAGCGCGGCAAAATCCCCGAAGCCGCCGAGGTGTTCCGTCGCGCTTATGCCACGGACAACGGGAATTCGGATGAAATCCGGGACAACTTGCGCTTGGCGCTCGCAAAACTCGAAAATCCCAGTTATGATCTTCAACAAGAGAACGAAGAGTTCCAACTGGTGTATCGCGGGACGGGGCAAACCATCCTGCTGGTCTCCAGATAACGGGTAGAGCAGCATAAGGACGCAGGTAAATGCGCCACAAGGTAATCCTTTCCCTATCCCTGATCGGGATTGTCGGCCTGACCGCATGTCAAAAATCAGGCGATGCCGAAGTCGCCCGCGCCCTGCGCGATGTGAATGTTGTCGACGAAAGCAATCTGAACGATGTGATGCTGACTGTCGCCGACCCGAACGAGGCGGTCAATTATTTCGCACGCGCCACTGCCAACGATCCGGGCCGGATCGACCTGATGCGCGGCCTTGCCAAATCTCAGGTCCGCGCCGGCAAGCCGACCGAAGCCGTCACCACTTGGAAAGCGGTCGTGGCCCATGCCGAGGCGACCAATGACGATCGTGTCGATCTGGCCGATGCACAGATCCGCGCGAACGATTGGGAAGGTGCCGAGGCGACGTTGAACACCATTCCGCCGACCCATGAAACCTTTGAACGTTACCGGCTCGAGGCAATGGTCGCCGACAGCAAGGAAAACTGGTCAAAGGCCGACAGTTTCTATGAAACCGCCGTTGGTCTGACCACAAAACCTGCGGGCGTTCTGAACAACTGGGGCTATTCCAAACTGACCCGTGGCGACTATGTCGGTGCCGAACGGTTGTTTGCCCAGGCGCTGACCCATGATCCGGAACTGTTCACCGCCAAGAACAACCTTGTTCTCGCCCGCGCGGCGCGGCGGAATTACGATCTTCCGGTCGTATCCATGACCCAGACCGAACGGGCCCAATTGCTTTACACGCTCGGGCTCGCTGCGGTGAAACAAGGCGATATCTCGATCGCCAAAGGCCTCTTGCGCGAAGCCATCGACACTCATCCCCAGCATTTCGAGGCCGCGGTCCGCGCGCTTAGGGCGCTGGAAGACAACGTGACGAACTAAACGTGCAAATGTCAGATATTCCGCTGACCGTCTGGTGGTTGATCCCGGTTCTGCCGATTGCACTGGCCGTAGCTTGGAACGACATGGCCCGCATGAAGATCCCGAACGGGTTGGTCTATGCGCTTGCCTTTACCTATATCCTGACCGGTGCCTTGGTCCTGCCGATCGATGCCTACCTTTGGCGCTATGGCCATCTGTTGGCGGTTCTCGCTGCCGGGATCGTGCTGAATGCGGCAGGTGTGTTCGGCGCGGGCGATGCCAAATTCGCCGCCGCCGCCGCCCCCTTTGTGGCGCTACAGGACCTGTCGACAATCCTCTATCTTTTCGCGGCCTGCCTGATCGCGGGCTATGTGGCCCACCGGATGGTCAAACATTCACCGCTGCGGCGGTTGGTGCCAGAATGGGCAAGCTGGACAGCGGGCAAGCGGTTTCCGATGGGGCTCCCGCTTGCCATGACTTTGCTTGTCTATCTTGCGCTGCCGTTGCTGGCGCGGATCTGATCACCCTTCCTTGGCGTAGAGAACATAAACCGGGGTCCGACCGACCTCTGTCCATTTGTCTTCGTCACCGGCCTCGGTGATGTCGGTCAGGATCATCTGCTGGATATCCTGCGCAATCGGGCAGATCGGCAGCAACAGATAGTCCGCACTTTGATAGCCCGGCAGCCCGCCATAATACCAAGGCGCACCATGGATCAGCGGTTTGAAATCCCCATAAAGATGGAAAAAGCTGAACAGGTCGGCGGCGAAAATCCTGCTCCCGTTTGCGAGCCCCGCATTTTCCAAATCGCGCGCGATCGTGTCGTAATAGGCGGGCAGCCCCAACTCTGTGGTGCAATAGTCAAAGGTTTCACCCTTAAAGGTCGAGGCTTCATCCCGCTTGCCTTGACCAAAGTATTCTTCGAACCCCTTGCCTTCGGCATCCATCCCGACACGGGCATCGACACGTTTGGCGCGGATGACGGCCGCCATGATATCGCCGTTCGCCGCGTCGCGCGGCAAAAGCGGCGCATATTCCGCGAGATCGAGCCTCAGATGGCGCAGCGGCGAATAAGCCATATTCACGAGGCTGGGGGATTCCACCGCAATCGCGGCCCCCGCCAGCATCGTCAAACCGGACCGCAGCGGCCATCCGAACCCGTTTTTCAAATCTCCCGTCGGGCGCAGTGACAAAAGGATCACCGGCATGAGCAAGAGCCAGATCGGATCATTTCCGAAATTCTGGTAGGTCACATAAAAGAACCCCGGCACCAGCAGCAATAGAACCAGCCCGCCCGCCTGCATTCGCGCCTGCCGCAACAGGATCACCCCAAAGATCGCGACAAGCGACCCCGCCAGATACTGCGGCGCGCCGACCACAGCCCCAAAAGGCTGCCCCGGCGCCGGACGTACCGTCGATCCCGCAACGGTGCGCAGATCATTGATATAGGCGATCCAGTAATCACCACCGAGCCAAAGCGTCAGCCCCGCCGCGATAGCAATCCCCGTCAGGGCTGCCATCGCAAGTGTCCGGCGTTGCCCTGTCAGCCAAAGCCCCAGTGCCACACCGGGCGCAAAAGAGATGAAATAGGTGACCTTGATCATCACCAGCCCCGCCATCAAGACCCCGACGATCACCCCATCAATGACCGCGTTTTTCGGATGCAGTGGCGGAAGAATTGCCGCGATGATCGCCACGAACACCATCGCCCAGGCCCAGCGATTATAGTGCATCGAAATCGAAATGGACTGGAGCGCCTCGCCATGGACGAGCGCGAGCATCAAGACCATCACAACCAGACTAAAGTAAAGCGCGATCCCCTGCGTAAGCCGGCTGCAGGCGACCCAAGCAACCATCGGGAGCATTAGTGCCGCCATCAAAACCTGCGCCCAGAGCATTGCCATCCCGACCCCGAGGCCCGCCTCCACAAAGGCCACAATCGGCGCAAAGGACAGGGCCCCCAGCGGTGTCACAAAATCAAGATGGGGCCTTTCACCTGCCGCCATTCGTAGAACAATATCAATGACATGCGCCGTGTCGCCTTCGTGCCGCCCGATCAGGAAAGCGCCTTTGGCAATCGCAGCGCCGCCCAAAAGCACAAGCGCGACGATAAGGATGCCCCAAAGGGCCATTGGATTGGGTCTGTTCATGCCTGCCTCTTGAGACTTTTTGTCCATTTTTTCGCCACAATAGATTGTCAGAAAAAGAAAAGCAAAACTTGGGTGCGCAGGCTTTGGACGATGGGCCAAGCTGCGACACAACGGACACAAACGACGTGGGGCCACGAATGAACATGCAATCCACCGCTGTAATGGCGCCGCCGGCGCCGCGCAGTCTCGAAGCGATGCGACTGCCGACAGTGATGATGCGGGATATCCTGCTGAAAACCATCTTTCGGATGAACATCAACATCGTGTCCGAATTGGCCCGTGCGATCTGCCTTCCGGTTCAGGTGACGCAGGAACTGATCGATATGGCGCGCGGTCAAAAACTGCTCGAGGCGACAGGCACCCTAAACCCGATGGCCGGTAATGAAATGGGCTATCAATTGACAGATGCCGGCAAGGCGCGGGCGCTCGATGCACTTGCCCAATCCGAATACTATGGCGCGATGCCGGTCCCGCTAGAGGTTTATGCCGAACAGGTCAAACGCCAGTCGATCAAGAATATCCAAGTAACCCGCGATCAACTGACCGTGGCGATGGGCCATCTGATCCTGCCCGATGACCTGTTGTCCAACCTCGGCCCTGCGGTTTCGGCGGGACGGTCGATCCTGATGTATGGCCCGCCCGGCAACGGGAAATCCTCGATCTCGAACGGGATTCGCGACGCCTTGGGCGACAAGATCTATATCCCCCGCGCCATCGAATACGCGGGTCAGGTGATCACGGTCTATGACCCCATCGTGCATTCCGCGGCAGAAGAGGACGTAGATGACCCCAATTCACTGCGCCGCACATCTGGCCGCTTCGACACCCGCTATGTGAAATGCGAACGCCCGACCGTTATCACGGGCGGTGAACTGTCGCTGTCGATGCTCGATCTGGTCTATAACCCCGTCGCGCGGACCTATCAGGCCCCGCTACAGCTGAAATCCTCGGGCGGGATTTTCATCATCGACGACCTTGGCCGTCAGGAAGAACCGCCGCAAAAAATCGTCAACCGCTGGATCGTTCCCTTGGAAGAGGGTCGCGACATTCTTGCCCTGCAATCGGGCGAGAAATTCGAAGTGCCCTTTGACACGCTGGTGATCTTCTCGACCAACTTCCACCCCAACGAAATCTTTGACCGCGCCGCGCTGCGCCGGATCTTCTACAAGATCAAGATCGACGGACCGAGCCAGGAAAACTTTCTCAAGATTTTCGCACTGGTCGCCCGCAAGAAAAAGATCCCGCTGGATGAACGGTCGTTGGTGCATTTGCTGCGGGTCAAATACCCGACCATCAACAATGAATACGCCAACTATCAACCGGTCTTTTTGATCGACCAGATGATCTCGATCTGCGAATTCGAAGGCATCCCCTATCAGATGAGCCCCGACCTGATCGACCGCGCCTGGGCGAATATGTTCGTCAAAGAAGAAGAGATCATTCACTAGATCGCCAAATTCAGAGGGGGGCCAAGTCAATAACTGGCCTGCTCCCCCTCTCTCCGAAGGCCCATAAATATCCCGGGGGAGTCCGCAGGACGGGGGCAGAGCCCCCCACCTAGGTCTCGACCCACGCACCGCCCTTTGCCATAAGGGCGCATGATCCAGCCTCTGCCCATCGATGATGCTCTTCCCGACCTCCTGATCGCCCTGCGCAATCACGGCCGCGCGGTGCTGCAAGCGCCCCCCGGCGCGGGCAAGACGACTCGCGTGCCGCTGGCGATCCTGAAGGACGGGCTGGTCTCTGGCAAAATCGTCATGCTCGAACCCCGACGCCTTGCCACCCGCGCCGCCGCCGAACGTCTGGCCGAAGGCCTGGGCGAGGTCGCGGGCCAAACCGTTGGCTACCGGATGCGCGGTGACACCAAAGTGTCCAAGGCGACCAGGATTGAGGTCGTAACCGAAGGCATCCTGACGCGGATGATTCAATCCGATCCGGAACTGTTGGGTATCTCGTGCCTGATCTTTGACGAATTCCACGAACGCAGCCTGAACGCCGATCTGGGGTTGGCGCTTGCCCTGGAAATCCGCGCCGCCCTGCGCCCCGATCTGATGATCCTTGTGATGTCGGCCACGCTCGATGCGGCCCCCGTCGCCGCCCTGATGGACGCGGCCCCGCTGATCACGTCCCAAGGCCGCGCCTTTCCTGTCGACATCCTTCATCTGGACGCCCCCCTACCCCGCGACAAACGGCTGGAGGAAGCCACGACAGACCTTGTGCTAAGAGCTTTGGGCGAGACCGCGGGCGGTGTGCTGGTCTTTCTGCCCGGCGAAGGCGAAATCCGGCGGGTCGAAGCGCGGCTTGCAGCCCATGTCCCCGCGGATGTGCACCTGCGCCCGCTTTATGGCGCCCTGCCCTTTGCCGCCCAGCGCGCCGCTATCGCGCCAGTGTCGCAGGGCCGCAAGGTGGTGCTCTCTACCTCCATCGCCGAAACCTCGCTGACCATCGAAGACGTGCGGGTGGTGATTGACGCGGGCCGCGCCCGCCGGTCCCGCTATGACCCCGGATCGGGCATGGCGCGGCTGGTGACCGAACGCGTCAGCCGGGCCGAGGCAACCCAGCGCACAGGCCGCGCAGGCCGCGTCGCGGCGGGGGTCTGTTACCGACTTTGGACCAAGGGCGAAGAAGGCGCGATGCCCGCCTTCCCCCCCGCCGAAATCGAAGCCGCCGATCTGGCACCCTTTGCGCTTGAATTGGCGCTTTGGGGTGCTTCCGACCTGCCCTTTCTGACAACACCGCCCGCCGGAACCCTGACCGAGGCACGGGCACTTCTGGCATCTTTGGGGGCGCTCGATGCTCAGGGGCGCATCACCGAACACGGGCGGGCGCTGGCCGCGCTACCGCTGCACCCGCGTCTAGCGCATATGCTCCAGATCGCGGGGGCACAGGCAGCCCCCTTGGCCGCGCTGTTGTCCGACCGCGACCCGATCAGCGGGGCGACAGCGGACCTGAGCCTGCGGATCAAGGCGCTAAAAGGGCGCTATGACGGGCCGGGGGTCGCGAACCCGCCCGCGTTGGATCGGATAAGGGCCGAGGCAAAACGACTCTCGCAGGGCCTGCCGGATGCACCGCCCCTTTCACTGGCCGAACAGGCGGCGCTGGCCTATCCTGATCGGATCGGGCTACGGCGCAAAGGCGACG
>Ga0102812_10001596_pt1 | contig 15761 bp, 15 predicted proteins | sample ColrivemetaGS713_FD_79334 | JGI IMG/M metagenome (GOLD analysis project Ga0102812, IMG submission 79334) | Estuarine microbial communities from the Columbia River estuary - Flood tide ETM metaG S.713 | ecosystem: Environmental > Aquatic > Marine > Intertidal zone > Estuary | place: USA... | reverse complement strand
TCTGAAACGAGAACTTTTCGTATCACTCGAAAGACAAAATTACCAACTGATGAAATGACCAAAGAATCAATCATTTCTAGATCAATTTCAATTGAATTTTGCGAATTAAACGACTTTAATGCGAATTCCATCGCAGATATCGAACAAAACTTTAATCAAATAATTGATTTAAGAGAAGTAAACGAAGGAGTGAAATTAACGATAAATCATTTGAACATCCCTTATTCGGAGCTCGAATTAAGGCATTCCGAAATTGAAATGAATCAACCAGTTTTACTTATTTGTGCAAGTGGAAAGAGAAGTGCTGCTGCACTGCAACATCTTAAAAAAAATCACAATTATAAAAATCTTAAAAATCTTAAAAATGGGATTTTACCATTTTTAAAAAACTGAAAATATGAAAAACTGTTTTAAAGAAGGGGCAATTAAATCTCAATTTATTGGTGAATCGATTGCTAAGCACCAAACAAAAAAAGCAATTGGAGCCCATCAAATATTTCTAGGGCAAGTTAGGCAAGACATAATAGATGAAAAAGAAGTTATGGCAATCGAATATTCAGCTCACATGGATATCGCAAACAAAGTCTTTGAAGAAATTAGAGAAGCTGCGTTTGCTCAATTTGATTTAACTTGTATGCACATATATCATAGTATTGGTGTAGTTGAATCTGGTGAAATCTGTCTGTTTGTTTTCGCATCCTCTAAACACAGAAAGCCTGTTCAAAAGGCGATTGAATTTATAGTAGAAGAAATTAAATTAAAAGCGCCAATTTTCGGAAAAGAACTTTTTGAGGATGAATCTTACACATGGAAAATAAACAAGTAGAATGGTAGATATAACACATAAAAACACGTCGCTTAGAACAGCTATCGCACAAGCAATTGTTGAAGTAAGTTCACAAGATACGATAGACGCCGTATTAAATAACAAAGTTCCAAAAGGAAATGTTTTCGAAATGGCTAAAACAGCAGGATTATTTGCTGTGAAAAAGACATCTGACATGATACCCGATTGTCATCCACTTCCAGTAGAATATACTGCAGTAAAATATGAAGTGAATGGACTTCAAATAAAGATATTGATTGAAGTAAAAACAATTTATAGAACAGGTGTTGAAGTTGAAGCCATGCACGGAGCTAGTGTAATTGCAATTACGATGTACGACATGTTAAAACCAATTGACAAAGGAATCGAAATCAAAAATGTTCGCTTGGTAGAAAAACGTGGTGGAAAATCTGATTTTAAAGACAAATTTAGAAAGGATCTTCGTGCAGCTGTTATTGTTTGTTCTGACACTATTTCTGCTGGTCAAAAAGAAGATTCCGCAGGAAAAGCAATCATTGCAAAACTAGAAGCATGTAATGTTGAGATTGCACAATACGTTATTATTCCAGATGAAATAGAAGCTATTCAAAAGAGGTTAATTGAAAACACAGAAGAAAAAACAGATCTAATCATATTCACTGGTGGTACTGGCCTGTCAAAAAGAGATGTAACCCCAGAGGCAATATTACCGCTGATTGATCGTGAAATCCCAGGTGTCTCAGAAGCAATTAGAAATCACGGTCAAGAAAGAACGCCTTATTCAATGTTATCTAGATCCGTAGCAGGAACAAAAGATGAAAGTCTTATTTTAACCCTTCCGGGTTCTACAAAAGGGGCTTCCGAATCCATGGACGCAATTTTCCCTTCTATTCTACATATTTTCCGAATATTTAAAGGTGCTCGACACGAGTAAATATGGCTATAAGTTCTCATAAAATAATTGTAATTATACTTGTAGTATTTTGGGCAATTTATAATTTCACAGCCACTAATGAAGAAAGTTTGTACTACGATAATGGGCAAATTAAAAGAAGCGGTCAGTTAGAAAATTCTCTAAATGAAGGATTGTGGAATTGGTATTATGAAAATGGTCAGATTCAACTTTCAAGTAATTTTATTCAAGGCGAAAGAGAAGGTAGTTGGTCAAGTTACAGTGCAGATGGCGTGCTTTTAACAACAAGTGAATACGTAAACAACAAAATAAATGGTAAACATATTGAATACGACATTAATGGGTCTATAAAAGAAGAGCACATCTACAATGAAGATGTGCTCTTAAAACGAATTAAATATTGATTATTTAACTATAAAGGTAATGGAAAGGATGTTTTCCATTTTTCTTTAGAAATATTATTTTCACAATTTACTTCCAAATAATTATTATCACCCTCCTTTGTTAAATTTCGGTCAACAATATTACTTTTTTCATTCGATTCATTACTTAATTCATCTCCTATTCTTGGAAGAAACGGATAAAGAATAGTGATTCTCTCATCTTCCGTTTTCACCAATTCAGTTGCACATTCAAAAATTATCTCCTCAAATTTCTCACCGATTGCTTCATCATTCAATTCATCCTTCGCTTTCTCATTTAATCCATTAGCCCAATTAAAAAAACCATTAGTTGCAGATCTCTTTAGGTCTGTATGAATGTAATTTGGAAATGGCGAACGTATATGTTGATTGTCATTCAACCAAAATTTAAACGTTTCTTCAACCAATTGACTGCTCTCAACAGTGTCTTTCATAAGCTCTCTCATCATCTAATAATTTATACTATTACATTTCAACATTAAAAATATCCAACAAAGTATGAAAACCTATTCCTGCAAGTAAAAACATGATGAATATATTAAGCAAAATCATTTTCAATTCATCTCTTCTTAAATGTACGGCTCCTGCTCCCGCCATCATCATTGCCAAACCCGTAGCGGCCATTGGAGTTAAGATAGGAAGTATGTCTAAACGATAAGGTAATAATAATCCAAGAGCACCTATAACTTCAATGACTCCAAATAATCGAATTCTTTTCAAAGAATGGTCGTAAGCCCAAGTCACCTTTTTTGCAATTTTTTCGATTGGCCAAACGACTTTTAACATACCAAAATACAAGAAGACACTGCTTACCCCAATTTGAAGTATTAAAATTATCATATCCATTGTTTCCATAATTATATTCTTTTAATAATTAACCGCTAAGTTAGGAGATAAAGACATCTTCATTTATGATTAAAATCATACTTAATAATTTTAAGTTACTTTTTACTATAATTCTTTTGATTTATTCCCATTTTCAATAGCTATGAATCTATCTTAAAGGTATTTAATCGAAATCATTCAATAAACATGATTTAAATCACATAAAAGTACTGTTCAGCTCATTTAAACATAGGATTGTTGGTCTTAATTTTACAGAATAATTACTAACAATATACATTATGAGTTCTGAAGATAAATTTCGATTGTTTGATTGGTCGCAAGAACGTGTTCGTGTTTTGCATTATACATGGATAGCGTTCTTCTTGACGTTTTTTGTTTGGTTCAATATGGCGCCATTAAAAACAGCAATGGTAGATTCATTTAGCTTTTTAGACGCGTCAAATTTCAAGTCACTTTTACTTTGTAATGTAGCTTTAACTATTCCTGCCAGAATTGTAATTGGTGCATTAGTAGATAAACATGGTCCTAGAGTCGTTTTTTCTGGATTAATGGTTGTCACTTTAATTCCAGGGCTTATGTTCGCATTTGGAAACTCATTTATGCAATTAGTTATTTCTAGGTTACTTTTGAGTTCTATTGGTGCTGGTTTCGTAATTGGTATAAAAATGACCGACAACTGGTTTCCGCCAAAATATATTGGCAGAGCTGAGGGGTTTTATGCAGGATGGGGGAATTTTGGTTCTGCTGCTGCTGCTGGTTTAATTCCCATCATTGGGCTTTCTATTATAGGTGGTGAGTTTGGATGGAGATGGTCGATGGCAATAAGTAGTATCGTTACTGCTTTATATGGTGTTTTCTATTATTTTAAAGTAAAAGACTTCCCTACAGGAAAAGAGCCGATTCAAAATAAAAATAAAAAAGTTACAAGTGTTTTACCAGTTTCATCCTATGCTGGTCTTCTAAGTTCTCTTTTTTGGACGATTCCATTATATGCGGCACTTGGTCTGCTAGCAAGTAACTTACAAAAACAACAAATAATTGCAGAAGAATTTAATTCAGCTAAAACGAATACAATCTCAGTAACTTCATTTAAAAACGTAGATGCAGTTCAAGTTTTAACAAAAGGTGGAATTAATAATTTTTATGAAAAGGGAGATGAATTAAGATTATATGCGAAAAATGATAAAACATCCTATATTTCATACTCGCAAAAGCAAGATACTATAGTAAATTCAAAAATTGACGCCAGTTTATTATTAGCATCTCGTGGAGAAGTATACCGTAAGGGAAAATTGAAAATTAAAATTAACAAAACAACACTTCAAAAGCAATACAATGGCCTAGCCATTAAGAAAAAATACACAGCAGAAGAATTAAAATCGGTTTATAAAGGTCAAGGAATAAATGGATTTTATGCAGACGGAAATGTTGTTAGAACATATAAAAACATGTTTAACAAAGACATTCTTTATATTATCTGGGCTATCCTAGGCATTTTTTACATCTATAAAGCGTTCTCAATTCTTAAATTCAATATCCCTCGCCTTAAAGCAGGGATTCCAGAAGAAGAAAAATATCCATTTAGCAGTGTTGCGGCATTAAACACAACGTATTTCGCAAATTTTGGAGCTGAATTAGCAGTCGTTTCAATGTTGCCGATGTTTTTTGAAGGAATCTTTAATTTCACCCCACAAATGGCTGGTGTAATCGCAATGTCATTTGCTTTCGTTAATTTATTCGCTCGACCATTGGGAGGTTATCTTTCTGATAAAATGGGGTCCCGTAAAAAAACAATGTTAATGTACATGATAGGAATTACTCTTGGTTTCTTTTTGATGGGGTTAATTTCAAAATCAATTGGAACTGGAGCAGATGGAAAAACAATTTTAGCTCCAATGTTTGACGGTGCTTGGTGGATTGTTGTTTCAGTAATCATCACAATGTTCTGTTCTATGTTTGTTCAAGGGGCTGAAGGAGCAACTTTTGCAATGATACCATCAATTAAAAAAGATTTAACTGGAAGAATTGCAGGGATGGCAGGAGCATATGGTAATGTAGGTGCTGTGGCATACTTGTTCATATTAACTCAAGTCGATTATAAATCATTCTTCTTTATTTTATCAGTAGGTGCAGCTATAAGTGTAGTCGCTTGTTATTTCTTACTTAAAGAACCAAAAGGATCATTTGGTGAGGAAGACGAAACTGAATTAGAAGTAGCGTAAAATAACCATAAATTAAAATTAAAATTATGAGTGTAAACATCGAAAAGTGGGACGTTGAAGACGAAGGTTTTTGGAAGTCCACAGGAAAAAAAATAGCCACTAAGAATTTGTGGATTTCAATTCCTGCATTATTACTCGGATTCGCAGTTTGGATCATGTGGGGAGTAATTATTAAATACATGAAAGACTTTGGCTATAATTTTGGAATGACCGATGGCTTCACTCCAGGTTCTCCAGAATACAATGCTGCTCTTGAAGAAGTTAACAACCTGTATTACACTTTACCTGCTATTGCTGGTTTAGCTGGTGCAACATTACGTTTACCGAACTCATTTCTAATTTCATTAGGTGGAGGTAGAAATGTAATTTTCTTAACAACGTTACTATTAATCATTCCTGCTATCGGAACAGGGATTGCTTTGGGTGATTTAAATACGTCCTACATGTTTTTTGCTGTAATGGCATTACTTTCTGGATTTGGTGGAGGTAACTTCTCATCTTCTATGAGTAATATTAGCTTCTTTTATCCTAAAAAGAATCAAGGATTTGCTTTAGGAATGAATGCTGGAATTGGAAATTTAGGTGTTGCAGTTATGCAAAAACTAATACCATTCGTAGTCGGAATTGCATTTTTTGGCGTTGTAGGATCTTCTGCAGGCGTTGAAGGTGGCGGACCACTTGCTGGTGTTCAAAATGCTGGTTGGGTTTGGGTTCCATTAATTGCGATTGCTGCGATTGCTGCCTTTATAGGAATGAATAATGTCGTTACGGGAACCCCAAGCCTACCAAACACTTCTCAAGGTTTAGGTAAAACGGCATTTATGGTATTATTAGGACTAATCGCTGCTGGCCTAGGAGGTTATTTGCTAATCGGTTTAAAACTTAACATGTGGGTTGTTTTACCTCTTGTTATTATTACTGCTGTTTTACTAATGAAGTATGCAACGCCCACAGAAATGAAGGCGAATTTGAATAAACAATTTTCAATTCTTGGAGACAAACATAATTGGATTATGACAATTATATATACAATGACATTTGGTTCATTTATTGGATTCTCTGCTGCATTCCCAAAATTGTGTCAAGATATTTTTGTCTATACAGATCCTTCAAACCCAGAATACATTAATCCTAATGCCCCAAATTTCATGTTATGGGTATTTATTGGGCCAGCTCTTGGCGCATTAGTTCGACCTTTAGGTGGTATTTTATCTGACAAGGTTAACAGTGGAGCGAAAGTAACGATGTGGAGTACTATTTTCCAAATCATTGCTGCCCTTTCAGTTGCATATTTTATAGTTCAAGCTAAAGCTGCTAGTTCTCCTGAAGTATACTGGTGGCCATTCTTTGGATGTTTCATGGTGTTATTCATTACAACAGGAATTGGAAATGGTTCTACATTTAGAAGTATTCCATACATTTTTAGCAAAGAAAAAGCTGGACCTGTTTTAGGTTGGACTGCTGCCATTGCTGCTTATGGTGCATTCATTATTCCAAAAGTATTCGGACAACAAATTCAAAATGGAACTGCTGAAGTTGCTCTTTATGGATTTGCTGTTTACTATGGAATTTGCTTAATTCTCAACTGGTGGTACTACCAAGGACCAAAGAGAGAATTCGACAATCCTTGATTTAATTTATATCACAGAAAATATTGGAGCAAGCGCTAAAACAAAAGCTTGTTCCACATTTAAAATCAACAAATAAATTGTTATGAAAAGTTTAAACAAATTAATTTTAACAGGTGCCGCAGTGATTAATGGCACATCTTGTTTTGGCCAATTCACATTAAGCGGTCAACTTATCCCTCGTGCTGAATATAACCACGGATATAAAAGTGTTGCGGACACGAATCAAGCATCTGCATTTTCTGTATCACAAAGAACTAGAATTATTGCTAGTTACAAAATGGAAGATTTCGACTTCTTTTTCTCCGCACAAGATGTTAGAACATGGGGATCTACAGCTCAATTAAATACAACGGATGGTTTTCTTTCTGTACATGAAGCATGGGCAAAAGCAAAATTCAACGAAAAACTAGGGTTAAAACTCGGTAGACAAGAATTAAAATATGATGATGATCGTATTTTAGGTAATGTTGATTGGTTAATGCAAGCTAGAAGTCATGATGCTGCAGTGCTTCAATACAATACTGAAAAAACAAAACTAGACGTGATTTTAGCATTTAACCAAGAGAAATATGCTTTAGTTGGTACTGATTATAACCTTGCAAACAGTTACAGGGACATGCAAACAGTTTGGTTTAATACAGATTTAACGCAACAAATAAACATGAGTTTATTGTTCATGAATTTAGGGCAACAAGTTAATGTAATTAATACTGATGGAAACCCTCATAAAGCAATTAACTATACGCAAACAATTGGTACACATTCAAATTTTAAATTTGATAAATTAAGCTTCGCTCTTAATGGTTATTACCAAATGGGGAGTCCAAAAGTTACACCAGTTACACCACTTTCTGCATATTTAGTTGGACTTGAAGCGAACTATAAAGTGTCAGATAATTTCAGTGCAGGGATTGGGTTTGAAATGCAATCTGGTACTTCTCAAACAGACACAACTGTTGCTTATTCTGAAAAAGCACATTCTTTTACTCCATTTTTTGGAACAAATCATAAATTTAATGGATTTATGGATTACTTCTACGTGGGTTCAGCTCATGGAAACGTTGGTCTTCAAGATGCATATTTAAAATTAAATTACAAAAAAGAAGACTGGACTTTCGGACTTGCTACACACTTATTCTTAGCAGCAAATGATGTTTTAGACCAAGTAGAATTAGCGACTAATGGAAACATAAAAGCAATGAATCCAATGTTAGGAACAGAATTTGATTTATCTATCGGAACTAAGATTAACAAAAGTGTTAGTGTTAAAGCTGGATACTCTCACATGTTAGCGACAGAAACATTAGCAACTTTGAAAGGAGTTACCTATACTACTGGACTTGATGCTGGAAAAGGTAGAGTCGATCAAATCAACAATTGGGCTTATGTTATGGTTATTTTCAAGCCAACATTTTTAACTAAATAAACAACAAACCAACTACACAATTTAGTTTTAGTTAAAGTTAGTGCAGCATTTAGGTGCTGCACTTTTTCGTTAAAATATGATTCATATCATTTTACGACACGATTCATATACCGTACTTTACAAAAGAATATAACGGTGAAATAAAAAGCATGAAAATTATAGATAAAACGTCAGGTAAAAGAGTTGGAAAAGTCGATTCAGAGACAAAAAACCATAAAAAGAAACTCAAAGAAGAAGATCCAATAAGAAGAACGGTGGAGAAAGATGATAATATCGAAGAGTATTCTCCAATGGACCCACCCGAGGCTTACGATACATCTAGAGTTATTGGTGCCGATTATGATGCCATGCATCCATTCATTAAAAGCTTAATGGATGAACATAAAGAAGTGATTACCAAAGTTGATGAATTCGATAAAACTCTGCTTACATTCAAAGAAAGCGGCTTTCTGTTTACAATAGAAATTAGTGAGAAATTCAATACTTTTTTTAAATATTTCGACAATCACATCGTTCCTCACAACACTAAAGAAGAAAAAGACTTCTTCAGAATATTACATGAACGCCTTATTGAATCTGGTGAGCATGGAGAAGGAAAGGAGCCTAATACTGCAATAAATTTAATGGAAGACGATCATCATTCTTTCATTCAATTAGCAACTTTATCGTTTAACTTGTTAGGGTTAGCTTCTAGATTGAGAGATCTTGAATCTAAAGGAATAACGTTTGATTTAGCCTATAATAATGGAAGAGAATTAGCAGAATTAATAAGATTACATATCTTTAGGGAAGATGAAACATTATTTCCCCTTGCCATGCAGCTAATGTCAACCGAAGAACTTGATTCACTTTAAAAGATGGTTAACACTACAAATATTGTTGATAAATTCGGGAGAACGCATGATTATTTGCGCATATCCCTTACTGAAAGATGTAATCTTAGATGCTTTTATTGTATGCCTGAGGAAGGCATTCAATTAAGAGATAAAAAGGAATTTATGTCTTCAGAAGAATTATTAGCGATTGCGAAAACATTTGTAGACCTAGGAATAAAAAAAATTAGACTAACAGGTGGAGAACCCTTAATTAAAAAAAATGCTGAATTTATTATTCGAGAATTGAGTAAGCTCCCAATTGAACTAGCAATAACCACCAATGCAGTAGTTATTGATCGTTTTATTGATGTTTTGAAAGAATCCGGTGTTAAATCGATTAACGTTAGTTTAGATTCATTAATTGAAGAAAGATTCGACAATATTTCACGGAGAAATTATTTTAAAAAAATTATAGATAACATTGAACTTCTCATCCAAAATGATTTCCATGTAAAACTAAATGTCGTTGTCATTAAAGGTGTAAATGATGATGAAATAATTGACTTTGTAAATCTCACTAAAAAGAAACGGATTCATGTCCGATTCATTGAATTCATGCCTTTTGATGGCAATAATTGGAATTGGGATAAAAAAGTGTCTTACAAGGCAATCCTCAATGAAATTGATGAAAAACTAGGAGCTAACTCCTATCTTAAAATTGAAGATCATAAAAATGATACTGCAAGAAATTTTCGTTTATTAAATAGTGTTGGTACTTTTGCTATTATTAGTTCGGTTACAAATCCATTTTGCGATACATGTAATCGAATTAGATTAACCGCTGATGGAAAAATTAAAAACTGTTTGTTTTCAAGCGATGAAGCTGACTTATTAAAGGCTTATCGAAATAATGAATCAGTTGAAGGGTTAATTCGTCAGGCTATTAAAGAAAAACACAAAGAAAGAGGTGGCATGATAGATTTTTCGGATGAATCAGTTAATGCGCACTCAAATAGATCGATGACTACAATTGGTGGATAGAAATGAATACATTAATAAATAAATATTGCTCAAAAGAATCTCAAGAATTTATTTATTTTCATAGTACATTTTTTGATTTTAAAAAGAATGATTTACTTTTCGATGTTAACGAGGAAGTAAAGGGTGTATTCATTCTCGAAAGTGGAAAAGTTAAAATTGTTAAGCCAATCTCAAAAGATAAAAATCGTGTAATTCGTTTAGCTTCGAATAATGATATTGTCGGACATCGTGGAATTGGAGGAGAGTTTAAATACACAATTTCTGCTGTCGCTCTAGACGATACAAAAGCGCTATTTATGCCTTTGGATATTTTCAATCAAACGGTTAAAACAAATCCTGAATTTGCCTTTTTTATGATGATGTTTTTCGCGAATGAATTGTGTAATTCAGAAACTATGTCAAATCAATATCCTGTAAAAAACCTGGTTGCACAAGCCTTAATTAAGAACATTAATGCATTCGGATTTGCAAACGATTCAAAAACACTTGCTTATACATTAACACGTAAGGAAATCTCTGAAATGGTAGGTACAACCTATGAATCTGTAATCAGGTCTTTGGCTCAGCTACAAAAAGAAGGAATGATTCAATTATCAAACAAAGATATCATTGTACCTTCCGAAAAGAAATTGAACGAATTAGCATTTACGGATAGTTAATTCTCCGCCTCTTCAATAAAGTCTATTTCATCCTGTATTGTTTTTGGATACAACAATGTCGTGCAAATAGGTTCTAAACGATAAATCATAGGAATTGCAATCAATAATATTGAAATAAATAACAGCAATCCCGTAAACACGAATACGATATAATAAATTGCTTGACTTTCCAACAAAGATGTACTGCCAGCTGCCGCATTGCCTGCGTCAATTTTTAATAATCCTAATACGATTAACATCAACCAAAAAATGAAGAGTGATCCATTTAAAAAATAAAATGAAAACTTCTGAAACACTTGGTTATTTTTACAGTTCGCTTTTGATCGGCTTAAAATAAAACTAACCGATGCAAATAAAATCATTGTATTTATTCCAATTGTAGTCCCCATAGAATGAGCAACAGTTATATGAGTTCCATGCGTATAATAATTAACCGATGGAATGGACATAAAAAGCGCCATCACCAAATTCACAAACACCCAGAAATCGCTTGCTAAAATGAATCTATAAGCCATTGAGTTAGTAGTTTTATCCGATTTACTTAAAGATTTTCGCCATGACCAAACAATTTTTATAAAAATTATCCATTCTGTCATGCTTATTGCATAGGCTACATATCTTATCCAGGGTTGAGTTGGAATAATATAAGTATGATGAGCCCAACCAAACATTAAATTAGTAAGACCTAAAAACATAAAAAAGAAGGTGGTTCTACCTCTTGCTATTTTCACATCATCCTTAATTTTTGACATTAAATACAATGCCGTTCCATAAACCAACATATTCCAACTTCCAACAAAAGAACCATATGATTTCCATTGAACAGAAATATCTTTTATAAAATCTTTTCGGAAAGAATCAAACATCCAAAAATTTGACTCAGATAAATGAAAAATCATAAAAGCAATCCCAATTCCCCACATCCAATAATATGCTGGCCAATTTTTAACACTTTTAAAAAGTGTTTTGTAATAATTAATTCCAAAGAAAACCCACCCCATTAATATCGGAAGTATTAAAACTGGTGTAAATTCAAGATATTCACGCCCTCCCATTTTATTTGTCAATAGCGAAAAAGGAATAATTAGAGCTACTGCAAAATAAATTGCGAAATGCCATTTTGCTAATTCTCTGGAAAACAATTGCAACTTTTCTTCATGCTGGATGTAATAGTATATCCCTCCTATTGCTGTTAAAATAATCCAAGAAATCACAAAACTAGTATGCATTGGCCGTAATTGATTAAATGGTACAATGTCCTTAAAGAAATCTGGGGCAATATATACCATTGAAATTAACAGCCCAAATAACACACCTATAACTAAAGCTATTAGTCCTAGAAGGATGAATAATAATGAAAAATCACGTTTCATATAGTCTATTTATATTCTATTTCAACCCATCCATCTTTTCTGATGCGAGCATTTTTATTTGGGTAGAACCCAGTTTTATCAACATGAGTTAAAAAAGCAACTATTTCCTCTTTCTCTCTTTCAGAAAAATGAAATTTAGGCATTGATTTAGTTCCACTATTTAAGAATGCTGCTACATATTTATCTCCCTTTAGGGTGTCACTTATGATATTTGTCAAATCTGGACCTAAATAGCCCCCTAAACCATACAATTGGTGACATGCAGCACAATTATTCTTCTGCCATAAGTCTTCACCATTTATGGATGATTTACTCATAAAGGTGGTTGTGGATGAGTTTTTATTAAAATATAAGAATCCGTTATAAATACAGACCAAAACAACCAAAATCAGGATTACAATTCTATTTTGCAATTTTCTATCAAGCACGTTAATAATTTCGTCAAACTTATAATAGAATATGAGATGAATGAATGATTCAAATCATGCCAAACCATGCATTCCTTCAGCACGAATGGTTCGGCGTATACATGAGCAATATCATAACTTAAAATATAGAGCAGTTTTACTTTTACAAAACTTTCATTTATGATAAATAACTCTCTTATTCGTCCAAAAAGTATTGTTGTTGTGGGCGGGTCCAATAATCTAAGTAAACCTGGCGGGAAAATTTTGAATAATATTATAACTGGAAATTATTCTGGAGATTTATCAGTCGTTAATCCAAAAGAGAGTATTGTTCAAGGACTTAAGTGTTATGAATCTGTTTTAGAATTGCCAAACATTGAATGTGCAATAATTGCAATTCCTGCTATTAAATGCTTAGATGTAATACGAGTATTGCTAGAACAAAAAAGAACGAAGGCATTCATTATACTTTCAGCAGGTTTTTCTGAGGCCGGTATCGCTGGCAAAAAAATAGAAGATGTTATTACTGAAATAATAAACAAACACAATGCCTGCTTAATAGGCCCAAACTGTATCGGATTTTTAAATGAAAATTATAACGGAATTTTTACTACACCGATACCCGTTAAAGCTAAAAATGGATGTGATTTAATCTCAAGTTCGGGCGCTACAGCTGTGTTTTTAATGGAGGCAGGCATACCATTAGGTCTCAAATTTAATAATGTATTCTCTGTTGGGAACGCAGCACAAATATCAGCTGAAGATGTTCTTGAATATATGGATTTAAACTATGACGAGCAGACAGATTCAAAAATCAAATTATTATACATTGAAACAATCAAAGATATTAGCAAACTCATCAAACACGCTAAATCATTAATCAAAAAAGGAGTCCGAATTGCTGCCATTAAATCTGGGAAATCTGAAGATGGAAGTCGAGCAGCACAGTCGCATACTGGGGCTTTGTCTAGCTCAGATGTTTTTGTTAGAGCAATCTTTAAAAAAGCTGGGATTGTATATTGCAGTAGTCGAGAAGAACTACTCAGCGTTGCATCCATTTTTTACTACAAAAAACTTACAGGCAAAAACATCGCTGTAATAACGCATGCCGGTGGATCAGCTGTAATGTTAACAGACACACTGAACGAAGGAGGTTTACAAGTTCCGGAAATCAACGATGAAAATTCAAATAAATTATTATGCTACTTACACCCTGGATCCTCAGTATCGAACCCTATCGATTTTTTAGCAACCGGAACAGCAGAACAACTAGGCATTATAATAGATTATTGTGAGCACAAATTTGATCATATAGATGCGATGGTTGTAGTATTTGGAAGTCCTGGATTATTTGATGTTGCAAATGTTTACGATGTATTAAGTGTTAAATTAGAAATTTGCAAAAAACCTATTTTCCCCGTTTTACCTTCTATTATTAATGCGAACAAAGAAATAAATGATTTTATAGCGAAGGGGCATATCAATTTTCCAGATGAAGTTGTTCTTGGAAGAGCACTTTCAGCAGTTTACAACACCAAAAAACCGTTTGAATCTTTCAAGATTGATTTCGAAATGGATGTAGTGAAAATTCGTAAAATTATTGAATCAAATGAAAACGGTTTCCTTTCTAATTCAGCTGTTAAAGAAATAATGGATGCTGCAACAATTCCTTCTATTCAAGAAATTTATGTAAGTGCCGAAGAAGAACTCGAAGAAGCATTGTTAAGTATTCAATTTCCAATTGTAATGAAAGTTGTAGGACCTCTTCATAAAACAGAACTCGGCGGTGTAATTCTAAATGTGTTAAATATCGATGATGCTAAACACCATTTTTTAGAGTTAATGAAAATCGAAAATGCCGAAGCAGTTTTAATTCAACCGATGCTTACGGGACTTGAATTGTTTGTTGGAGTTCAAAAAGAAGGAGATTCAAACCATGTAATCCTTTGTGGTCTGGGAGGGATTTACATTGAAATATTAAATGATTTTTCATCCTGTTTGTTTCCAGTTTGTGTGAAAGAAGCTGAAAATATGATAAAAGAATTAAAAGGATTCAAATTAATAAAAGGTTACAGAGGTCAAGAGGGAGTCAACTTTGATTTATTTGTTGACATAATACTAAAATTATCAGCATTAGTAGAAATAGCTCCTGAAATCAACGAGCTAGATATTAATCCATTAATAGCATTCGATGATCATATTATTGGAGTTGATTGTCGAATAAAACTTGAGAAATGACAAAAGAATCGTTAATCGCTGAAATAAAGAAATTAAAAAAGGATAAAAATGCAGTTATTCTAGCCCATTATTATCAAAATGAAGAAATACAATCAATTGCCGACTACACCGGTGATAGTCTCGGTTTATCGCAACAAGCAGCAAAAACAAATGCAAGTATCATCGTATTTTGTGGTGTCCATTTCATGGCTGAAACAGCAAAGATTATTAATCCTAATATAAAAGTTGTATTACCAGATCTTGATGCAGGATGCTCTCTTGAAGCTTCTTGCCCTCCAATTGAATTTAAAACATTTCTAGATAAGCATACTGATTACAAAGTAATAACCTATATAAATTGTTCAGCAGAAATTAAAACCATGAGTGACATCGTATGCACCTCATCAAATGCGATTAAGGTTATTAATTCATTCCCGAAAAATCAAAAAATAATTTTTGCGCCTGATAAAAACCTAGGAAAATACTTGAATGAACAAACAGGCCGTAAAATGATCTTATGGGATGGCGCTTGTATTGTACATGAAGCATTTTCAATTGAAAAATTATTATCCCTTCATAAAAAGTACCCGAAAGCTAGAATAATTGCACATCCAGAATCTGAATCACACATTTTAGAAGTTGCAAGTTTTGTAGGGTCAACAACTCAATTGATTGATTATGTAACAAACAATTCATATTTAGAATTTATTGTTGCTACAGAAGCGGGGGTTCTTTACAAAATGAGGGAATTAAATCCAAATACACGGTTGATTCCTGCTCCAATTTATGATAACAATAGTTTCTCGTGCAGTGAATGTTCATTTATGAAGGTAAATACACTTGAAAAATTAAGAAACTGCTTACGAGACGAGTTACCTGAAATAATGATTGATTCGAATATTCTTGAGAAAGCAGCAGAACCAATCTTTAAAATGTTAAAAATAAAATGAAATACAACACTGATGTTTTAGTTATTGGGTCCGG
>Ga0102812_10001594_pt1 | contig 15764 bp, 16 predicted proteins | sample ColrivemetaGS713_FD_79334 | JGI IMG/M metagenome (GOLD analysis project Ga0102812, IMG submission 79334) | Estuarine microbial communities from the Columbia River estuary - Flood tide ETM metaG S.713 | ecosystem: Environmental > Aquatic > Marine > Intertidal zone > Estuary | place: USA... | reverse complement strand
TCGTTGCCACCTGTGGCGTCTACTTGGTTTGCATGTGTATCAAATCCGCCTTGCGTAACAACATAAACCCTAGTTTTAAGGCCACCCGCAATTAGCTGTGCAACAATTTTCAATTGATTTGCTAAACTATTTCCATTAGGATATTTGGTTGAAAGATTACTTGCTTTTTCGGCTGCTGCTTTGGCTCTAAGTGCATATTCATTAGATTGATGAGCTACTGTTCTAACATAAGAAAGCTCTTTTCCCGCCCAAGTGTCAGGAGTTTCTCCAAAATCGCCAGAAAGTAATTGGTAAAAATTAGTTGGATTAGAAATCGCCAGTCCCATATTTACCGCAGGACCTTGACATACAGGCGATACTAATGAGCCAATTTGAATGGCTAATGGATCTTCCATATCGTCATTTGGAAATCCTTCTGGATAATTTGGCCATTCCTCTGCTAAATATCTACCTACCCATCCACTCGTTAGTACTTCATCAGAATCAGAGCCTGTTAACCATATGTCGGTTGAGCGAAAATGCGAGTAATTTTGATTTGGATAGCCCACATTTTGAACGATGTGCACCTTGCCATCATTGTACATATCTCTTAGTTTAGTCATTGCCGGATGTATACCCGTGCCTGACAAACCATTTAGGCTAAGTACTTTATTTTCAGGTAAAATAACATCTGGACGTGCAGCAGTTAGATTACTATATTGATCTAAAGGAATTAGCGTGTTTAATCCGTCGTTTCCTCCATTTAATTGTATTAATACAAGAACTTTATCTGTTTGCGTAAAGTCTTGTGCATCTGTGCCCAGCAATTTTCCATAAGCTCTAATAGGTTGTCCATTTATTGCAAAAGGTAAAAGGCCCATCGGGGCTACTCTTTTTATAAAATCTCTTCTTTTCATAGTTTACTTTAAGAAAGTTGGAATTCTGCTAAGTTCATTAAATATTTAATTAGCTGTATTAATCGTAAACCTACTACTGTTTGATAGGTAGTATTATTCGGATCGTTTTTGTATAAATTCCAAGCATCTGTCCAATAATGATCTTCTACTTGGCCTGAAAGCAAAATACTTCGCATATAATCTTTTTGATCTTGCGATACTTCTACAGTATGCAGATGTGGAAGTATTTCATCGATAAAGGCACCGGGGTATGCCACAGAAGTAAATTTAGCTGCATAGTCTAACACATTTATGGTAAGCTTAGTGCCCCTTACCGTGTATCCGTATGTTATCAATACATCAGAAATTTTGTTTCTATTCGGCAGTGTGTCAGAATTAATCCAAATTTCATGAAACAAAGGAATTTGATAATATGCTGGCCATCCAGCTACGCTTGGCGGATCACCGATATCTTGTTGTTGAATAGCGGCAGTATAGTTTATAATATTCCAAAGGTCATACTTCAAAACGTAATCAGTGTTTGGAAATTTAATATCAAAAATTCTACATAGGCCAACTGTAAAGTCAACGGGGCTTTTCAAAAGTGCCCCTCTGTTAGCTGTGTCAAAAAAATGTTCACTCTTAAAAAGTGCCTCTAAAACTGGTTTTACTTCATAATTATTAGAACGAAGAATAGCTGCGAGAGGTAGGATTACATTTTCCTCAGTTGTTTCGTCTATATCATAATACACAAACCATCGGTATAGCTTTCTCGCAAAGTGCATAGAAACCTCCTCTTGATTAAAAATCATATCTAATAAATCGTCAAGTTCTTCCGCACCATTTGCTCCTGTTTGACCATTTATAGTTGTGTTATTATAAAAAGATGAAAATGTTTTATTCGTAGTGTCGTGTTTTGTAGCATCAAAATACACAGCTCCAGTGCTTCTATTAATTCTCCAACCTGTAAGGATTTTGGCCCCTTCTATGACATCACTTTCCGTATAGTTAGAATTTGGTCCTTTGCCTAGCGTAAATAGTTCTTGCAACTCTCTGGAGTAGTTTTCGTCTGGAGCAGTTTTACTGTTTTTATCACCATTTAGGTAAATTAACATTGCTGGGTCTAAGGTAACTAATTTGGTAAGTGCCTTAAAGTTTTTTGCTGCATTTGCTCGCAAAAGTGCAGTGTGATCATATGCGTAATTTGGCCAATTATATACATCAGTTTGTGTGGCAAAGTGGTTATGCCAAAACATTACCATTTTTTCCCTAACCGTACGATCGTGATTAATTAGTTCGCCTGTCCACCATCTTTTAAACGAAGCCATTCGTACTCCATTTAACAAACTATTGTAATTGCCAACCCAAGTCTGCCCTGGGGCTATAACTGGGTCATTAAAAGCATCGTTGTAATTATTAATCGGTGGAGCAGGTGGCGAATAGTCAATCGCTAAAATCTCAGAAATTGTTTGATTTAATGTCTTGGTTTTGAAGTAGTTTACATCTTCAACTTTGACACCAAAATGGACTCTTTTAAGCAAATGTAAAATTTCTGCTTCGCCCCAAGAGCCTGAGTATGCATTTAATCCACTTGTAGTTCTAGAAGTATTTGTTCTGGCCATAATTTTGTAAAAAAAAAGGCAACTATGTTTTTTTAGCTGCCTTTAAATTGTTTATTTTCTAAATAATTTTCCAAGTAAGCCCAGCATTCCGCCGGTTCCACCACCTTGGCTTTGCGTTTGGTTGCCTGTTAAGCTTCCAACTACGCTTAATATATCGCCTAAATCTAACCCTGTAGATTTATCTGCTTGTTGTGTCATTCCGCCAAGTATGCTCGCAATATTAGAAATATCGAAACCTGAGCTTCCTTCCTTTTTCTGACGGCCTAAATAAGCCATTACCAAAGGGGCAGCTATTTTAAGTAAACTACCAATTTGGCTTGCGTTTAAACCCGTTTTTTGACTTAATCCATTTTCTACAACAGGTTGGTTACCACCCAATACGTGCTTAAGGATTCCTTCTCCTGGTCCGTTGGTAAAATTACCGATAAACCCTAAAGCGTCGTCCAGTATGCTTCCATCATGATCTTTGTCTAAAGCTCCAAGTAAGCCAGACGCTCCTTGTTCTGATTGCGAATTGTTAGCCATAGCTCCCAATAGAGTTGGCACAATACCACCTAGTGCATTTACTGTTTTGTCTTCATCCGTACCTATCTGATTAGAAATTGCAGAAATTGCTTGTGGTCCTAATTGTTGTAATAGTTGATTTAATACGTCGTCCATTTGTTTGTTTTAATTATGTAAAAGTAAAATTTAAAATTTAAAAAATCAAGAGCTAATTAAGGTGCCACGTATGACATAAGCTCTGCACAAAGCAGTGCACCATAAGTGCCAAGTGCATATCCTAAAACTGCAAGTAGCACACCTACAGAGGCTAACGCAGGATGAAAAGCAGCTGCAACTACGGGAGCAGAAGCGGCTCCACCAATATTTGCTTTACTTCCAACGGCCAAAAAGAAAAACGGTGCTCTTATAATTTTTGCTACAGCTACAAGTAAGCCAACGTGGACAGCCATCCAAATTAAACCAACTAAAACTATTAACGGATCGTCCATTATTTTTAGAATATTCATTTTCATTCCGATAGTTGCCACTAGAATATATACGAATACACTACCTATTTTACTGGCTCCTGCCCCTTCATAATTTCTTGCTTTGGTAAAACTCAGAGCTAAACCAAAAGACGTAGCATATACAATTAGCCAAAAAAAGTGATTGGTTAAGGTAGATTTTACAGGATCAAAGCCAAAGCTTACAAATCCGTTGGAAGTGAAATCTGCTAGAAAGTGAGACACTGCTGTTGTGCCAAACCCCAATCCTAGTATTATCATTATATCTGCTAAACTTGGGTTTCTGGTTATACTCTTCGCAAACTTTTCTACCTTATTTTTAAGTTCTTCAATGCTCGATGAATCTGCTTTTAGCCACTTGTCAATTTTGTCATTGGAGCCAACTCCTAAAAGTAAAACAGCCATCCAAAGGTTGGCAACAACAATGTCAACCAGTACCATTGCCGCATATTTTTGCTCATTGAATTTGTATATTTCTAACATAGCTGCTTGATTAGCTCCGCCGCCTATCCAGCTACCTGCAAGTGTCGCTAAACCACGCCAAACCGCATCAAATCCCTCTCCGCCAACTGTTTCAGGCGAAAAAGTAGATACTATCAATATGGCAATGGGTCCACCAATTATTACACCAACTGTGGCGGTTAAAAACATGATCAATGCTTTAGAGCCAAGATTAAAAACTGCTTTTAAGTCAATAGATAAGGTCATTAGCACCAAGGCCGTTGGTAAAAGGTAGTTTTTTGCAATGTCGTAGGTTTTGGATACATCAGAACTTATAATGCCTAGTGTATTTAATACAGCAGGTATCATATAACACATTAGCAAAGCCGGGATGTATTTATAAAATTTAGCCCAAAAACCAGTTTTTATGTTACTCGTGTAGAATACCAATCCTAAAGCGATTGCTAAAATACCAAATACTATAGTGTCTTCTGCAAATACAGGCCCGCTTGGCTGCGTGGATGAGGTTATTTGTGCTAAAAGTAGATCGTTAAAAATGGTCATTGTGCTTTTTTGGCAAAGAAAGCATTAATTTTAATTTCTCAAACGGCCATTTTCGTCAATCCAATGTATACCAAAAGCATCAAATAGATTTGAACGCTTTCTTCGTCGGTAGTTATTCCTAATTGGAACCTCTAATCTACAACCCACTAAAAAGTAATTATCCATTCTATTCGGATTGCCCCGTTTATTGCCGGTAACTCCTGCTTTTGGGTTACTTGATGGATTAGCAAAATGGGCCGCAATGGATCCATTTGTGTTAAGAATTAGATTATTGTCGAAATAAACAGTAGAAACATCATCTATATAGTCCGTATATGATTTCCTAAAGTTAAAGTCAGCTGCTAAAGAAACTCCGTTGTAGAAGTAAAACTTTTTACCAAATCCAAAAGGCAAAACCGGTGTTATTTTGGTATAAATATTTTTTGTAGGGTCAAGCAATTGCCCTTCGGTGCCCAATTCGCGAAGGTTGTACCAAGTGCCATTCCACTCCGCTTTTGGTTGATAATAAGCAGCTCCTGCTCCAACAAAAAAGTAGAGTCCATTGGCACTGCCAGTTCGTTTGGGAAGCGTATATTTAAAAGTAAGATTAGATTCCAATAAATCGGTTCGTATGCTTATCATTCTTGGTGTTCTTCCAGATTGTGTTTCACTGTCGTCTCCCGCTAGGCGAACCCAATTTAGGTCGATCCCAGTGCTAAAACCCACAGGCAAATTGTAATTTATACCACCACCTAAGGCAAATCGGGTTTTGTTAGGGTCAATATCTTGAAAATCGTTTGTTCCGTTTCCATTTTTACCTCCCAAATCGCTTAAAAAGAAGGATGAAGAGAGTGTAGTGTTATAAGACCAATAGGGGCGTGTTGGCAGTTTTTGAGCATATGCTTTTCCGATGAAAATGGTTAGTATGTAAAGTTTTGCCAGCCTCACTTTTAGCCCTGAAAGACAAAAGTATCTGTATGTATCTGCATTTTAGGAACCTGATTAATGAAAATGGTCGAATTAGTGTACACTTTCTAAATAAATAGCGGTAAAAGAATCCTAAAATAGAAAGAATAATTTTGCGAGTTAGAAGATGTTTGCAATTACATTTAAGTTTGATAAACATACCACTCCTTAATTGGTGGCTGCCTATTAGTTCTTTTTTTGGCTCATTTTTATCAGTATTTAAACCGAAAATAAATTGAGTTTTTTATAAACTTAAATCGCACACCAATGTTTGAAATTGTAATTAAAAATACATTTGCAATTTATAAACAAATTGATGTACCAAGAAAATTTCGCTGACAGACATAATAGTCTCAGCACAGCAGAAAAAGCAGAAATGCTACAAGCGTTGGGGTATAACGATGTTGAGCAACTTATTGCTCAAACTATTCCAGCTGAAATTAGACTTGAAAAAGACTTAGAATTAGATGCTCCTTTAAGCGAGGTCCAGTTGCTAGAAAAGCTACAAGCCATGGCTTCTAAGAATAAAATAGCGAAGAGTTATATAGGTTCGGGATATTACAATACCCATACGCCAAAAGTAATTCTTAGAAACATTCTTGAAAACCCGGGATGGTACACACAATACACCCCATACCAAGCAGAAATAGCTCAAGGTAGGTTAGAGGCCTTGTTAAATTTCCAAACAATGGTCATGGATTTAACAGGAATGGAGATCGCCAATGCTAGTCTTTTAGACGAAGCAACTTCTGCTGCGGAAGCAATGGCTATGTTGCATACGTCTAAACCAAAAGGTAATGGCGATAAATTTTTAGTTTCAAATAAAAGTTTCCCGCAAAACATAGAGGTAATGCAAACACGTGCAGAACCCTTAGGAATAGAAATAGTTGTAGCTGACCCATTTAACACTGTTATAAATGAAGATTTTTTTGGTGTTTTCGTGCAATATCCTGATGAGGAAGGAGCAATTGTGGATTATGCTGATTTATGCACCGCAAGCAATGCTGTTGGCGTAAAAGTAGTTGTAGCTGCCGATCTTTTGGCACTTACCTTATTAACTCCTCCGGGAGAATGGGGTGCAGAAATTGTAGTTGGTACAACACAGCGGTTTGGTATTCCAATGGGTTTTGGTGGTCCACACGCTGCTTATTTCGCTACAAAAGATGAATATAAAAGAAAACTTCCGGGCAGAATTATTGGCGTTTCGTTAGACTCTAATGGGAACAATGCTTACAGAATGGCGTTGCAAACACGCGAGCAACATATAAAAAGGGATAAAGCTACAAGTAATATCTGCACAGCTCAGGCTTTGCTAGCTATAATGGCAGGTATGTATGCAGCTTATCATGGGCCAGACAGACTTAAGGCAATTGCCACAAAGGTAAACGAGCTTACTTCTATGTTTGGAAACAACTTAGCTGCAATGGGTCATGATTTAAGAAATAATTCAGCATTCGATACCCTTTCTGTAAATGTAAGCAATGAAGACCAGCCAAAATTAAGAGCGATTTTAGAGCCTAAATTGGTTAATATTTTCTATAAAGAAAATTATGTTAGTATAAGTTTAGACGAAACAACAGAACTGGAAGATGTAAATGAATTAGTAGCTCTTTTTGCAGAAGCGAAAGGTGTTTCTCATTCGTTTGCAGATAAAATTTCGCCACTTTGGGATGCTAGTTTTACACGTAAATCAGCTATTTTAACGCATCCAGTTTTCAATACGTACCACACAGAGCATGAAATGTTGCGATACCTTAAATCTTTAGAAAATAAAGATTTATCGTTAGCTCATAGTATGATTGCTTTAGGAAGTTGCACCATGAAATTGAACGCGACAACGGAAATGATTCCAGTTACTTGGGCAGAATTTGCTAATATTCATCCGTTTGCTCCTTCAGCTCAAGTTGAAGGATACTTGGAAGTAATAGAAGACTTAAACAGAGATTTATCTGAAATCACAGGTTTTGACCGAATGAGCTTGCAACCAAATGCAGGTGCTCAGGGCGAGTATGCGGGTTTAATGGTTATTCGCGAATATTTTAAAGCAAATAATCAAGGCCATAGAGATATCGTAATTATTCCGGAATCTGCTCACGGAACTAATCCAGCAAGTGCAGTTATGGCAGGTATGAAAGTGGTGGTCGTAAAATGCCATCCAAACGGATATATCGATTTAAACGATTTGCAAGCTAAAGCAGAATTGCACAAAGACAATTTGGCTGCCGCAATGATTACCTACCCAAGCACCAACGGTGTTTACGAGGAAACCATTAAAGATATTACAGCCATTATACACAATTACGGCGGGCAAGTATATATGGACGGAGCTAATATGAATGCTCAGGTAGGTTACACTAACCCAGCAAATATTGGAGCCGACGTTTGTCACCTAAACTTACATAAAACTTTCTGTATTCCACACGGTGGTGGAGGGCCAGGTATGGGCCCAATTGGTGTCGCAAAACATCTTTCACCTTATTTACCAACCCATTCTGTTGTGAAAATGGGCGGAAACAAAGGAATGTCTGCCGTATCTGCTGCTCCTTTCGGTAGTGCAAGTATTCTTTTAATCAGTTATGCTTACATCAAAATGATGGGTAATACAGGATTAAAAGAAGCAACTTCTACCGCTATTCTTAACGCTAATTATATGCGACATAGATTGAGCGAAGGATATGATGTATTATTTAAAGGTGCCAACGGAACAGTAGCTCACGAAATGATTGTGGATCCGCGACCATTGAAAGTAACTAGCGGTGTGCAAGTAGAAGATATTGCAAAACGTTTAATGGACTACGGTTTTCATGCTCCTACGGTAAGTTTTCCTGTTGCAGGCACACTTATGATTGAGCCAACGGAAAGCGAAAGCAAAGCCGAAATCGATCGTTTTTGTGATGCTCTTTTATCGATTAGAAAAGAAATTGCAGAAATAGAAAGAGGGGAAGCCGATCAGGAAAATAACGTATTGAAAAATGCACCACATACGGCACAATCAGTGATTTCTAGCGATTGGGATAAACCTTATAGTCGCGAGAAAGCAGCTTATCCTGCACCTTACGTTGTAGCCAATAAATTTTGGCCAAGTGTAGGTAGAGTGGATAACACTTACGGCGATAGAAACCTAGTTTGTAGCTGTCTTCCAATTGAGGCATATGCCGAAATGGAAAGCTAGTTTATAAAAGCTGCTTCGTTTTGCATAAAAAAAGATGTAATTTAGCCCCTCATTTATGGGAATAGCATCTATTGTGGCTATGATAGTATTCGGCTTTGTCCTTATTGTCATAGAAATTTTTATCACTCCTGGTTTTATTGTTGGTATCATAGGCGTAGCTATTGTGGCCCTTGGTATTGGATATACCTACAAAGAGTTTGGAACTGAAAATGGAAATATTACGCTTGCTGTATCTTCTTTTCTTATGATAAGTGGAATCCTATTTGCTTTTAAACAGGGGGTTTGGAGCAGGTTAGCCTTAAAAGATGAAATTACATCCAAGGCGGCCAATCTAAATAATGATAACGTTCAAATAGGCGACATAGGCGTTGCTCTTAGCTCGTTAAGACCTTCTGGAACAGCCCTTATAAATGGTCAGAAAATAGAAGTTCATAGCGAAAGTGAAATGCTTTCTACTAACGAAAATATAGAAGTGATTAAAAAGGTAAATAATCGTATAATTGTAAAAAAAGTAGCAACGTAAAAACTAATAATAGCATATGTATTTAATTCCAGTAATAGGTGGAGTAATTCTCCTCTTTCTTTTCTTATACTTTGTTCCTGTAAATCTGTGGATTACGGCACAAGTATCTAATGTTCGTGTGGGCATTGTACAACTTATTGTAATGCGTATACGTAAAGTGCCACCATCGCTTATTGTAAACGCCTTAATTAATGCAAACAAAGCGGGTTTGCCTGTAACTGCAAACGATTTAGAAACGCACTATATGGCCGGCGGAAACGTAAATAATGTAGTAAAAGCACTTATTTCTGCAGATAAAGCAAATATTCCATTGGGATTTAATATGGCTGCCGCCATAGATTTAGCGGGTAGAGATGTGGCAGATGCCGTACAACTTTCGGTAAATCCACGAGTAATTAATACACCTCCGGTAGCCGCAGTGGCAAAAGATGGTATTCAGTTAATTGCTAAAGCGAGAGTTACTGTAAGAGCAAATATTGCACAATTGGTAGGTGGTGCTGGTGAAGATACTATTCTTGCAAGGGTAGGAGAGGGTATTGTTACTACAATCGGTTCGGCTACTAGTCATAAAGCGGTTTTAGAAAATCCAGATACCATTTCAAAAACCGTATTGGCAAAAGGATTGGATGCAGGAACGGCATTCGAAATTCTTTCAATCGATATTGCAGATATCGACATAGGAAAAAATATTGGTGCAGAGTTACAAACCGACCAAGCAGAAGCAGATTTAAAAGTAGCGAATGCAAAAGCGGAAGAGCGAAGAGCAATGGCAGTTGCAGAAGAACAAGAAATGAAAGCGAAAGCACAAGATGCACGAGCTTTGGTTATTTTAGCTGAAGCTGAAATTCCGAAAGCAATGGCAGAAGCATTTAGAAGCGGAAATTTCGGAATTATGGATTATTACCGAATGAAGAATATTCAAGCGGATACCGATATGCGAGATAGCATTGCCAAACCAGGTAATAAAAAGAAAACGGATTCGTAAAATTTAGATAAAACAGATAGAAAGAGGAGCTGCATTTGCAGCTCCTCTTTTTTTTTAAAAAAAGTGAATTATTTTGCTAGAAACTAAAACTTTAATGCAAGATACATGTTTATACATCTAATTAGACGACATAATCAAGTAAAACACAACATGAAAAAAGTATTTTTATTCGCAATTATCGCTACAGCATTGGTAGCATGTAACAATGCAGCAACTACAGAAGCTGGCGATGCACAAGAAGTAGCAGAAGCAACAGGAGCAGAAACATACGCAGTAAACACTGCAGAAAGTATTGTTAATTGGAAAGGAGCAAATGTTACAGGCAAATCTCACATTGGTACTATAGCTCTAAAATCTGGTAGCATAAACACAGATAACGATGCAATTACTGCGGGAAACTTTGAAATTGATATGACTGCATTAACAAGTGGAGATGGAATGGATGAAGAAAATACTGGAAAATTATTGGGTCATTTATCGTCTCCTGATTTTTTTGATGTAGCAAATAATCCAACATCTAAATTTGAAATTTCTACAGCAACTGCAGATAGCTTAACGGGTAATTTAACTATTAAAGGCATCACTAAATCTATCACCATTCCTTATACTTGGACAGAAGCAGAGGGAGCAGCTACAGCAACTTCTACGTTCTCTATAAACAGAGCTTTATGGGAAGTAAAATACGGAAGTAGCTCTTTCTTTGAAGGTCTTGGAGATAAAGTAATAAACGACGTAATAGAGTTCGACGTAACGCTAAAAGCAACTAAATAAGCTTATATAAACAGAGCAATTTTTATATATTTTAAAGCCTTTCTACACCGGGAAGGCTTTTTTGTTGTATTAATTTTTAGAAAATGAACGTTACTATTGCATAATGAAACGCACAGTACTTTACATCGGTTTAGCTTTATTTCTAATAGCAAGCACGCCTGCTTGCAAAGCCAAACATTGTGCAACTATGGATCCTACTATGGAAGGTGCCACTCGTAAAACAGGTAAACAAAAAAAGCATCGCCAAGAAGGACTTTGGGATAAAAAATCGAAAATGCGATAGTGCACTCCAACTCTTTAATATTCTTGAAGTTATAAGAAAAATTAAAGAATTTGTCAATACTTTTTAGGGATATTAAATAGCCTCCTACTTTTTAGGCTCACGCTTCGCTTTTTTTAACGCCTCGCTAAGTAAGTATTCAATTTGTCCATTGGTACTCCTAAATTCGTCAGCAGCCCATTTTTCCAGGGCGGCCAACATTTTTTCATCTACGCGTAATGCGAATGCTTTTTTTTGAGCCATAGGCTTTAGCTTATTTTTTCCATTAAAACGGCGTACGTACCATCTGCCTTGGCTAAGTTTAGAGGTCTGTAGCCGTGTTGACTATTAATTCGCTCCTCAAACTTCTCCATTTTTTCGAAAATCCCTTTTTCTAATATTATATATTTTTTCATTAAGCTATTTTTTCCATTAATACGTTTGTTCCTGCTTCTCCTGATATAGCTATTGCTCTGTAACCTTGACCATACGTATCATTTACCCGTTTGTCAAAGTGCTCTATTTTTTGAAATGCTTTTGCTCTAACTATTATATATTTTTCCATTTTTCTACTATCGTTTTAAGTTCATTTTCTTTTTGCGTTCCGAGAAGAAATTTCTTCCCATTTTTTAGCTTAATAGCAAGACCTATTTTTCCCGAAGTATTATAGACGGTGCCGTATTTGGTGGCAACACGTATACCCCAACCCCCTACAAAACCATAATTAAGTACTTCTAAATGTTCTATTTCTTCCCAGTTTACCTTCTTATTTACAAATGGGCATTTTATTGCAATACCGTAGTTATTTATAACCGTAGTAAGTTTCCAAAACCAGATTAAAGCGATAACTGCCAATCCAATTAAAAGTCCGATGCAAAAAGCAAAGAGCTCTAATTTGTCAACCGTAGTTTGCATATACCTGATAGCAGGGTAAATAAGAATGGCTAGTACGACTAACAATAATGCTCTCAACCACCTTTGGTCAATGCGTTGTACTTCGGTGAAACTAACGTTTAGGGTTCTCATTTTAATTATGCAGCGTTCCTGCGTTCACTATCGGATTTACTGCTTTGTCTGAGCATAGCACTACAAGCAGATTACTCACCATAGCTGCTTTTTTATCGTCATCTAAATCCACTATTTTTTTAGCACTTAATTGTTGCAAAGCATCATCTACCATTCCTACGGCACCTTCTACAATTTTTCTTCGAGCAGCTATAATAGCCGTAGCTTGTTGCCTTTGTAGCATTGCACTGGCTATCTCCTCTGAATAAGCCAAATAACTAATTCTGGCTTCAATTACTTCTATTCCCGCAATCTCTAATCTCCTGGTCAAAGCATCTTCCAGTTTTTCGTCAATCTCTGCACCGCCACTTCGTAAAGTTAAATGATTTACTTCTCCTGTATGCTCATCTTCAAAATCGTCATAAGGATAATGACCTGCCAATTTTCGTATGGCAGCTTCACTTTGAATGTTTACAAAGTTTTGGTAATCGTCCACATCAAATGCTGCTCTAAAGGTTTCTTTTACTTTCCAAACTACCACAGCACCTATTTTTATTGGGTTGCCCAAGCTATCGTTTACTTTAATAGGAGGTGTGTCTAAGTTTCGAGCTCTTAAACTTATTTTTAGTTTCTTAAAGAATGGATTTACCCAAAAGAATCCATTGTCTCTTACAGTGCCTTTATATGCTCCAAATAAGGTAAGTACTCGTGAGCCATTTGGGCTAATGGCTGTTAGCCCTGTTGCCAGAAAAATAAAGGCCAATGCTGCAATTACAATTACTACTGGGTTTTTTAGGATGACACCTAAAATAATGCCGCCTATACCAGCAACAAAAGTGAGCAAAAGCCCAATGTATCCGCTCATTGGTTTAAAAGTTGATTCTTGTTTGTTCATAATTTATTTTTTATTGGTTCATATTAAAATGATATCATAAAGATATTGTTTTAATATTTAATGATTGAGGTTTTTTCTGATAAAAAGCGATTAAGACACGATGAGAGCAGAGATATTTAGATTTTTAGATGCCTAAATAGGCCGAACATTGTTTCTCTAAAAATTTTATTTTCATTTTTCTATAAATCTAAAAGTCTAAATATCTGTTAATCTATTATGTTCGGACTATTCAAGAAAAAATCAGAAAAAGAAAAGCTAGAAGAGCAGTATGAGAAACTACTGGCCGAAGCCCACAAACTTAGCACTGTAAACAGAACCCAGTCTGACGCCAAAGCAGCAGAAGCGAATGAAGTATTGAAAAAGATTGAAGCGTTGGAGAGCTAGCTAAATGCTTTGTTTAACTCTTTTTGCATTGCTTTACTCTTTGTAAATATGGCAAAGTGACCACCGTTAACAATAAAATTACCTGATTCGCGATTTGCTGTAAAAATGCGGTCGTTGGCACAAGTTATTGATGTTACTGACGAATCGTATTCGGCACCTTGCCAATTCAAAATCTGTTTAACAGCCCATTTTAAATGCTGTTTACTCATTATTTCAAAGCACGAGTTTAGGAGTGCTTTATCTTGTTTTCTAGTTAGCGAAAAAGCAAATGCAATCAAAATATTTGGTTTAGTAAAAACAGCGTCCGGCAGCCAGTTTATTAAATTACCTCGGTCTGCCAGCCTAAAATACCAAGGCAATTCAGTTCTGCTTTTTACGGTACTGATCAAAATTAGCTTTTCTACTTTTCTTAGGGCTGCAATCTCCTGAGCCACAATACCCCCAAAACTTAGACCAATCAAAACAGGATTCTCGTGCTTTATTAACTCTGCCATTCGAATTGCATAGCTTTGCAATGTTTCATTGGGTGTATTTTCTATCCAATGCAAATGCGTGTGATTTATTGGAAAAACAACATTGCCAAACACACGCTTATCCGCTCCTAATCCACTTAGTATGTAATAATACGTGTCCAATTATTCAAATGTAAACACTCATTCTTGTAATATCTCCAAAGTCCTGAAATTTTAATAGAATCGATAAAAGTGTGGTAATTAAAATATCAGATTATCAATAGAATAGATTGAAAAGTATTGCGGAAAGGCAATTGTCTTAAATCTTATCTCTTACATCTTAAATCTCCTCACCGAAGTCCTAAATCTTACATCATAAATCTTACGTCAGACAGATCATTCAAAATTCAACATACTTCCAAACAAGTCTTTAAACTCAACACCTTCATCCAGTTGGTTTTTACTTAGTTTAGAATATTCTGCTAATCCGTGTAACATAAATTCCATCCACAAGTGTCTTTCAATTGGTTTTGCATCCGGTTTTAATTCTTCCACCAAAGCCGCTAGGCCATCCACTTTATTTAGCTCACGTGCATATGCCTTATCTGAACAATCTTGTAGTAATTCTAGAGTTTTTCCTCGCTCAAACCACTCCGTTATGCGAGCATACGCTCCCGTATCTTCGGTTTCTTTTTTCTTTTTAAGTCGCTCAGGATTTGGAAAATGTTGCACAAAAACGCTACGTATGGCTTTGCCGATTAATAAGTTAGCTACGTTGTAAGGCCCTTCTTGCTCCCCTTCATAAACCATTTCTATTTTACCTGTAATAGAAGGAATAATGCTATTTAAGTCACTAATTCTAACCATAGATTTAGTGTCTTTATTGATTAAAACCCTTCGTTCTATGCTACTATGTAGGTTCTCCATAGCCGAGATGCTTAAACGGGCGGAAACGCCACTCTTAGCATCCACATACTCGCTGTTTCTAGCTTCAATTACCATTTGTTCTATAAGGGTAGCAACTAAATCGTGCATTACTACTACCTTGTCTTTTTGCTCGTCAGATTGGGTTTCTTGAGCGGTAATTGCCTTGCTAAGTTCTATGCTTTTAGGATAATGCGTTAAAATTTGACTGCCAATTCTATCCTTTAAAGGCGTAACAATACTTCCTCTATTGGTATAATCTTCTGGATTTGCAGTAAATACAAATTGCATATCCAATGGCATACGCATTTTAAAACCACGAATTTGGATATCGCCTTCTTGTAGAATATTGAATAAAGCTACTTGAATACGAGGTTGTAAATCGGGCAATTCGTTTATTACAAATATGCTACGGTTTGCACGCGGTATTATTCCGAAATGGATAACACGTTCATCATTGTAACTTAGTTTTTCGTTGATGGCTTTTATCGGGTCAACATCGCCAATTAAATCGGCTACAGATACATCCGGTGTTGCCAGTTTTTCGACGTAACGTTCGTCTCGGTGTAACCAAGCAATAGGTGTTTCATTGCCAAGTTCAGCAAGCATTTTTTTACCTCCGTACGAAATTGGATTTAATGGATCGTCGTTGGTTTCTGTGCCGGCAATGTAAGGAATATACTCATCTAATAAACGGGTAAGTTGTCTAGCCATTTTGGTTTTAGCCTGACCTCTTAGTCCAAGTAAATTAATGCTATGTCCCGACAAAATTGCTCGCTCAAAATCAGGGATTACCGAGTTTTCATAACCCAAAATTCCTGTAAAAACCTGCTCTTTTTTGCTAAGTTTAGCTCGTAAATTATTTTTTAGTTCTTGGTGAATAGTCTGCGATTTATATCCTGTTTTCTTTAATTCACCTAGCGTAGTAGCTAATTTCATT
>Ga0102812_10001593_pt1 | contig 15765 bp, 15 predicted proteins | sample ColrivemetaGS713_FD_79334 | JGI IMG/M metagenome (GOLD analysis project Ga0102812, IMG submission 79334) | Estuarine microbial communities from the Columbia River estuary - Flood tide ETM metaG S.713 | ecosystem: Environmental > Aquatic > Marine > Intertidal zone > Estuary | place: USA... | reverse complement strand
GGCCACCAAAACCTGATCGTTTCTGGAGCGTGCCGTATGGATTTTTTTTCCAACGTCTCCCAGTTGTTGTGTAAGATGAAATTCTATTTTCGAATGAACGTCTTCAAACTCTTTTTCAATGACAAATGAACCCTCTAAAATGTGTTGTTTTATAACCTCCAATTCGGATACAAGTTGATTCACTTCCTCCGAGGTAAGAAGTCCGACTTGACCCAACATTTGCGCATGAGCTATCGAAGCCAAAACATCGTATTTCGCAAGAAACAAATCGTATTCTCGATCCTTACCAACGGTAAATGAATCAATTTTTTGATGACTAATCACTCCTTTTTGCCAAAGTTTCATTATTTAAATTATTAGTTTATAATATTTTATTTAAAATACTGGAATACAGTTTAATAGCTTCGTCTATTTCATCAATAAAAATATACTCATCAGCGGTATGTGATCGTGTTGAATCACCCGGCCCTAATTTTAATGAAGGGCACGTAAGAACCGATTGGTCCGACAATGTGGGCGATCCGTAAGTAGGTCTATCGAGCTCCATTCCTGCTTTTACCAAAGGATGATTTTTGGGTATGGAAGACGAATTCAATCGAAGCGATCTTGGCGTAATTTCACAAGGTGCTTTGGCTTGTAAAAGATCTGTAATTTCTTGGTTTGAATATTGATCATTCACACGAACATCGACCACGATATGAACTTCCGATGGAATGACATTGTGCTGACTTCCTGCATTAATTTGAGTAACCGTTAATTTTACATCTCCCAACGTTTCTGATGACTTATCAAACGTAAAGTTTTTTAACCATTGCAGCACTTCGATCGATTTTAGAATGGGATTGTCGTCATTCGGATGTGCAGCATGTCCTGGAGTTCCTTTGACTTTAACATCAAAAACAACCAGTCCTTTTTCAGAGATTGCCAGCTTCATGAGTGTGGGTTCGCCTACAATAGCAACATCTATTGTTGGTAATAGCGGCAATACACTGTTTAACCCATTCTTTCCCGAGCTTTATTCTTCTGCTGAAGCTACCACAACCAAATTGTAGTTCAAGTCTTTGTGCCCATAGAAATGAGTGAAAACGGCAATCAACGAAACCAAAGCGCCTCCAGCATCGTTGCTCCCCAATCCGTAAAGTTTTCCATCTATAATTTCTGGCTGATAAGGATCGCGTGTGTATGCTCTATTGGGTCGAACGGTGTCGTGATGCGAGTTTAACAGCAGGGTAGGCTTGCTTTTATCGAAATATTGATTGAAAGCATATACATTGTTATTGGATCGCTCGAAAGGAATTTCATGTTCCTTAAACCAGTCTTCAATACGATTAGCGGTTTGATCTTCTTGAGATGAAAACGATTGAATTGAAATCAAATCTTGAAGTAATTGAATGGCTTTTTGAGTCTTTGTTTCCATTTACAATTTAATTTGAGTTCTTGGATAGGATGCATTATTGATCATTGCTGGCAGTCCAATGTTTACGGATTGCACACCTTTGTTGAGTGCGTCGAAGCAATTTTTTAATTTAGGAAGCATTCCATCTGCAATGATACCCGAATCTAGTAAAGTCTTGTAGGAAGTCGTATCGATAAAAGGAATTACCGAATCGTCGTCTTCAACCGATTGCAACACGCCCTTTTTTTCAAAACAATAATGAAGAACGACTTCGAAAGCATTCGAAAGGCTTGCCGCTACTTCTGAGGCAATAGTGTCTGCGTTGGTGTTGAGTAATTGCCCTTTTTTGTTGTGAGTGATGGCACAAAAAACAGGAGTAATTCCCTGACTGAGTTGTGTTTGAATAAAATCCGTATTTACCTTTTCAACATCTCCCACAAATCCAAAATCAATTTCGGGATGATTTCGTTTTACAGATTGAATGGCATTACCATCAGCTCCAGACATTCCCAATGCATTGCACCCTAGGGATTGTAATTGTGCAACAATGTTTTTGTTTATCAAGCCTGCGTATACCATGGTAACAACGTCGAGGGTTGCCGCATCAGTAATTCGTCTGCCTTGGTGCATTGTTGGTGTGAGCCCAATTTCTTTAGAAAATTGCGAGCTTTTTTTACCGCCACCATGAACCAAAATTTTAGGACCTTTTAGCTTGGAAAAATCCTGTAAAAAAGCAGTCAACTTGACGTTGTCGTCAATGACATTTCCTCCAATTTTGATTACAGCAATCGAATTACTCATTGTCTAAAATACTTTTCAATACGGCTTGGGCCGCGTATGTTCTGTTGTTGGCTTGTTCTATAACTAATGAACTTTCATGATTCAATACGTCGTCAGAAACGACTACATTCCGTCGAATGGGTAAGCAGTGCATGAACTTGGCATGGTTTGTTACTTCCATTTTCTTTCGGCTTAGCATCCATTGGTCATCGGTTCGTAATATTTTTCCATAGTCTTGATAGGACGCCCAGTTTTTTACATATACAAAATCAGCATTTTTGAGTGCTTCTTCTTGGTCGTAAATGATGGGAATATTTTGGGTGATCTTTTTGTCGAGCTCATACCCTTTGGGGTGAGTAATCACAAAGTTAGCATCTTGATATTCCATCATTTTCACAAACGAATTTGCCACGGCATGCGGCAATGCCTTTGGATGCGGTGCCCAAGACAGCACAACTTTGGGTCTGTGAGATGGCCAGTGTTCTTTGAGTGTAATGGCGTCTGCAACTGCTTGCAGCGGATGCGCCGTAGCGCTTTCCATGTTTACGATGGGAACAGATGCGTATTTTTGAAAACTGCGAAGGACTATTTCTGACTCATCCTTTTCTTGGTCGGTTAGACTGGCAAAAGCACGAATTGCTACGATATTACAATATTGCGACACTACTTGTGCAGCTTCTCTAATATGTTCCGATCGAAGTCCGCTCATTACGGTTCCGTCTTCATATTCAATCGCCCATGCTTCGCTTGAAAAATTCATTACCATGACTTCCATGCCCAAAAGCTTTGCTGCTTTTTGTGTACTCAATCGAGTTCTTAAACTGGGGTTGAAAAACAACAACCCTAACACTTTTCGTTTTCCTAATGATTCATGCGCATAAGGGTCTTTTTTGAGTGCCTGTGCTTCTTGAACCAGCTTATGAAGATCTAACACTTCTGTTAAGTCTATGAAATTGTTCATTTTAATAGTGTTTTTAATGCATTGATAAGGGTGTCGATGTGCTTTTTTTCGATAGTCAGCGGAGGTAAAATTCGCAATAGTTTTTTGTTACTACTGCCTCCTGTAAAAATTCGATGGTCGTAAATTAGTTTTTTTCGCAGTTCTCCAACCTCAAAATCAAACTCAAGCCCCAACATAAGTCCTCTTCCTTTTATTTTTTGAATTTTTGGAAGCTGCTGAGCTTGTTCTTTAAAATAAGCTCCCATTTGAGCGGCATTGTGTTGAAGATTTTCTTTTTCAAGGGTTTCAAGCACTGCCAATGTTGCAACACAAGCCAAGTGGTTTCCTCCAAAAGTTGTTCCCAACATCCCGTATGCTGGCTTTATGCTAGGATGAATAAAAATTCCTCCAACTGGAAATCCATTCCCCATTCCTTTCGCCATCGAAATGATATGGGGTTGTATATTGTATTTCTGAAAACCAAAAAATGTTCCTGTTCTTCCAAAACCGGCTTGGACTTCATCGGCGATCAAACAAGTGTTGTATTGTTTGCACAAGGCTTCCATTTGATACACAAATGCTTCAGAAGGTTCGTCCAAACCACCAACTCCTTGAATCGACTCGAAAATCACTGCGCATACGTCTCCTTTAGCAAGTTCTTTTTCAAGCGCTTTGGCATCGTTAAATGGAAGAAAAGTAACTTTTTGTTGAGCATTTAAGGGAGCATTGATTTTCTGATTGTCCGTTGAAGCGACAGCAGCGCTGGTTCTTCCATGGAAAGCGTTTTTAAAAGCAATTACGCGTTTTTTTCCGGTATAAAAAGAAGCTAATTTTAAGGCGTTTTCGTTGGCTTCTGCCCCCGAACTGCATAAAAATAACTGATACCCATTGCATTGAGACTGCGCTTCCAACAAATTCGCTAGTTCTACTTGAAGAGGGTTTTGAATCGCGTTGGAATAGAATCCAATTTTGTCCAACTGATTTTTGATTCGTTTGGAGTATTCAGGATGATTGTGTCCTATCGAAATAACCGCATGCCCTCCATAAAGATCCAAGTACTCTTGGTCTTCTGTGTCATAGACATGAACTCCTTTTGCTCGAACAGGAGTCACATCATAAAGCGGGTAAACATCAAAAAGAGGCATAGTTTATGTTTTTGAAATTTTATTGATTTTTTCAAACGAAGCAACAATACCTTTAATTAACGAAGAACTCAATCCTTGATGTTCCATTTCGTTCAGCCCTTCAATAGTACAGCCCTTTGGTGTTGTTACTTTATCGATTTCTTGTTCAGGATGCGAGTTGGTTTCAATAAGCAAACTCGCTGCCCCTAATGCAGTTTGCATGGACATTTTCATGGCTTCATTGGCATCAAATCCCAATTGAACGCCTCCTTGTGTTGTTGCTCGAATCAATCGCATCCAAAAAGCAATTCCACTGGCACATATAACCGTTGCAGCTTGCATATGTTCCTCTTCAATGACAATCGAAGTTCCCAGTGTATTGAAAATGGCTTCTGCCAATTGCAATCGCGATTTTCCTTTTTCATTGGAACAAAGACAGGTCATTGATTTTCCAACAGAAATGGCAGTATTTGGCATGCTGCGAATGATGTAATTATCGCTTCCAATTACTGTTTCCATGCGGTCAATTTTAAACCCAGTAATGGTCGAAATCAGAACGTGCTTTTTGGTCAACAAGTCTTTTATATCGCTCAAAATATTCTCAAAATGACTTGGTTGTACTGCAAAAATGAGAATGTCTGAATTTTTAACAGCCTCTTGGTTGTCCGAGGTAACATGTACATTGCCATACTCTTTCCAATCTTCAATAGAATGTGTATTTCGCTTGGTCAAATAAAGCGTGGTTATGGTGTTGTTGGTAATAAGCCCTTTGGCAATACTCAACCCTAAATTTCCTGCACCTATAATGGCTATTTTCATAATGTGTTTTTTTAAAATGAACTATTTTTTAATTGCAATCCACAGGTTTCTTCATATCCAAACATCAAATTCATGTTCTGAATGGCTTGACCTGAGGCTCCTTTGATTAGGTTGTCAATGACGCTGGTAACCAACAGATACCCATCGTGTTTGTGCAAGTGTATAAAACATTGATTCGTATTTACCACCTGCTTCAGATGAATTTCTTTTTTGGAAACCTGTGTAAATGGATCGTTTTTGTACATGTCCTCATAAAGGGCATAAGCTTCTTCCAACGAGCCTTCGAAGGCAGTGTAAGCAGTAGCGTAAATTCCTCTGGTAAAATCACCTCTAACGGGTAAAAACATCAATTGACTGGAATTTCCCTGCAAATCGGAAAGGGTTTCGCTGATTTCACCCAAATGTTGATGTTGAAAAGGTTTGTACCACGAAATATTGTTGTTTCGCCAACTAAAATGTGTAGTGCTTGAGGGTTTTACACCCGCGCCTGTACTGCCTGTAATGGCATTGATGTGAACTTCATTATTTAACAGTTTGTTTGCGGCTAAAGGAAGAAGCGCCAACTGAATAGCCGTTGCAAAACATCCAGGATTGGCAATGGCTTGAGCAGATTGAATGGCCTTTTTATTTGTTTCAGGCAGCCCATATACAAACGATTTCCCAATAAAATGTCGATCTGCTTTCAAACGAAAATCGTTGCTCAAATCAATAATTTTGGTATTGTCATTGAATTGATTTTCACTCAAAAACGTTCCAGAATTTCCATGACCTAAGCACAAAAACAACACATTGACATTCGGATTTATGCTGTCTGTAAACAACAAATCTGTACTGCCCAACAAATCTTGATGAGTGTCTGAAATATGAGTGTTTGCTCGTGTTGTGCTGTACACAAAGTCAATAGAGACTTTAGGATGATTCACTAAAATTCGAATCAACTCACCTCCAGTATATCCAGAGCCTCCAATAATTCCAACCGACAATTTTTTAGTTGTTGACATGTTGATGAATTTTATTTTGGTTAGATAATATTTTTATAAATCCTTTAGCGTCATCAGCAGACCAGCCTTTGTTCATTTCTCCGTAGCTTCCAAAAGAAGCGTTCATCAAATCATTGGGAGAATTGACCCCATCAAGAGTAAATCGGTAGGGGTGGAGGGTCAACAAAACATCGCCGTTTACAGTTTTTTGAGTACTTTCCATAAAGGCTTCCAAGTCACGCATTACAGGATCAAGATATTGTCCTTCATGCAATAGCATTCCATAAAAACTACCTTGTTGTTCTTTCTGGTATTGTTGCCATTTGGTAAGTGTGTGTTTTTCGAGCAAATGATGCGCCTTAATAATTAATAGAGGGGCAGCAGCTTCAAAACCAACTCTTCCCTTGATACCAATAATAGTGTCGCCCACGTGAATATCTCTTCCAATAGCGTATCGACTGGCAATATTTTCAACCGCTTTGATGTTGGCAATGGCAGATCCTTTGTTGCCGTTTACCGCGGTCAATTCTCCTTTTGCAAACGAAAGAGTAAGCTTTTCAGAGGTTGTAGCTTCCATCTGACTAGGATAAGCAGATTCTGGCAAAGGCGTATTTGAAGTCAATGTTTCTGAACCTCCAACGCTCGTGCCCCAAAGCCCTTGATTGATTGAATATTGGGCTTTTTCCCAAGAAATATTGATTCCCTCTTTTTTTAAATATTCAATTTCATCTTCCCGAGAAAGTTGTTGATCTCTAATGGGTGTAATGATTTCGATTTCTGGCGCTAGAACTTGAAAAATCAAATCAAATCGTACTTGATCGTTGCCAGCTCCAGTGCTTCCGTGAGCAATGTAAGAGGCGTTTATTTTTTTGGCGTATTGAATAATTTCAACCGCCTGAATAATACGCTCAGCACTTACAGAAAGTGGGTAGGTATTGTTTCTTAATACATTTCCAAAAATCAAATATTTCACAATTTGATTGTAATACGTTTCAATAGCTTCAATCGATGTGTATGATGATGCTCCCATTTGAAGTGCTTTTTCGTGCAACAATTGGGTGTCTTCTTTCGAAAAACCTCCCGTATTAACACTTACAGCATGGACATCATAACCGTTTTTTGATAAATGTTTTACGCAATAAGAAGTGTCTAAACCACCACTGTATGCTAGGACAAGTTTTTTCATTGTTTTCTAAATTTGAGAAAAAGGGATTCTTTAATTGATTTGAGTCGCTTTAATACGGTGTTGTTGTAAGGATGTTTTTGCTTTTCCTCTTTTGTTTTAGGATCATAAAGCATACCCGTACACAAACACATGGACCGTTCGGTTCGAGTCAATACGTCAAAATTTTTGCAAGTTTGGCAACCGCTCCAAAACTCATTATCATCGGTTAGTTCAGAGAATGTAACGGGTTTGTAGCCCAAATCGTAATTGATTTTCATAACAGCCAAACCGGTTGTGATTCCAAAAATTTTGGCGTCGTTGAACTTTTCTTTGGAATAATCAAAAATGGCTTTTTTAATTTTTTTAGCAAGCCCTTTGCCTCGGTACTCTGGAGCGACAATTAGCCCAGAATGCGCTACGTACTTTCCGTGACCCCATGCTTCAATATAACAAAAACCAGCAAATTGATCTCCGTCCAAAGCAATAATAGCGTTTTTGTTCTCCATTTTCGTAGCAATGTACTCTGGAGTTCTTCTAGCAATTCCTGTTCCTCTGACTTTTGCAGAGGAAGCAATGGTTTCTGAAATAAGACTCGCATACTTGATGTGCGACCGATTGGCTATGACAATATTCATAGTCTATAAAATTTGATGTAAAAAAAATAAGTTAGTTGAGAAGCGAAACTGGACACACCTAGTTTCATAAGAAATTCGCACCCCTAGGGGCGACGACGAAAAGGAGTGGGCACTACCGAAAAGGCAGTGGCAAATGTTTCGATATGTGAACTTGTGTTTTTCACATTGCAAATATCACAAAAAAAATAATTTAAACAAGTGATTTTAAATAAATCTATTTGCTAAATTTGTTACAGAATTAACAGATGACGGAGGATGCAGCGTTCTAAACGTATTTTTTCAGTTGAATCTCCGCACGAGATTTCCATTAAAATGCTGACTTGGGCTGCTCAATTTGACACCCACCTTTGGCTTGATTCCAATGATTATCAACCTCGTTTGGGTTCCTACGACGCCCTTTTGGCTGTCGGGGTTCATTCCAGAATTGATTCTAATTATCCCGGTGCTTTTGATGCACTTCAGGCTTTTCACTCAGAAACCAAAGATTGGTTGTTTGGTTATTTAAGCTATGACCTTAAAAACGATACCGAACAACTCCATTCCTTCAATACCGATGGTCTTGCATTTCCCGAGTTGTTTTTTTTTTCAACCTCAAAAATTATGGTTGTTAAAAGGCAACCAATTAGAAGCACACTACATAATTGATGGTGAAATTGATTCGGATTGGGATTCGATTCTTCAAACCGTAGATAAGCAATCAGCAAGCAATTGTAACGATCTTTCATTACGGCCAAGAATTTCTAAAGAAGAGTATATCGAAAAAGTGACTCAGCTTCTTCAACACATTCATCGCGGCGATATTTATGAAGTCAATTTTTGTATGGAGTGGTTTTCAAAAGGAACTCCAATACATCCTTTGGAAACCTTTCAGTCGCTCAATGAATTGTCTAAACCGCCCTTTGCAGCCTATTTCAAAGACGGAGACCGCTACGTTTTGTCCGCATCTCCCGAGCGTTATTTACGAAAAGAGAAAGACAATCTCTTTTCACAACCCATTAAAGGGACAGCTCCTCGATCGGATTTAAAGATCCAAGACAAGCAATTGGCTACGGATCTTCAAAGCAACGCCAAAGAACGATCCGAAAACATCATGATTGTCGATTTGGTTCGAAACGATTTATCCAAAACAGCCATCCCTGGTAGTGTCAAGGTAGCGGAACTTTGTGAAACGTATTCGTTCAAGCAAGTTCATCAAATGATATCTACCGTAACCTCAAAATTACATCCCAATTTTTCAAGCATTGATGCTATCAAAACCACCTTTCCTATGGGAAGTATGACAGGTGCTCCTAAGCTTAGAGCCATGGAGTTGATTGAAGAATATGAGCGCTCCAAAAGAAGTGTTTACAGCGGTGCGATTGGGTTTTTAACTCCCCAAGGAGATTTTGATTTCAATGTGGTTATTCGATCTATCTTGTACAATGCTTCCAATCAGTATGTTTCGTTTCAAGTAGGAAGTGCCATTACTTCCAATTCAACACCCGAAAATGAATACCAAGAGTGTCTTTTGAAAGCCAAAGCTATGCATGCCGTTTTGACCGAGTCAATTGCGACCTAAAAAATCTTATTTTTGCTTTATGTTTAGCAAGTTTTTAACACATATTGAAAAGGACTTTTCGTTTCTAAAAAACAGTCGTCTTTTAGTCGCTGTTAGTGGCGGCCTTGATAGTATGGTGTTATTACTACTTCTTAAACAATGGAATGCGGACATTGCAGTAGCTCACTGCAATTTTGGGCTACGAGGTTCAGAAAGTGATGGCGATGAAGCCTTTGTGGCTTTATATTGTCAAAACAATTCCATTCCATTTTTTAACAAACAATTCGACACCCAACTGCCAAAACACTCTACTCAAATGGCTGCGCGAACTCTTCGTTATGAATGGTTTGAATCATTGCTAGACAAGCATTCGTTTGATTTTTTACTCACTGCTCACCATGCCGATGATAATTTAGAAACTTTGCTAATTAATCTTACTCGAGGAGCGGGAGTAGCTGGTTTGTCGGGAATTCCTCCTATAAACAATCGCGTTGTTCGCCCGCTTCTTCCGTTTTCTAAAAAGGAAATTCTTGATTTCGCCCAAAAAAATAATTTGGACTGGAGGGAAGATAGCAGCAATCAAAAGTTAGATTATTTAAGAAACCAGATTCGACATCAAGTTGTCCCTGCGCTAAAAAACATCCAACCGCAACTTTTAGATCAAGTTCAAAAAAGCATTCAATTTCTTAACGACACTAACGAAATCCAGCAGCAATATTTTGATTCGCTAATCCAACAAATCAGTACCCAAGACAAATTTTCAATTCGTTTTTCTATTGAAAAAATCAAGCAGTTACACCCCTTGGAAACTCATCTTTTCGAACTGTTTTCACCCTATGGTTTTGCTTCTTCCAAAGAGCTTCTTAAGTTTTTGAAAGCGCCAACAGGGAAAGAAATTCAGTCTTCAACACACCGTTTGATTAGCGATCGAGGAGAAATTGTACTTACACAATTGATCTACCCATCGTCTGATTTTTATGAAGTTACAGAAAATGAAATCCAGCACCCCATTCGTTTATCGATAAAAGAACACACAGGCAATTTCCAAAACACACCCTGTCAAGTTTTTATTGATAAATCGTCTTTACAGTTTCCCCTTTTGTTGCGAAAGAAACAAAGTGGCGACTATTTTTATCCATTGGGTATGATGGGAAAGAAAAAAATTTCAAAGTTTTTCAATGATGAGAAAATGTCTATTTTAGCTAAAGAATCTCAATGGCTTTTGTGCTCTGGAGATGCAGTTGTTTGGGTAGTAGGCAAACGATTAGACAGTAGATTTGTTGCTTCCACTGACACCTTAAAACCCCTAAAAATTACCTATTATGAAGATTAAATTATTCTTTTTCCTTTCTTTATTTTCGTTGTTTTTGTTTTCACAAGAACCCATTTCTTGGTCTTCTGCCGTAAATGAAATTGAAAATAATGAGTATGAACTTGTCATTACTGCAGATATTGCACCCAAATGGAGTTTGTATTCCCAGCACCTCAAAGAAGGCGGTGCTTATCCAACCGAATTCATCTTTTCCAATGCCGATTCAAATTTTACACTTTTGGGAGAAGTTACCGAATCGGAATCGGTTACCAAGTTTGATCCTATTTTTGAGGTTGAACAAACGTTTTTCAAAAATCAGGCAACATTTACCCAAAAAATCAAGGTAGTGAATCCTTCTTTTGAGATAATCGATATTTCAGTCGTTTATCAGGCGTGTGATGATAAGGTTTGTATTTTTAGAGAGATTGACCTTTCTGTTGATCTGAACCAAAAAAACGTATCCCAGCTTGCTTCCAACAACCTAACCTTGGTGAATGCTGACTCCAATCCATTAAAAATACAATTACAGAATACAGAACACTTGGAATTGGCGTCTTCTAGCCAATCGAAATCTTCTCAAAAAGGGTCGTGGCAACTCTTTTTGCTTGGGTTTTTAGGGGGATTGATTGCCTTATTGACACCTTGTGTGTTTCCCATGATACCGCTGACGGTTTCGTTTTTTACAAAACAATCGAAAAGCAAACGCAATGGTACCATGAATGCCATTTGGTATGGTTTGTTTATTGTTGGAATTTATTGGGCGTTGAGTTTGCCATTTCATTTTTTGGATTCTATTGACCCCGAGATTCTAAATACGATTTCGACCAATATTTGGCTCAACGGTCTCTTTTTTGTGATTTTTGTTGCCTTTGCCTTTTCATTTTTTGGTTTCTACGAACTTACTTTACCCAATTCTTGGGCAAATAAAATGGATGCAACCTCTTCGAGAATAGGAGGTATTATAGGAATCTTTTTCATGGCATTGACTTTAGCTCTCGTTTCATTTTCTTGTACAGGCCCAATTTTGGGATCGTTGTTAGCCGGTTCTTTGACTGCCGATGGCGGTGCTTTTCAACTCACTTTGGGAATGACAGGATTTGGTTTGGCATTGGCTTTGCCCTTTGCGTTTTTTGCGTTATTTCCCAATTTGTTGAATTCGTTGCCCAAATCGGGAGGATGGATGACTACCACTAAAGTGGTTTTGGGATTTTTGGAATTGGCACTGGCATTCAAATTCCTTTCCAACGCCGATTTGGTAGGAAATTGGGGGTTATTAAAAAGAGAAATTTTTATTGGAATTTGGGCGATTGTTTTTATTGGTATGGCAATTTATCTGTTTGGAAAATGGCGTTTTCCTCATGAACCCGCTCAAATAAAAATATCCAAAGCCCGATTGGGATTGGGGGTATTAACTTTAGTTTTTGCAGTTTACTTAATACCGGGATTGTTTCCAGCTTCCAAACCGTTGACCTTATTGAGTGGATTTCCACCGCCTACTTTTTACAGCATCTACCCTCAAGAATCTGACTGTCCTTTGGGTCTGAATTGTTTCAAAGACTATGAGTCAGGATTGGCTGAAGCAAAGGCCACCAACAAACCTATCTTGCTCGATTTCACAGGCTGGGCGTGTGTAAATTGTCGTAAAGTGGAAGAAAACGTTTGGAGCGATCCGGAAATATTTCGTTTGTTGAATGAAAATTTTGTTCTCATATCCTTATATATCGATGACCGTAAAGAATTGCCCGAATCCGATCGCATTGTTTTGGAATATGTATCGGGAAAGAAAAAAGAAATCACAACAGTAGGCCAAAAGTGGGCAACGTTTCAAACACTCAATTTTGAGACTGCTTCTCAACCCTATTATGTGATGTTACATCCTGACGGAACCGTATTGGGTCCTTCTCAACAATACACGGACATTGCTACTTACAAGGCTTGGCTAAAACAAGGATTGACTGCATTTGATCAACTTGTCAAAAATTAATCCTTGAGCGTATTGTAAGTACCCAAAGCATATAAGATGGGTGAAGAAGAAGGACTTTCTATAGCCCCTTGGGTAATTCTATTGATGAATATCCAATGATCGCCACCGTCTATTTTGGACTCCACAACGCCCTCCATCCATGCCAAACAATTTGCAAGAACAGGTGCTGATGTTTGCGGAAGCAGCGCAACTTCTTCGAAACGCTCAGCGGCCGTGATTTTTGGGTTGGCAAACCGATTGGAAAGCTCGGTTTGTTGATCGGTTAAAATGCTAATTCCCACCAAAGCTCCGATTGAAAAAAAGGATACCGATTGTGCTTCTTTGCTCAAGCAAAAAAGAACCAATGCAGGATCTAGAGATACTGAGGTAAATGAATTGGCGGTAAATCCCGTTTGGGAACCGTCTTCTTTTTGAGAAGTTATAATGGTTACTCCCGTAGCAAAATTGCCGCAAAGTTGTCTAAAAAATGATTGTTCCATAAATACTCTGCAAAGAAACAACTTTTAATTCAGTTGAATTTGCTAAAAATTAGTATTTTTAAAGTTCTCAAATTATTACCATGCTTGTTATAATCTACGCCAGTGCTGTATTTGGCATTGAGGCTACTACTATAACCATTGAGGTCAATGTGGATCAAGGAATAGGCTACCATTTGGTAGGCTTGCCCGAGAATGCCATCAAAGAAAGTAACTTTCGCATTGCTGCCGCACTCAAAAACAACGGTTACAATCTTCCCGGTAAAAAAATAACCATCAACATGGCACCTGCCGATATGCGCAAAGAAGGTGCTGCTTTTGATTTACCCATTGCGTTGGGAATACTAGCGGCTTCCAGTCAAATATCGGCTAAGGATTTGGACGCTACGGTAGTCATGGGCGAACTTTCGCTAGATGGAAACATCCAACCCATCAAAGGAGCCCTGCCCATTGCCATTCAGGCGCAAAAAGAAGGGTTTACAAATGTACTCGTTCCTTTGGCAAATGCCAACGAAGCTGCTGTTGTGGAGGGAATTGCTGTTTATGGCGTAGAAACGTTGCAAGGAGTCATTGATTTTTTAGAAGGAAATGAAACAATTTCGCCCACGAAGCTCGATGTAGAGCGTGAATTTTATGATAATTGTGCTGCTTCGGAACTCGATTTTTCAGATGTTAAAGGACAAGAAAGTATCAAGCGGTGTATGGAAATTGCGGCAGCAGGCGGGCACAATGTCATTTTAATCGGTCCGCCAGGAAGTGGAAAAACCATGCTTGCCAAACGCTTGCCCTCCATTTTACCGCCTATGACCCTTCAAGAAGCTTTGGAGACGACCAAAATTCATTCGGTAGTAGGAAAACTCAAAGGCGAAGGATTGATGCACCAGCGACCGTTTCGGGCTCCTCACCATACCATATCCGATGTTGCATTGGTAGGAGGGGGGTCGTATCCACAGCCGGGTGAAATTTCATTGGCACACAACGGGGTTCTTTTTTTAGACGAATTGCCCGAGTTCAAACGCGGCGTTTTGGAAGTCATGCGTCAATCCATTGAAGATCGAGAAGTAACCATTTCCAGGGCGCGTTTTAGCATTACTTATCCTTCGTCGTTTATGTTGGTTGCTAGTATGAATCCCAGTCCGTCTGGGTTTTTCAATGACGGAAATCAAGCTGCTTTTTCATCTCCCGCAGAAATGCACCGGTATATGGGTAAAATTTCAGGACCGCTTCTCGATAGGATCGATATTCATATCGAAGTAACTCCCGTTCCCTTTGACAAACTTTCGGAAGAACGTCGGGGCGAAACGAGTGAGGAAATCCGAAAACGAATCATTGCTTGTAGAGCTCTTCAGGCCAATAGGTTTGAATCTCACAAAGGAGTTTATTACAATGCACAAATGGGAGTAAAGCACATCCGTACCTATTGTGAACTGGACGAGTCTTCCAAAGCCTTGCTCAAAGATGCAATGGAACGATTGAATTTATCGGCTCGTGCCTACGATCGTATTTTAAAAGTAGCCCGAACCATTGCTGATTTGGAAGAACAACCGCATATCCAAGGACAACACATTGCTGAAGCCATTCAATATCGTAGCTTGGACAGAGAAGGGTGGTTGGGGTAGTTTTAAATGAAAAACTTTATTTTTTATCTAAAATATGTTTTATCGTTTCAACATAATTTTCAAATGATTCAATTCCTTTTTTAGTTAAAGAAACTTTTGTATTTGGATAGTTATCTAAAAAGCTTTTACGGATAGTTATATAATCAGCTTGTTCTAATTTTTTGAGTTGCACACTAAGATTACCAGAAGTTGCCTCTGTCGTTGTCTTAAGTTCTTTAAAACTAACCTGTGTGTGAACCATTAAATAAGATACAATCGCTAAACGTAAAGGAGCATGCAGTAAAGGATCTAAGTCTTTATACATCTTTTTTTCTTGAATTATAGTGCAAATAAATTCCTGGAATAAGAAAAGCAACCAATGAAGCTATACCCATTAACAGAGGATGTTCTTTCCAAGGCACAAAAAACGTGAGATATGCAGCTAGGTTTAATGTTAGTCCACAGATTAGTAATATTCTGCTTTTTATAAAGCTGCCAGCTACAGCTGTTGCAACACCCAATAAAAGCAATATTACAAAGCTTAAATAGTTTTTAAGGTATGGCGCAAAAGCAAAACCTGTAACCATAATATTGATTCCTGTAAACAACCAAAGTCTGGAAGAAACTAAATGTAAGTGATTTTTTTTGTATCGTTCTTTTTTTCCATAATAAAAGATCGTATAAACAGTTAGCAGTGGCATGATGAGATAGGGATACCAACTATAATTACCCATGTTAATGGAGATCATATAGTATTGTGTAAAGCAACAAATTGCTACCGTTGCCCCCCACAAAATAAAGGCATAACCATTTTCTTCAAAACGATTTTTAGCTTCTTCTATTACTTGGTTAATGAGATCAATACTTTTTTCGGGATTAAGATTTGAAGTTTTCATAATGAAATATTTTTTAATTTATACAAATATAAAGTAGTTTATATTATAAACCAAATTAATTTATTAATTTTTTAGACAAAACCGATTAGCTATAAATTATTTAATGTTTAGAATACACTTCCT
>Ga0102812_10001589_pt1 | contig 15791 bp, 14 predicted proteins | sample ColrivemetaGS713_FD_79334 | JGI IMG/M metagenome (GOLD analysis project Ga0102812, IMG submission 79334) | Estuarine microbial communities from the Columbia River estuary - Flood tide ETM metaG S.713 | ecosystem: Environmental > Aquatic > Marine > Intertidal zone > Estuary | place: USA... | reverse complement strand
TTCATTTATTTTAATTTAATGTGAAAAGTACAATTTAAAATTAACTTTTCTTACTATATATAACCTTTAACTTTAAAATCTTAATTTCTAGAAAATCTCATTAGCATAAAGAAAATAATGTTGCTTTGTAAGTTTTCTCTAAAAAGGACTCTAAAAAGGATCTGTTTTATTGTTCAAGTTCCAGGTGATTCAATAATTAACAATTTATTACATTTGATATAAAAATTTATAGCTTGTATAAATGAAATACATTACAAGGTCAGTTTGGGTATTGTCATTGGTTAGTTTATTTACTGATACAGCTAGTGAAATGTTATACCCAATAATGCCAATTTATTTAAAGTCAATTGGATTTTCAATTGTGCTTATTGGAGTATTAGAAGGTTTTGCAGAAGCAACCGCAGGTTTAAGTAAAGGGTATTTTGGTAAACTTTCTGATGTATCAAAAAAACGAGTTCCATTCGTTCAAGTTGGGTATTTTTTTAGTGCTATTTCAAAGCCAATGATGGCAATTTTTGTGTATCCACTTTGGATTTTTTTTGCGAGAACACTAGACCGATTTGGAAAAGGTATTAGAACAGGGGCTAGAGATGCAATGCTTTCTAATGAAGCAACTCCTAAAACTAAAGGTAAAGTTTTTGGGTTTCATAGAGCTATGGATACTTTAGGAGCTGTGATTGGACCAAGTTTTGCATTGCTTTATTTATATTTTTATCCGGAAAATTATAAAACACTTTTTTTTGTTGCATTTATTCCTGGTCTGTTAGCTGTTATTGCATCTTTATTTTTAAAAGAGAAAAAGGTGATAGTAGCCAGAACAAATGAAAAGGTCTCTTTTTTATCATTTTTAAAATATTGGAGAGTTAGTTCTAAAAACTATCGTAAATTGGTTGTTGGTTTGTTAGCGTTTACTTTGTTTAATAGTTCCGATGTTTTTCTTTTGCTCCAGATAAAGCAAGCAGGATTAAATGATACTAGTGTAATTGGAGTTTATATTTTTTACAATCTTATATATGCGTTATTTGCATTTCCCGTTGGTATTATTGCAGATAAAATTGGATTGAAAACAATTTTTATTGTAGGGCTTATGTTGTTTGCTACTGTATATTTTGGGATGTCAATAAATAGTAATTTGTATTTCTTTTTTGGGTTGTTTTTTCTTTATGGAGTGTACGCATCTGCAACTGAAGGTATCTCAAAGGCTTGGATTTCAAATATTTCTGATAAAAAGGATATTGCAACAGCAATTGGAACATTTTCAGGACTTCAAAGTATTTTTACAATGTTATCAAGTTCACTTACGGGTTTTATTTGGTTCCAATTTGGCGCAAATACAGCTTTTTTAGTAACAGCAATTTCAACTGTTTTTATAATTTTATATTTTTTTACCATACCTAAACCAAAAAATAGTTAATATTAATTAAAGACTATTACAATTAACAAAAACTAAGCAATTTAAAAATCACCATAAAATTAACTTTTCCTTCCTAAATGGAATACGTAACTTTGCAAATTAAATTTTTATAAATGAAACGTGTAATTGTTGGACTTTCTGGAGGTGTAGATAGCAGTGTAGCAGCATATTTGTTAAAAGAACAAGGTTACGAAGTTATTGGCTTGTTTATGAAAAACTGGCTCGATGATTCAGTTACAATTTCTAATGAATGTCCTTGGCTTGAAGATAGTAATGATGCAATGCTTGTGGCCGATAAATTAGGTATTCCTTTTCAAGTTGTTGATTTAAGTGAGCAGTACAAAGAACGAATTGTTGACTATATGTTTAAGGAATACGAAATGGGACGTACTCCAAACCCAGATGTACTTTGTAACAGAGAAATAAAATTCGATGTTTTTATGAAAATTGCGGTTGATTTAGGTGCTGATTTTGTTGCAACGGGTCATTATTGCCGAAAAGGTGAAGAATTAATTAATGGAGAAAATATCTATAATCTATTGTCTGGGAAGGATACGAATAAAGATCAGTCCTATTTTTTATGTCAGCTTTCACAAGAGCAACTTTCTAAAGCACTGTTTCCAATAGGAGAATTAACAAAACCTGAAGTACGTAAAATTGCAAATGAGCAAGATTTAATAACTGCAGATAAAAAGGATTCTCAAGGATTATGTTTTATTGGGAAAGTGCGTTTGCCTGAATTTTTACAACAAAAATTACAACCAAAAGAAGGTGTAATAGTTCAGATTTCAAATGAATCAGTAATTTACAAAAGAGAAATTCCAACATATAATTCAAAAGGGGATGAATTGAAATTTTATGCTGAAAAATATAAATATGAAGTATCTGATGGTAAAATTGTAGGAAAACATCAAGGTGCTCATTATTTCACTAAAGGACAACGAAAAGGGTTGGCAGTTGGAGGAACAAAAGAACCTTTATTTGTAATTGATACTGATGTTACTGAAAATGTGATTTACACAGGAGAAGGGAAAAATCATAAGGGTTTATATCGAAATGTGTTGTTTGTTAGTAATGAAGAAATTCATTGGGTTAGACCAGATTTAGCATTGGAAAATGATGAGTCTTTACAAGTATTGGCCAGAATAAGATACCGACAGAAATTGGAAAAAGCTACTTTATATAAGGTAGCGACGGGTTTATATGTTGAATTCGAGCATAAACAATCTGCTATTACTGAAGGGCAATTTGTGGCTTGGTATATTGAAGATGAGTTGCTGGGATCAGGGGTAATCTCTTAGTATTTGGTTGCTTTATAGCATTAATTTTCGAAAATATATTGTATTTTTAAAATACTAAACTTTAAATAAATTAAAGTGAAAAGTAAGTTATTAATATTTGTTCTTCTTTTTTCAATAACAAACTTGTTTGCGCAAATAGAAGATGCTTGGGTGTATTTTAAAGACAAACCAGATGAGGCTTCATATTATGATGCGCCTTTAAGTATGCTAAGTCAGCGTGCTTTGGATAGAAGAACACGCTATAACATTTCTTTAGATTTTAAAGATATTCCTATAGAACCAGCTTACATTAGAGCAGTTAAAAATAGTTCAGGAATTAGTGTTTTAGCAAAATCTAAATGGTTAAATGCTATTCATATTCAAGGTACACAAGCAAATGTTGATGCATTATTAAATTTAGAATTAAGCGGTAATTTTTTTATTGATTCAATAGAATACGCAAATAAAACATTAAATAGTTCTAAACCAGGAAATGAATTAAATAGGGTAAAATCAAAAAATAAGCAACTAGAAACTACAACAGACTTTACTTATGGAAGTGCTGAAAATCAAATTGTAATGCTAGGTGGAAATGCGTTACATCAGAATAATTTTACAGGTGAAGGAATGCAAATAGCAATTTTAGATGCTGGTTTTCCCAATGTAGATGCTTTTCTTGCGTTTAAACGAATTAGAGATAATGGTCAAATTTTAGGTGGGTACGATTTTGTTGATAGAAGCACAATTTTTTATTCAGGCAATTCTCACGGAACTTCGGTATTGTCAGCTATTGCGGGCTATTTAGAAAGTGGGGTTAGTGGTGCAACTACTAATTTTGTTGGAACTGCACCAGGTGCCAGTTTTTATTTATTTAGAACAGAAAATGCATCGGTTGAAGTGAAATTAGAAGAAAGTTTGTGGGTTGAAGCAGCTGAAAAAGCCGATAGTTTAGGAGTTGATGTTATAAATACTTCACTAGGGTATTCGGTGTTTTTTGATAATCCAGATCATAATTATGAATATAGTGATATGGATGGAAAAACTGCATTTATTACTCGAGGTGCTGAAATTGCTTTTTCACGTGGAATGATTTTGGTAAATTCTGCAGGAAATGAAGGAAACGATTCAGTTTGGCCTTATATTAATGCACCTGCGGATGGACCTTCTGTGTTAACAGTTGGGGCTGTAAATACTGCAGGAACTATAGCTTCTTTTAGCTCTTATGGACCAACATTTGATGGTAGAATTAAACCTGATGTTTGTGCACAAGGACAAGGAACTTCTTTAATTAATAGTGCTGGTAATGTTGGCTCTGGCAATGGTACTTCTTTTTCTTCACCTGTTTTAACTGGTGTTGTTGCTTGTTTATGGCAGGCATTTCCAAATAAAACTAACAATGAAATAATCCAAATGGTAAGAGAATCTGCTCATTTATTTTCAAATCCAAACAATCATGAGGGTTATGGAATTCCTAATTTTAAAACTATTTTTGATAGTCCAGATGATCTTGATGGCGATGGGGTTGTGGATACAATAGATTTATGCGTTAATACACCTATTGGTGCTGAGGTTGATGCTCAAGGGTGTCTTCTTTTGCCATCAGATAATTTTATTATAGAAGTAATCAGTGAGAGTTGTCTTGATAAAAATAATGGCCAATTGATTATTACTTCAGGAACAACTTATAATTATCAAATAACTGTTAATTCCGTTGAATATTCATTATCAAACAATACATTTTCTCTATTGGATTTAGAACCAGGAGCTTATGAACTTTGCATGTCATTGGAAAGTCAAGACCTTAATCAATGTTATAATTTTGAAATTAAAGAAGGAATTGAGGTTTCAGGTAAAGTAAAGAATGTGTCTAACAAATCCGCTATTTTTGAAATAATTGAAGGTACTTCTCCATATACGGTTTATATAAATGGAATTGAAAAAATGCAAACAGAAAACCCTGTATTTGAAGTACCAATTAATCAAGGTGATTTAATTGAAGTTAAAACGAGTGTAACCTGTGAAGGAACTTTTTCAAAGGAAATACTATTAGAAGAATTGATAAGTATTTACCCAAATCCAATATCTAGTTTCGTTAAATTTAATTTCCCTTATGGTATTAATAAGTTAGACATTACAGTATTTAATGTGTTAGGGGATAAGGTTTTAGCTACTCAAGTAAATAAAAATATACCATTTAGCGATATTTCTTTTTTATCAAAAGGGATGTACTTTATGAAAGTGGAATTTGACAATCAAATTAAAATATTTAAAGTTTTAAAAAATTAAATGGAAAACAAAATCACAAAACTTTTTAAAATAAAATACCCATTAATTCAGGCAGGAATGGTTTGGAATAGTGGATGGAAATTGGCTTCTGCAGTTAGTAATGCTGGAGGCTTGGGATTAATTGGTGCGGGTTCAATGTATCCAGACGTATTAAGAGAACATATTCAAAAATGTAAAAAAGCTACAACTAAACCATTTGGTGTTAATGTTCCAATGTTGTACCCAAACATTGAAGAAATTATGCAAATAATTGTTGAGGAAGGTGTTAAAATAGTTTTTACTTCAGCCGGCAACCCAAAAACGTGGACTCATTTTTTAAAGGAACATAAAATTACAGTTGCTCATGTGGTGAGTAGTGTAAAATTTGCATTAAAATCGGAAGAAGCTGGAGTTGATGCGGTTGTTGCTGAAGGCTTTGAAGCTGGAGGACATAATGGGAGGGAAGAGACAACAACTTTTACATTAATTCCAATGGTTAAAGAAAAACTAACAATCCCTGTAATTGCTGCTGGAGGGATAGCATCAGGAAGAGGAATGTTGGCAGCAATGGTTTTAGGTGCAGATGGAGTTCAAATTGGTAGTAGGTTTGTGGCTAGTGAAGAGTCTTCAGCACATATTAATTTTAAAAATGAAGTTGTAAAATCACAAGACGGAGATACACATTTAACATTAAAAGAATTAGCACCTGTAAGGTTGATAAAAAATAAGTTTTATAATGAATTGCAGGAACTGTATAAACAAAACCCTTCAATTGATCAACTAAAAGAAAAATTGGGTAGAGCAAGAGCCAAAAAAGGAATGTTTGAAGGTGATTTAGAAAATGGTGAATTAGAAATTGGTCAAATTACCGGTTTAATTCATGAAATAAAACCAGCTGCTGAAATTGTTGAAGAGATTGTTCAAGAATTTAATTTAGTAAAAAAAGGGTTATGTTAAAATAGGGATAGTTATAAAAATAATAAAAACCCTAATCCTGAATTTTAATTTATACCTCTATCAAGTTGAGGATTACGATTTACAAATTACTACTTTTTATCAGCAGGTTTTTTTGTTTCTTTAGGAGGCATTGGACCTCTTAAATGAATGATAAGTCCATTTAGGAAATTTCGTAAAAATTGATCTCCACATTCCATATATTTAGGGTGGTCTTCACTTCTAAAAATAGCACCTAACTCACTTTTACTAACTTTAAAATCTACCAATTCACAAATTTTTATAATATCAGTATCTCTTAATTTGTGAGCTACACGTAGTTTTTTAAATACATCATTATTTGATAATCCCATATGGCAAAGGTAATTTTTTAATAAATATAAATGTAATCAAATTGTAATTTAAACTTGGTTTTTAAGTTCTAATTGCATTTGTTTTACTGTTTGGGTACTATTATCATGGCTCCAGCCAGGAGGTCCAAAAGTATACATAAATTTATGATACCAGTTTTTAGATTTTTTTGTATCTATCCAAATATCTTTATATTCATGTGTTAAAATCACCCAAGGATTGTAAGAATCTGGTGCATGTGTAACACCGTATTTGACATCAATTTTTTCATCTAATTCTTTCCAAGTTCCAAATATTTTATCAAATATATTTAAAAAACCTCCGTGGTTTTTATCCATATATTCAACATTTTTAGCGTGGTGCACTTGGTGCATTGTATGTGTATTAAATATTTTTTCTACAAAACCCATTTTTGGTATATAAACTGAATGCAATTGAAATTGCCAAAGAGCTTCAATTCCCAAGCATACTACCACCATTTCAGGTCTAAAACCGAGTGCTGGTAGCCACATATAAAATAGAGGTTTGTATAAAATAGTAAACCAACCATTTCTTACGGCAGTACCTAAATTAAAATTATCTGAAGAGTGATGAACAATATGTGCAGCCCATAAAAAGCGTACCATATGATTTTGTCTGTGAAACCAGTAGTAAGTGAAATCATCCAATAATTGACAAGCAATCCAAATATACCAAGCATAACCGAATGATTCCCAGCCCATTATATTCGTTCTTATACCATTAATTTCAGGATTAAATAATTCAAAAACAATATTAAAAATTACAATTGCCGAAATTGTTTTTATTAAAGGGGCAATTATGGCTGAGCCAACTCCCATAAATAGGCTGGCTCCTAAATCTTTCCATTCATAAAGGTCTTTTTTGTTGTGACTTTTACTATAAGTAAGTTCAAGTAAAATTAGCGCTAAGAAGCAAGGAACTCCATACACTAATGGGTTGGTGAAATCCATTTGTTGGTTTTAATTTATATAAAGCGAAATATAGGGATATTATAATGAAACCCTTTGAAATTTAAAGTTTATTAATTAAACTTTTGAAATGGAAATTTATTTTGTGAAAATTAATTTTATTGCAACCACTAACATTAAAACTCCAAAAATTCTTTTAAGCATTCGCTGATCAATTTGCAACGCAATTTTTGAACCTAAAAAACCACCTATAATAAATAGGGCAGAAACAATTACAGCCACTCTCCAATCGATATTGCCGCCATCTCCTGTTGTATGGTAATTATAAACGGCTAAAAAAGTGACAGGAGGTAACATTACAGCCAAACTTAAACCTTGTGCATTATGCTGTGTTAAACCTAAAAATAAAACAAAGAGTGGTACCATAATAATTCCACCACCAACTCCAACTAAGCCACTTAAAATTCCTGCTAATAAACCAATAATAATTAAGGTGATAATTGTAGTTATTGTCATTTTCATATTAGATTTCTGAAGGAATTTTAATTTGATACAATTTACGCGAACTATTATTTAATTTGTTCTCACGTAACCAAGGGTTGTGTATTTTTAAAATATTATAATTTATTCCTAGATTCTTTGAAAAGAGTGCAATATCTGTAATTACAGTATCAACTTCAATAAATCTTGTTGGTTCTAAATAATACAAATCTTCATTTTCAAAAATAAATCCATATTTATCAGGATTCGATAATATTTCTTTAACTGCAACTATTCTTGGTAAATATCTTTTTGTTTCTTCACCCAAAAGCAAATCGTAATAATCATCAACTTTTTGATCATTAATTTTTCTAGATATCCCAGCATTTCCTGCGTTATATGCTGCGGCTGCCATAGTCCAATTTCCAAATCTATTTTTAGCATCATTTAAATAATTACAAGCAACTTGGGTTGCTTTTTCTAAATGATAGCGTTCATCCACGTTCGAATTTACTTCCAAACCATTTTCTTTAGCAGTTGCAGGCATTATTTGCCAAAATCCTTTTGCCCCAGCAGGTGAAGTTACATCTTGTAATCCACTTTCAATAACAGCTAAATATTTAAAATCGTCTGGAATACCATTTTTTGCTAAAATAGGCTCAATAATCGGGAAGTATTTGTTAGCTCTTTTAATTAAAAGTAAGCCATTCGACTGCCAATAAGTATTTACTAATAACTCACGGTCTATTCGTTCTATAATGTCGGCTTTTTCTAAAGGGATTTTTTCACCTGCAAAATTTAAATTCGAAGGTATTTTTAAAGCTCTTATCTGGTATGTTTCACTAGTGTTTTTATCACTGTCGGTTGCAGTTTTAACTGTCTTTTCTTCATTTTCATTATTTGATTTTGTGGCAAAAATCAATAATGAACTCACCATAATTATGGTTATCAGTCCTAAAATTTTAATAGAATTTTTCATAATAGCATTTATTAATCGTTGTATTAATGTACAAATTTATTTGAATTGACAATAAGAAATTAAGATTTTAACAATTAATTAATTGCTTGTGTAATTATTTTACTAATAGACTTAGCTTTATTTAAAATCATAACATGAGTTCCTTTTTCAATAGGGATACAATTTTTAATATGTTTAATTGGAAAAACGTGGTCCTCAGTTCCGTGGATATGAATAATATTTTTCAAAGTTTTTTTCTGTTGCCAATTTAGTACGTTGTAAATAGCCCAATTTAAGTAATGGGAATTTCTAACGGATAAATACTCTTTATATAATTTTACACGTTTTTTAGCGAAATCACCAAACGCGTATTTAGAAAAATCTTCTACACTATTTATATATGTTGTTGGAAACAATTTATAGACCCAAGTTTTTTGAATTACCTTTAAACGTTTTGGTAATTCCTTTCTGTTTTTAACACTAGAGATTAAAATTATTTTTTTAACATTTAGGTGTTTACTTATTTCCTGAACTATAATTCCACCAAATGAAACCCCAATTAGCACTGGGTTTTCTTCTGTAACCAATTGAGCCATTCTTTTTGCATAATCCTCGATTTTTTCGTTTTCAGACAAGGGTAAAAGCCATTCTAAAAAATGAAGTTCAAAAGTGTCTTTTGGAAATTTTAAATACTCAAAAATTTTTGAACTTGCAGCTAATCCTGGAACAAAATAAATATGAGTTTTTAAATTTTCCATTACGAATGAATAATGCCTTGAATAATTGGTTTTAAACCACTAAAGAAAAATTCTACTGCAATTACCATAACAATTAATCCCATAAGACGCATCATTACTTTATTGCCCGTAGTTCCTAATTTTTCAGTTATTTTACTTGCGCCTACTAAAACAAGATAGGTTATTAATAGTACTAAAGCTATGATTATAACCAATGTTATTTTTTGAGGAACATCTTTAGCATCTTCCATTAAAATAATTGCATTTGTAATTGCTCCAGGTCCGCATATCATTGGAATTGCTAGTGGTGTAATTGAAATATCTTCAACATATGCATCAATTTTATCTTCATCATCTGTATGTTTAAATTGCCCTAAGCGCGCTTGTAACATATCCCAGCCCATCATAAAAAATATAAGTCCCCCAACAACTCTAAAACTATTTACTGAAATCCCAAAGAATTTAAAAAGAATTTGCCCAGAAAATGCAAATGCAATAACCGTAAAAAATGCAACAATTGTAGCTTTTTTAGCAGTTTGTTTACGTCGCTGTTTGCTTAAGGAAGCAGTCATAGACATAAAAATGGGCATAGTACCTAGGGGGTTTATAATGGTGAAAAAAGCGGTAAAAGCCAATAAAGCAAAAGTATATATTTCAATCACTGTGGTAAATTTTTTGTTATTTAAAATTTATGATACAAAAGTAGGAACATTTATCCAATCAAATCTTACAATTCCGTCTTCATCAATTTCTGTGAGTTTTATTTCTTGCAACGTATTCACTAATTCTGGATTCCAAGGAGTTTTCACTTTTACATAATTTTCAGTAAAACCATAAATAAATCCTTCTTTATTTTCACTTTCAAAAAGCACAGTTAAGTCATTCCCAAGCTGATTTTCATAAAATGCCCTTCTTTTTTTAACCGATAAACCTCTCAACATTTTACTGCGTTTAGAACGCACTTTTTTTGAAACCACACCATCCATTGCAACAGCTTCTGTATTTGGTCTTTCCGAATAGGTAAAAACGTGTAAATACGAAATATCTAGTTCATTTAAATAATTGTAAGTTTCTAAAAACAAAGCATCAGTTTCACCAGGAAAACCAACAATAACATCAACTCCAATACAGGCATTAGGCATTACATTTTTAATTGCATTAACTCTATTTGTATAGGTTTCCTTTAAATAGCGGCGCTTCATTAATTTTAATAATTCATCACTTCCACTTTGTAAAGGAATATGAAAATGAGGAACAAAACTGTTTGAATTTGAAACAAAATCAATAGTTTCATTAGTAAGCAAATTTGGTTCAATAGATGAAATTCTTAATCGATGAATGCCTTCCACATTATCTAATGCTTGTACCAACTCGAAAAAGGTATGTTCGTGTTTTTTATTTCCAAATTCACCTTTACCATAGTCACCAATATTTACACCAGTAAGTACAATTTCTTTAATTCCTTTTTCTGAAATTTCTTTGGCATTTTGCAATACGTTTCCTAAAGTATCACTTCTAGAAATACCACGAGCCAGGGGAATAGTGCAATAGGTACATTTATAATCGCAACCATCTTGTACTTTTAAAAACGCACGTGTTCTATCTCCAATAGAGTATGAACCAACATAAAAATCGGCATCTTCAATTTCACAAGAGTGTACTTCACCCATATCATTTTTAGAAAGGTCGTTTATATAATCGGTCACTTTAAATTTTTCAGTAGCTCCTAAAACCAAATCTACACCGTTAACAGCAGCCAATTCTTCAGGTTTTAATTGCGCATAACAACCAATTGCAATTAAGAATGCTTGTTCGTTTTTCTTTAATGCATTTTTTACAATTGATTTAAATCTTTTATCGGCATTATCAGTTACAGAACAGGTGTTAATTACATAAATATCAGCCTTTTCTTCAAATTCAACACGCTGAAAACCCTCGTTTTGAAAGTTACGGGCAATGGTTGAAGTTTCTGAAAAGTTTAATTTACATCCCAGAGTGTAAAATGCGACTTTTTTTTGTGCGCTCATTCTTGTACATTTATCGGGTGTAAAAATACAGAAATTTATTATTATAATATGATTGCAATTACACCAAAACCACCTTATTACGCAGAAATATTTTCAACAATAAGAACTAATGTTGATGAAGGTTATAATGAAATGGTTGAAAAAATGGAAGCTTTAGCTAAATTACAAAATGGTTATTTGGGAATAGAATCTGCCAGAAATGACGTTGGAATTACCGTTTCTTATTGGAAAAGTTTAGACGCTATTTTAAAATGGAAAAATAATGCAGAACATACAATTGCACGTAAATTAGGAAAAGAATTATGGTATAAGAAATACCAACTTAGAATTTGTAAAGTTGAACATGATTATGGGTTTGAAAAGTAGTTTTTGGTTGTTGATTGTTTGTTGTTTGTTGTTGGTTTCTTGTGCTGATGAAACAGTTAAAAAAAGAGATTTACAAGTTTTTCGTTATAATGAGCACGCGAATATTACGACTTTAGATCCTGCATTTGCAAAAGATTTACGCACTATTTGGGTTACAAATCAGTTGTTTAATGGCTTGGTGCAATTGGATGATAAATTAGAAGTACATCCTGATATTGCAAAATCGTGGAGTATTTCTAATGAAGGAAAAACTTATGAATTCAATTTAAGAAAGGGTATAAAATTTCATAAACACATTTTATTTGGTAAAGATTCTACAAGAACTGTTACGGCTCATGATTTTGAATATAGTTTTAATCGGTTAATTGACCCAGAAGTTACTTCACCAGGAAAATGGGTGTTAGAGTTTGTTGAGAATTTTGGAGCTAAAAACGATAGTACTTTTGTTATTAATTTAAAACAATCGTTTCCGCCGTTTTTAAGCATACTAAGTATGAAATATTGTTCGGTGCTTCCTAAGGAAGCAGTTGAATTTTTTGGAGATAAATTTCGATCGAACCCAATAGGAACTGGACCTTTTCAGTTTAAACTTTGGGTTGAAAACACCAAATTGGTTTTTCGTAAAAATCATAATTATTATGAAAAAGACGAAAATGGAAAAAGTTTGCCGTATTTAGAAGCGGTCGCTATCAATTTTTTACCAGATAAACAAAGTGAATTTTTACAATTTGTACAGGGAAATATAGATTTTATGAGCAGTATTGATGCTTCTTTTAAAGATGATTTATTAACTACAGATGGAAAACTTAAAGAGCATTATCAAGATAAAATAAATATGATTACAAGTCCTTATTTAAACACGGAATATTTAGGTGTTTATTTAGATGCTGATGAGCAAGCAGTACATTCTGTAAAAATTCGGAAAGCCATTAATTACGGTTTTAATCGCGAAAAAATGATTCTCTATTTAAGAAACGGAATTGGAACGCCAGCAGTTAATGGTTTTATTCCTAAAGGTTTACCAAGTTTTAACGAAATGAAAGGGTATACTTATCAGCCAGAAAAGGCAAAAGAATTGGTAAAATCTTATATAGAAGAAACAGGAAATAAGAATCCATCAATTACAATAAGTACCAACAGTCAGTATTTAGATTTGTGTGAATATATACAGCGAGAGGTTGAAAAAACAGGGTTGAATGTAAATATAGATGTTATGCCTCCTTCAACTTTAAGGCAAACAAAAGTACAAGGTAAATTGAGTATTTTTAGAGGTAGTTGGGTGGCGGATTATCCCGATGCTGAAAATTACTTATTTATTTTTCACAGTAAGAATTTTTCACCAAACGGACCAAATTATACGCATTATAGTTCGCCAGAATATGATACGCTCTATGAAACTGCTATTAAAATAAATGACAATCTAGAACGCAGGAAACTCTACCAGAAAATGGATAGTTTGGTAATGGCATCTGCAGCTGTAATTCCTTTGTATTATGATGAGGTTGTACGTTTTACTCAAAAAAATATTAGTGGTCTGGGTATAAACCCAGTTAATTTATTGGATTTAAAAAGGGTTAAGAAGGAGTAATTCAGTAAATTAAACTACTTAATTGAATACAAGTCATTATCTAATTAGAAAAACAATTAGTGTTTTGTATCTAAAATGTTTTATTGAAATAATACTACCAAAGGTAATACTATAGCAGTTGTAGTAATTTTCAGCTTAATTCAGAATTGAGCTGAAGGCTTACTGATTATGTGTTTTTTATCTTTTATATCATTAAAACACTTTAATTATAGCATTTTTTTTATTGAAAAACCTAAAGGCTCTAGTACTCATTTTTTGACTAATTATTTAATGTAATTTTTTAAAAATGACAAGTAATATGTTTCAAAAAATACTGTTGTACGCATCTTTATTTTTTAATAATTGGTAATAATCAATTATTAAATTGACTAAGGTCATGAAATAGAAATAAATACATGATATCAAACATTAAATGAATTGATTAAGGTCATTTTAGTTTATTGAATTTATTTTGAGATTTGCCTTGAACCTTTGAAAAAATATATTTACGTTTAGTAGACTTTTCATTCATTTTTCCCCAGAAAATTGTTAAACCTCATATTCATTGTTACTAAATTGATAGTTATAATTAAACACATTTAAAAATAAAATATTATGAAAAAAATAATTTTTATTATTGGACTGATTCCAGCCATAATGATATTATGGTCTTGTGAGGATGATTTTATTGATCTAAATGTTCAAGATGATGAACAAATTGATCTGACTATTCAGCATGACAAACAATCTTTTCAAAAGAACGAATTAATTATTCATAAGAGTAAATTACAAAATAGAGTTTTTACTAGTGAATCACTTATTGACAACGTAATTGGAAATTCTCCAATTAGAAAATTGCAGATCTATACGCCACCAGGATATGAAAAACATGGAGATAGAGTATATCCGGTTATTTATTTACTGCATGGATTACCTTTTTCAGAAAAAGCGTACATCGATATAAAAACTTGGGATCCTTGGATTGGCGATCCAATGCCATTTCAAGAATATCCTGATTTTCCTGAAGAAGGTTTCCGGGAATGGGTAGATGGATTGATACTAGCCGAAATTATTGAACCTTTGATTATTGTTATGCCGAATGCGGCTAATGAGATGTATGGCTTCAGTTTTTATACAAACTCTTTATTAAACGGAAACTTTGAGGATTTTATAGTTGAAGATGTTGTAAGCTACATAGACGAAAACTATAGAACAATCAATAGCCCAGATAGTAGATCAGTTATGGGTAATTCTCAGGGTGGTTATGCTGCAATAAAATTAGGTATGCTTCATCCTGATGTTTTTGGTGTTGTGGCGAGTCATAGTGGATTATTGTATCTAGATGGTGTATTGGCTTTGGGTGAAGTTGTTGTATCAGAAAACCCAGATGGGTTTATTGGTCCAGACCCTACAAAATTCTTAACTAGTGCAGGTTATGCTATGAGTTCAGCCTGGTCACCTAACCTCAATAACCCTCCATTTTATGTTGATCTTCCTTTTGAATATCCTTCTGGAGCTGTGATACCTGAGGTGCGAGAGCGATGGCTAGCGCAAGATGTATTTACTATGTTGGATGCTAATATTTTTAACTTTAGCTCCTTAAAAGGAGTTTATATGGATGCTGGAACATATGACGAATTGGGAATGAATCAGATGACCTGGGCTTTTAAAGAAAAATTAGATTACTTAGGAATTGCTAATACTACAGAGGGATTTGATGGAGGGCATTTTAATAAAATGTTTTCTAGATTTGAGCGTTCGTTTGCATTTTGTTCAGAACTTATGAATTAAGAAGGATTTCCCTGTTAAAAAAGCCAGAAGTCAATGCTTTTAAAGAGTAAAACTCCTCACTTTTTGGGGAGTTTTTTTGTTTAATTCTGTTATAAAATCCCCCTTTTATATTTTTGATTAAATTTTGTTGAGATACATTCAAAAAACTAAAGTTTGTGTTTGTTTTTTTGTTAAAATAATGAAAATTTCAAATTAAACTCAATTTAATATGGTACGATAGTAACGAAATAGTCTATTAGATTATACTATTAATAAATAGGTAGCCACGTTGTAAAAATTACTCCCAATGACGGGAAAAGGAATGTATTTGCTTGTAATAAAACTAATTTCTATTTTGTACATTGGTTAAAAAATTAAACACATGATTCAATCATACAAACAACACCCAAAATTACAGGAAACATATGATATTATTATCATAGGTTCTGGAATGGGCGGTTTGGCCACAGCGGCTATTTTATCAAAAGAAGGTCAAAAAGTATTGGTATTGGAGCGACATTATACTGCAGGTGGTTTTACACATGTGTTTAAGCGGAAAGATTATGAATGGGATGTGGGAATTCATTATATAGGTGAAATGCAACGTAAAAATGGCGTTTTAAGAAAATTGTTCAACTATGTTAGCAATAACAAATTAAAATGGGCTGATATAGGAGAGGTTTATGACCGCAT
>Ga0102812_10001588_pt1 | contig 15796 bp, 11 predicted proteins | sample ColrivemetaGS713_FD_79334 | JGI IMG/M metagenome (GOLD analysis project Ga0102812, IMG submission 79334) | Estuarine microbial communities from the Columbia River estuary - Flood tide ETM metaG S.713 | ecosystem: Environmental > Aquatic > Marine > Intertidal zone > Estuary | place: USA... | reverse complement strand
TGTCAAATGCTGAACAGGTTCCATTGGTTACCGTCCATTTTACAGTAGCACTGGTTCCTGCTAAAACATTCGTGATGGTGGTGGTTGGAGAACTTGGCGTGGTGATCGTTGCTGATCCGCTTACTAATGACCATACCCCTGTTCCTGCTGATGGAGCGCTTTGCGTCATTGTAAAAGTAGATGTGTTGCACAAAGTTTGGTCTGGCTGATCGCTTACAACTGGCTGTAAATACACACCCACTATTGTTGTTGCTTCATGTATACATCCATTGCTATCTGTAATTTCTACAGTAAATATTTCTCCATCTATAGTTCCGTTTGCAGTTGGGTTCTGAATTTGTGGATCACTAAAAGTTGCTGATTGATTGCTACTCCAGAGGTAACTTACAGGGGTTGCCCCAGAGGCCCCCGGTGAAAAAGTTGATGTTAATAATACGTCACTTCCTGCACATATTGGCCCACCGTTACTTGCAGTGGCATAGTTAATCACTATACTAAACCCTATTGGATCAAAAAGATCTTTCGTAGCAGAACCAAATCCGCCTGCAAGAGAAGACCCTTGAGTTAAATCAATTTCTCCACAATCACAAACATCGAAATTTATTGCTGCAATTGGAATTTGCATTTCAAAGAATCGCCCTTCTGTATTTCCCTCACAAATAGATTGCCCAGCTTTAGCTGAAAAATAAGTTTTTGTTGGACTAGTTGAAACATAATTTCCATCCTTAAATTGAAAAAGTTCAGAATCAGAAATTGATCCATTACCGGATAAAGTAAAAAAAGCAGCCCAATCAGCCCCATCCCTAACAATATCATTGTTTGCACTATCACAATCAGTATTAAAATAAAAAATAAAACTTGAAGTACCTCCTGATTCTCGATCAAAAGAAAGATAAAGGTTTTCAGCATCATGATTTAACCAAAAATTTTTAATATCTGCTGTGGGTGTTACACTCCCTATATCATTATCATCAAAAGCATGATTTGATCCAATTGGAAAATATTCAGGACCATTTCTGTTTATATTGCAATTATCCCCATCAAATACAATCTGCCCATAAAAATTTGTAGAACTCAATAAAAATAGTATTAAAAATGTGGCTTTTAGTAGAATAGTAATTTTTTTCATGGTCCTTCAGTTTAGATTAGACACAAATAATAGATAGCAATTATTACTTCAGATTTTCTGTAAAGGTTTAAGTTTACAAACAAATGAATTGAATTGAATTAATTTTGAAAATAATAAAGGGTTATTCGTATGGGGCTATTCTTAATCATTACTTTGAGGAAGCAATGTTATCATACAATCAAAAATTGTAATTTAATAAATAAAAATAAATTTCTTAAATGTAAACTTCTAGCAATACTTTTGTGGGGCAAATAATAAGCAATTTTAATGGAGTATTTTGTCTTTGTACAAAACAAATTAAAATTATCTTATATCAAATTTACATATTATTATATTAAATAAATAATTATTTTTAATTATTTTTAGATAAAGTATGAAGAAAATGTCTATTTAAAGTTTTTTTAGAAAAAAACGTTCCCTTTTATAAACTACTTCATATCAACACTATAATTAGCAAATTGTTAAATACAATTTAAATTCCTTGACATAATCCTAATTTTTTAACTTTTATTATTAATTTTATTGTAAAATAAATACTGTTTTAACAAACTCATGTGCTTATTTGGACTCTTAAAATACTGATAATTAACACCTAAACTACATGGACATGTGGTTTTTTCATTTTTTTAATATTATATTTACAACTTAAATTTTAATTTTTCAATTATCAACCGATTCATATACCCCTTTATTCTAGCATTTTGTTTAGCATCATGCAATTCAACCTCATCAATTGTTGATGTGGATAATAATGCTATTATTAAAACTGATAATGCAGCTTTAAGTTTTGATGAACAGAAAATTGAATTTATCAATGCTTATATTTCTAATATAGATTTTAAAGGAAACAAGGCTGAAAATTTAAATATTGATGAATTAGAAATTTTAGACAATCAAAGAGTTATGACTACAAATGAATCTAATAAAGATGTTATTTTTAAAAATAACTCAATTGTTAGAGTTCACTATAAAGACCATCTTCATAACAACTTTATCAAATCAAAAGTTTTTTATTACGACAAAGACGAGTTGGTTTGTATAAAAGTTATAGAGTTGCTGCCTAATCACATCAATGAAGTTGGAATATACCAGAGAACCATTTATGTTGAGGACAGCAAACCAATCTCAGATAGTGATTTATCAAACTCAACGGATAGTTCTAATGATTTAGTTAGTCTTGGTAATGAATACCTTTTAAAAGAATACAACAACTTAAATTAAGTATATAACTGCCATTTTAAGAAACCTTCTTGAATTTTTCTTGTTTTTCTGATGCTTAATTTCATTATGAATGAAATGATTTGGATGAAGGATCAATGCTATTACATTACTTGCATCTTCACACCCTGCTACTTATAAAATTATAATTTTTTGTAGGCTTTTTTACCAAACGTTATAGTTGTTTTTTATGTTAAAATAAAATTCCCAAAAATGGATTTCAATTTATAACAGAATATTATTGATGCTATTAATCAATAGAATTTTATTGTGGGTTTTTTTAAGTCAAGATTTCAATATAGCTATTATACCTTTAAAATGCCTTGGGAATATGGTTTCTAAATTTGATTTCTTTAAATCAAAAATCCAATTCCTAAATGGCTGCTTGTTTCATTACTTTAATCATTAAAATTAAAGCAGCCGTATAAAAACTTACGAGAAAATTGTCGTCCCCACAACGGTAGTAAATCTATAAGTTCATATTTACGGCTGCCAATACCTTTAATGTGTGTTATTTAAATATGATATTTTTTTAATCTATCGATATTCTCACTTTTAAACAAATTAAAAATCATTAAGTCATTCAATTTTTTCTTAAACCTTTTTTTATTTATTTAATTCTCATATAAAAATTACATTTATCAAATAAACCTAAAAAGCATATCGCTAAATGCATTATTAATTATGAAACAAAATTATTTTAAAATCAATTTTTTTGAGTAAAATATTCTAAGAAATACAATATAATATAAACTTAATCATATAAATTTTTTAGAGTAATTACTTAACTTATTATGGGGTAGTAAATTACGGGGGGTACTATTGCTAATTTTAAATCAATAATATATGAGACAAATATAAAAATATTTATTTTAAAATTTCTATTTTTATAAAAAAAATTTAATAAGAATTATTAATAACGTGCTAAATAATTAAAGAAGAAATGAAATTTAAACCCAAATTTGAAACGCTTGCTATTAAAAGTACTGAAAATCAGTTTAATAATTCTGAACCTGTAAGCACCCCTATTTACTTATCGAGTACCTACAAACGTAATCATGATGGCACTTACAATAACGATTTTGTGTATTCAAGAAATAACAATCCAAACCGCAGTATTATAGAAAATAGTATTGCTCAGCTAGAAAGTGGTCAATTTGCATTCGCATTTTCTTCAGGTATGGCAGCTGTTAGTGCAGTTTTTCAAAGTTTAAAAAGCGGAGACCATGTTTTAATTCCAGATGATATTTATTTTACCATTAAAAAATTATTAAGTGAAGTTTTTAATCGCTGGAATTTGACCTACGACTTGGTTGATATGAGTAATTTAAATACTATTGAAAAAGCTATTAAAAAAAACACTTCATTAATTTGGGTTGAATCGCCTTCAAATCCTCAGTTAAAAATTAGTGATATAGTAGCCATTTCAAAAATTGCGCATAACAATAAAGCACTTTGTGCTGTTGATAATACCTGGGCTACACCTGTTTTTCAGAATCCTTTAGATTTGGGTGCTGATTTGGTAATACATGCTACAACCAAATATTTTGGTGGTCATAGCGATGTTTTAGGTGGATGTATTGTTTTAAATGATAAAGCATTGGCTCAAACAATAAATAGCATTCAATTATTATCTGGTGCTGTACCTGCTCCTTTTGATTGCTGGTTGATTGGTCGCGGTATTCAAACCTTGCATTTGCGCGTTTCTAAACAGTCTGAAAATGCTTTCTTATTGGCAAAACACTTAGAAAAACATGCCAAAATCGAAAAAGTATTATATCCTGGTTTAGTAAGCCATCCACAACATTTATTGGCTAAAAATCAACAAAATGGTGGTTATGGCGCAATGCTGTCGGTATTGATAAAAGGTAACGAAAAAGAAACAATTAAAATTTCTACAAAATTAAAATACTTTACCCTGGCAACAAGTTTAGGTGGTGTTGAAAGCTTGGTGGAACATCGAAAATCCGTTGAAGGAGAAAATAGCCCTACGCCTGATAATTTATTAAGAATTTCAGTAGGAATAGAACATATTGATGATTTAATTGCAGATTGGGAACAAGCTTTAGTGGTTGATAAATAACTAATCTAGCTTTGGTAAATTAAAATTTCCCAACACACTTGGTAATTTCATAACCGCTTCAATTTCTTCTGATTTACGAGGTGCCATAGCTGATAAATTTACAGGTCCGTTTTTTGTTACCAAAATATCATCTTCAATTCTAACGGCAATTCCCCACCATTTTTCATCACATTTACTACCTTCAGGAATATAAATCCCAGGTTCCATAGTAACTACCATATTCTCTTCAAACTTGTCATAATTACCCGGATCGTGAACATCTAAGCCAATGTGATGTGAAGTTCCATGAGGAAAATAACGATGTCTAGTATTGGCATTTTCTATGATACCTAAATCAACCAAACCTTCGTTAATAATTTTGATTGCAATTTTATTAGGTTCATACATACCGTTACCTATTTTATAGGCTTCAATACCTGCTTCCTGCGCTTTGTAAACCAAATCGTATATCAATTTTTGTTCAACAGAAAACTTGCCATTTGCAGGAATTGTGCGTGTAACATCGGCAGTATAGCCCCGATATTCAGCACCCAAATCCATTAAAACCAATGCCCCATTGCCAACAACCGTTTTATTATTTTCAACATAATGCAAAATACAGCCATTACCGCCTGCCCCAACAATTGATGGATAACCTTCGTATTCAGCACCATATTTTTTATAAACAAACTCATGTACGCCTTGCACTTCAGTTTCAGACATCGCCGGATGCATAGCTTTCATTATTTCCAACTGGCCAACTGCAGAAATTTCTACCGCTTTTTTTAATAAAACCAACTCATCCTGCGTTTTAATTTCACGTAAAGAAGCCATCAATAAGCTCAACATTTCATTGTCTATTTTCTTTATCGTTTCATTTTGAATTTTATCAGTTGTTGGGTCTTTTAAATTCATCAAATTGAAAGAAATTTTTTCTTTAAATAATCTTATCAAATCATATAAATCTGCTTTGTCTCTTGAATCATCTCTAACATCATTGTTAAAGTTTTCAAACAAAATTTTGTCGAATTTAGAAAAATCAATATCATAACTGCTAAACTCTTTACCATTAAAAGCCACTCTAAATCCCAATTCATCTTGCACACCTTCAACCCCTAAACGTTTGCCTGTCCACAGCTCTGCTAATTCATTGCGTTCTTGCACAAAAATTAGTTCGTTATACTTCACCCCATTTAATATTTGATCTTCTTTAAAGATTAAAACTAGGGCATTTGGTTCTCTATATCCCGTTAAATAATAGAAATTGGGATCTTGATGGTATACATAATCCACATCGTTGGATCTATTTCTAACTGCATTTGCAAAAATTACAGCTACACTGTTATTCGGTAAAATATTTCGCAATGCTTCCCTTCTATCATTATGAAAATCCTTTGATAAAAAATCTTGAGGTGTCGTTGGATTTTGAGCGAAAACGCTGAAAAAAACAAAAAACAGTAAGGAATTTAATAGATTGAAGCTTTTCATATTTGAAGTAACATTTCGATTATACAATTTCAAATATAGGAAAAAGTTATATGCTTGAAAGAAACCTTTAAAAGATAAACAAATAATTTTACACTTCGCTTCATAGATATTATTTGAATTTGGTAAATTAATATCAATGCATTTGTTCACAATTTGTTAAATTAGCCACACTAAAAATTATTAAAATGAAGAATACTGCTTTAACCCACATTCACGAAAAATTAGGCGCTAAAATGGTGCCATTTGCTGGTTATAATATGCCTGTGCAATATGAAGGAATCAATATTGAACATGAAACCGTAAGAAAAGGTGTTGGTGTATTTGATGTTTCGCATATGGGTGAGTTTTTAATTGAAGGTGAAAATGCTTTGGCCCTTATCCAGAAAGTTACTTCAAACGACGCTTCTAAATTAGCAATTGGAGATGCACAATACAGCTGTTTACCTAACAATACAGGTGGTATTGTTGATGATTTAATTGTATATAGAGTTAAAGAACATACTTATTTATTAGTGGTAAATGCTTCAAATATTGAAAAAGATTGGAATTGGATTAGCTCACATAATGACGTAAATGCTGAAATGAAGAATATTTCAGAAAACTATTCTTTACTTGCCATTCAGGGCCCTAAGGCTGTTGAAGCCATGCAAAGTTTAACTTCTGTCGATTTATCAGCGATAAAATTTTATTCATTTAAAGTAGCTGATTTTGCAGGAATAGAACACGTAATTATTTCAGCTACAGGTTATACAGGTTCTGGAGGATTTGAAATTTATTGTAAAAACAATGAAGTTGAAAAAGTATGGGATGCCGTTTTTGAAGCTGGTAAAAGCTTTGGAATTAAACCGATTGGATTGGCTGCACGTGATACTTTACGTTTAGAAATGGGCTTTTGCTTGTATGGAAATGATATTAATGATACTACTTCTCCTATTGAAGCTGGTTTGGGTTGGATTACAAAATTCACCAAAGATTTTGTAAATGCGGAAGCTTTAAAAAAACAAAAAGAATTGGGTGTTCGTAAAAAATTGGTCGGTTTTAAAATGGTTGACAAGGGAATTCCAAGACACGATTATACAATTGTAGATGTTACAGGAGTAGCTATAGGAGCAGTGACTTCTGGAACGATGAGTCCCACTTTAAAAGAACCTATTGGAATGGGGTATGTTACTATTGAAAATTCTAAACTGGACTCTGAAATTTACATTCAGGTTCGCAATAAAAACTTAAAAGCAGTAGTTGTTAAATTACCTTTTTATAAAGGTTAATAATTTTCAGGTATTTTACCTTGGACATTTTCAAAATACTTATGAAAGAAGTTCATATCTTCATCCATGTTTTCAGTTAGGAAATAAGGTTTTGCTATTCTAACTTCTTTATTTTTAAAATCCAAAGCAGCCATAACAACAGGAACATTAGCCCCTTTGGCAATATAGTAAAATCCTGTTTTCCAGTTAGCTACCTTCTCCCTTGTTCCCTCAGGGGACAAGGCAAGAATAAACCGTTCTTTATGATTAAAAATGGCTACAATACCTTCTACTTTATTATTACTTTTACTTCTATCAATTGGTGTCCCTCCCAGCCATCTAAATATAAAACCAAATGGAGGCCTAAATAAAGATGCTTTCCCTATATAATTTATTGGAGCACCTTCAGCCCATTTAATCATAATTGCCAATGGAAAATCTAGCCAGTGCGTATGTGGAGCTGCAATAATTACATATTTTTTCAACTCCTTTGGAAAACTACCTACGGTTTTCCATCCTAATACGGTGTATATTATAAATCGCGCAAATACTTTCATATAGTTGTTAATAACTCCGTTTTTAATTTTTGAGCTCCAGTTATTTCAGCAAATATAAAAATCTTACTTTTATAAACTAATAAAAATTTACAATGACAGACTTTTTTTTATATCTAGTAATTGCAGTTATATTTTCAGCAATTGGTTTTATTATTGGAAAATTAATCACTAAAAACAGTTTAGAAAAATTAACATCTGAATTGGAAATAAGAAACAAACTACTGCTTGAAGAAAAGAATATTAACAACCTGTATATAAACAAGTTAAACGACGATAAAACTTTATTAAATAATGAAAAACACGAAATTGATTTACGTTTAACTCAGAAAGTTTCAGAACTTAAAAATTTAGAAGATAAGTTGAATGAAAACAAAGTTGAGGTTGAAAAATTGCAAGAAAAATTTGCTAAAGATTTTGAAATTTTAGCTTCAAAAATTCTAGAAGAGAAATCTTCGAAATTTACTGAACAAAATAAGGAAAATCTTAAAACAATTTTAAACCCGCTCCAGGAAAAAATTCAAACTTTTGAGCGAAAAGTAGAAGAAACACATAAAGAAAGTATTGATTATCATGCAGCGCTTCGTCAACAAATTGTTGGATTAAAAGATCTAAATCTTCAAATGAGTAAAGAAACCATCAATTTAACCAAAGCATTAAAAGGCGACAGTAAAACCCAAGGAAATTGGGGGGAATTGGTGCTGGAGCGTGTTTTGGAAAAATCTGGGCTTGAAAAAGGGAGCGAATATTTTGTACAGCAAAGTTTTACAAATGATGAAGGCAAACGCATATTGCCTGATGTTGTAATTCATTTACCAGATGACAAAAAAATGATTATCGACTCTAAAGTTTCATTAACGGCTTATGAACAATATGTAAATTGTGAAGATGATATTGAAAAAATGGTCTTTTTAAAAGAGCATGTAAATTCGTTAAAAAGACATATAGAGCAGTTGAGTGAAAAGAAATATGAAGACATTTACAAAATAGATTCACCTGATTTTGTATTGCTTTTTATTCCTATTGAACCCGCTTTTGCTATTGCGCTAAATGCCGACAATCAACTTTATAACAAGGCCTTCGAGAAAAACATTGTGATTGTTACACCTACCACGCTTTTGGCTACTTTACGTACAATTGACAGTATGTGGAACAACGAAAAACAACAAAAAAATGCGATTGAAATTGCCATTCAGGCAGGCAGATTGTACGATCAGTTTGTAAATTTAACTGAAGATTTAATAAAGGTTGGCAATCAGTTAAAAACAGTTCAAGGTTCTTATGATGTTTCTATGAAGAAATTAACCGGGACTGGAAACCTGATAAAAAAAGTTGAAGCAATTAGAAAACTTGGAGCAAAAGGCACAAAAAACTTCAATGACAAGTTACTGGAAAGAGCCACAGAAGACGATTAAAATAAATAAAAAAACCCGCAAATTGCGGGTTTTTATTTAATTTGAACCATGTTATTTTTTCAACACTTTTTCTAAAATTACTTCTTTGGTGATTTTTCTGGTACAGAAATACCAATCTTTACATTCCATATCTTCTTTTCCTGCCATTCTGTTTTCAGCTGTACCGCAAGAACCTGCTGGACCTATAATGACATCGTCACCAGGATTCCAATCGGCTGGAGTTGCAACTCCAAAAGCATCTGCAGCTTGCAATGCAACCACTACTCTATACAATTCATCGAAATTTCTACCCAAGCTTAAAGGATAATAAATAATTGCTCTGATAATTCCATTTGGATCTATAAAAAATACCGCACGAACCGCTTTTGTTGAACTTTCATTAGGTTGAATCATTCCATATTTTTTTGCAACATTCATGGTTATGTCTTCAATTAAAGGGAATTTAACTTCAACATTTTTCATCCCTCTATACTCAATCTTTTCTTTAATTGAGCGCAACCAAGCTATATGACTATACAAACCATCAATAGATAAACCAACCAATTTACAGTTTGCTTTTAAAAATTTAGTTTCCAATGTGGCAAACGTCATAAATTCAGATGTACAAACAGGCGTAAAATCAGCTGGATGACTAAATAATATTACCCAATCTCCTTTATAATCACTTGGAAAATTAAGATCCCCTTGTGTCGTTACAGCTTTAAATTCAGGAGCTTTATCTCCTATTCTAGGCATTGAAATAATTTCTTGTTGTGTTTCCATTACATTGTATTTTATGTTAAACAGTTATATTCACTTACTAAACAAATAAAGTTAGAAAAAATTACAGCAAAAAATGTAACTACAATCACCTAACATTGTTAAAATCAGGTTAAAAAAAATCCTGCTCAAGGCAGGATTTCAATGTTTTATTTATTAATGCTATTATATTTTAAACAATGGTCTGCTAGACATCATTTCATTAACTTTATGAGCAATGCTTTCTAAAACAGCTTCGTTTTCATAATTTTGAATTACTTGATCAATTAAATCTACTATAGCAAGCATATCTGTTTCTTTTAGTCCACGAGTAGTAACAGCTGCAGTTCCAACCCTAATACCAGAAGTAACAAAAGGAGATTTGTCATCAAAAGGTACCATATTTTTATTTACAGTAATATCCGCTTTAACCAATGCATTTTCAGCATCTTTTCCGCTGATATTTTTGTTGCGTAAATCTATCAACATACAATGATTGTCTGTTCCTCCTGAAATAATTTTATAGCCCTTTTCAACAAATGCTTCAGCCATAGCCGATGCATTTTTCTTCACTTGAATTTGATAATGTAAAAATTCATCAGTCAATGCTTCTCCAAAAGCAACAGCTTTAGCAGCAATCACGTGCTCTAATGGCCCTCCTTGATTTCCTGGAAAAACAGCTGAATCTATCAAACTTGACATTTTTTTAAGTGAACCATTTTTTAATTTTAAACCAAACGGATTGTCAAAATCTTTACCAATCATGATGATTCCACCTCGTGGCCCACGCAAGGTTTTGTGAGTGGTGGTTGTAACAAAATGACAATGAGGAATTGGATCATTTAAAATTCCCTTAGCAATTAAACCAGCTGGATGAGAAATATCAGCCATTAACAATGCACCTACTTCATCAGCAATTGCTCTGAATTTTTCAAAATCTATATCTCTAGAATAGGCTGAAGCACCAGCAATTATAAGTTTGGGCTGCTCTTTTTTAGCAGTTTCTAAAATTTTATCATAATTCAACATCCCGGTTTCTTCTTCAACGCCATAAAATGAAGTTGTATATAATTTCCCTGAAAAATTAACAGGAGATCCGTGTGTTAAATGTCCACCGTGAGACAAGTCAAAACCTAAAATTTTATCCCCAGGATTTAAAACAGCTTGGTAAACTGCTGCATTTGCTTGAGAACCAGAATGTGGTTGCACATTTACATATTCAGCACCAAAAAGTTCTTTAGCTCTATCAATTGCAATTTGCTCAACAACATCAACAACTTCACATCCACCATAATATCTTTTACCTGGATAACCTTCTGCATATTTATTAGTTAAAACCGAACCCATAGCTTCCATAACCTGCTCACTTACAAAGTTTTCTGAAGCAATTAATTCTAATCCGGTTGTTTGTCTTTCTCTTTCGTCTTCTATTAAATCGAAAATAATTTGGTCACGTTGCATTGTTTTCTTTGTTTAAAAGTTAAAATTCACGCAAAAATAAGGATTTCGTTTTGCAATTAGTAATAAACTTCTATATTTACTCATAATTTTATTAACAGATAACACAATTTATACACTATGAAAATAACAGCTAATGATCCAACCAGAAAATCGTGGCTTCCAGTAAGCGAAAGCTGTGATTTTCCAATTCAAAATATACCTTTTGGTGTATTTATCACAAGAGATGATATTATTACCATAGGCACAAGAATTGGTGAATATGCAATCGACTTAGGTGCTTTTCATCAATTAGGTTATTTCAATGGGATTCCACTGACGGATGATATTTTTATGCAAGATTCCTTGAATGATTTTATTGCCGACGGAAGAAAAACCTGGCGTTTGGTTAGAAAAAGAATCGCTGAAGTTTTTGATATTGAAAATCCAACTTTAAGAGATAATATTAAGCATAAAGAAATTATTATTTTTGATGTAAATGAAGTTGAAATGCTGTTGCCAGTTGATGTGGGCGATTACACCGATTTTTATTCAAGTAAAGAACATGCTACAAATGTAGGGGAAATGTTTAGAGGAAAAGACAATGCCTTAATGCCTAATTGGCTTCATATGCCTGTTGGTTACCACGGCCGCTCTTCATCTGTAATAGTTTCTGGAACAAATATTCGAAGACCTTATGGACAAACATTACCAAAAGGAGCATCAGCACCAGTATTTGGACCTTCAAAAAGCTTGGATATGGAAGTTGAAATGGCGTTTATTACTACTTCTGCAAATGATTTAGGCAAACCTGTTTCGGTAAATGAAGCTGAAGAGCATATTTTTGGGATGGTTTTGTTGAATGATTGGAGTGCTCGAGATATTCAAAAATGGGAATACGTACCTCTTGGTCCTTTTTTAGGAAAAAACTTTGCAACATCAATCTCTCCTTGGATAGTAACTTTAGATGCTTTAGAGCCTTTTAGATGTGAAAGCCCAAAACAGGATTTTGAACCATTGCCTTATTTAAAACAACAACAATCCAATAATAGTTTTGATATCAAACTGAAAGCAACGCTTCAAACTGAAAATGGAGATTTAAACATTCTTTGTAACTCTAATTTTAAATATTTGTATTGGACAATGCCGCAACAATTAGCGCATCATACCATTAATGGTTGCAATGTTAGGGCCGGTGATTTAATGGGTAGCGGTACTATTTCAGGCCCAACAAAAGATAGTTATGCATCTATGTTAGAACTATCTTGGGGAGGAAAAGAACCAATTACTTTAAAAGATGGAACAACACGTACTTTTTTTAACGATGGGGATAATGTGATTATTAGAGGTTATTGTGAAAATAAAAAAGTTCGAATTGGATTTGGTAAGTGTACTGGAAAAATTTTACCACCCATCGCATTAAAAAAATAACAAAAATTTTCATAACGATATAAATAGCCCTAAAATATTTTATTTTAGGGCTATTTAGTTACTTTTGTAAAAGAAATTATATTCCAATTATATCTTAATAACCCCATTATGAAAAACCATTTTCTTTTTATTTTAACAACGATCTTATTTATTGGCTGTGGAGGTGTAAAAAAAACACAAGAAGCTATCAACTATGGCAATTATGATGAAGCAATAAATAGTGCACTAAAGAATCTTAGAAGTGATAAATTTAAGAAAAACAATGAACCATATGTTTTAATGCTAGAGGAAGCATACGCAAAGGCTAATGAAAGAGATCTTGAACAAGTAAAATTTCTTCAGAAAGATGCCAATTCTTCAAATTTAGAAAGTATTTATAACATTTATTCAAACTTAAATAACAGACAGGAAATAATAAAACCACTACTTCCAATCCCAATTATTAGCAAAGGAAAAAATGCCAAGTTTCATTTCAATGATTATTCAAATGAATTAATAAGCAGCAAGCAAAATCTTTCCAAATATTTATATGACAATGCCAAAAATTCACTAAAAATTTCGCAAAGCAAAAGTGATTTTAGAAATACTTATAATGATTTAGTTTATTTAAATAAAATCAATCCGAATTACAAAGAAACCAATGCTTTAATTGAAGAAGCACATTATAAAGGAATTGATTTTGTTTTTGTATACATGCAAAATAAAACAGATCAGGTAATTCCATTGCGTTTGGAAGATGATTTGTTGAATTTTGAAACGTATGGATTAAATACATTTTGGACCGTATATCACAACAACAAACAACAAGAGGTAAATTACAGTTACGAAATAGAATTAAATCTAAGAGAAATAATCATATCACCTGAACAAATTCGTGAAAAAGAAATTATCCAAGAAAAACAGGTGAAAGATGGCTGGAAATATCTTCAAGATGCCAAAGGAAATAACATAAAAGATAGTTTAGGAAACGCAATTAAAGTAGATAAATTTAAAACAATTAGAAGTACTGTTTATCAAAATACACAGTTTAAATCGGTTCAAATAATTGGACAAATTAAATATTTTGATTTAGAAAGCAATCAAATAATTAAATCATTCCCATTAGAAAGCGGATTTGTATTTGAGCATAGTTATGCAACATACAGAGGCGATAGAAATGCTATAAACAATGAGTATTTGGATTTGTTAACCTACAAATATGCGCCATTTCCTAGCAATGAACAAATGATTTATGACAGTGGTGAAGACTTGAAAGTAAAGATAAAAAACATCATTTCATCCAACAACCTTAGGTAAAACCACTTTAAAAATTAAGCGCTTTTTTTATGGCTTCAACACTAATTTGATTGTGTGAATCATGATAAATTACTTGCTCTTTATAAACAACCAATACTTGAGGTGATTGATGTAACACATTGAATCTTAGTGTGATTTCATTTGAAATTTCCCTATATGATAATAAGTCTAAAAAATACAATTCAATTTCTGAATCAGGTAAATTATATTCATTTTCAAAATTTTTAAGCACCATGCTACTAATTCCACATCTGGTGCTATGTTTAAAAATTAGCACAGCCTTTGAGCTCGACAAACTAATAATCTCATCTAATTGACTCATTTCATTTAAAGCAACCCAATTGATATTTGGCTTTTCATTCTCTACTTCATTAGATTTAAACATGCTACTAAATAATCCCATTTTATATTTTTTTTAAACTTGATCGAAAAATTTCATATTACTTTCAAAAAAAGACAAACTGTCTACAATCACCTTAAAAACAGGACACTGTGTCATAAATTAACCGTTTTAAGCACTTGGAATATTTTTTGAAGCAGCAAATATATACACAATAAAATAAAAAGTTATGAACTTTAATAAATTTACCATAAAATCGCAAGAAGCTATCCAAGCAGGACAGCAAATTGCACAAAATTTTGAACATCAACAAATTGAAAATTCTCATATTTTAAAAGGAATTTTTGAAGTCGATGAAAATGTAACACCTTTCATTTTAAAAAAATTAGGTGTTAATATTGATTTGTTTAAAACGCTGATTGATAAAACACTGGAAAGTTATTCAAAAGTAACTGGCGGTGAAATTATGCTTTCTCGTGATGCTTCCAAAATGCTCAATACAGCTACAAATGAAGCGAAAAAAATGAATGATGAATATGTTTCAGTTGAGCATTTATTACTGGCTATTTTCAATACGAAAGATACGACATCGCAAATATTAAAAGATCAGGGTGTAACAGAAAAAGGTTTAAAATCTGCCATTGAAGAATTAAGAAAAGGTAGCAATGTGACCTCTCAAAGTGCTGAAGACACCTATAATTCGCTGAATAAATATGCTAGAAATTTAAATCAGTTAGCAAAAGAAGGAAAATTAGACCCTGTAATTGGACGAGATGAAGAAATTAGAAGAATCCTTCAAATTCTTTCTCGAAGAACAAAAAACAATCCCATGTTGGTAGGTGAACCTGGTACAGGTAAAACTGCTATTGCTGAGGGTTTAGCACATAGAATTATAAAAGGTGATATTCCTGAAAATCTAAAAGACAAGCAAATTTATTCCTTGGATATGGGAGCACTTATTGCTGGTGCAAAATACAAAGGTGAATTTGAAGAGCGATTAAAAGCTGTAATCAAAGAAGTCACCTCTTCAAATGGAGAAATTGTACTGTTTATAGATGAAATTCACACACTTGTTGGTGCTGGTGGAGGACAAGGTGCTATGGATGCTGCTAATATTTTAAAACCAGCTTTGGCCCGTGGTGAACTTAGAGCAATTGGTGCCACGACCCTAGATGAATATCAAAAATATTTTGAGAAAGATAAAGCCTTGGAAAGACGTTTTCAAAAAATTATTGTTGATGAACCAGATACTGAAAGTGCTATTTCAATTTTAAGAGGCATTAAAGATAAATACGAGAATCATCATAAAGTTCAAATTAAAGATGAAGCTATTATTGCTGCTGTTGAACTTTCACAACGTTATATTACCAATCGGTTTTTGCCCGATAAAGCCATTGACTTAATTGATGAAGCATCAGCAAAATTGCGCATGGAAATCAAT
>Ga0102812_10001578_pt1 | contig 15852 bp, 10 predicted proteins | sample ColrivemetaGS713_FD_79334 | JGI IMG/M metagenome (GOLD analysis project Ga0102812, IMG submission 79334) | Estuarine microbial communities from the Columbia River estuary - Flood tide ETM metaG S.713 | ecosystem: Environmental > Aquatic > Marine > Intertidal zone > Estuary | place: USA... | reverse complement strand
TGGGCACTTAACTTGAGCGCTTCTACCTCCTGGAATCCGACCTCAAACAACGCTTCATAAGTTTGTAGTACTTCTACCATCGTGGCCTTCAGACCAGCATCGCGGGCGAAATCAGGCAGTTGTCCCATCTTTGCTTGCGACTGTTGTACCTGTGCCAACAGGGCCAGGCGCTTCTCTGCAATCACCGCCAGGTCATCACTGTGTACGGCGTACTGGAGGTATTCCATGTTCTTTTGGGCCAGGGCACTGTGTTCCTGGTTGAAGAAATCGAAATAAGTAATTGGATTATCAATGGTCTGTTGAGCTTGTAATGCAAGGCTCCCCAAGCCTAAAAGGCAAAATAGAACAACTCGTAACATCTGTGTTTTCATTTTGTAAAATTTATTGGTTTCAAACATGTGCTAAGCTGCACTCCAGCTACGGTCTTTGCGATAAACCATTCCTTTGAATAAAGCAACAAGTTCTCCATCCTCCCGACTAACGTCCACTTGGTAATGCCCTAGTCGCCGACCCAAATGCTGTTCTCTGGCTACAGCGATAAGTACATCATTGACCTGTACCGGAGCCAGATGATGAATAGCAGTATCTATGGAAACAGCATGTTGCCCTCTACTGTTTGAGGCAAAGGCAAAAGCACTGTCGGCAAAGCTAAAAGTAATTCCTCCGTGGCCAATACCAAACCCGTTGACCATCTCCGGACGAACGACCATCCGGATGCGACTAAACCCAGGAGCTGTTTCCAAGACCACTATCCCTAACCACTTGCTGAAAGCATCCTTGCTGAGCATTTGACGGACAATTTCTTCCGCTGACATTTGATCCTCCATCTCTATTTTCTTTTGCCCAATATTAATTACAAAAATTGATAGTACATCAAAAAGTGCTAAACCAATTCCTGCTGCGTTAGTTAGAGGAGCAATTGGTTTTTCGTTTAATAAATGCATGTTTTTCCAAGTAAAAGCCTTAAATTAGATGATTCGCGCTGTTTTTATCTCAAAGGTCAGGCAGCGTAGGTCTTGTTAAAGGTATCTCTAACTAAGAAACGGTAAAACTCCGTGAGAGAGCATCTCAGTTATTGCGTTTTTTACTGTTATAAAATGGTGTTTGTTCGCCAACACGTCAGATGACGGAAAAAGAGTTGATCAAAGGGTGCGTGCGTGAAGACGTCAATTGCCAGCAGCAGTTATTCAATCTGTATGCGGGTAAAATGATGGCTGTCTGTGTACGTTATTCCCGGCATCGACTCGAAGCAGAGGATATGCTGCAGGAAGCCTTTGTCAAAATTTTTGATAATCTTGACAAGTTTGCTTTCAAAGGTTCTTTCGAAGGTTGGATCCGCCGGATTGTCGTCAACACAGCCCTGAAGCACAACCAAAGGAAGTATTTTACCAACGAACAAATTGCCGTAGAACATTTTCCGGAGACACCGATTGAGCCCGTGGCTTATTCCCGACTAGGGGAAGAGGAACTCCTGAAGATGATTGCTCTTTTACCCGAAGGTTATCGGGTGGTATTTAATCTGTATGCCATTGAAGGGTATAGCCACAAGGAAATTGCCGAAATGCTGAATATTCAAGAAAGCACTTCCCGTTCTCAACTTGTAAAAGCCCGTAAGATGCTACAAAACCAATTGGAAAAATTGCAACGCCTTGCCGTATGAGTAAGCGACATCCGCTAGACGAACTGTTTAAGAATAACCTCCGGGATGCTTCGGCACCTGTACCTGAAAATATGTGGGGACGTATTGCGCGTGCGCGTCAGCAAAAACGCCGCCGTATGGTCGTTATCTGGAGTGCTGTCAGTGCTTCTGCCTTAGGGCTGTTGGCCCTCTTCCTATTTCCGCTTTCCACCCCTGAACTTGGTCATTTCCCATTGGAAGATAGGAATGCTACCGCTAATGTTTTCAGTACTGACCATGCTGCCACACTGGCCATCCCGCGAGTGCTTGATGTTCAAGATCCCGATGGGCAAGAAAATCATCAGTTACTTACTACTCGTTCAAGGAGCGCGACAACGAATGAGCGGGGGCAAAACTACCTGGAAATTGCAGCCGCAGTCTCTCCCAAAACACCGATTATTCCACAACCTCGCAAAGTAACTCCAAATAAATTAGCGTCGAAAGAGGTGGTGCCGGTGCCAATCAACCAGGAATTAAAAGCAGAAGAGGTGACTACGGTCGTGCCATCGGAAGAAGATCCTCCCCGAATCGCTGGCCCTCATCAACGTCTTCGTAGCCAGATAGTAGCTGCCTTGCCCACTAGGAACTTAGCACTCGCACAGCAGACCGAGCTCAAGCTTTTTGCTAATCACGCACCTCGTTGTGCTCGCTTTGCCAGTCCTTATTTTCGTTTAGACTTAGAGGTACTTGGTGGGCCAGCCTATGCCCAACAAATACTACAAGCAAAGACCCCTGAGAGTATCAACCACCTCAATAAGCGAAGAGAAAGTGAGTCTGCAGGTGTTTCTTACAGTAGTGGCTTTCGCCTGGCTGCAGCTTCCAACGTAGGACTAAGTGTACGTTCTGGGGTGATGTATTCAGAAATCAACGACCGCTTCACGTTCGAAGTAGGGAGTGAGATGCGTGTATCAACCCTTTTTGGCCCTAATGGAGAAGTAATCGGTGTGGATACAACTTATCTGGAAGCCTACCAGGAGCAGCACCGCAACCGTCTCCGATTCATTGAGGTACCGCTGCTTGTTGGTTACGAACGGCAGTGGGGTAAGCTCCGGGTTGGCGTGAATGCCGGCGCCTATCTTCAGCTACACTTCGGTGCTAAAGGAACGATCTATTCTCCGGCGACGGAAGAACCTACACAGTTTGGGCAGCAGGGCGATCGGGATGTTCTTCCGATTTTTGAGCAACGGGCATCTGCCGCCTGGTATGCCGGGATGAGTATCGCGTACAACCTGCACAGTCGCTATAGTTTGATCGCCGAACCTTATTTCAAATCCTATCCCAGGGCACTCAGTAGCTCCGAATATGATTTGCGGCAAAACTATTGGATGACCGGCCTGCAATTGGGGATGAGAATGCGTCTGTAAGTTTACATTCGCCTGCTTTTGTAAAACAGGAACTAAGTCTATCTTCTATTTTTGTGTTAAAGTGGAGCAAATACTCCACCTTGCACTTGGTATCCTTGTATTCTTAGTATTTTGCAGAGCACAATCCAATCAGGTATGAAAGTAGGAAGATTTTTTTCCATTAAATCTCTTTGTTTTTCTTGGCTAGTACTGCTTTTGAGTAACACCATTCCCATTGTACTCATTGCTCAGCCTACGATCCAGGACTGCCTCGGTGCGATACCGGTCTGTCAGGATGTTTATACGGAAAGTCAGTCTCCCTCCGGAGATGGTAATATTGGTAATGAAATTATCAATGGACAAACCTGTACTGCTGGTGAATTAAACTCTATCTGGTACGTTTTTACGGCCAATGAAAACGGGCTTTTGGGCTTTTTGATTACGCCCAATAATCTCAATGATGATTATGATTGGGCCCTCTTTGATTTAACCAATGGTGATTGTAATGACCTTACAGCGGCTAATTTGGTGAGCTGTAACGCAGCAGGTGGCAATGGCTGTCATGGTGCTACAGGATGTGCCTCCAATGGTGTTGGCAATTGGGTGCCAGGAGGTTGTGGAGGGACCGGTCCGATCAATGCCTTGGTGCCAATGTCCGCCGGAAATACTTACGTCCTAATGGTCAGCAATTGGACGGGCTCAAACGATGGTTACACCCTGGATTTTAGTGAAAGCACTGGCCTTGGTATTTTTGACCAATCACCGCCCTTTACGGAAGAAATTACCGAATTACCACAAAGTTGTGGGGATGCCACTATTAACATCTCTTTCAATGAGTTTTTACAATGTAATAGTATCAATGATGCAGCCTTCCAACTGGATGGACCTGGTGGGCCCTATACCATCGATGCCAGTTCTCCCGACTGTGCCTCGGGAAGTAACCAGGCCAAGTCCTTTCTGTTAACCATTGATCCTCCCATCCAGTCAATGGGGGACTATACCCTAACGATCAATCCTACCGGTCCCTCAGATTTACTGGATCTTTGCGAAAACCAGGCAGAATCCTTTGTCTTTAACTTTACGGTGGATGTCCCACTGCCGGTCGTCATTGATATTGGGAGGGATACCAGTCTGGTCTGCGCCGGAGATGAATTGATATTGGACGCGTCGAGCGGGGGAAATATCTTCCTCTGGGAGGATGGTTCTACCAACCCTACCCTGACCGTTACTAACGAGGGGGTCTACAGTGTCACCGTTACCGATGCTTGTGGTTTTGGTGAAGATGCTATTGAGGTTTTTGTTCAGCAATTTCCTCCTGCCGTCGACTTTGGTGCAGATCAGGTCATTTGCCCAGGAACTACCCCATTGCTGGATGCGGATAATGGTATAGCGTTTTATACCTGGCAGGATGGCAGTAGTGCGACGACTTATACCGTAAATACGACGGGAGACTACGCGGTGACGGTTGAAAATGGTTGTGGTACGGTTGAAGAAACAATTAACATCACTTATGTGCCGCCACTCAATCTCAACCTCGCCAGTGAGTATGTACTTTGCCTGGGCGATACCCTTGCTATTGATGTAGAACGCCCGTTTGCCACCTATCAATGGTCGGATGGGAGTATCCTCGCTCAGCGTAATATAACCGCAGATGGAAATTTTTCCCTTACGGTAACCACTATTTGTGAAGCCTACCAAGCCGATTTTTCTTCCATTTTTCTCGTGGATCCAATGCTTGATTTAGGAGAAGACCTCGTTTTGTGTCCGAACGATAGCTTGGTGCTTGAACCAGGTATTCCCGGAGCCACTTACGTCTGGCAGAATGGAAGTACAGAGGATCGCCTGGTGGTTACCTCTCCCGATACTTATCAGGTCACGATCTCTACTGCTTGTAATGACTTGGTCGATTCAGTGATCATCGATTACCTGTTACCTATTACGACGGATTTGGGACGCGATACTTTTCTATGTCCGGAAGATCCTTTTATTTTGGATGCGAGTACTGAAGTTGCCGCGGACTACCAGTGGGAAAATGGGGAGAAAGAAGGGCGTCGCCTCATTTTTGGTCCAGGAGATTACAGCATTACCGTTACTTCTGTTTGTGAAACGGTTATTGATACGATCCAGATTGCCGAGTGTGAGATTTGCAAGGTTTATATGCCCAACGTCTTTAGCCCGGATAACGATGGTGTTAATGACCGACTATTTCCCCAAAGCCCCTGTGTTTTGGATGCTTACGAAATGCAAATATTTGATCGCTGGGGAAGCCAGGTCTTTCTATCCACAAACCCTGGTATAGGTTGGGATGGTAGGATCAAAGGAGACTTGGCACGCCAGGGAACATACGTATGGATGATTAGATATACCGTGAGCGAAAATGGTAACGCCAGGGAGGTGAGTCAGCGAGGTGATGTGGTCTTGCTTAGATAAGCAACGCTAAGCAGATACGACTGGATATACCATGATTCTGAAAATCAAAAGGCAGCGGATTCCTGAGTGGAAGCGCTGCCTTTTGCGTTTTTAACTAGAACTTACTGGGCTGGATCAATGTTCTTCTCTTCGTAGAGGTTGAAAATTAAACATCAGCAATACCAGTAAAAGTATTCCTAAAATGATCATGGGGATAAGGATTAATGAAGCGACCCAAATCGGGCGAGCTTCGTGTTCGAGGGATTAAAGATTCAAGGCATAAAAACATAACTAAAATAAAGCCTTTTTAGTTCCTTGTCAATGGGGAGAAGTTATTTTAACTAGACAATAACACGGACTAAGACGACAAATCCCGAAGCTTCTTTTGAAGACTTCGGGATTTGTTATCTGATAATAGATGTGGACTGGGCTTTTGCCCAGCCAAAAATAACAACCTACTACTGCTCGGACTGTCCGCAAGGGAATGGCTACGCCAAAGTCCAGGCTACGTAGTGTTGCTTACAAATCAGAAGCACCTTTATTAGCGGCATTGAAACGCTCTGTAACTTCCTGCCAGTTGATGACATTAAAGAAAGCATTTACGTAGTCCGGACGACGATTCTGGTAGTTGAGATAGTAGGCATGCTCCCAAACATCCAAGCCCAGGATTGGCGTACCCTGGTTTTCAACAACATCCATCAAGGGATTATCCTGATTAGGGGTAGAAGTGACAAACAGGTGATCTGAACCACTCACACACAGCCATGCCCAGCCAGAACCAAAGCGAGTGGCCGCAGCATTAGAAAATTCTTCTTTGAATTTCTCGAAGCTACCAAAGTCACGAACAATAGCTTTGTGAATATTCGTACGCTCACTGGGTTCGCCACCACCATCGGGTGACATCACCTCCCAGAAAAGCTTGTGATTATAATAGCCACCACCGTTATTGCGCACGGCCATACTGTATTCAGAGACGTGCATTAAGATTTCTTCGATTTTCATACCATCCATATCCGTACCCTTGATAGCGGCATTGAGATTGTTGGTATAACCTGCGTGGTGTTTAGAGTGGTGAATTTCCATGGTTCGCGCATCGATATGTGGCTCTAAAGCGTCGTATGCGTAGGATAATTCTGGAAGTTGAAAGGCCATAGTGTCCCTTATAGTTTTGGTGGATAAATAACTTTCTACTTTTCAAACAGTCATTTTTAGGTAATTGTTCAGTGCAATGTCAGACTAAGGAAGCGTAAGAATGTTCCAAATACTCCTCGGGGATGACTACCGATTCTTGTAGATCACCAATGACTTCACTCAAACGATTCACCGACTTTCCCTAAACTAATTACTGACGCAGATCGTTTCTCAGTAAAGATACTTTCCTTTTTGCTAAACTAAGCACTATTTGCAAGCCATAAGACGGCAACTTTGTAATGAATTGCTTAAATTGCTTAGGCTCTTATCCTCATCCACGCAATACCCGCGAACTATGAAGAGAACGATAATCCGCTTACTCTCCCTGAATATTCTTCTGTTTTGCCTGCTGCCTTCTGCTTGGGCTACCCATAATCGAGCCGGAGAAATTGTTGTAGAAACGGTTCCTGATGAGAATGGTAACTGTGGCCTTACGGTGAAGGCGACCATCATCACCTATACCAAAACTTCGAGCGTAGATGCTGATCGAGACTCATTGACCATTTGCTGGGGAGATGATAATTGTGAACGAGTAGCCAGAATGAATGGTGCTGGAAGTCCTCCCGGAGGAGAGCGCCTCGAAAATGATATTAAGTTCAACATCTACATGGCCACCCATACCTACACGGGGCCATCAACTTATATCATCAGCTTTGAAGATCCCAACCGAAATGCGGGGGTGTTGAATGTGAATTTCCCTAATTCTGTTAGTATCGAATTTTACGTCGAAAACGTTTTCTCCTTGTTCAATCCTGCTTTTTCCGGGTGTAATAACTCCCCTGTTCTTCAGGTGCCTCCTATAGATTTTGCTTGTACCGGTGAAGTGTTCACGCATAATCCTGGAGCTTATGATGTCGATGGTGACAGCCTTTCTTACGAACTGGCCGTCCCGAAGCGTGGGCCAAATGATCCGGTTCCTAATTTCTTTTTCCCTAATGGGATGTCTATTAATCCAGTGACCGGAGATCTTGTTTGGGATACCCCCACGGATGTTGGTGAATACAACATAGCTATCAATATCTATTCTTACCGTAATGGCCAGTTGATCGACACCATGGTGAGGGATATGCAGATCATTGTTGAGGATTGTAGCAACGAACCACCTCTGGTGATCACGGATGTTGAAGAGATTTGTGTCATCGCCGGTACGGTCATTGATTTCGATGTCATCGCAACTGCTCCGCTCACCGATACCGACCAAAGAGTGAGATTGCTGGCTTATGGGGCACCACTAAACCTCAGTGTTAGCCCAGCCGAATTCACCCCTCCTTCGGAAGCTTATTTTGATGATCCGTTGGTAAAGAATTTCCGTTGGCAAACCACCTGTGAGCACATATCTCCACAGCCCTATAATGTGGTCTTCCGGGCAGTCGATGACTTTCTCGGTGATACCACCGGACTAGCCACACTTAAGACCGTTAGGATAAAAGTCGTAGGGCCTCCCCCTGAAGATGTACAAGCGACTGCGGAAGGGCCAACCATTCAAGTAAGTTGGGAGTCACCCTACGTTTGTGAAGATGCGGAAGAAGATTACTTTAGAGGGTTCTCCGTATGGCGTCGGATCAATTCTGACCAATCTCCGTTGGATACTTGCGCCCCTGGCCTTGACGGACGGGGTTACACTAGAATCTCACCCGACACACTACGGCAAATAGTAAATGGGCGCTATTTCTTTGAGGATAACAATGTAGAAAGGGGAAAAACCTATTGCTATCGGATATTGGCCAACTTTGCTCGCCGTACGGCTAATGGCTTGTTCTTCTTTAACCCGGTACAAAGTTTGCCTTCCGAAGAAGCGTGCGTGCAGCTAGGCAGGGATGTTCCACTGTTGGTCAAAGCAGATGTTGTGACGACCGATCTCAATAACGGGGTCATTGATGTCTGTTGGACAAAACCTGATCCTTCTGATTTGGATACGATCATGAATACGGGCCCTTATACTTATGAGTTGTTGCGAGCATCTGGTCACACCGAAGATATTACCAATTTTACGTCCATCTATAGTGCATCAGCGCCTACGTTTGCTTTAGCCAATGACACTTGTTTTACGGATACTGGCCTGAATACGATAGATCAGCCCTACACTTATTTGGTTAATTTTTATGCCAATGGTGAACCAACCCCGCTGGGGGCCAGCACCGTCGCGGGTTCTATTTACCTGAATGCAACTCCTTCAGATCGAGTCAATACCCTTTTCTGGGACGAGCTCGTTCCCTGGGAAAACTTTGAATACACCATCTTCCGTGAAAATACCAGCGGAGGATTGGACTCGCTGACGACGGTTTCCGATCCGATCTACCGTGATGAAGGCTTACAGAATTTGGTAGAATACTGTTATGTCATTAGAAGTGCAGGGACTTATAATATTGATGGGGTGTTGGCACCACTATTGAATCGCTCACAGCGGGTATGTAGTACGCCCTTTGATAATGTCCCGCCTTGTCCACCACAACTTACAGTCACTAATTTATGTGATTTGAGCGAAAACTGTGATGACATCGAAATCTTGGAAAACAACCTCACCTGGGAGAGTGCACCTACACTTTGTCCCGAATTTGAGGATGTAGATCGTTATAATGTCTATTACGCTCCCGTAGTCAATGCTCCATTTACCCTGATCACGACCATTGATGATCCTAACACCCTTGAGTTTATCCACCAACCAGGCGGGACGATAGCGGGTTGCTATGCGGTCACTGCGGTAGATACGGTGGGCAACGAAAGCGCACAAAGCAACATCGTTTGCGTGGACAACTGTCCTGTTTATGAGCTGCCAAATGCCTTTACGCCGAATGCGGATAGCCAGAATGACTTATTCATTCCAACGCGCTCCTGCTTTATCGCAGAGGTAGAATTCCAGGTGTACAACCGCTGGGGTGGTCTCGTTTTCGAAACCAAAGACCCCGCTCTGAACTGGGATGGCACCAATAGCAAAGGCGAGGCCCTTGAATCGGGAACCTACTTCTATCGTTGCCGCGTCTTTGAGCAACGGGTAGAGGGGATATTACCCGCGCCGGAATTGCTGAGTGGCTACATTGAGTTACTGAAAGGGACGCCTTAAGTTAATTTGAGGCTTAGCTTGCTAAAAGGGTAAGCTAAGCCTCATTTTTATGAAAATCAGTGAAAATCCGTTTGCTCCGTTCCATCCGTGTTCTATCCTACTCCTAACGCTTTTCGTTAACTGCCAACCTACTCCCATAGGTCGCGATCAAAAATTGAGCGGCTAGATAGGTCAACATAATGGCAAATCGCGCACCAGCGATCGGCTCTCCAAACTTATTGAGCGCAATCAAAGTGTCTGATAAGACAAAGAGCAACACTCCTGCAAAAAATCCCCAGAAGATATTGGGTATCGTTCGACCATGAAGGTTGGCTGCGGAAATGGCCATGGCCACAATCGCGGAAGCATATACGCCTACGGGCAATCGCATCGGAGCGGGAATGCCCATCCAGAGCGTACCCAAAATCCAGACGAGGTAGCCTAAAAAGAAAATGATCAGCCAGGGTTTGCGGAAGATAATTCCTGCGGCCACCTTAGGGTAAGACCACAGGGCATACGTGTAGCAAAGCTGAGCGATCAGAAAACTGCCCAATCCCAATAAGAAAAAGACCTCCATTTGTGGTCCGTGTTCTACAAACATCAGGAGCGTATCCCCACCTACCGAAAAGACCAGGCCCAACAAAAGAAATTTCCTAAAGGTGGAGGAACTATCAGCGGTTACCCGCCAAAACCAATACGCCAGTAGGCTTACCAGTAAGGGTTTGGTAAGTAAAATTAACCACTCCACCTGTAGCGCTTCGGCCCCCAGGTGAACGATGCTAAGCACTGCGTACAAAATAAGCAGGATACGGTTTGGCATATTACTTTAGCTTGATGCTTATGGGTAAATTAAATTGTGTCCGAATCGATTCTCCTCTTTGTTTGCCTGGAATAAAATTAGGAAAGGAATTGACAAGATCCAAAGCCTTTTGATCCACTCTTTCTTCTAAAGACCTCACGACCCTGGCGTTGGTGATAGCACCGTCTGCCTCCACTACAAAAGTAATGACCAAAGTCCCCTCCGGACCTTCATATCCTGGCGGTAGTTTTAAGCGACTATAAATATTCTTCAACAAAGCGGTCTGGGCACATTGTTGACGTTCATTTAAACTATGCTCTTCTTCGCAACCCGGAAAGCGTGGCATTTCCTCTACGACTTTGAAAACAGGTTCTTCATCTGTGGATCTAGTAGCATTGGCATCCTCCGCTTTTTGAGTATAGTCTCGAACGTTGCTGGGAGGTACCTCAGAGATCACCTCTTTCTCTTCCAACTCGCAATCTTCGATACCGTCGGTACAGGTACAGGATTTCCATAATTCGCCGTCTTCCCGGTAATAGTACCAGCGGCCGGCCTTTTCCCCCTCAATGTAGCGCCCGGTCACTTGCACCTGGCCATTGGCGTAAAAGACCTGCCAGGGGCCTTCCAATACTTTCTTACGGCGATCAGCATAGGTGATGACTTCTCGCAGCGGATGCTCGGAGTTGTTATAAAATTTTTCGATGTACAAACCGTAGCTCGTTTGTTCAAAAGTATAGCCTTCTTTTGCTACTAAGACGGTACTGCCTCGCTTGATATGTTCCTTATAAGTGGCCGCCCAGTAGGCGGTTTGGGCATTGAGAGAACAAGTAATTCCTAAGATTAATAAGGAACAGCACGAAAATAAAAAGCGATTTTGTTTTTCACAATAGTTAAATAAGTGCTTCATTTTAAACGTTTTAGCTATTTGAAAAACTTGAAAAACCTCGAAGAAGCAGCGAAGCTAAATCGCAGTTTATTTTCTGCGCAATATAAGGTGGTTAAAAAGCGCATTTTTCAAGATTTTTTTCAGAAAGAATGGTAAGGCTGGCTCAAAATAAGGAAATTGGTGGAATCAACAATCCGCTGTTAATATCCTTAACCCCCATTTAAACATATCCTAAACCCGTGAAAATGCTTGTATAAAGGCTACTGAGCGTTAATATTTGTAGCCTAATTCCAGCATTATGAAAACGTACCTCCTATTTCTCCCCCTGTTTTGTCTTCCTATATTCCTCCCCGCTCAAGAAGTATTGTTGTTTGATGATACGCCAGCGCAAACGGTCGTCTACCGCTATACGCAGCTGAGTGGGCCATCGGCACCAGCTTTGCAGCAGGTTTTTCGCTTGCTGCAGCCCCATCAACCGCAACAGGCTTCACTGGATGTCTATTACCGTTACCAACTACGTATTCTGGAAGGCACCAACTCGCTGAAGAATTGCCTTCAGTGGGAAGCGGTAGAGGCAGATCGAGCACCCAGCCCCTTTGGCTTTCCTTTTGAAGACCTGTTAGCGCCCAGCGGTGCGACCTACAACCTGGAATTACTGGCCGATGGCGAGGTCGTTGCCACCAAATGTGTAGAACAGCTTTTGGGGCAAACCCTGCCAGGCTATACGTTTGATTTTACAGCAATTCAAGGTGGCGTGTTTTACACCCTACGCGTTAGCGACCTTACTTTTAAATATGAAAGTCGCCACGTGCAAGCTGTTCAACAGAAAGTACGAGCCATTGATCAATACTTGATTGCTAAAGATAAACTGACGGCCCTTCACCATTCCCTCACGGCCTTTCGCCAGCTGGAGCCTCAGCCACAACAGTTAGAGAGTTACCGTCAGCAGCTACGAAGCTATGATGAGCAGCTTAGGAAAATTTGTGCAGCCCCTTTCTGGAATATCCTCGCATTAGATACGCCCAACGCGCACGACCCTGAACAACTTAAGGCCAAGCAATTGGCCTGTCAGGAAGAAGTGGCCGCCTGGCAAAATTGGTTGGATGAGCTGATGGCCAATTTGCATGTTCTCTATTTCGAACAGGGGCTTGCTGCTTATCAAAACCATCAATTACGCGCCGCGCGCGAAGCTTTTCAGGCTTCTTTACGGACCAATGATTGCTACGCGCCCAGTCATTACTTCCTCGCTGCCATGGATTTTGAGCAAGGTAAAGTGGAGGATGCTGCGCAGCGTATTCGCCTGGTCCTCAATCGTTATAACCCTGATCCGCAAGTGAGGGAGGAGGCCAGCCATTTAGCGAGCGGTATTGTCCGCTTCTACTTGGATGCTGGTCAAAATGCGGTAGCCCTCCGACGTTATCCCGAGGGCGTGGCAGCCTACCAACAGGCGCTCGCCTTTAGTGAAAGTATTCAAGGCTTCCACTTCGGAAAGGCCGAGGCGCGTAGCCGAATGCAAGAAGCTTACTATCTCGATTTTCATGATCAGCTGGACCAGGTGGTTTACACCCAAAAAGCGGGGCAGTACGAATTGGCATTAGCGCAACTCAATGACGCCTTGGAATTCCAGGAGCGCTTTCGCGTAAACAGTACGGCCGATACGGAAGGGCTCGCGCGCAGGATCGTCAACGACTTGCACCAAGCACAATTAGCTGAAATCCGCGGGTTTCGCTACCAAGGGGAATGGGATCAAGCTTTGGTGGCGGTTGTTGCTGCCGAAAAATTGCTGCAAGCTTATCCCGGCATGGTGGCACAACCCCAGCAGCTGGCCCAAGAGAAACAGCAAATTCTGCTGGGTAAATACCAAAAGATGGTCGCGGCCACCGAAGCACTTATTCAGCAACAGCAGTATGATCAGGCACTCACGGAAGCAGAGGGTAGTCTGCAATTTGTCCAAACCAATCAATTAGGCAGCAGCCAGGAAAGAGAAAGCCAGCGCCTCATTACCAAGGTTCAACAATACCGTTATGAGCGTTTTATACGTGGTGGCGATCGGGCACAACAGCAAGGTAGCTACGCCAGCGCGCTGGAACAGTACCAACGGGCGCGGGCATTGGAACAGGAGGTAGGGTTGCTTTCGCCAAATAGCGGCCTCCATCAGCAAATTAAAAATACGGCACTGCTGGAAGCAGAACGAATTCACCAGTTCGTGCTGCGCCAATCCGCTGATGAGAACGAGCAATTACAGCAAGCTAAAGCAGAGATCGAAATACTGGCCAGCCGTTTTGGCATTGCCAGAGAATCACAACTGCTGCGAATCATTGATCAACTGAACGCGCAGCAGTGTACCAATGCCCGTGATCTGCTCCTGCCCCACGAAGAAGATCAACTGGCCCAAGAGCAGCAAAAAGGCGATTACCTCGCCGCCCGGGCGACCCTTGCCCGTATTGAGAAACTCCTCAATGCATATCCTGATTGCGCTTTAAGCGAATCCAGTTTGCTGATGAATGAAAGGGTAGTAGCAGCTTGTGCGGCCTACCAGGAAGCTATTCAGGCCGCTGAACGCGCCGAGCAGCAACTACAATTTGGTCGGGCGATTGAGCATTACGTTACGGCCAAAGCCAACTATGCTGATGCCAGCGTACAAGCCCGACTGGCACCCCATACGGCACTGAACCTCCATGCCTACATCATTGATCACGAGAACTACCGGATGCCACTAGCAGGGGCGCATTATTACCTCGATCAACGAGCGCACGAACAGGCTTTGGAGTTGCTGGATCTGATGATCGACCGTGGGGTAGACCTGCGCCAGACAGAAGACCTGCAATTGCGCCTGGGCAGTGCCCTGGCCGTCCGCCATTATGTGGCCACCGCGAACTGGAAGAACACTTTCTACGGATTCGTAGCTAAGGAGGAACGCAAAGTTTACAAGCCACTCTACCGTTCGTTTCGGAAGCAATGGAAACGGATGGTTTGAGTGAGATGATCGACATAAGTCTTACTTTATTACTTTGATAAACCCATTATCATGAATAAATTTCTACCCTTATTCTTCTTCGTTTTGCTCTTCGCAAGCTGCTCAACACTGCATCGAATAAAGTCTAATCGTCTGGTAACTAAGGCCACCCTTACTGCGACTAATTTTTATTCCGTGGTTGATTACGAGCTTAAAGAGGACCTTCCCATCATTTCCGTCGAAATAGAAGGTAAACCTTACCGGTTTTTCTTTGATACGGGAGGTTATACGGTGCTTTCTGCAGCGCTTATTCAGCAACTGAACGGGATTCAACAAATCAGCCACATCGACGTAAAAGATGGGAACGAGCAAACCAATCGCATCTACACCTACCAGTTAGATGCTTTAAGTATCGGAGGAGTCGAGTTTGCAGATGTCGGCTTTGCCAAAATCGGTTTTACCGAACTAGAATGGTTCTCTTGTTTAGGGGTTGATGGTACGCTGGGACCAAATATCATGAAGGAATGTTTATGGTTGTTTGCAACCGAGGAGCAGCAAATTATTCTCACGGATCAGGCCAGCCGCTTGCCCAATTATGAGGAGGAAATCAAGCTGTCTTGCAAAATGACCAATATCAACAAGCCTTTGCTGGGTTTTTCGTTTGCGGATTATTCCAGCACCTTGACTTTCGATACAGGGTTCAATGGTTACTTAAAACTAGGAGCAACTTCCGATAGTACCCTTTATCAAGGTTACTCAAAAGTGGATAAGTTAGGGCAGATTTTCAATGCGGGGCATGGTAAGGACCAGCGGAATATTGTTATTGCCCAGATGGACGAAATCAATATTTCGGGCCTGAACTTGTTAGCACCCCTTGCCAATATCGACCCAGGCAGCTCTTCTTCGCTGCTGGGGAGCAAGATTTTCCGAAGCCACAATGTCTTGTTTAACCTGGCCGCTAAGGAAATCACCTTTTTCCCAAGGAAAGCCCCGGAGGAAATTAATCAGCTCGCCTCTTTTGGGTTTGGTTTTAATTTCGAAAACGGGCAGATTACCGTTGGCTACGTATATCGACCCAGTGCCGCTTTTGCCGCAGGTGTCTTGCCGGGAGAAGAGATTATTAGCGTGGACGGTAAAGTCTATCACTTTACGGACTATTGCGACTTCGCTACAAATTTCAACCTTCCTGCAAAGGAAGAAATCACCCTGGAGTTGAAAAGGGCAGACGGCCCGGTGAGCATTCAGCTTACCAGGGCTCCCTTGTTTTGATGCTCTATTAGCCATAATTCTAACGTGAGGCTTCACTTCATGGGAAGTGTAATTGTCTCATTTTATTAGCGGTCTGAGTACTCTAGCCCTCACTGTATTTGGGATAGCATCCATTTTAGGTTTAAGGTGATCCCTATACCCTAGGGTGTCCAATCTACTGGTGAATAGGCGTGACGGTTTTAGTCACACAAAAAACGCTAGAAACAGGATGGGCCACCGATCTAACGGATCAGACGGATTTCCACTGATTTAAAAGCCGTGAAAATCCTGTTTTATCCGTT
>Ga0102812_10001575_pt1 | contig 15863 bp, 8 predicted proteins | sample ColrivemetaGS713_FD_79334 | JGI IMG/M metagenome (GOLD analysis project Ga0102812, IMG submission 79334) | Estuarine microbial communities from the Columbia River estuary - Flood tide ETM metaG S.713 | ecosystem: Environmental > Aquatic > Marine > Intertidal zone > Estuary | place: USA: Columbia... | reverse complement strand
GCATCTAATAACAAGTTTTTTCTTTCACTTGTATAATGAGATTCTGATCCAATATAAGACACTACACCATCTTCTTCATATCTAAATCCATTAATACTTTCTGTAGAAAGTATGCTAGAACCAACACCATAAGATCTGTCGTAACCTAAATTAAGTACAGTTCTAAGTTCAGGTAAAAATTTAAGTTTGTAATCAAATTCTAAATTACCATATAATCTATCAACAATACTTGTATTTTCATTTTGTAATAAATTAGCTACAGGGTTTCTATTAGCATTATCTCTAATTCCATTCGTATGGTATTCAAAGAACCCACCGAAAGGGGAAGTAGCATCGTACACTGGTTGTGTAGGATCAAAATAAATAGCAGAACCTTCAACACCAGGTGCAAATCTGTTGTTTTCAGAACTGATGTTAGCATTAAAGTTAATTTTTAAATGGTCATCAGCTAATGAAGGGTTTAAATTAAAAGTTAATGAATTTCTTTCAAATTTTGAAGTTCTACGTAACCCAGGTTGTTGTGTGTTCCCCCAAGATACTCTTGCAGGTACATTATTAAACAACGCTCCACTTACTGAAATTGATTGATCGAAAGTAAATTTTTCTTCATAAATTTCATCTTGCCAATTTGTATTTGCATTTCCTAATTGCTCAATGCTAATACCGCCTTGTCCGGCAGCTACTCTTTCAGCAATTAAATTTCTATACGCATCACCATCAAACACTTCGATTTTATCAGCTAAAGTTTGGTAACCAGCTTTAAAGTTAATATCAACATTAAATCCAGACTTTCCTTTTTTAGTTGTAATAATAATTACACCATTCGATGCTCTAGAACCATAAATTGCAGTTGAAGATGCATCTTTTAATATAGACATTGATTCTATATCATTTGGATTAATAGAAGCCAATACGGATCTAGAACCTCCAGCAGTTGAGTTAGATATTGGTAAACCATCTACCACAATTAAAGGATCATTTGAAGCTCCTAAAGAAGAACCACCTCTAATTCTAATTGCTGAACCTCCACCAGGAGAACCATCTGTTGTAACAGTAACCCCAGCAACACGACCAGATATTAAACTAGCAGGTGTTACAATGTTACCTTTGTTAAAATCTTTTTCTGTAACAGCAGCTACAGACCCAGTTGCATCTTTAATGGTAGTTGTACCATAACCAATTACAACTATTTCGTCTAAAGATTCTGCACTTTCAACCATAGCAACATTAATAGTTGTAATGTTTCCTACAGTTACTTCTTTAGTGTTAAATCCAATATAGGAGAACACCAATACATCACCTGGCTTAACGTTTTCTATTGAATAGTTTCCGTCAAAATCCGTTGCAGCTCCTTTAATAGTTCCTTTAATAATAATGCCAACTCCAGGTAACGCTGAATTACCTGTTGCTTCAGTTACTGTCCCTTTTACTGTTTGTTGACCAAACATTAAAACAGGAAAGAGAAGAATGACATTAAACAAAAAAATTTTAAAATTTTTCATTTATTTTAAGTTAATTAATAATTAAGGTTTGTTTTTAAAAAATTGTACTTTTTTAACATTTTTTCACCATATAAAGATACGGCCTTAACATTAAGTTAACAATTAATATGGAGGTAAAATTAGTTACGCAAACGTTTTCGTGTTTATAACTTTTAAACTCTAACGTTAGAGTTGAAGCGTATTTTTTTGTTTTTTAAATAATTTAGAAGTGAAAATAGCATTTTTTACTGTTAAAAAAGTACTAAAACAGCATTAAAATGAGTGTAAAAACGCAGATTTTTAATTTTGGTTGGAAATGTTTGAATAAAATATTGGAATCTATTTTAAGGAATAATTCTATATTTGTAAAAATAGAGTTTAACTTAATTATATGAAACCAAGAATTACATTAAAAAAAATAGCAAAAGAATTTGGTGTATCTATTTCAACGGTTTCAAAAGCGCTAAAAGATAGTCATGAAATTAGTGAAGAAGTGCGTGAAAAAATTAAGGCATTTGCAGATTTTTATAATTACAAACCAAACAGTCTAGCACTTCAACTTAGAAGTCAAAAAACATCAGTTATTGGTGTTATTGTTCCTGAAATTGTACATCACTTTTTTTCTACAGTTATTGATGGAATTGAGCAATATGCAAATAAAAAGGGATACAATGTAATGGTGTGTATATCAAATGAATCATATCAAAAAGAAGTTTCAAATATTAATGTATTAACTAATGGAAGTGTGGATGGTTTAATAGTTTCAATTGCCAGAGAAACTCAGGAAACTCAAGACTTTAAGCATTTTGATGGTTTAATTAAGGATGATTTTCCTTTAGTATTGTTTGATCGAATTATTGAAGATTTACAATGTGATAAAGTTATAATTGATGATATTGGAGGTGCGTATAAGGCTACAAATCATTTAATTGATATAGGATCGAAACGCATCGCATTACTTACAACTCAAGATTTCATAACTGTTGGATCATTACGAAAAGAAGGATATGTATACGCTTTGAAGAGTAAAGGAATTGAAGTAGATGAAAGTTTGATTTTTAAAATTGACGATGATAAAAATTTATATGATCAAATTGAAAAAGTAATTAATGTTCCAAACCCACCAGATGCAATATTAGCAGTTAATGAAATATATGCTGCCAATGCGCTATTAAGCGCTAAAAAATGTGGGCTGTCAATACCAAATGATATCGCTATTATTGGTTTTACTAGTGGTTTAATTTCTGAATTTACCACACCACCTTTAACCTCAGTTGAACAACATGGCTATTTAATGGGGCAACAAGCTGCTGAATTACTAATTAATAGGATTGAGAATATAGGTCCTTCCGATATTCAAAAAGAGGTAATATCTCCTGGATTAAAAATTAGAAAATCTACACTTATTGAGGAGTGAGTTTATAACAACTTGGAAAATAGATTCTTAGTTTAATATTTTTTTATATTTTTTTTTGTGCAACTCAAAGGTTGTAGTATTGAGTTTTCTAATTTTTCATTGCGTCTTTGATTAAAATCTATCAAAAAGTTTAAAATTAATTTATATATTTGCTAAGTAAAATTTATTTTACACGTACTTTTTTCACACTTCACACAAACGATCAGGGCTTAATTTAGCTTTGACTAATATATTTAGTTATAAATTTTTAAATATGGAAAAACGGAAACTCGGTTTCTGGGATATCTGGAACATGAGTTTTGGATTCTTGGGAATTCAAATGGGATTTGCGCTTCAAAATGCCAATGCCAGTAGAATATTACAAATTTTTGGGGCAGACGTGCACGAATTATCATGGTTTTGGATAGTTGCGCCTTTAACAGGTTTAATAGTTCAGCCCATTATTGGATATTATAGTGACAGAACTTGGACCAGATTAGGTAGAAGAAGACCTTATTTTTTAACAGGAGCTTTATTAGCATCTGTGGGATTAATTTTAATGCCAAATGCTGATATGTTTACTGCTTTTATGCCTGCTTTGTGGGTGGGTGCAGGTATGTTAATGATTATGGATGCGTCTTTTAATGTTGCAATGGAGCCTTTTAGGGCTTTGGTAGCTGATATTTTACCTTCAGACCAAAGAACTTTAGGTTTTAGTATTCAAACTGTATTAATTGGTATTGGGGCAGTAATTGGTTCTTGGTTACCTTATGTTTTGACAAATTGGTTTGGGGTTTTAAATGAATCACAACCAGGTGAAGTTCCAACGAACTTATTACTTTCATTTATAATTGGTGCTTCTGTTTTGGTAATTAGTATTTTAATTACGGTTTTTACCACCAAAGAATATTCGCCCGAAGAAATGGCGTTAATGTCTAACGATGAAGAAGAACTTGAAGAAGAAGCTTCTAGTTTATTAGATATTTTTTCCGATTTCAAGAAAATGCCTTTAACAATGAAACAATTGAGCTCAGTTCAATTTTTCTCTTGGTTTGGTTTATTTGGGATGTGGGTATTCTCAACGCCAGCAATTGCACATCATATTTATGGTTTATCATTAGACGATCACGGAGTAATATATCAAAATGCTGGGGATTGGGTTGGAATTCTATTTGGAGTTTACAATGCTGTATCTGCGGTATATGCTTTCTTTTTACCAGCGGTAGCTAAAAAAATAGGAAGAAAAATGACGCATGCAGTTTCTTTAGTAGTTGGTGGTTTAGGATTGATTTCAATATATTTTATGCCAAATGAAAACTGGCTAATCTTATCAATGTTTGGAATTGGTATAGCTTGGGCCAGTATATTAGCAATGCCATATGCTATTTTAGCGGGATCTATTCCAGCTAAAAAAATGGGAGTTTATATGGGAATTTTTAATTTCTTTATTGTACTTCCACAAATATTAAATGCCTTAATTGGTGGGCCTATGGTAAAATATCTTTATGGTGGAAATCCTATTTATGCTTTAGTTATTAGTGGTGTATCATTATTGATTGCTGCTGCATTAGTTTCAAAAGTTAAAGATGTTGATGATGAAGTAATAACAACTAATTAAAAAAATGAAAAAAGAAAAAGCATTTATATTTGATTTAGATGGTGTAATTGTAGACACTGCAAAATATCATTTTTTAGCTTGGAGAAATTTAGCGAATGAACTAGGTTTTGAATTTACAGAAGAACATAATGAATTACTAAAAGGTGTAAGTCGTGTTAGATCATTAGAGATTTTGTTAAGCATAGGTAATGTTAAATTGTCTGAAGAGGAAAAGCAACGCTATTTAGTCAAAAAAAACACAGAGTATTTGAGTTATGTAAACCAAATGGCTTCAGATGAAATTCTGCCTGGAATATCCGAATTACTTGATTATTTAGATGTCAATAAAATAAAATATGCATTGGGTTCAGCAAGTAAAAACGCTCCATTAATTTTAGAAAAAGTAGGACTGTTAAATAGATTTACAGCAATTGTTGATGGGAATGATGTTTCTAAAGCGAAACCAGATCCAGAGGTGTTTTTAATTGGTGCAAAAAAACTGAATATGAAACCTGAGGATTGTATTGTTGTTGAGGATGCTATTGCTGGTGTTGAAGCTGCGAATGCTGCAAAAATGATGAGTATTGGAATTGGTGATGCAAAATTATTGAGCGAAGCAAATTATGTTTTAGCTGATACTTCTGATTTTACTACTGAATTTATAAAAAAAATATTGAACTAAGATTATGAACAAGAACTATATAATCCCAAACGAATGGTCTCTTATTGAAGATGTTTTTGATGATGAGAATGTAAAAGCTTCCGAAAGCCTATTTAGTATAGGGAATGGAGCGATGGGACAACGTGCTAATTTTGAGGAAAACTATTCAGGTGCTACTTTTCAAGGCAGTTATATTGGTGGTATTTACTATCCAGATAAAACACGAGTGGGTTGGTGGAAAAATGGATATCCGGAATATTTTGCCAAGGTATTAAATGCTCCAAACTGGATAGGGATTAACATTAAAATTAACGAAATTGAGTTGGATTTAAATACTTGTAAAGTTTCAAGTTTTAAACGAGAATTAAATATGAAAGAAGGCTGGTTAAGTCGTTCTTTTATTGCTCAATTAAATTCTGGTAATAAAATTGAAGTAAATACAAAGCGGTTTATAAGTATTGAAAGTAATGAGACTGGAGCAATTGAATACCATATTAAAGCATTAAACTTTTCTGGAGAAATTACTTTTTTTCCTTATGTGGATGCAGGTATTGAAAATGAAGATGCTAACTACGATGAATATTTTTGGGAAATTTTAGAAATTGTTGAGGGTGAAAATAGCGGTTGTATTTTATCTAAAACTCTAAAGACGGAATTTCACGTTAGTACTGCAATGCAAGTTTCATTTGCATTGAATAAACAAAAAATTTCTGTAGAACAGCAAACTATAATTGAAGATAAAAAACTAACATATGCTTATGACGTTAATGTTAAAGAAGGTGAAACAGCTTCAATTTATAAATATGCAAGTTACACAAGTTCATTAAATTATAAGATTGAAGATTTAAATGCTGCAGCACTTTCTAATGTTGAAAATGCAAACGAATTAGGATTTGAAGCTTTATTAAACGCTCAAATTAAATCTTGGGAAAAAATTTGGAGTACGTCTGATATTGTAATTGAAGGAGATGTAAAAGCACAACAAGGTATTCGTTTTAATATTTTTCAATTAAACCAAACATATTTAGGAACAGATGCGCGATTAAATATTGGGCCAAAAGGGTTTACTGGTGAAAAATACGGAGGCAGTACTTATTGGGATACAGAAGCTTATTGTATTCCATTTTATATGGCAACAAAAGACGCAGATGTTGCGAAAAACCTATTATTATACCGTTATAATCAATTAGGTAAAGCTATTGAAAATGCTGAGAAATTAGGATTTTCAAATGGAGCAGCGCTTTATCCAATGGTGACTATGAATGGTGAAGAATGCCATAACGAATGGGAAATCACCTTTGAAGAAATTCACAGAAATGGAGCTATGGTTTATGGAATTTACAACTATGTAAATTACACACAAGATTTTGACTACGTTGTAAAAAATGGATTGGAAGTAATAATTGCAATTGCTCGTTTTTGGCATCAAAGAGCAAATTATTCAGAAGCAAAGGGCAAATATGTAATTTTAGGAGTTACTGGTCCAAATGAATATGAAAACAATGTAAATAATAACTTTTACACAAACTATTTAGCAAAATGGTGTATTGAATATGCTGTTGAATGTTTAAATAAAGTGAAACACAACCATCCCGAAGATTTTGAAAGAGTAATTTCTAAAACAAATTTAAAAGCTCAGGAAACGTATAAGTGGTTGGAGATTTCAGATAATATGTATTTTCCTTTTGATGAAGAAAAGAACGTTTATTTACAACAAGATGGATTTTTAGATAAAGAATTAATACCTGTGAAAAAATTAGATAAATCTCAAAGACCTATTAATCAAAAATGGTCTTGGGATCGAATTTTACGTTCTTGTTATATTAAACAAGCTGATGTTTTACAAGGAATGTTCTTTTTTGAAGATAAATTTTCTAAAGAAGAGCTAAAACGACATTTCGATTTTTATGAACCTTTAACAGTCCATGAATCTTCATTATCACCTTGTGTGCATTCAATATTAGCAGCTTCAATAGACAGAATGCCAAAAGCGTACGAACAATATTTACGAACAGCTCGTTTGGATTTAGATGACTACAATCACGAAGTGCATGAAGGATGTCATATTACAAGTATGGCAGGAACCTGGATGTCTGTTGTTCAAGGTTTTGGAGGAATGCGTGTTTATGAAGATGGTATTTTATCTTTCAACCCACAAATTCCAGCAGAATGGAAATCGTACTCTTTTAAAATAAATTTTAGAGGAAGTATTATAAAGGTTTACAAAAGTCAGACTGAATGTAAATTCTTTAATGAATCTGGGATTGAAATTAAATTATTTGTTAATAATAAAAGGGTTTCTATTCCGTCAAAAGAATTGGTTGTTGTATAAATAGTTAATTAATGTCATTACTGTGTAGACTGGAATCTACATGATGTAAAAATAGATCTCTGCCTAGGCGGGAATGACGTTTGAGTTAAATTAAAAAAAAATAAAATGAAAATTAATCGCTTACTGTTACTATTGTTATCTGTTAGCTTAACTACCTATGCTCAAAAAGTGAAGAAAATTGAACCTCCAAACTGGTGGGTTGGAATGAACCATAATCAAGTTGAATTATTAGTTTATGGAGATAATATTGCAACTTACACACCTTCAATTAATAACGCGTTTATTAAATTGAAAGAAATCAAAAAAACAGAAAACGAAAATTATTTGTTTTTAACTATTGATGTTTCAAAAGCGCCAGTTGGGTTCTTCAAAATCGATTTCAAGAAAAAAGGAAGACGCAATAATTTTAGTGTTGATTACGAATTAAAAGAACGTAAAAAAGATTCAAAACTGCGTCAAGGTTTTAACAGTTCTGATGTTATTTATTTAATTACACCTGATCGTTTTGCAAATGCCGATGAATCTAATGATGTAGTTAAAGGAATGAAGGAACAAGGAATCAATAGAAAAGATGATTATGCACGTCACGGAGGTGATATTAAAGGAATTACTGAACATTTAGATTATATTGATGAAATGGGTTTTACGGCAATTTGGTCAACTCCTGTTTTAGAAAATGATATGTATAAAAGCTCATATCATGGTTATGCAATTACCGATTTGTACCAACCAGATCCTCGTTTTGGAACAATAGATGAGTATATAGAGTTAGCTTCTGAAGCCAACAAAAAGGGCATAAAAATGGTGATGGATCAAGTTGCAAATCATATTGGATTAGAACATTGGTGGATGGAAGATTTACCAACATCCAACTGGGTTAATTATCAAGAAAATTTTGAAAATGGAGGAAAAACCATCTATTCAACTCATAGAAGAACTACAAACCAAGATTTGTACGCTTCAAAAGCTGACAAAGAAGGTATGACTATTGGTTGGTTTGTAGATACAATGCCAGACCTAAATCAGAATAACCCCCACGTTGCCAAATATTTAATTCAAAATAGCATTTGGTGGGTTGAAACTTTAGATTTAGGTGGAATTCGTCAAGATACCTATCCTTATCCAGATAAAGATTTTATGAGTAGTTGGGCAGGAGCAATAATGGATGAATATCCTAATTTTAGTATAGTTGGCGAAGAATGGAGCTTAAATCCGTTATTAGTTGGTTATTGGCAGCAAGGACAAAAAAATAAGGATGGTTACGAAAGTAATTTAACATCAACAATGGATTTTCCAATGCAGCGTGCAATTGTAGATGCTTTAAATGAAGAGGAACAATGGGACAAAGGTTTCGTTAAAATTTATGAAGGTTTAGCAAATGATTTCTCGTATGCAGATCCGAGTAAAATTATGATTTTTCCAGACAATCATGATATGAGCCGTATTTTTACACAATTAAATGAAGATGTTGTAAAAACTAAAATGGCGTTGGGTTATTTATTAGCATTACCAAGAATTGCTCAAATCTATTACGGTACAGAAGTATTGTTAAACGATACGGCAAAACCTGGTGATCATGGTTTAATTAGAACCGATTTTCCTGGAGGTTGGGAAGGCGACAAAGTAAATGCTTTTACTGGTAAAGGACTTTCAAAAGATCAAAAAGAGATGCAGTCTTTTATGAAAAAAGTGTTGAATTACCGTAAAAGTAGTGAAGCAATTCATTCAGGTAAAACTATGCATTTTGCACCACATAACGGTGTTTATGTGCTGTTTAGATTATTAGATAATGAAATTGCTACTGTGATTTTGAATAAAAATGAAAAACCTACAGACTTAGATTTAAGTAGATTTGAAGAAATTGGATTGCAGGGTAAAACTGTAAAAAATATAATTACTGAAGAAGAGTTTACTTGGTTTAATTCTTTAAAATTAAATTCGAAAGGGATTATAATTCTAACAACAAAAATATAATTATGAATGCTTTAAAAAGCGTAAACATATTTTTAATCGTTGTATTAATGTTTTCCTGTAAAGAAAAACAGTCGGTTTTAAAAAATGAAATACCATCTGTTAAATATTCAGATTATAATGGAAAATTAAGTTCAGGGTTAATTAAAAGAATTGAAAATTTTCCATCAAAATATGTGAGGTCTAGAAATGTAGATATCTGGTTGCCAGAAAATTACTCAAAAGGTAATAAATATGCTGTTTTGTATATGCATGATGGTCAAATGCTGTTTGATGCAGAAACTACTTGGAACAATCAAGAATGGAAAGTAGATGAAATTGTAAGTAGTTTAATGCATTCTGGGAAAATTAAAAATACTATTGTTGTAGCAATATGGAATCACTCAGATATTCGTCATTCAGATTATTTTCCAAATAAACCTTTCAAAACTTTATCTGATGAATTTTTAAATAATTTAACTAAAAATTATCCTGATTTATTTAAGGGAGGAATCCAATCGGATAATTATTTAAAATTTATTGTTAAGGAATTAAAACCATTTATTGATAGTAATTTTTCTGTTTATACAGATAATAAAAATACCTTTATTGGCGGTTCAAGTATGGGAGGTTTAATATCAATGTATGCAATTTGTGAGTACCCAAAAATATTTGGAGGAGCAGCTTGTTTATCAACTCACTGGCCAGGAATTATGGCATATTTAAACAACCCTATTCCCGAAGCTTTTTTTAGTTATTTAGAGGTTAATTTACCTTCAAATAAAACGCATAAAATTTATTTTGATTATGGAACAAAAACTTTAGATGAAGATTATTTACCTTATCAACACAGAGTAGATGAAGTATTAAAGTTGAAAGGTTACAATCATTCTAATTCTAGAAATTTAAAATTTGAGGATCATGATCATTCTGAAAACTCTTGGAATAAGCGTTTGCAAATTCCAATTGAGTTTTTATTAAAAAAATAATTAATAATGAAAAGAATAAAATTTATACTACTGTTTTTATCGTTTAGTTTTGTTCTAAATGCTCAAAATTCAGAACGTATTTTTGAAAGTATTACTAACTATAAAACGTTTGTAGAAGTTAAAACAAACGATGGCCTTTATAGATTTCAACCTTATGGAAACGAGATTATAGAAACATCATTTATTCCAGCAGGCGAAACTTTTAATCCTAATTCTCATGCAGTAGTTTTAAAAACTCAACCAGTTGAAATGGAGGTTGTAGAAACTTCCAATTTAACTGAAATTAAAATGCTAGATATTTCAGTAAAAATAGCTCACTCACCGTTTCAAATTTCTTATTTCTATGAAGGTAATTTATTGATTTCAGAAAAAAATGGCTATTCAAAAAACGATAAATACGAAGTATTAGATTTCAATTTAACGGATGATGAAATTTTAATGGGTGGTGGAGCTCGAGCTTTAGGAATGAATAGAAGGGGTAACCTTTTAGAGTTGTACAATAAAGCTCATTATGGATACGAAACGCATTCTGAATTAATGAATTTTACCATTCCACTCGTATATTCATCAAAAATGTATGCCATTCATTTTGACAATGCTCCAATTGGTTTTTTGGATTTAGATAGTTCTAAAACAAATACGTTGGCTTATGAAACTATTTCAGGAAGAAAAACCTACCAAATAATTGCAGGTGACGATTGGGAAGAAGTAGTTGAAAATTATGTCGCTTTAACGGGTTTTCAACCATTAATTCCACGTTGGACTTTAGGTAATTTTTCAAGTAGATTTGGATATCATTCACAAGAAGAAACAATTAATACTATTGATAAATTTTTTGAAGAAGAAATTCCTGTTGATGCAGTAATTTTAGATTTGTATTGGTTTGGAAAAGAAGTGATGGGAACTATGGGGAATTTTGAATTTCACAAAGATTCATTTCCAAGCCCTGAAAAAATGATAAAAGATTTGAATGAAAAAGGAGTTAAAACTATTTTAATTACAGAGCCATTTGTATTAACAACTTCAAAAAAATGGGATGAAGCTGTAGATAAGAATATTTTAGGACTTACAAAAGAAGGAAAACCCTACACCTATGATTTTTTCTTTGGAAACACTGGTATAATTGATATTTTTAAACCTGAAGGTGAAGAGTGGTTTTGGAATATTTATAAAGAATATGCTGATATGGGGGTGGCAGGTTGGTGGGGCGATTTAGGTGAACCAGAAGTGCATCCTTCAGATTTATTACATGCCACAGGAACAGCAGATGAGGTTCATAATATTTACGGACATAAATGGGCGAAATTAATTGATGATGGCTATAAAAAAGAGTTTCCAAACCAACGTCCTTTTATTTTAATGCGTGCAGGTTATTCTGGATCGCAACACTTTGGAATGATTCCTTGGTCGGGTGATGTAAACAGAACTTGGGGAGGTTTACAATCTCAAGTTGAAATTGCGCTGCAAATGGGAATACAAGGAATGGGATATATGCATTCAGATTTAGGTGGATTTGCAGGGGCTAATTTAGATGATGAATTGTACACGCGTTGGTTGCAATACGGCGTTTTTCAACCTATTTATCGACCACATGCGCAAGAAGAAGTACCTTCTGAACCAGTTTTTAGAGAACAAAGAACAAAAGCATTGTCTAAAAAATCTATTGAATTGCGTTATAGTTTACTGCCTTATAATTATAATTTGGCTTTTGAAAACAGTCAAAATGGAAAACCTTTAATGCGTCCACTGTTTTTTGAAGATGAAAACTTAATTGAAGTTGTTAAAACCTATATATGGGGAGATTCTTTTTTAGTTAGTCCTGTTGTTTCTTCAGGAATTAAACAACAAGAAGTGGTGTTTCCAAAAGGTTCTAATTGGTATAATTTTTATTCCAACGAAAAAGTTGAAGGCGGACAAACCAAAATTGTACAGTTAACAGAAGAGAACATTCCTACATTTGTTCGTGGAGGTGCTTTTATTCCAACGATTCAGCCAATTCAAAATACTTCAACTTATAATTTAATCAAATTTGATTTACATTTTTATTTTGCTGAAACTGTAATGGAAAGTGAATATTATTTGTATAATGATGATGGAGAAACAAAAGGTGCTTTTGAAAAAGGAATGTTTGAAGTTTTAAAGTTTGAAGCTGAACAAGAAAAACGTTGGTTTGAAATAGATTTTGAAGCTGAAACAGGAATTAAGTTTCAGACTTTAACAAAGCAAATTAATTTAATAATTCATAATATTTCTAAATTTCCTAAAAAAGTGAAAATTGGAAATAAAAGCCTACAAAATGGAGGCTATAGTTCAAAAAACAAAACTTTAACAATTCCACTTAATTGGGATACTTCAAAAGAAATTGAAGTAAAAATAAAATTTTAAAAATGAAAAAATATAGTTTCTTAATAATCATATTTATTGCATTATTTAGTTGTAAAGAAAAAACGGAACCTGCTATAAAAATATCAAATCAAGAGGCTCCTTTTGTTTGGGAAAATGCTAGCGTATATTTTATGTTAACCGACCGTTTTTTTAACGGAGACACTTCGAACGATTTAAGTTATAGTAGAAAAGATGATGCAGCGATATTGCGCGGTTTTAAAGGTGGAGATTTAAAAGGTGTGATTTCAAAAATTGAAGAAGGATATTTTAATGATTTAGGAGTAAATGCTATTTGGATGACTCCAATTGTGGAGCAGATTCACGGAGCAGTTGATGAAGGAACTGGACTTTCGTACGGTTTTCACGGTTATTGGGCTAAAGATTGGACAACTTTAGATCCAAATTTTGGAACTAAAGAAGATTTAAAAAAGCTGGTTGAAGTTGCTCATAAAAACGGAATTAGAATTGTGTTAGATGCCGTTATAAACCATACTGGACCGGTAACCGAACAAGACACTGTTTTTCCTGAAAATTGGGTACGTACCGAACCACAATGTAGTTATAAAGATTATGAGTCTACCGTGACGTGTACTTTGGTGAAAAATTTACCAGACATTAGAACTGAAAGCCTTGAAAATGTAGAATTACCAAGGCATTTAGTAGAAAAATGGAAAGCTGAAGGAAGATTAGAGCAAGAAGAGCAAGAATTAGATGATTTTTTTGCTAAAACAGGCTATCCTCGTGCACCAAAGTATTATATTATGAAATGGCTATCAGATTATATAACGGAGTTTGGAATTGATGGTTATAGAGCGGATACTGTAAAACATACTGAGGAAGATGTATGGCAAGATTTTAAATCGGTTTGCGATGCTGCTTTTGAAGAATTTAAAGCTAATAATCCTGAAAAAGTATTGGATGATAACAACTTTTATTTAGTAGGTGAAATTTACAATTATGGGATTTCAGGAGGAAAGTATTTTGATTTTGGAGATAAAAAAGTCAATTATTTTGATGGTAAATTTACAAGTCAAATTAATTTTGAATTCAAATGGAATGCAGCGAAAAATACGTATGAAGAGTTGTTTTCAAGATATTCAAATATTTTAAATAACGAATTAGATGGTTTTGGAATCTTAAATTATTTAAGTTCACATGATGACGGACAACCTTTTGATGCTATGCGTGTAAAACCTTTTGAGTCTGCCAACAAATTATTATTAAGTCCTGGGGCTGCTCAAATATACTATGGAGATGAATCCTCACGAATTTTAAAAGTTGAAGGAGCAAATGGAGATGCAAACTTAAGATCGTTAATGAATTGGGATGCAATTTCATCAAATAAAGAAACTCAAGAAATATTAACACATTGGCAAAAGTTAGGAAAGTTCAGAGCTAATCATCCAAGTGTTGGGGCAGGAGTTCATAAAATGATTTCAGACGCACCTTATGTCTTTCAAAGAACTTATTCCAAAGGAGATTTTTATGATAGTGTAGTGGTTGGTTTAGATTTAAATTCGGGAGAAAAGGAAATTATGCTAGGAGAAGTTTTTGAAAATGGAAGTGTATTAAATGATGTCTATTCAGGAGCTGAAATAGAAGTTAAAGATGGAAAAGTAGTGATTGATTCACCTTTTGCAATTGTATTATTAGAAAGAAAGTAAAAATGAAAAGTATTAAAAGTCTTTTAATTGTTTTAATCAGTTTTTCGGTTGCTTGTAATTCGGTATCCGAAAATAAAATTGAAGTTGTTTCTCCTGATGGAAACATTCAAATCAATTTTGAGTTAACTATTGAAGGTGTTCCAGCCTATACAGTTTCTCATAAAAAAAGTGAGGTTATTAAATCTTCAAAATTAGGTTTTGATTTTGAAAATGCAGTTGCATTATCAGCTAATTTTAAAATTATAAATACCACAAATTCAAGTTTTCATGAAACTTGGCAAATGCCTTGGGGAGAGCAAATTGATGTTGTTAACAATTATAATGAGTTAAAAGTTGAACTGCAGGAAACTTCAGATTTAAAAAGAAAATTAAACATGGTTTTTAGAGCGTTTGATGATGGAGTTGGGTTTAGATATGAATTTCCTGAGCAAGAAAATCTTTCAGAAGCATTAATTACTGAAGAAAATACAGAGTTTAATTTAACTGGAAACCATAAAGTTTGGTGGATTCCTGGCGATTGGGATATTTATGAACACTTATATAATACAACAATGTTTTCTGAAATTGATGCTTTGCAATATGTAGGTCACGATAATTTAGCACAAACTTACATACCAAATAATGCTGTAAATACACCAGTAACAATGAGAACTAAAAGTGGCTTGAATTTAAGTTTTCATGAAGCAAGTTTAATAGATTATTCTGGAATGACCCTGCAAGTAGATACTGAAAATAATACAATGAAAAGTGTTTTAGTTGGTTCAGAAAATACTTCCTATAAAGTAAAACAAACTGTTCCATTCAATACACCTTGGCGAACCATTCAAATTACTGAAAAAGCTGGGGATTTAATTGAATCTAGGTTAATTGTAAATCTAAATGAACCTAATAAATTAGGTGATGTATCGTGGTTTAGACCAACAAAATATACTGGTATTTGGTGGGAAATGCATTTAGGAAAATCTACTTGGGATATGGCTTCTGGAAAACACGGAGCAACTACAGAAAACGCAAAAGCCTTTATAGACTTTTCAGCAAAAAATAATATTGGAGCGGTTTTAGTAGAGGGTTGGAATACTGGTTGGGAACATTGGATTGGTTTTGAAGATAGAGAAGGTGTTTTTGATTTTGTAACTCCATATCCGGATTATGATTTAAAGGAAGTAGTTCGATACGGAAAAGAAAAAGGAGTGGAAATTATTATGCATCACGAAACATCAGCTGCAACCCAAACTTATGAAAAACAACAAGATACTGCTTACGCTTTAATGCAAAGTCTAGGAATTCACGCTGTAAAAACGGGTTATGTTGGAAAAATGTTACCAAAAGGAGAATATCATCACGGTCAGTATATGGTAAACCAGTACAACAATGCAGTTATTAAAGCAGCAAAGTACCAAGTTGCCAT
>Ga0102812_10001568_pt1 | contig 15879 bp, 8 predicted proteins | sample ColrivemetaGS713_FD_79334 | JGI IMG/M metagenome (GOLD analysis project Ga0102812, IMG submission 79334) | Estuarine microbial communities from the Columbia River estuary - Flood tide ETM metaG S.713 | ecosystem: Environmental > Aquatic > Marine > Intertidal zone > Estuary | place: USA: Columbia... | reverse complement strand
TAGCTAAGGAAACCAAAACTAAATTTAAACTACACAATAATTATTAAAAACGAAAAGGCTTTCCAATGGAAAAGCCTTTTCGTACTATTAAATTAAACTTTAATAACTTAAAGTTTCTGATTTTTTCGACCACTTAGTATTTTAATATCAAATTCCATTGATCCAACAAATAAAAAGGCAAGACCTCCATAAAGTGGCTTATAAATTTAAGAACCTTTTTGATTTACACGTATTCATTAATGAGATCTTTTTAATAGAAATTAAGTACTTAAGATTGCTGTACATGTAATAATAATCGTAACTATAATGGTACTTATAACCTTAATTAAGTTAACACTTTTATCTTTCATCCTGTTTATTTTTTTTTCTTAGTTTTTAATTTTATGTTACAACACCTCAAAATGACAGTAGTTCAACGTGTATACTAATTGCACTAAGGAAAATTTGATCGGTTTACATTTTTTATATGAAGTTTCTTCACACGAAAACTAAAATAATTTAAAAAGCTAAACAAATAAATCAAATTCGATGAGTGGCCTGTTTAGTGTAGTTGAAAGGAGTCTTTATGTAGTTCAAATGAATTTTTATGAAGTGGTTCCAGTTTAAATTCTAATTTCAGGATAGTTCAAAAAACAAAAACGCTTCAAGATTTACTCTTGAAGCGTTTTAAAATTGAGTTAGTCACTGAATATACTTAAAAACAATATTGATTTTCTGCTTTTACTTTTTCTGCAATTTCGTTACGTAAATCAACGATATCTGGGTAGTTTGTATATTTCGTGAAACGTTTAAGGCCCATAAGCATCATACGCTGCTCGTCTCCTTCAGCAAAAGAAATTATACTTTCTTTTCCTTTGCCTTCAACAATACTTACTGCGTTATATAGATATAATTTAGACATGGCGATTTGAACAGCTTGTTCCTTTTCACTAGTTCGTTTAACATTTTTCTCAGTTCTTAAAATTGTAGATTCAGCCATATAAATTTCAATTAATATATCTGCAGCTGCAATTAATAACTGTTGGTGTTCTTCTAATTGCGGTCCGAATTTTTGAACCGCAGAACCAGCAACCATTAAGAATACCTTTTTTAGTCTTCCAATCATTGCTTTTTCTTCAGAAAACAATTCAGAGTAATCTGGAGTTTCAAAGGAAGGAATTCCCATGAGTTCATTGGCTACAGCAGTTGCTGGACCTAACAAATCTACATGACCTTTCATTGCTTTCTTTACTAACATTCCAACAGAAAGCATTCTGTTAATTTCGTTAGTTCCTTCGTAAATACGAGCAATACGCGCATCTCTCCAAGCAGATTCCATTGGTGTTTCTTCAGAGAAGCCCATACCACCAAATATTTGAATTCCTTCGTCTGCACAGTTTTGTACATCTTCAGAAACTGCAACTTTTAATATAGAGCATTCAATAGCATATTCTTCAACGCCTTTAAGCTCTGCTTCTTGGTGTGTATTTCCCGCCGCTTCTCGCATGGCAATGCGGTCTTCAATATTTTTCGCAGCTCTATATGTGGCAGATTCTCCGGCATAAGTATCGGTAGCCATTTGAGCAAGCTTTATTTTGATAGCTCCAAAATCTGAAATAGGCGTTTTAAATTGTTTTCTTTCGTTAGCATATTGCACACCATAGCTTAAAATTCTGCGTTGAGAATCTAAACACGCAGCGGCTAATTTAATACGACCAACGTTTAAAGCATTCATTGCAATTTTAAAACCTTCGCCACGGCCAGCTAACATATTTTCTATTGGTACAACACAATCGTTAAAGAACACTTGGCGTGTAGAAGAGGCACGAATACCTAATTTATGTTCTTCTTCACCCATGGTAATACCATTAGCAGCATCATTTTCAACAATGAAACCTGTAATGTTTTTATCACCTTCAATACGAGCAAAAACGATCATTACGCTACAAAAACCAGCGTTTGAGATCCACATTTTTTGACCGTTAATTTTATATGCTTTTCCATCTGCTGATAATTCTGCAGTAGTTTTACCAGAATTAGCATCAGATCCGGCACCTGGTTCTGTTAAACAGTAGGCTCCAAACCACTCACCAGAAGCCAATTTAGGCACGTATTTTTGTTTTTGAGCTTCTGTACCGTATAAGGTAATTGGCATAGTGCCAATACCTGTATGCGCACCAAATGCAGTACTAAAAGAACCTGTTCCAGATGAGATATAATCACATGTTAAACATGTAGATACAAAACCCATTCCTAATCCACCATAGGCTTCAGGAACTGCAACACCTAAAAATCCAAGTTCTCCAGCTTTACGCATAACGTCTTCAGTTAAAGCATAATCTTTAGCTTCAAAGCGAGGTTTATGAGGAATGATTTCACGGTCGTTAAATTCCATAACCGCTTCTTTCATCATATTTTGTTCTTCTGAAAAATCTTCAGGAGTAAATACGTCTTCGCATTTTGTTTCTTTTACTAAGAATTGACCTCCACGTAGGATATCTTTTTCAGTTGCTTCCATTTTATGTAATTGTATTAAGTTCTTTTTAATTTAAAAATTCGAATACTCCACAAGCACCTTGTCCAGTTCCAACACACATGGTTACTGCACCATATTTCCCTTGCATATTTTGCTTACGCATTTCATCAAATAACTGTACAGATAGTTTTGCTCCTGTACAACCTAATGGATGACCTAAAGCAATTGCTCCACCATTTACATTAATGATATCTGGATTTAAGTTTAATTCACGTATTACAGCTAAAGATTGAGAAGCAAAAGCTTCATTCAATTCAATAAGCGATAAATCGTCTTGCTTCAAACCTGCTTGTTTTAATGCTTTTGGAATTGCCTTTACTGGACCAATTCCCATAATGCGAGGCTCAACACCTGCAGCCGCATAGTTTACCATTCTTGCTACTGGTTCAAGATTTAACTCTTTCACCATATCTTCACTCATGACCATAACAAAGGCTGCACCATCACTCATTTGCGATGAGTTACCAGCTGTAACACTCCCTCCAGCTGCAAATACAGCTCTTAATTTTGCTAGAGCTTCTTTGCTCGTTCCTTTTCTTGGACCTTCATCTTTAGTTACAGTATATGATTTTGTTGCTTTCTTTCCGTTAGCATCAACATATGTTTGTTCTACTTCAATTGGTACAATTTGATCTTGAAAACGATTTTCTTCTAGGGCTCTTAATGCTTTCATATGAGAATTATAAGCAAATTCATCTTGATCTTCGCGTGATACTTTGAATTGATTAGCAACTGCTTCCGCAGTGTTTCCCATTCCCCAATAATAATCTTCGTGACCAGCTTTTACAATCGCGTCGTAATTTAATTCTGGCTTAAATCCTGTCATTGGTACGCTACTCATGCTTTCTGCTCCACCCGCAATAATACAATCTGCCATTCCAGCTTGAATTTTTGCAGTTGCCATACCAATAGTTTCCACTCCAGAAGAGCAAAAACGATTAACTGTTACACCTGGAACATCTATTACTTCCAATCCCATTAACGAGATTAAACGCGCCATATTTAAACCTTGAGCTCCTTCTGGCATAGCATTACCAACAATCACATCATCAATACGTTTTGGGTCTAGACCTGGCAATTCTTTCATCATATATTTGATGGTCTCTGCGGCCAATTCATCCGTTCTTTTAAAACGGAACACGCCTTTAGGGGCTTTACCAACTGCGGTTCTATATGCTTTTACTATATATGCTGTTTTCATTTTTCTTAGTTTCTTAAAGGTTTTCCTTTGGTTAACATGTGCTGAATTCTTTCCAAAGTTTTACGTTCTGTACAAAGCGAAAGGAAAGCTTCACGCTCTAAGTCTAACAAGTATTGCTCGCTTACTAATGTCGGTTCGGATAAATCTCCACCAGCCATAACGTAAGCCAATTTGTTAGCAATTTTCATATCATGTTCACTGATGTAGTGAGAGTCTTTCATAGCATCTGTACCTACTAAGAACATTCCTAGCGCTTGTTTACCAAGAACAAGAACATCTTTTCTGTGAACAGGTTGTGTGTAACCTGCATCTGCCATTAATTTAGCGTGTGCTTTTGCAGTAGCTATTTGGCGGTCTTTATTTACTACAACAACATCTTTTCCTTTTTGTAAAAGCCCTAAATCGAAAGCTTCGTAAGCCGAAGTTGATACTTTTGCCATGCCAATAGTTAAGAAATATTCTTGAAGTGTATTTAATTGCACATCACCTTTTCTGAAAGTGTCTGATGCTCTTAAAGCCATTTCTTTAGAACCACCACCACCAGGAATTACACCAACACCAAACTCTACAAGTCCCATATAAGTTTCTGCTGCTGCTACAATTTTATCTGCGTGTAATGAAATTTCACAACCACCACCAAGTGCCATGCCGTGAGGCGCAGAAATTGTTGGGATTGAAGAATAACGCATACGCATCATGGTATCTTGGAAATATTTGATAGCTGCATTAAGCTCGTCGTATTCTTGTTCGGCAGCCATCATAAAAATCATGCCTATGTTGGCACCAACCGAGAAGTTTGGGCCTTGGTTTCCAACTACTAATCCGGCAAAATCTTTTTCAGCCATATCAATAGCTTTATTTAATCCTGCTAAAACGTCACCACCAATGGTGTTCATTTTAGATTGGAATTCTACATTAAGAATACCATCGCCTAAATCTTGAACAGAAACTCCAGAGTTACTATAAACTTCAGTTGTTTTTCTAACATTATCTAAAATGATAAACGAATCTTGTCCAGGAATTTTTTCTTGAATTTTCTTCGGAATATCATAACTATAAGAAGCACCATCTTGAATAGAGTAGAAGCTATCGCTTCCAGAGGCAATCATATCGTGAACCCAATCTGCAGGCGTTAAACCTTCAACTTGCATCATCTCGACACCTTTTTCGACACCAATAGCATCCCAGATTTGAAAAGGACCATGTTCCCAGCCAAAGCCAGCTTTCATAGCATCGTCAATTTTGTATAATTCATCTGTAATTTCTGGAATACGATTTGAAACGTACGCAAATAATGCTGAAAAACTTTTTCTGTAGAATTCTCCCGCTTTATCTTTTCCTTTTACTAATACTTTAAAACGGTCTGCTACTTTATCAATTGTTTTTGTTAATTCTAAAGTGGCAAATTTTGCACGTTTGGCTGAACGATATTCTAAAGTGTTTAAATCGAGAGTTAAAATTTCTTTTTTGCCTTCAGCTGAAACAGTTTTCTTATAAAAACCTTGTCCAGTTTTACTTCCTAACCATTTATTTTCCATCATGGTATTGATGAAATCTGGTAATTTGAAAACCTCTAAACGCTCATCATCTTTACAGTTATCTGCAATCCCATTAGCTACATGTACTAGAGTGTCTAATCCTACAACGTCTACAGTTCTAAAAGTAGCCGATTTTGGACGACCAATTACTGGACCCGATAATTTGTCAACTTCTTCAACAGTTAAACCTAAATTTTTTACTGTATGAAATAGACTTTGAATACTAAAAATTCCGATTCGGTTTCCAATAAATGCAGGTGTATCTTTCGCTACTACAGAGGTTTTTCCAAGGAATTGCTCACCATAACCATTTAAGAAGTCTAAAACTTCTGAGGACGTGTTTGGTCCAGGAATGATTTCGAATAATTTTAAGTAACGTGCTGGGTTAAAAAAGTGTGTACCACAAAAGTGTTTTTGAAAATCTTCAGAACGACCTGTATTCATGAATTTAATTGGAATACCAGATGTATTCGAAGTAATTAAGGTGCCGGGTGTTCTATGTTTTTCTAGCTTTTCAAAAACTTGTTGTTTAATGTCAAGTCTTTCAACTACAACTTCCATTATCCAGTCTACATCTGCTACTTTAGCAATATCATCATCTAAGTTTCCAGTTGTAATACGATTAACAAAAGAAGCATGATAAAGTGGTGCAGGTTTAGATTTTATTGAAGTAGTTAATGCATCATTAACTAATCTATTTCTAACAACTTTGTCTTCCAAGGTTAACCCTTTTGCTTTTTCTTTATCGTTTAGTTCTCTAGGTACGATGTCTAATAATAGGACATCTACACCTATATTGGCGAAATGGCAAGCGATACCACTTCCCATAATACCCGAACCAATAATGGCTATTTTTTTAATTCTACGTTTGCTCATTTTATTTTTCAACTATCAGATTGATTAAATATTTTTTTGTTACACACTATATCATTAATAACTTCTGCGACTTCATAAAAATTTAGTAACTGTTCTTCTGAAACATTATTTTTTATAGCTTCATTAAATAACAACACCTTTTCTCTTGAGTAGTCTCTTTTTTCTATACCAAAATCTGTTAGACCAATAATAACACCTCTACCATCACTAGGGTTCGGTTTTCTTGTGATTAAGCCTTTCTTTTCCATGGTTTTCAAGATTCTAGATAAACTAGTAGCTTCTATTCCCATTTTTGGACCTAGAGAAGTTGAGGGCGTTCCTTTTTCCGGGTCTATACTTAACAATGTAAAACCAGTTGCCATCGTACTTCCAAACTTTGAAGCTTCTTCATTATACATTTTTTGAACTGTTAGCCAAGTAGTTCGGAGTACATAATCAATGGTTTTTTCCTTCATAGTTTTACATTGGTGAAGCCAAATATAAAAAAAAATACTATGCACGCATAGTATTTTTGTGTTAAATTATATTTGTAATATGAATTAAACCTTAGAAATTAAAAAAAAATAGTAAACACCATGCTCTTGTATATATTCAGAAATTTACCGTTTACTAAATATATAAAAGCTATTTTGATTTAAGTAGAGTCAAATAGAATTTTATGTTAACTATTTTTTGATGAGATTATGGGCGATAAATTTTTTCGATTAAATCTAGATACCTGTTTTTAATAACAGCTCTTTTCATTTTCATAGTAGGGGTAAGATGACCTGAATCTATAGACCAAACTTCAGGAGTAATTTCAAATTTTTTAATTTGCTCCCATTTACCAAATTTTTGGTTGCATTTATCAACCTCTTTTTGAATTCGTTTTTGGATGATTTCTGAATTCGCAATATCTTGAAAAGAATTCCCAATTGACTGATGTTTATGTTCAATCCATTCTTTAACAAAATCAAAGTTTGGTTGAATTAGTGCTGCGGGCATTTTTTCACCTTCACCAATTACCATAATTTGTTCTATAAAACGAGATTGTTTTAAATCATTTTCAAGAAGTGTAGGTATAATATATTTTCCACCTGACGTTTTAAACATTTCTTTTTTACGACCAGTAATTTTCAAGAAGCCATCAGGGTCAATTTCTCCTTTATCGCCAGTATGGAAGTAATCACCTGTCATTACGCTTGCAGTTTTTTCGGGATCTTTGTAATAGCCCATCATAACATTAGGGCCTTTTATTAAGATTTCACCATCTTCAGCAATTTTAACTTCAACACTATCAATAGGGATACCTACTGTACCAATTTTAAACATCTTGTCGGCATATCTACCTACTGAAACTACCGGTGATGTTTCTGTTAATCCATATCCTTCCATAATACGCATTCCAGCAGCAGAAAAAATTCTTGATAATCGAGGTTGAAGTGCAGCACTTCCAGATACCATAGTATGTAATTCACCTCCTAGAGCAGCTCGCCATTTACTAAAAATAAGTTTGCTAGCAATACTTAATTTAAATTCATACCAAGCACCATTTTGTCCATATGGCTCCCATTTTTCACCTAAGCTAACAGCCCAATAAAACAAGGCTTTTTTAATACCGGTAAGTTCTTCGGCTTTTGCCATTATTTTATCATACACTTTTTCTAAGAGCCTTGGTACAACACTCATCATGTTGGGTTTAATTTCTTTGGCATTTTCACCTATTTTATCAAGTGCTTCTGCGAAATATATAGAAGTTCCCGAATGCTGGTATACGTAAATTAAAACACGTTCAAAAATATGACATATAGGCAAAAAACTGAGTACTCGTGTTTCTCCTTCATCCAAAGGTACTCTTGGAATACTATCTATAACATTACTTGTAATATTCCAATGAGAAAGCATAACCCCTTTAGGAGTACCTGTGGTGCCCGATGTGTATATAATTGTAGCTAAATCAGAGGGCTTTACTTCATTTTTTCGAATTTCCACTTCTTCTTGATTAGAAGTGTCTTTCCCTAATTCTAATAATTCAGAATAATGTTTACATCCTTTAATATGATCAAAAGAATAGACTTCTTTTAAACCCGTATTCTTTATTACTTTATTGACTTTGCCTAATACTTCTTCGTCTGAAACAAAGCAATAAGTAGATTCGCTATGATTTAAAACATATTCATAATCTTCAGCACAAATGGTTGGATATATTGGGATATTTTGTGCACCAATTTGAAGTATGCCAATATCCATAATATTCCACTCCGTTCTGTTGGTTGTAGAAATAAGAGCTATTCTATCCCCCTTTTTAACCCCGAGTTTTAGTAGAGCTCTACTTATAGCATTTGCTTTATCTATATATTCTTGTGTTGAAGTTTTGACCCATTCACCGTTGTATTTAGTAACTAAAGCGGCATCATTAGGTTTATTTTCTAATTGGTAATAAGGAAAATCAAAAAGTCTTGTTATCTCTTTCATAGGGAATATATAATATGCAACGATGCAAAGTATGAAAATAAAAATGATTTACAAATTGAGTGTGTGAAATGGTGCCAAATAAACTAAATTTAATATAATGCTGCCTTAATTCCATGTTTGTGCTCTTTTAAATCTGATTTTGTAATTATTATGTTTATTAATATTGCCTGCGGTATTGCAATTATATCTTCGGCGAGCCCAATGATGCAAGAAAAACTTAATTACACAGCAACGGAAACTGCAGCTATAGTTGGTTTAATAGATGTGTTTAATGGTTTGGGTAGAATAATTGGTCTACGTTATCCGATTATTTAGGAAGAACAAATACTTACATTATTTTCTTTGCTTTCCAGGTTTTAGCATTTTTCTTCTTGCCAAAATCCTCAATGGAGTTGACCTTTTTAGTCGTTATCTTTACCGTAATAACCATGTATGGTGGTGGTTTTGCAACGCTACTTGTATTTTTAGGAGATTTATTCGGAACAAAACAATTAGGGGCTATCCACGGCATGGTATTAACTGCATGGGGATTAGCGGGTGTTGTAGGTCCAACTATTTATGATATGGTTAAGAATGCTATAGGTTCACTAGATACCACCTTGAAAGTTTTTGCTGGATTATTTACCATTGCTTTATTCGTGTCATTAATAATGAAACGTACAGTGACAAGAGCATATCGAAAAATGGATGAAAAAATAGAAAAACAATTGAAGTTGGTATAGACTTTAATACTAGAATTAATTAGAAAGCACTGTCATATTTTTGGAAGTACTTTTTTTTTGGTATCAGTTTATTTCTTCCTAAAAAATTTTCTTTTAGAAAATTTAGTTCAGCTACAAATAGCATATTTTTTCTAACGTTTTATTTAATTAAAAATCAATTTTTTTTCAAATTTAAATTGTTTCCACATGACTTTTGTCATGATAATTCATTCATTTATAAGTTACTTTTATTGAACTTTTTATACAAGGATAATTAAAATAAATATTATGGAAATACTTGAAAAAACAAAGGCTCGAGTTTTTAAATTTGGGGACAAAACAGCTGATGGAAACAGCACAATGAAAAACCTATTGGGTGGTAAAGGAGCTAATTTAGCAGAAATGAGCGCAATAGGAATTCCTGTCCCTCCAGGGTTTACTATTACTACCGAAGTTTGTACGGAATATAACCTTTTAGGCCAAGAGGCTGTTGTAGGAATGATTAAGGAAGAGGTCGAAGCATCAATCGCCAAAATAGAGTCTCAAATGGGAACAGCTTTTGGTGATAAAGATAATCCATTGTTAGTATCAGTGCGTTCTGGGGCAAGGGTTTCCATGCCAGGAATGATGGATACTGTACTTAATCTAGGAATGAATGATGAAGTGGTTCTTGGGTTAGCCAAAAAAACAAATAATGAGATTTTTGCTTGGGATTCATACCGTCGTTTTATTCAAATGTATGGTGACGTAGTTTTAGGTATGAAACCAGAATCTAAAGAAGATATCGATCCTTTTGAAGAGATAATGGAAGCTCTAAAGCATAAACGTGATATAGAATTAGATACAGAATTTACAGTACAAGATTTAAAAGATTTAGTATATGATTTTAAAGAAGCCGTAAAAAAACGTACAGGACACGATTTTCCAACAAACCCTTGGGAACAACTTTGGGGAGCTGTTGTAGCGGTTTTTAATAGCTGGAATGGTGATAGAGCTGTGTACTATAGAAATATGAACGGTTACCCAGCTGATTGGGGAACAGCAGTTAACGTACAAGCTATGGTTTACGGTAATATGGGAGATAACTCCGGAACTGGTGTGTGTTTTACGCGTGATGCTGGTACAGGTGAAAATCTTTTCAATGGAGAATATTTAATTAATGCACAAGGTGAAGATGTTGTCGCAGGGACTAGAACTCCGCAACAAATTACAAAAGTAGGGTCATTGCGTTGGGCTGAATTAGCAAAAGTTGAAGAAGAAGACCGATTGGCTAACTATCCTTCATTAGAAGAATTAATGCCAGTAATCTATAATGAATTAAACGGATACCAAGAAAAGTTAGAGTTACATTATAAAGATATGCAGGATATGGAGTTTACCATGCAAGATGGTAAACTTTGGATTCTTCAAACGCGTAATGGTAAACGTACTGGAGCTGCAATGGTTAAAATTGCAATGGATTCTTTAAAAGAAGGTTTACTTACAGAAAAAGAAGCAATGCTTAAAATTGAACCTAATAAATTAGATGAATTATTACATCCAATTTTTGATCCAAAAGCATTGAAAACTGCTAATGTAATTGCACAAGGTTTACCTGCATCTCCTGGAGCTGCAACTGGTAAAATTGTTTTCTTTGCCGATGAAGCTGCAAAATATAAACATAGTATTTTAGTTCGTATCGAAACGTCTCCAGAAGATTTAGAAGGTATGAACATTGCTAAAGGTATTTTAACAGCTCGTGGTGGCATGACTTCTCATGCAGCCGTTGTAGCACGTGGCATGGGTAAATGTTGTGTGTCTGGTGCGGGTGCATTGAAAATAAATTATAAAAACAGAACTTTAACAGTTGATGGTCATGAATATCACGAAGGTGATTGGATTTCTTTAAACGGTTCTACAGGAAATATTATTGAAGGAAAAGTTGCTACAATTGAACCAGAATTAAGTGGTGAATTTGCAGAAATAATGGAATTGTCAGATAAGTTTGCAACTATGCAAGTTCGGACAAATGCAGACTCTCCAAAAGATGCAAAAGTAGCTGTGAAATTTGGTGCGCAAGGTATCGGCTTAACTAGAACAGAGCACATGTTTTTTGATGTTGACCGTATTAAAGCCATGCGTGAAATGATTTTAGCAGATACTGTTAAAGGACGTAAAGAAGCATTAAATGAATTATTACCTATGCAACGTGAAGACTTTGAAGGTATTTTTGAAGCAATGGCTGGTTTACCCGTAACGGTTCGTTTATTAGATCCACCATTACACGAGTTCGTGCCTCATCAATTAGCTACTCAAAGAGATTTAGCTGAAGATATGCATATTTCTTTAGAAGCTGTTAAAAGTAAAGTAGCTGAATTAGAAGAATTTAACCCAATGTTAGGTCATAGAGGCTGTAGATTGGGTATTACATATCCTGAAATTACAGAAATGCAAGCAAGAGCTATTATAGAAGCTGCATTAAACTTAAAAGAAAGAGGTGTTGTCGCGAAACCAGAAATTATGGTTCCTTTAATTGGTACAATTGCTGAATTTGAAAATCAAGAAACCATTATTAGAGCAACTGCAGATAAAGTTTTTGAAGAAAGAAACGATTCTATTGAATATTTAGTAGGAACGATGATTGAAATTCCAAGAGCTTGTTTAACTGCAAATTTAATTGCTAAAAGAGCTGATTTCTTCTCATTTGGAACAAACGATTTAACACAAATGGCATTTGGTTATTCTCGTGATGATGCTGGTAAATTCTTGCCTGTATATATTGAAGAAGGCATCTTAAAAAATGATCCTTTTGAAGTATTAGATCAAGAAGGTGTAGGTCAATTAGTTGAAATGGGAACTATTAAAGGTAGAAGTACGAAACCTAATTTAAAAGTAGGTATTTGCGGGGAACATGGCGGAGAGCCTAGTTCTGTTGAATTCTGTTATAATACTGGTTTGAACTACGTAAGTTGTTCTCCATATCGAGTGCCAATAGCTCGGATTGCATCTGCACAAGCGGCTATAAAAGCAACTTTATAATAGTTTTCTAATTTTTTTACATGATAAGCCTCGAAATGAATATTTCACTTCGGGGCTTTTTTTATTCTATTTCGTAAGATTATCTGTTTTCAATCCAAAGTCGAGCATTCACAAAAGCCTCTAGCCAAGGTGAAACTTCATCTTTGCGTCCATCAGGATAATTAGCCCAATTCCATTGAAATGTAGAACGCTCAATGTGTGGCATAGTTACTAAGTGGCGCCCTGTTTTATCAGACATCATAGCCGTATTAAAGTCAGAACCATTAGGGTTATGTGGATAACCTTCATAGCCATATTTAGCTACAATATGATATTTGTCTTCAGAGTATGGTAAGCTAAATTTACCTTCACCATGTGAAATCCAAACTCCTAAAGTCGTTCCTGCGAGTGTAGAAAGCATCACAGAATTATTCTCTTGAATTTTTACTGAAGTAAATGAACTTTCATGTTTATGAGAATCATTATGATCCATTTTACCATGAACGTCATGCTCTGGGTTTATCTCTTCTAATTCCATAAACAATTGGCACCCGTTGCAAATTCCAACAGAAAGCGTGTCTTCTCTATTGAAGAAATCTTGTATCACTTTATTAGCCTTTTCGTTATATTTAATAGCTCCTGCCCAACCTTTTGCAGAACCCAAAACATCAGAGTTGCTAAATCCACCAACAGCGCCTAAAAACTGAATATCTTCTAGGTTTTCACGACCAGAAATTAAATCGGTCATGTGAACATCCTTCACATCAAAACCAGCTAAATACATAGCATTTGCCATTTCGCGCTCAGAGTTACTTCCTTTTTCTCGAAGGATAGCCGCTTTTGGTTTTGTGTTTCCAATTACTGGTAATTTTCCAGTAAAATGCTTTGGGAATGTATATTGTAACGGTTGATTTTTATAATTGTCAAATCGGTCTTGAGCTAAACCATTTGCTGTTTGCTTTTGGTCTAATAAAAAAGATGTTTTATACCAAACATCTCTCATTGTAGCAACATCAAAAGAGAAGTCATCTTCGTTATTTTTAATGTTCACTATTCCTGTATTATTTGCAGTTCCAATAGTGAAAAATTCTATATTATTTTCTGATAAAATAGTTTCAATTGAAGCATCACCTTGAAAAACTAGTCCTGAATTTTCAGAGAATAAAACTTTTATAGAATCTTCCTCATTTAAAGCAGAGATATCAAAATCAGCACCTAAGTTAATATCAGCAAAACATAGTTCTAACAAGGTGGTAATTAATCCACCAGAAGCCACATCGTGTCCAGCAGAAATTTTATCTGCTATAATTAAGTTTTGGATGGTATTAAAAGTGTCTTTTACAAAGCTCGAATTTTTTACATCTGGAGCTTCATTGCCAATGGTATTTAAAACTTGGTTAAAAGAACTTCCGCCTAATTTAAAATCATCTTGCGAGATATTAATATAATAGATGTTTTCTCCGTTTTGTTGTAAAACAGGTTCCACAACTTTAGAGATTTCATTACAATTTGCAGCAGCAGAAATAATAACAGTTCCTGGAGAAATGACATCACCATCTTTATATTTTTGTTTCATAGAAAGCGAATCTTTTCCAGTTGGAACATTGATTCCTAAATCGATCGAGAATTCTGAAATAGCTTTAACAGCTTTATATAAACGCGCATCTTCACCTTCATTTTTACAGGGCCACATCCAGTTGGCAGAAAGAGAAATAGAGGCTAAATTTTCTTTTAATGGTGCCCAAATGATGTTAGTTAACGCTTCTGTAATTGAATTTCTACTACCTGCTTCTGGATGGATTAATCCAGATATAGGCGAGTGGCCAATAGAGGTCGCAACCCCTTCTTTTCCTTTAAAATCCAATGCCATAACACCAACATTATTTAACGGAATTTGTAAAGGACCAACACATTGTTGTTTGGCTACTTTGCCGCCAACGCATCGATCTACTTTATTAGTTAACCAATCTTTACAAGCTACAGCTTCCAATTGTAAAACCTGCTCTAAATAGATTTGTAAATTCTTCGTTTTATATCTTGAGTTTTTATAATGTCGGACAACAGTTTTATCAGTTAAAATAGTTTTAGGAGAACTACCAAACATGTCTTCTAAAGCTAAATCCATAGGTTTATCCCCTGTGGTTTTAGATTCGAAAGTAAAACGATTGTTTGTTGTCACATCTCCAACAGTATACATTGGCGAACGCTCACGGTCTGCAATGTTGTGAAGTGTTTGTATATGTTCCTCACCAATAACCAATCCCATACGTTCTTGAGATTCGTTTCCTATAATTTCTTTTGCAGATAACGTAGGATCTCCAATTGGTAATGCATCTAAATCTATTTTCCCACCTGTATCTTCAACCAATTCAGATAGACAGTTTAAGTGTCCTCCAGCACCATGATCGTGAATAGAAACAATGAAATTCTCTTCACTTTCTACCATACCACGAACAGCGTTAGCAGCACGTTTTTGCATTTCTGGATTGGAACGTTGTACTGCATTTAATTCAATTCCTGAAGCAAGTGCTCCAGTGTCGGCAGAAGATACTGCAGCGCCACCCATACCAATTCGATAATTATCACCACCAAGAATTACAATTTTATCGCCTTCTTGAGGTGTGTCTTTTAGAGCCTGATCTGCTTTTGCGTATCCAATTCCACCAGCTTGCATAATAACTTTATCAAAACCAAGTTTTCTTGCTGCTGATGTACTTACTGCTGAGTTTTCTTGATGTTCAAAAGTTAATACCGAACCACAGATTAGAGGTTGTCCAAATTTATTACCAAAATCTGATGCACCATTAGATGCTTTTATCAAAATATCCATTGGTGTTTGGTATAACCAATCTCTTGCTTCAAATTTTTGTTCCCAATGTCTGTTTTCTTCTAATCGAGAATACGACGTCATGTAAACCGCAGTTCCTGCAAGAGGAAGCGACCCCTTCCCACCAGCAAGTCTATCTCTAATTTCACCACCAGCACCCGTTGCAGCACCATTAAAAGGCTCAACGGTAGTAGGAAAGTTATGCGTTTCCGCTTTAAGCGAAATAACAGATTCAAAATCCTGTGTGGTATAGTAATCAGGAACATCTGCACGTTTAGGTGCAAATTGTTCCACTTTTGGGCCTTTTATAAAAGCCACATTATCTTTATAAGCAGAAACAATATCGCCTGGATGTTGCTTCGCAGTTTCTTTAATTAATTTAAATAATGAGATCGGTTTTTCTTCACCGTCTATCACAAACGTGCCATTGAAAATTTTATGACGACAATGCTCACTATTAACTTGCGAAAACCCAAATACTTCCGAGTCGGTTAAAGGACGACCAATTTTCTTAGCAACACCATCTAAATACGATACCTCTTCATCGCTTAATGATAAACCTTCTTGTTGATTGTAGGCTAAAATATCTTCAATATTAAGGATAGGTTCTGGCTGAATATCAATAGTAAATGAGTCTTGATTTAAATCGCTGAATTTTTCAGAAATCATTGGGTCAAAATCATTAAAATCTTCTGAAACAGGTTGAAATTCTTCAATTCTGATGATGTCTGAAATCCCCATATTTTGAGTAATTTCAACAGCATTGGTAC
>Ga0102812_10001567_pt1 | contig 15880 bp, 17 predicted proteins | sample ColrivemetaGS713_FD_79334 | JGI IMG/M metagenome (GOLD analysis project Ga0102812, IMG submission 79334) | Estuarine microbial communities from the Columbia River estuary - Flood tide ETM metaG S.713 | ecosystem: Environmental > Aquatic > Marine > Intertidal zone > Estuary | place: USA... | reverse complement strand
GCTTTGGCATGGGACTGTGGTGCCGTGACGACGGGACCGGTGACGGTTCCGCTGGTATTGAGTCTGGGGCTTGGTATTGCGGCGGCGGCGGGAACGGGCGGTGAAGGGATGTCGGGTGTTGGTATCGTCACCTTGGCATCGCTGTTTCCCATTCTGGCTGTGATGGGACTGGCGATTTATGTGGCTCAAGTTACGACGCCAGAAGAAATTATCGCGGCAGCTCAACAGGTCGTCTCCACAGGTGTGGCAGAGCAACCCTGGGAGCAGACGACGCCTTGGGTCGAGATTATCGGTGGGCTACAAGCGATCGTGCCGCTGGTGCTGTTTTTACTGTTGGTGATGCATTTTGTCCTCAAAGAGCGCCTTAGCCAGCCAGGTAATATCACCTATGGGATCATTCTGTCGGTGATCGGTATGATGATTTTTAATATAGGCCTGACCTACGGACTGTCCAAACTTGGCGCCCAATCGGGCGGTTTGGTGCCGGCGTCCTTTGCGCCTATTGAGGTCGTGGAGAACTCACCGCTTTATGGGGTGCTGGTCGGACTCTTTATCGCTGTCACCTTTGCCTGGGTGCTGGGCTTTGGGGCGACACTGGCTGAGCCTGCGTTAAACGCGCTGGGCATTACGGTTGAAAATCTGACAAACGGCGCTTTTCGTAAATCGACGCTGATGTACGCGGTTTCTGTTGGGGTGGGCTGTGGTATTGCGTTGGGAGTGACCAAAATCGTGTTTAACATCCCGATAGCCTATCTCTTGATTCCCGGTTATCTGCTGGCACTGCTGCTGACCTTTTTTTCTACTGAAGAGTATGTGAACGTGGCCTGGGATAGTGCTGGCGTTACGACCGGGCCCGTCACTGTGCCGTTGGTGCTGTCGATGGGACTGGGCTTTGGGAATGCGGTTGATGCGGTTGAAGGCTTTGGTATTTTATCCATGGCATCGATTGGGCCGATAATATCGGTGCTCACGGTCGGGCTATGGGTGCGCTGGAAAGTGGCGCGTAAGCACCGCCGTTATGATGAGTCGCTGCAAGTTGGCAAGATGGCCACTGATACCTCATCCACACCCGGCCAATAATCTGTTTGGAGAGCGCTATGGCTAAAAGAGAAATGGTGGTGCTGACTGATGTATCGCTGATTACAGCGATAGTTCAGCGCGGTAAGGCCGACCTTCTGGTTCGATCCGCCCAAGAAGCTGGGGCTCAGGGGGCGAGTATTCATTATGCCCATGGTCGTGGAGTGCGAGAGCGTCTCGGTGTTTGGGGCTTGGCGGTTGAGGCAGAGAAAGAGGTGATCAACATTATCGTATCCAGCGATCAGGTGGATCGAGTCTTCGAGCGTTTGTATGTCGTGGGTGAGTTTGATACGCCGGGCATGGGGTTTATGTGGGTGACGCCGGTTGAAAAGGCGGCCAGTTTTATATCGGAAGATATCCTGGAAAAGTTTGCGCATGCTGATCGCCGTAACCCTTTAAAGCCGAGGTCTGTTTAATCGTGTTGCCGGACAGAGCGAATCCTCATAAGTTGATCACGATTATTCTGCCTAAGGGTAAGGGGCGGGCCAAAGCCTTGGTGCAACAGTTGGTATTCGATTGCGGTGTGAATCGCGTCAATATTAACCATGCCAGGGGATTGGGACGACTCACGCCACTTCAGCATCGTGGAGTGGGTGAGAGTTCCGAAAAAGAGATCGTGACGGTGGTCGTCGAGGAGTCCAAAGCCGATGAGATCTTTGAATTTATCTTTTATGCAGCCGAGATCAATCGTCCGCATGGGGGGCTGATGTTTCAGCAGCCACTTCTCGCCACTACTCTTTTCAGTCTACCGGATGAACCCGAAGAGGATTGATCATCAGGCCGCTGATTTTTCCTCAATCCACACCTAGCACTATGCGGTCTTGGCCTGATTAAAAAAACCACCCAATGCAATGGCTAACTGCTCGCTGCGCTCGGGGTTGCGTAATCCACCCATAATGTGCGGACGCATGCCTGGAATAAATACCAGATCAGCAACCACACGGTTGAAGCAACTTTGGCCTGCATCGTTTCGCGATAGCGCTTCGAGGAACTGGCTGCAACGCTCAGCTGCAGCGAGATCTTTCCAGCAACGACTGGCGATCGCGATCAACACTTCGACATCTGTTGCGTAGCGAGAGCTTAATACCGCTTCGAGTGCCTTTTGGCGTAACCCCTCGTTTTCACTCATCGATAATCCGCGTAACAGTGCGGCGATGATAGTGGGCGCGCAGTTGTCCGTTTCCAGCTCCCGATGAAGACGTCTTGCCAAGGTTTGACACAGTGCAGCGGGGGGCGAGAGATGCTCCAGCTGTGCAGCGAACGCCGCGAGTGGCGCCAAAGGAAGATGCTCGATAGCGCGATTGAGAACGCTAGCATTGCTGTCTTGTTCTAAGCGAGAGCAGATATCTGCGATGCCTTGCAGTCCGAGTGTCTGCCAGTCATCATAGCCGCGAAGGCCCGAGAGGTAGTCGCGGCCGGGTTGATAAAAGGCCGACGCTGGCTGGTCCAGAATGGATCCCGCCTGAGCGTGGAAAGCGGCCATTTTCTCAGGATCGGGTGTAAACGCAAACGGATTGTCTTTGAGAGGGTCCTGTTCGGTCGACTGGTCCAATAACTGATTAGCCACGCAACGCGTCAGTCTGTTAAGAAAATCATTTCGGGCGGCCTGTACCAGAAGCCCCTGTTCGTCGAGCGGTAATTTCAGAAACCAGATCACCTGTTGGGACGTTTGTTTGGGATTCCACAGCAGTACACCGATCCATGCTTGTTGCATGTAGGGAAGGGGGTAGGGGATTTCGGCTTGTTCAAAACTGCTAAAGGTTGCACTACTGAGCAAGGAAACGCGCCTGCCCATATCAAACAGGCGGAAGTTGGCATCGGTCGATTGAATAAAGTCGATCAGGGTTTGAGGTGATTGCATAGCATCAGTGTCGGAAAAGGTGGTTGGGTCAAGGCGCTTGAGCCGTTAGAATGTCGGACATTCTAACACTGATTGTTGGTCTCAGAGGTACCCGACGTTGGCCGAGCCTTACCTAGAAGCGACATTTGCCGAGCCCCGTTTAGTCACGTCTTGTTGGTATCTGTATTTGATTGAGACGGTCCAAGGAAAGCTCTATACCGGGATTACCACCGATGTTGAGCGCCGTTTTGAACAGCACAAAAGCGGTAAGGGAGGCGCCAAATTTTTTCGCACTGACCCCCCGTTGCGATTGCGGATAAGCTTGGAGTTTTCAGATCGTTCTAGCGCGTCTAAAGCGGAATATCGTATTAAACAACTGACTCATAAGCAGAAACTCGCGTTAATCACTAGGGAATTGGTAGGTTAATGATGCCTATCAATATGTAATTTCTAATGGAAGAGAGTTATTTTTGCAGAAGTCACTGTATGCGTTAATGAAATCGATGTTAGGCAGCCTAAGAGATCTGGCGCCTATTATTCTGGTTATCGCTTTTTTTCAACTACTGGTACTTCAGCAGCCCTTACCCGACCTGATCGGTGTGATGACCGGTTTGGTGTTTGTGGTATTGGGGCTGACTTTCTTTATCTACGGTTTGGAGATGGGGCTGTTCCCCATCGGCGAGTCGATGGCGCATGCTTTTGCGCGTAAGGGTAGTGTCAGTTGGTTGATAACCTTCTCCTTTGCCTTGGGGTTTGGTACGACTATCGCTGAGCCAGCGTTGATCGCGGTAGCCGCCGAAGCAGCACAGGTTGCTGCCAACGGTGGTGTGATAGGCAACAATCCTGATGCACGTTCAGTGTATGCCAATGGTCTGCGCTTCACGGTGGCGTTGTCGGTGGGCTTAGCCATAGTGATCGGCGTGGTGCGTATCCTAAAGGGCTGGTCGATTCAGTACATGATTATGGGTGGCTATATTCTGGTGATGTTGATGACGGCGATGGCGCCGCAGTGGATCATCGGTATCGCTTACGATTCAGGCGGGGTGACGACATCTACCATTACGGTTCCTCTCGTGACAGCCTTGGGAGTGGGGTTGGCGTCTTCAATCAAGGGGCGTAATCCGATGATTGATGGTTTTGGTCTGATCGCTTTCGCATCCTTGACGCCGATGATTTTTGTGATGGCCTACGGGATGATCGTCTGATGGAATTGCTGACTAGCCTGTTGAACATTCTGTTTTCGACCATCCAGGATGTTATCCCGATTGCCGCGATTATTTTTGGTTTTCAGCTGTTCGTCATTCGGCGTCCGATAGCTAATTTGCGGCGGGTACTGATTGGATTCGGCTATGTCATTGTGGGTTTGGCATTTTTCTTACTAGGGCTGGAAAAGGCGTTGTTTCCGCTGGGACGATTGATGGCCGAGCAGCTGACCAATCCTGATTTTCTTCGCCAGGGGCTCGACTCCGCAGCGGCGGTGCTGGGTTGGCAGGATTATTACTGGGTATATATTTTTGCTTTTGCGATAGGCGCGAGTACTACTATCGCTGAGCCGTCACTGATTGCGGTAGCCATCAAGGCCAATGAGGTTTCCGGCGGCGCTATCGGTATCTGGGGGTTACGTTTGGCTGTCGCGCTAGGCGTGGCGATCGGCATTGCGTTGGGCACCTACCGCATTGTGACCGGTGTACCGATCCATTACTTCATCATCACCGGCTATGTGTTTGTGGTGATCCAGACCTTCTTTGCCCCCAAGATGATCGTTCCCTTAGCCTATGATTCGGGCGGAGTGACCACCTCTACAGTGACGGTACCGCTGGTGGCTGCCTTGGGTTTAGGATTGGCTGAAACCGTTCCGGGACGTAGCCCTTTATTAGACGGTTTTGGGTTGATTGCCTTCGCTAGTCTATTTCCAATGATTACTGTTATGGGCTATGCCCAGATCGCTGCATATAAACAAAAACGAGCTCGTGGATGCGGTGATAAACCGCCGGCTCAGGAATCATCATGACCGCATCAGGGGATAACCTATGCATTTTAAACTGATCCTTGCTTTCGTTGAGGATAATGAAACCGACGCTATTATGGAGGCCGCTCGAGAAGCGGGAGCCACAGGTGCAACCGTGATTAATAACGCCCGTGGTGAGGGTTTGAAAAAAAGTAAGACCTTTTTGGGCTTGGAATTGGATTCTCAGCGAGATGTCATCGTGTTTATTGTGGAAGAACATCTAAGCCGCCATATTTTGGAGACTATAGCTACTGTGGGTTGTTTTGATACTAAAGCCGGAACGGGAATTGCGGTGCAGCTTGATGTCGAAGATGCTGTCGGCGTAGCCCATCAGGTTAAACAACTCTCTGAAATGATGGAGGACTCCTTATGAGCGAGAAGAAAATTGTTCGTGCCAGAGATGTGATGAAATCGGATTACGCAGAGATCGATGGCATGATGACGATCGCTCAGGCGCTGGATGTGGCTCGCCAGAGTCGTACTCGGGTACTCGTGGTAAAAAAACGTCATCCTGATGATGAGTACGGACTGGTATTGTTGTCTGATATCGCCAAACAGGTGATTGCTCGTGACCGCTCCCCTGAGCGAGTCAATGTCTACGAAATCATGTCCAAGCCCACCATTCATGTACCCGGTGCCATGGATGTTCGCTACTGTGCTCGGCTGTTTGATAAGGTGGGTATTTCAGTGGCGCCTGTCATCGATAACGGTCAGGTAAAGGGTATCGTCAGTTATAACGATATTGTGCTTGATGGTTTAGGCGTAGATGTGGAAGCGCTATAAATACAGCTACAGTGACAGAGAGGCCCTTGGGTCTCTCTGTCACTGAACTGCCATGATCGAGGACGTGTGATTAGCCTTGGCGTGCCGTCTTAAGGGTGTCGGCGATCAGAAATGCCAGTTCCAATGCCTGATCGGCATTTAGACGCGGGTCGCAAGACGTGTGGTAACGATCGGCAAGCTTCTCCTCGGTGATCTGGTACGCTCCGCCAATGCACTCGGTAACGTTCTGACCGGTCATCTCAAAGTGAACACCACCGGCACAGGTGCCTTCGGCGCGGTGTACTTCGAAAAAGCCTTTCATCTCTTTTAATATGCTGCTTACCGCCCGAGTTTTGTAGCCGGTAGAGGCCTCGATGGTATTACCGTGCATCGGGTCGCAACTCCAGAGCACCTTGCGGCCCTCGTTGGCAACGGCGCGTACCAGTGGCGACAGCTTATCTTCCACTCGCTCTGCACCCATCCGCGAAATCAGATTCAGACGCCCGGGTTCGTTATTGGGATTGAGTGCATCGACCAAACGCAGCAGCTCGTCGGCGTTAATGCTGGGACCGACTTTAACGCCGATCGGATTGTGGATGCCGCGCATGAATTCTATATGGGCACCGTCGAGTTGACGGGTACGATCACCGATCCAGAGCATATGTGCTGAGCAGTCGTACCAGTTGTTGGTCAGACTATCGCGCCGGGTTAATGCTTGTTCGTAGTTCAAAAGCAGCGCTTCGTGGGAGGTGTACAGCGAGGTTTCATGAAGTTGCGGGGTATTGGCTCCGCTAATGCCGCAAGCTTGCATAAAGGCGAGAGCCTGGTCGATCTGGTTAGCTAGATCTTGGTATTTTTCACCTAAAGGGCTTTTTGCGACGAACCCTTGGTTCCATTGGTGTACCTGGCGCAGGTCAGCAAAGCCGCCTTGGGCAAACGCCCGCAGCAGATTCAGAGTTGAGGCCGACTGGTTATAGGCCTGCAGTAAACGCTGCGGATCGGGCACTCGGGCTTCGCTGGTAAAACCAATATCGTTAATGATATCGCCGCGATAGCTGGGTAGTGCTTGGCCATCGACGGTTTCGGTATCGGCAGAGCGCGGTTTCGCGAACTGGCCTGCCATGCGCCCCACTTTAACGACCGGGCAGCTGCCGGCAAAAGTCAGTACCACGGCCATCTGCAGCAACACTTTAAAAGTATCGCGGATGTTGTCGGCATGAAACTCAGCAAAGCTCTCGGCGCAGTCACCGCCTTGCAGGAGGAATGCACGGCCCTCTGTGGCCTCGGCTAATTGTTTGCGAAGGGCACGAACTTCGCCGGCAAACACTAGCGGTGGACGGCTAGCCAAGGTCCGCTCGACTTCAGTCAACGCTTGTTTGTCGGTGTAGGTGGGCTGTTGCAGGATCGGCTTGGTGCGCCAGCTTTCGGGAGTCCAGAGTTCCATGTTTAGGCCTTATCATTGGTGCACGAGCGGGTGAGTGGGCCGGATCCGTGCTGAAAAAAAATAGGCCGTTAGTGTACGCGCTGGGACACCTTCTGACTAGGATTAGCCCTCGGTTTGAGGGGCAGGATGACGGTCGTAGTGGCGATCATAGTGGCGGTCGTTCTGGCTTAGCACTTTGCTGTCGTGCGGATACCTTCAAGGGTCTTGAACGAGGTGTCCTTGGCCGTATCCAGGAAGTCACGCATGAATTCAGATTCTCGCTGATCTTCGCGTATAGCGGCATATAGGGTTGACCATACGCCTTTGTTTCCTAGCTGGCAGGCGGTGACGTATTTGCGTTCCAAGTATTCACTTAGCGCCCAGTTGGGCAGCGCGCATACACCGCGACCACTGGCGACCAGCTGCATCATCATTACGGTCATTTCGGCTGTACGGATCGCGGGGTCGATATCCGCAGGATCTAAAAAGCGGGTAAAGATATCCAGACGGTTTCGGTCGACCGGATAACAAATCAGGGTTTCGGGTTGTAGGTCTTCTGGCTCAATATGGGATTTGCGTGCGAACGGGTGCTGGTTGGCGACGGCTAGTAAAATCTCGTAGGCAAATAGTGGCTGATAGAAAATACCGTTAATCGGTTGCGGGTCGGAGGTAATGACCAGATCGAGCTCACCACGGGCCAGTGCTGGAAGCGGCGAGAAGTTAAAACCGTGAGCCATGTCCATTTCGACTTCGGGCCAGTTTTCTCTGAAGCGGTCGATGGTCGGCATTAGCCACTGGAAGCAGCTATGGCACTCGATGGACATGTGCAGTCGACCGGTTTCACCACCGGCTAAACGAGCAATGTCGCGTTCGGCGTTGCGAATCATCGGCAGCACATCATCCGCTAGCGCCAAAATTCGTTGTCCTGCGCTGGTGAAACTGATCGGTTTGGTCTTGCGGATGAACAGTGAGCAGTTTAGGCGTTCTTCGAGGTCTTTGATCTGGTGTGAGAGTGCGGATTGAGTCAGAAATACGCGTTCGGCGGCTTCCACCAGGCTTCCGGTATCGCGTAACGCCGCGAGAGTTCTTAGGTGCCTTAGTTCTACCATCCTTGCGCCTCTATGGGGTTGTCGCCTCTGAGCCGAAGGGGGTCAGCGGCAATAAACGAAATTCTAGTATAGTACGGCTTAGCCCGAATGGAGGAAATCCATTCGGGCTAGTGTGATGGCGGATAGCGGGGCTTATTTAGGACCGAAAACCAGAAATTCCATTAGCGCTTTCTGTGCGTGTAAGCGATTTTCAGCCTGATCGAATACGACTGAGCGTGGATCGTCAAGCATATCGATACTCACTTCCTCGCCGCGATGGGCGGGTAGGCAGTGAAGGAACAGAGCGTCAGGGTTGGCTTTGTTCATCAGAGCAGGGCTTACCTGATAACCGGCAAAGTGCTGCCTGCGATCTTTCTGCTCCTGCTCTTGGCCCATCGATGCCCAGACATCGGTGCTGACTAAGTCTGAACCCTTCACCGCGGCTACAGGATCGCGGAATATCTTGACCCGATCCGCGTGTTGCGCAACCAGGGCCTGTTGGGGCTCATATCCCTCAGGGCAGGCGACATGCAGGGTAAAGTCGAACTGGGCTGCAGCGTTGATATAGGAGTTACACATGTTGTTGCCATCACCAATCCAGGTCACTGTTTTGCCTTGGATGGAGCCACGGTGCTCAACATAGGTCTGGATGTCGGCGAGCAGCTGGCAGGGGTGAAAATCATCAGTGAGCGCATTGATAACAGGTACTTTGGAAAAGGAAGCAAAACGTTCCAGCTCCTGATGGTCAAAGGTGCGGACCATGATGATGTCTACCATGCGTGAGATCACTCGAGAACTGTCCTCGACGGGCTCGCCTCGTCCTAGTTGAGTGTCGCTGGGAGACAGGAAAATCGCGCTACCACCAAATTGGGTCATCCCTGCTTCAAACGAGACACGGGTGCGTGTCGATGATTTTTCAAAGATCATCGCCAGTACTTGATTCTTAAAAGGCTCATAGATCGTGCCCTCATAGCGCATCGCCTTGAGCTGAATAGCGCGGGCGATCACTCCCGTCAGCTCTTTCTGGCTGAGGTCTTTGAGGGTCAAAAAGTGTCTCGGTTGGGCCGTCATAAAAATACCTTGCACCCCCTTTGTCGATGACAAAGGGAAAAACGTCTATTGAGTTGGGTTTCCGCCAGTCTAGGCGGACTGGATCTCAGCCGATTTACTCGTCAGCGACTAAAATTTTGATCAGTTTTGAAATTACACCCACTATTAGGCTTGCTTCACTGTCACTGAGAATCAAGGGCGGCAATAATCTGACTATCCTACCTTCTCCGGTGATGTTGATCAAAATACCTTTTACCTTAGCCAAGATGGCCAGTTCGTTACAGGGCTGATTGAGTTCGATGCCGATCATCAATCCTTTGCCGCGGATATCATGAATATAGCTGGCGCCTTCGAACTCCTGCCGGAAAGCGTTGCGCATCCAGTCGCCTAATTCTGCGGCACGTTCGCACAGTTGCTCTGTCTCAATGGTTTCAATTACCGCTAGCGCAGCCGCGCAGGCTAAGGGGTTGCCGCCGAACGTTGAGCCATGAGTGCCGGGCTTGAATACCTCTGCAGCCTCTCCGCGTGCAAGACAGGCTCCGATAGGGAATCCGTTGCCTAAGCCTTTAGCGGTGGTGACAACATCTGGGAGGATATCGCGCTGTTGATAGGCAAAGTAACTGCCGGTTCGAGCGTTGCCGGTCTGGACTTCATCGAGCATCAGCAACCAGCCCTGCTGATCACAGATCTCACGAAGCTGATGAAGGTAGTTATCGGCGGGTACTTTAACGCCGCTTTCTCCTTGTATCGGTTCAACAAGAATGGCCACGACGCTGGTGTGTTGCTTGGCTATGTTCTCAATCGAGGTGATATCGTCAAAGGGAGCGCGGATAAAGCCCTCAACTAGGGGGTCAAAGCCCGCTTGGGCCTTGCGGTTGCCTGTGGCGGTCAGTGTGGCAAGGGTGCGGCCGTGAAACGCTTGCTCCATGACGATGATTGCGGGTTTTTTGATACCGCGCTTGTGACCGTATAGCCTGGCTAGCTTGATAGCCGCTTCGTTGGCTTCGGCACCTGAGTTGCAAAAAAAAGCGTTATCCATCCCGGCAATTGCTGTTAATTTTTCTGCGAGTTGTGTCTGTAGTGGGATGCTATAGAGATTAGAGGTATGCATCAGGGTGCCCGCTTGAGTACAGATAGCCTGGGTGACTTTGGGGTGGGCATGGCCCAGTCCGCAGACGGCGATGCCACTCAGTGCATCAAGGAATTTGTTACCTTGATTGTCATACAACCACGCGCCTTGCCCACGTTCGAACGCGACCGAAAGTCTGGCATAATTGTCCATTAGCGGAGTAGTGGCCATGGTTGTTGCTCCTATACAGCATGCAAAGAGAGGGTGCGTCTACACAAAGGGTGCCGATTTTAGTGACAGGTCTACACCTAAGCAACCACCACGAAGTGGCTGCTCAGGCTATTAAGCTCGGGTGACATGATGGTCTCACCTGAATTGGGATTCAGTATAGACATTTGTCATCGTGTTGCTGGCGGGTACTAAAAAAAATCGACAATATAGCCTGACAAAATTACTCGGGTTTGGATATAATTCCCGCATTCGATGCAGGAGCCCTTTTTGTAGGTCGATTGGGCGCTTCTGCAGTTAGATTTCAATCATGTGATAGGTGACCAGAATGACAGCCGTCGTCGAGACGATTAAAGAGCAGATCGAAAAAAACCCCATTCTTCTGTACATGAAGGGTACGCCTAAGTTCCCTCAGTGCGGTTTCTCTTCGCAGACTGTTGAGGCGCTGATGGGTTGTGGTGAGCGCTTTGCTTTCGTCAATATTTTAGAAAATCCAGAGATTCGTGCCGAGCTACCTAAATATGCGAACTGGCCGACATTTCCTCAGCTCTGGGTTGAGGGTGAACTGGTCGGAGGCTGCGATATTGTGGTTGAGATGGCGGCTAATGGTGAGCTGGAAACGTTGATCAAGGCGGCTGCCTCGCGTATCGAACCCAGCGAATAGAGTGTAAATCTGTTTTTCCTTCTGCCGCTGGGCAGCGTGGAAAGACTTGTCTATATATTCATATTCAACTTGAATTTATTTGGAGAACAAAGCAATGGGCGTACTCGTAGGTAAGCAAGCTCCGGACTTTACTGTTTCAGCGGTATTGGGTGACGGTTCAATCGTTGATGATTTTAATCTTAAGCAAGCGATCAAGGGTAAATATGGTCTGGTGTTCTTCTACCCGTTGGATTTCACCTTTGTTTGCCCTTCTGAACTGATCGCTCTGGATCACCGCATTGATGCGTTTAAGGAGCGTAATGTGGAAGTGATTGCGGTCTCGATCGACTCACATTTTACCCATAATGCATGGCGCAATACGGCGATCAACGATGGTGGCATTGGTGCGGTTAAGTACACCATGGCTGCTGATATGAATCACAGCATCTGTAAAGCGTACGATGTTGAGTCCGAAGGTGGTGTTGCCTTCCGAGGTGCTTTCCTGATTGACGATAAGGGTGTGGTTCGTTCACAGATCGTTAACGATCTGCCGCTAGGTCGTAACATGGAAGAGTTGTTGCGTCTGGTTGATGCGCTGCAGTTCCACGAAGAGCATGGAGAAGTTTGTCCTGCTGGCTGGCAGAAAGGCGACAAAGGTATGAATGCCTCTCCTAGTGGTGTGGCACAGTACCTGACCGATAACGCTGCCAAGCTATAAGACTTTCACCCGGTCGTTCTATTGTCTAGAGCGATGGGGTGCTAAATAGCAGAGATAAAAAAACCGCCGTCCCGAGTGATACGTGTTGCTCGGGACGGCGGTTTTTTGTATCGGGATCAGTCGTAGTCTTGCTGGTCTCTGATAACCATGTCCCAGCCACCTAGCTCTTTCCAGCGGTTTACGATCAAGCAGAATAGCTCTGCCGTGCGCTCGGTATCGTAGGCCGCTGAGTGGGCCTGGCGATTGTCGAAATCGATCTCGGCCACCTCGCAGGCGCGGGCGAGAACGGTTTGACCGAAGGCCAGACCTGCTAGTGTCGCCGTATCGAAGCAGGAGAAGGGGTGGAAAGGGTTACGCTTAACGCCGCTTCGTTCGCAGGCGGCGTTCAAAAAGCTTAGATCAAAAGCTGCATTGTGTCCGACGAGGATGGCGCGTTTGCAGCCGTGAGCTTTGATCGCCTTGCGGACCGGTTTAAAGATCTTTTCCAGCGCAACCGCTTCGTCTTCGGCCATTCGCAGGGCACTAAAGGGATCGATACCGGTAAAATCCAGCGCCGCCTTTTCTAGATTCGCACCTTCGAACGGAGCGACGTTGCAGGCAACCGATTGATCGGGGATGAGTTGTCCATCATCGTCCATGGTGAGCAACGATGCGGCGACTTCCAGTAGGGCGTCGGTTTGCGGGTTGAATCCGGCGGTTTCAACATCGATCACCACCGGAAGGTATCCACGGAAGCGCTCGGACATCAGTTGAGCGATTGGGGTTAAACGATTGGACACTACGGCTTCCTTGTCAGGAATGAATTAAGCGCTGACGACTTGCCAGGCAAGGGTTTCTCCGGCACGCAGTGGCACGATCGACTGGGTGCCAAAGTTCAGTTGTGCATGCTGGGTCCAGGTGCGTTTTTCGAGAACGATCGTATCTGAGTTGCGCGGCAAACGGTAGAAATCGGGTCCATTAAATGCCGCGAAGGCTTCAAGCTTGTTGAGTGCGCCCATCATCTCAAAGGCCTCGGCATAGAGCTCGATAGCCGAGTTAGCGCTGTAACAGCCTGCACAGCCACAGGCGCTCTCTTTGGCCGATTGGGCATGTGGAGCTGAGTCGGTACCTAGGAAAAATTTGGGGTTGCCCGAGGTCGCCGCCTCTAGCAGCGCGCGCTGATGCGTATTGCGTTTTAAAATGGGCAGGCAGTACAGGTGTGGTTTGATCCCGCCGACCAGCATGTGGTTACGATTATAAAGCAGGTGTTGCGGAGTGATGGTGGCTGCCACATGGCTAGCGGCGCCGCTGACAAATTCCACGGCATCCTGGGTGGTGATGTGCTCCATCACGATCTTCAGTTTGGGGAACCGCTCAGCGATAGGTTGGAGCTGGCGGTCGATAAAGATTTTTTCGCGTTCGAAGATATCAATATCGGCATGAGTCACCTCGCCGTGCACCAGTAGCGGCAAGCCGATCTCTTCCATCGTGGCAAGGTTGTCATAGCTTTTTTCGAGGGTGGAGATGCCTGCGTCGGAGTTGGTCGTGGCCCCAGCCGGGTAGAGCTTAACTGCATGGACATGCGCAGATTTTTGCGCTGCTCTGAGTTCGTTGCCGCTGGTAGTGTCGGTTAGGTAGAGCGTCATTAGTGGATCAAAGCTGCGAGTACTGGGCATGCAGGCCAGAATGCGCTGCTGATAGGCCAGCGCTTGTGCAGTGGTGGTCACGGGGGGGACCAGATTGGGCATCACGATCGCACGACCAAAATAACGCGCCATATCCGCGACGGTATCTTTGAGTACTTCTCCATCGCGAAGATGCACATGCCAGTCGTCAGGGCGGGTGATTTCAAGACGTTGCATGGCGTTCCTCACTGGGGTGGTATCGATGGTGTCTGGACGGGCGATGATTTTATCAGTCGCCGCCGGCCTCGGCCACCTGTTCTGCCGCTGTTCTCAAGGTCGAGGTGATGTAAAGATGTTAAAGTTTTGGCAATAGTGGGCGAAGAAAAATACAATGGTTCTCTTTCTGACGCTCAATATACCGGTCTGTCACATGTATCGTCTCCGCTCTCTGCTGTTAGCTCCGACTTTAGCGCTGCTCTCCTATGCAGGGGGTTCTGCTGCTGTGACGTTTCAAGCACCGATGGATGAGGTTCAATGGCAGCTAGAGGCGTCTCAGTTTGTTTGTACTTTGTCGCAATCTATACCTGATTTTGGGGTCGCTACCTTTGAACATCTTGCTGGTAGTGAGTTGCAGTTTGTGTTGAGTTCGCCCCAAGCTGAGTTGTTAGGCCAGGAGACTCTGGTGATGTCGGAGGCTCCGCCTTGGTTGCCCGGAGAGGGAACTCGGCGTCTCGGCGTGATCACCGATGCGGTTGATAGTCAGGCGTTGCGGTTTGACTCTGGCTTGGCAAAAGAGATGCTTACCTCCTTGTATCAGGGGCAGACGCCAGCCATCTCCAATAACCGCTGGTACGGGACCGATACGCCTGTCAAGGTGATGATTTCGGCAGCGAACTTTCAACAGGCATATAGCAGTTATCAAGGTTGTGTCTCAGGACTTCTTCCGGTTAATTATCAACAAATTGCCCGTTCTGCTATGTTGTTTCCGTCGGCGCAGTGGCGTCTGTCTGACTCCACCAAGAGTCGCTTGGATCTCATCGCGTTGTATATTAAAAATGATCCGAGCGTGATCTCGGTGTTTGTTGATGGTCATTCGGACAGTTTTGGTCGTCGGTTGGCGAACCGAGACCTGTCCCGGGATCGGGCGGAAGCGGTCAGCCGCTACCTATCTAAAATAGGCGTGCCAGATGAGATGGTCACTACCCGTTATCACGGTGAGCGTTATCCGGTGGTAGCCAATAACAGTAGCGAAAATAGGGCGCGTAATCGCCGTGTCACCGTGCGTTTGGAGCGGGAAGAGTAACTCCCGCGCAGCTCACTGATCCCCTTCAGCAGGATAACGATGATTCAGTGGGCACTGAGAGTGGTTTCGGCTGGAGTTTTTGCGTGTATAATTGCGCGTTTGTATTGAATGGGCCGATTCCTGGCTCGATTATCGTTGCTATGCGGGTCGGTAGCGACGTTGCGGCGGAGTGAGAGATGTCTGATATTAAGAAAGTCGTGTTGGCCTATTCCGGGGGTTTGGATACTTCGGTCATCGTTAAATGGTTACAGGAAACCTACAACTGTGAAGTGGTGACGTTTACTGCTGATCTGGGTCAGGGCGAAGAAGTTGAGCCTGCGCGTGCCAAAGCTATAGCGCTGGGTGTTAATGAGATCTATATCGAAGATCTCCGCGAAGAGTTTGTACGTGATTTTGTGTTCCCTATGTTCCGTGCCAATGCCATCTATGAAGGTGAGTATCTGTTGGGCACCTCTATCGCTCGTCCTCTGATCGCTAAGCGATTAATTGAAATCGCTAATGAGACGGGTGCTGATGCTATCTCTCATGGTGCTACCGGTAAGGGTAATGACCAGGTGCGTTTTGAACTGGGCGCTTATGCGCTGAAGCCCGGTGTTAAGGTTATCGCGCCTTGGCGTGAATGGGATTTGACCTCCCGGGATACGTTGATGGCGTACTGTGAGCAGCACGGTATTGAGGTCGACTTTAAGAAGGGTAAAAAGTCGCCCTACTCGATGGATGCCAACTTGCTCCACATCTCCTATGAAGGGGGCGTGCTAGAAAATACTTGGGCTGAAGCAGAAGCCGATATGTGGCGCTGGAGTGTGGCCCCAGAGCAGGCGCCTGATAAACCGACCTATATTGAGCTGACGTATCAGCGTGGTGATATCGTCGCTATCGATGGCAAGCCGATGAGTCCAGCAACGGTGCTGGAGTATCTCAATAAGGTGGGTGGTGAGAACGGCATCGGACGTCTGGATATCGTCGAAAACCGTTTTGTTGGCATGAAATCTCGCGGTTGTTATGAAACGCCCGGTGGTACCATCATGATGCGTGCTCACCGAGCGATCGAGTCCATTACTCTGGAT
>Ga0102812_10001564_pt1 | contig 15911 bp, 9 predicted proteins | sample ColrivemetaGS713_FD_79334 | JGI IMG/M metagenome (GOLD analysis project Ga0102812, IMG submission 79334) | Estuarine microbial communities from the Columbia River estuary - Flood tide ETM metaG S.713 | ecosystem: Environmental > Aquatic > Marine > Intertidal zone > Estuary | place: USA: Columbia... | reverse complement strand
GCCAGCGAAAAATCAGATGCTCCCATCGTTAACCGAAGGTACTTGATGCCAATTCCCTCGCTGGGGTCAAAAAGATCCTTTAATAGTGATGCCCTTTGATTATCATCCAGATCGGTTATTAAAACGTGGACAGAAGACCCCGTTAGCGCTGCACCAAAACCATCAATTTCTTGTCTTCCTTTCGTCTCATCAAACAAAATGGACACGTCACCTTGCTCCATTGTATTAAAGGCTAAGTCTTGAGGGGTTTTCGCCAATTTAAGACTCCCGTCCCTATCCGTTCGCCACACACTTACTACCCCTTCTTCCACTGGTTCCATTTCATCATCAGAAGGAGGAATCGGAATTTCTTCCTCTCCGCAGGCAAGAAAAAGAAATAAGCTCAATAAAAAAGGAATAAATGCTTTCATGCTTTCAAAAATTAGCCTTTAAGTATTTGAGTAAAAACCGGGATGGTTGTTCAAAGAAGAGAACAACCACCCGATTTAAGAAAAAAATCTAGTGTATTAAAACTTTACGCACAGCTTGCTTACCATCGGCCAACAAGCGAACGAAATAGATTCCAGGAGTCAATTTTTCGTTAGAGACAGTACGCTCTTCCAATTGACCGAAACTGTTTAATCTTTCAGAAAAAACGGGCCTGCCCGTTACATCAAAGACGGAAACCATCACATTTCCCGGTGTTTCCACCTGCCACTGAATATTGAGTGTATTGCCGCCTATTACCCGAAATACCTCAGGGGTCCAAGCATCATCAATAGAGGTCAATACACTACATGAACCAAAGAGATAGGTAGGCAAAACAGTAGGCTCCGTGCTCAGTGGTAGTGCAGCAAAACGGTTATTATCAGCATTTTGGCACTCTTCGGGTGGATCTTCATCCATCCCCCATTCGTTGCCATTGACAAACTTGTACTGCACGGAAAGGGTCGTCACCGGAATTTCAGCGGTGAAAGAATAAACCGTCCCCGTGGTGTTGGTCATTTCTGATGCACCAGGATCCCAACCTTGAAAATCACCCGCGACGTGTACGCCTTCTGGAGAAATCATTTGTCCATCCATGTCGACGCTAAACGTTACCGTTTTAGTTTGCAAAGGATTTTCACAACCGCCGAATGGCTCGGTAGGAACAGTAATGTCATCGCCGCCGCCCTGAATAACGAAAACGCGGTTATTACTGGCGTTACCACAACCACTACCTGGTGTTTCTTCATTTCCCCATTCGTTGCCATTGACAAACTTGTACTGTAGCGTACTAATGGAAGAAAACACATCCACAGTTACTTCATAAATATCGTCAGTGGTTAGGCTCATTTGGGTACCTCCTGGATTCCAGCCCTGGAAATTACCGGCCAAGTGTACGCCGTTAGCAGAAACGGTTAATCCTGACATATCTACCCGGAAAGTGACCGATTGTGTCGGGTTATCTGCCGGGCAGCCGCTGAATGGAACAGCGGCCAGTGTCATATCTTCGGTAGGCACCGTAAAAATGCGATTGTTGCCGCCTACGGAACAGGCTAGCGGAGCGGTTTCTTCCGTTCCCCATGCGTTACCGTTAAGGAACTTGTATTCGACATCCGTACCTGGTGCCAACTCAATTGTTGCAGCGTAGATACCATTACCTTGATCGGTCAATTGATTGGCTTCGGTATTCCAGCCATTCAAGCTGCCGGCAATGTGTACCCCTTCAGCGGCGACGGTAATCCCGGTCATATCTACCTGAAAGGTGACGTTCGTTTGTGCCTGGAGCCAAAAGCTGGCGCAGCATAATAAAAGTGTATAAATTCTGTTCATCATACGATTTTTAAAATGATTTAATTTGATTTCGTCTAACAGGACGCTTTATTAATACCCAGGGTTTTGTTCCAATCTTGGGTTCCTATCCAACTCTGTTTGGGGGATTGGCCACAGCAAATCATCGTTGGTGACTTGGTAGTTTCTGCCAAGTGCATTCATCACTTCAACGGCCTTTCCCGTACGTTTTAGATCGTACCCACGGTGTCCTTCACAGGCCCATTCCAGGCGTCTTTCCGTCGCAATCGCTGTCAGCATTTCATCCTGAGTACTGGCGTTGACCACAGGAAGATTTACCCGCTGCCGGATCTGATTCAGTAGCTCAGCTGCACGATCCAGGTTGTTGAGTTCTGCCTCTGCTTCAGCGGCCAACAGGATAACATCAGCCAAGCGTGAGAGGATAAGATTATTAGGACTCGACCAGCCGTTGGCTAAATTTTGCTTGAAAGGAAAAGGAATGGTGCCAGAAGGATAGTCAGGATCTTGCCAGGGAAGATTACTTTCAAAGATGATGGAAGCATCACGACGGACGACATCATTTTGATCAGCAAAGGCATCAAGTAAATCCTGAGCTGGCGTATTGAATTTTCTCCATCCATCATTAGTAATAGATGGCGGCAGCCACAGTTGAGGGCCCCAGTTGGATTCGTTGGTCCCTCCGATATATTGCACCTCAAAGATAGATTCAGAAGAATTTTCATTCTGACCGTTCCACAACTGCCCGAAACTCGGCAACAAAGAATAACGATTGCTATTGATTACAGCTTCCGCGTGGTTCTTCACTTCCGTCCAATTAGGATTAGGCTGATGGGCATACGCTTTGGCCAATAGGGCATTGACGGCTCCTTTTGTGACCCGTTGGGCACCAGAAGGATAAACTTCAGGAACACGAATCAGCGCAAATTCCAGGTCTTTGATCATCGCAGCGTATACTTCCTCTTCAGCACTCCGCGGAACGTTGACTTCCTCAGGATCGGTAGAATTCACCTTTTGCAAAATCAAGGGCACCCCTCCGTAAAGATTGACGAGATGGAAATAGTGCATCGCCCGCATGAAAGCGGCCTCTCCTAATATTTGTTCCTTCCTTTCCTCAGAAAGATCGGGAGAAACGATGTCCCCAATATTATCAAGCACCGCACTGGCCCTGCTAATGGCTTCGTACAGGTAACGCCAATCTCGCTCAACATTAGCGTTGGTCGTCACTACGTTGAATGCATCCAACTGAAAATTATTTGGGTTATCACCACCAGCATAGCAGTTATCGGAAATCACATCACCATTGGTAAAGCGATCAAAGATGTAAAACTCACTCTGGAAAGCATCGTAAGCAGCTACTAAAGCCGCCTCAGCGTCAGCGCCAGTTTTGAAAAAATTTCCTTCCGTCAAATCAGAGATCGGTTCCCGATTAAGAAACTCTTCGGCACATCCCGTCATGATCAGAAGCATCAGACTAGCACCTAATATTTTTGTTATTTGGTTAGTTTTCATCACTGAATTTTTATGTTTTATAACACCTAAAAAAGAAGCGAAAAGTCTAAAACTCTACCCGTACCCCACCCGTGTAGATTCTTGATTGAGGATAAGTACCATAGTCAATTCCTTGGGAGATTGCACTCCCCCCATCCCTGTTTACTTCGGGGTCATAACCTTTGTAATTCGTAAAAGTGAGCAGGTTTTGTCCACTGAACCAAAAGGCTAAGGTTTGTAACTTCATTTGTTCTAGCAATGATTTTGGCAACCGGTAAGAGAGCGTGACATTTCTTAATTTCACGAAAGACCCATCTTCAATAAACCGGCTGCTAATACGGCTATTTTGATCGGGGTCGCTGAACACCGCACGTGGAATACGCGTAATGTCTCCTGGGTTTTGCCAACGATCCAACACGTCTGCACTCGCATTGGCAACTGAGAACATCCCTTCCGTTTCTATCCGGGTAGCATTGAAGACATCATTGCCAATACTCCCCTGAAAGAGGATATCTAACTCGAAGCGGCCGATCGTCAGGTTGTTTCCTAATCCTAAAATAAGGTCTGGGTTAGCATCTCCAATAATGGTACGATCATCGTCCGTAATCGCCCCATCGTTGTTAATGTCCCTAAAGACAATGTTCCCGTCGTCAGGACTTACGCCTAAGCTTTCATAACCATAAAAACTACCCAGCGGCAAGCCTTCGCGTACAATTACAGAGAAGCCTCTTTCGGGGATTTCACCAGCAAAAATCACCTGATCAGCACCGCCGATATCGATCACTTTATTGCGATTGGCGGAGACATTAAAGTTCGTTGACCAAGAAAACTTGGGCTTGCGTACATTGTAAGTCCGCAGGCTGAGTTCTACCCCCTGATTCTCTATCTCACCGAGATTTTGAATACCGCTTTGGAAACCCGTACTCTGTGGCAAGTCCACATTGATCAAAAGATCATTCGTTCTTTTGTAATAATAATCTGCCGTAATATTTACCCTGAAGTCGAACAGTGCAATATCTACTCCCGCATTGTATTGGAGGGTCGTTTCCCATTTCAGGTCATTGTTGCCAATGGTAGAAGGACGAGTTCCGGGTACGATGTTATCGTTGAAGTTGTAATTAGAACCCGTGCTGTAAAGGCCGAAAGAGGAGAAGTCACCAATATTTTGATTTCCGGTAGCACCAATACTGAACCTCAGTTTGAGGTCATCCAAAGCCGCTGCATCCGCGAGAAAGTCTTCTTCCGAAATTCTCCAACCTAACGATAAGGAGGGAAAATAAGCAAAGCGATTATCGGCACCAAAACGCGACGAGCCATCGGATCTAAAGCTCAAGTCTGCCAGATAGCGATCAGAAAACTTGTAGGAAATTCGGCCTAAGTAAGAAAATAAAGCCCATTGCGAAGCAAAAGAACTGGCCTCGATTTTGCGGCTACCTGCATTCAGGGTAGAAACCGTCCCGTTAGGGAAGCCCTCGGCGCGGGAAAACGTGCTTTGAAAGCCAGACTCCTGGGCCGTTATTCCACCCAAAACCGTAAACTCATGCTCACCAAATGACCTTTGGTAGGTCAGGGTATTTTCTGACAACCAAACCAATTCCTGGTTAGTGCTGACCGTGGCAATTCCCTCCAGACTACGTCCGAATTGGGTAGTAAAAGGATCTAAAAAATAGTCGTTTTTGTTAAAGTAGGTTTCCGTGCCAAAAGAAGTGCGGAAAGTAAGGTTACGGAGCACGTCGAACTCCAAAAAGAGGTTACCTACAAGACGGGTGGTTGTGGCAACATCATCGGGTGCTTCAATGTTAGCAACCGGGTTTTCCCAAGCTTGTAGCGGATTGACCGTATAAGTACCATCGTCATTATAGATACCGATGATTGGAGGAGAAGAAAGCGCTCCTAAAATGACCCCACCTTGATTAACCCTGCTGTTGTCAGGTACGTTATTGAACGCTACTCTCGACACAGAAAGGTTGGTTCCGAGTCTTACTCCTGATCGGATAGTAGAATTCAGGTTCAGTCGGAAATTTGTTCTTTTAAAATCTGATTCACGAACGATACCTTCCTGTTTTTGCTGACCAGCCGAGACAAAATACGTGGTCTTCTGATCTCCCCCACTCATTGAAAACTGTAGGTTAGAAGTCAAGGCATCCCGATAAATCTGATCTTGCCAATCCGTATCAATATCATAATCCGCAGCATTTAGTACTGGCGACTGCCCCGCATTAACAAAGGATTCGTTGATATAATCTACGTATTGATCAGCGTTGAGAACGTCCAAGGTTTGAGCTACTTGGCTCACTCCTATGCTAGTATTGAGACTAATCTTGGCTTGTCCGGCCCTCCCTCTTTTCGTCGTAATTAAAACGACACCGTTCGCCGCACGTGCACCATAAATTGCCGACGCGGAAGCATCCTTCATAATTTCAATACCCTCCACATCGGCTGGGTCAATACCTTCGGTACTCAACACGGGTACTCCATCAATAACGTAGAGTGGTTCATTACCTGCGGATAACGAAGTAGCTCCACGAATCCGAACCGACAAAGCGTTGCCCGGTCTTCCAGAAAATTGGGTTACCTGTACCCCGGCTGCCCGTCCTTGCAATGCGTTTTCCAGGCGAGAGAAGGGCTTCTTATCCAAATCTTCCGTAGCCACAGAAGCTACCGACCCGGTAATGTCACGGCGTTGTTTGGTGCCATAACCTATCACAACTACATCTTGCAGCAGCACGGCGTCTTCTTGGAGCACAACATTAATTTCGGAACGACCTTGTACCACTACTTCCCGCGGGCTCATCCCTGTGTAACTAAACACCAGCGTATCGTTGGGGGCGACACCACTTAAGCTATAGCGCCCGTCTAAATCAGTGGTCGTTCCTGTGCCTTCTCTTTCTAGCAGAACAGAAACACCTATCAGTACTTCCCCTTTGGCATCAGTCACGATCCCCGTAACAAGCTGTGCTTGGACGTTTGACACCAACAAAATAAACAGGAAAGCAAAGCATATTTTTGAAGCAGTAAATATCGATCTCATTTTGTTCAACCTTTTTGGTTAAGCAGGGCAAAACCACTATCCCTGCGAAAGAAACGCACAAGAATGAGAATCAAAACAAACAATTATCCTCCTGTGCGTTGGATTCACAAAACAAAAGCATATTTTGAAAGATACTAAACCAGTGTAGTGAAAAAGTGGACACAATGAGTAACAAAAAACACCTAACCACCTTTATTTCAGTAAATTACAATTACACTTACAACCTAAACAAGTGGAAGCCTTAAGGAAGCGCTACTGACAAAAACTTCCACTTTTTAGCAAAATGAACTATTTATACTATCCTATTTTTTGCAAAAGAACCGATTTTCATAATCATATCCTCAAAATCATCACGAGGTACTTCGGCACTGTTTTTTACTTTGACCCGGTAGTTGTATACGGTATTTACGGAGTAACGTAACAACTTGGCAATATTTGAACTTTCTTTTATTCCCAGACGGATGAAAGCAAATATCCTGAGCTCGGTATTCATTTTTCCATTACGTAATTCTATTCGTCCGTCTTCTTTCAGGAGTAGATTAAAATCCCGGACAAAGTCGGGGTAGATCTCAAGAAAGGTGTTGTCAAAGTTTTCGTAGAAACTTTTGATTTCTTTATCAATCATCTTCCGAGACTTGGTAATTTCGTACAACTCCTTGGTTTTATGAGAGGTAATGTACTTATTGATGAGGTCCCGATAAGTATCCATCTTATCAATATAGTCAGAGCAAATGGCTAGAAAATTACCAATAAAATGCTCTTTGACTTTATTGGCTTCAGACAAGTCAGAATACAGCTCCCTAAGTTCTTCGTTAGTGGCTTTAAGGTTATCATTGACGACAATAAGCTCGTTGTTAACCCTGGTAAGTTCGTTACGAGCTCGGGCGAGATTTTTAATTTGCCGGTATAATATCAACAAAGTGGCGAGTAACAAAAGCGCCATAATGCTGATGATTACTAAGCGGTTACGCAAATGGGTGGTTTGCTCATTCGTTTTCAGTTGATAAGCCTCTGTAATCACAGGCAATACATTAGAAATCGCCACAAAACGTAAGCGGGAATTATAAAAAGCGGCATCTTCAAAAGAAAACTTGATGTAGGAATAGGCTTTATCGACTTGATTATCCTGATATAGTAGATCGGCTAATTTGGCCAACGAAGCATTGTCTTTTACTGCGTTCTTGATGTCTGAGATAGCAGAGAGAATAAGCCATTCTGCTGCTTCTTGCAGATCGCCTTCCAATTCTGCCAGGAGTGCACGCTCAAAGGTCACCAGCGAGTAAGCTTGGGTATTCACCTTCGTCTTTGCCAAACGTATGCTATTGATCTCCTTGGCTTTTGCTATTTCACGCGCATCACGGTACTGTTTTTCGATAATAGACAGGTACTGATCCGACTCCGGAGACAAATACCTCATCAAAGAGTCGACCGCGTTTTGGTAAATCCCATCGTAAACCTGTTTATTTTCGGGTATGACCGCGTAATAGGCCACCTGCTCGTAGACTTTTTTACAGATAGAGAAATATTCAACAACAAGATTTTCAGATAATCTTGTTCGATCTATTTTTTCCAAAATATCAACAGCCTCTTTATAACGTCCCGAGGCCGCCAACAAGCTTATCAAGCCTAAGTCAACTTCATACTCAAAAATGGTATTGTCCAATTTTTGGGCGATCTGCTGATTCTTTTGCAAATAAACCATGGTGGAATCAAAAGAATAATCCGAATACTCCCTAATCAGCCTTTTATTACTGTAGTAAATTTCCGTTTCAGAAAGATTCTTGGTGGTTGCTATCTCCTTAAGACTAATTATTCTACGCTCCTTTTCGGCATCGTATATTTCCTTACTACTCATGGTCACATCAAGTACTTCAAATAAAGTGTCAGGAAGATTTGCACCAAACAAGTTGGCACAACAAAGGCACAAAACAAGGGCAACAATTTTAACTCTAATGTTGACTAGGTAGAAAAAACGGGAGAAGATCATAAGTGGCACTATGTATAAATAGATGTTGAACCGATTCACAATATTATTGAAAAAAAACAGATTTGGGTGTTTTGTGATGGTTAAGGGTCCACATAACCATTATACCTAAGACTAGGAATACTTGGACTAGGCGTGCGCAAAAAGCGAAATCTTCAGAAAAAGAAAATAGGTTTATGCCATGGGCATGCCGCGTAGCGATCCCTTCGGGGCCCTCGGCATTTCCGTCAAACTACTAAAGTCTTTACACCCTCTTCAATTTGTTGTCTAAATACGAAACCGTCCCAACTCCTAGTAGGAACAACGATCAGCGAGTTAAACAAGCCCTAAGGAGCTGGGTAATTAAAGGGAATATTAGGAAAATAAAATTTCAACGTGCCATCGCCATTGCCGTGGCTATGAGGATCATAGGGGGATTAGAAACATTATTGAAGAGGTATCACTGATGAAAATGGGGCGGAATCCTTCCAATTTTCTTTTGATGCTTTCGACGCGAAAAATATTGTCTTCTGGATGTTAATCGTGATCCTTGCCTATTTCTACCAGGAAATGAACAATAAATTCGGCCCTGGGAAGCTCCAAAAAATATTTTTAAGCAAGTTCAATACGCCGGTAGAAGAAGAGCAGATTTTTATGTTTCTGGACCTAAAATCGTCCACCACGATTGCGGAACAGCTGGGTGGTGTGCAGTATCAGCTTTTCCTCAAAGAACTGTTTTCGGATGTAACCACCCCAAGTCAGGATACAAGGTATGTGCAATGAGTTGGAGAGCAGTTTTCTAATCTCCACAGAGATGTTTGAATTAGATGACATCGCTACATCAGCCTGGGGATTTGAGCAAAAAGGAGAAAGCCCCCTCAAAGGGAAGAAAGCCCCCATGGCTTTGATGAGCATCGAAGTTAATAAAAAAGTCAATCAAAACGGAAGCAGATTAGCGCCCAGGATAGAGAGGACAAAAAAGAAAAAAGGCGAATGAGGCCGAAATCAAACAGGAAAACCAGTATTTTTACTAAACCGTTAGGGCGAGAATACGGATTTCTTCCCTAGAAGAAAAAGTCTGCTATTTGGCCAAAAATCATACCTAATCCCTGGTATAACTTTTTAAATGACTACGAGCTTATGATGAATGAACTGGTATTGAAAGCGGAGCAATTTGCGACTAACCTTTTAGAGAATGAGCTTCCTCCAGGTTTCACCTATCATAATCTTGAGCATACCGCTATCGTTGTCGAAGGGGCAATGACCATTGGTAAAGGCGAAAAACTCAGCGATGACGAAATGGACATTTTGCTTATTGCAGCATGGTTTCACGACACAGGGTACGTTCATACCACCGTGGATCACGAGGTAGAAAGTGTGCTCATCGCCACGACCTTTCTTAAACAAGAACACGCTGGAGAGAAGCTAATAGCCAGTGTAGCTGCCTGCATATTGGCGACCAAAGCAGACGTACAACCCGAAGAGAAGCTGCATCAAGTGATCCGTGATTCAGATATGTTTCACTTGTCAAAAGATAACTACAATGATCTTGCCTTCCACCTTAGACAAGAATGGGCTACGCTCTACGATAAAAATTATAACGACCTGGAGTGGAATCACCTTAATCTTGATTTTCTCTCCAGCCACGAATTCCATACCGATTATGCAAAGGAAAACCTTCTTGTAAGCAAAGAAAAAATCAAAAAGGAAATTAGGAAAAAAATCAAAAAGCTAGAAAAGAACGTCGATTTGAAATTGATCGAAGATTTAGGGGTAACAGCTGGGGAGTTGAAATCTTTGAAGAAAAAGCTTCAAAAAGCGGAGGGCAGACCGGAGAGAGGCATCGAGACGATGTTTCGATTGACCTCTAAAAATCACATCGACATCAGTGGAATGGCAGATAGCAAAGCCAACATTATGATCTCGATTAACTCCATCATTATTTCGGTTCTTTTGGGTTCATTGATGCAAAAACTAGACAGCAATCCCCATCTTATTCCCCCCACCATTATCTTGCTCATCGTCACCTTGTTTTCAATTGTCTATTCGATATTATCTTTGAGACCCAACATTACCTCGGGAAAATTCAGTAAAGAAGATATTGCAAATCAAAAAACCAACCTGCTCTTTTTTGGTAATTTTCATAAAATGACCAGGGAAGATTATCACTGGGGCATGAATCGCCTGATGGAAAATTCGTCCTTTTTGTATTCCAATCTGATTGACGATATCTTCTTCCTGGGGGTCGTGCTGGCCAAAAAGTATAAGTACCTGAGAGCGGCCTATAATATTTTCATGTACGGAATCATTGTTGCGGTCATCGCGTTTGTAGTGGCCATTTTATTTTTTGAAAACAGTCCTGCATGATTTTTGGATAATGTGGCTTTTTTTCAGCCAAAGTCTTTACACATTTTTCTATGTCGCCTGGCATCCTTCCGAGATGGCGCTGTTCCGATTTTTATTGATTGCCGTCTTTATTGGTGGCTTGGTTAGAGCTTATGCGCTGCGGTACTATAAGGCAAATTTCAGCTTAACTAAGCTGTTTTAGGTGCTCCCTAACTACCTCCTTGATGGTTGTCCATTGAATACCGGGGTAACGATCATTGTCGAGATGATCGAGATTAGCGCGTTCATCAACCATGTTATGCATGTACTGCATTCCTTGCCAAGCAGGATAAAGGTCGTTTTCTGCCGGTTGGAATTTACGGGCAATCTTGATGATGAAACCAAGCAGCCCCTGCCCACCAGGACGAAAGAAACGAAATTTCTCGCCGGTCAATTCGCTCACTGCAGCACGGGCTTCCCGGGGACTAATTTGGTCACCGGCTATCCGCAGGTACCTTGGAGCGGACGGATCAAGCGCAACCCGGGCCGTGTATTCCGCCGTATTGTCTTTGGTGGTGAATCCCCAACGATGATTGGGGTTGCCCCAATAAAGGATTATTTTTTGCTTAAAGAGGAGGAACGGCATCTCGCCGGTCACCAATTCGGCGAAAGCCCCATTGAATACGGAAGTTGCCCCAATGGAAGTACTATCGAGGTATTCGTGAAATTCACGCCGTAAATCCAGGTTTCGATTTTCGCCGTAGGAGAACTTGGTAAAATCCAGGGAATAATCCGACGGGATAAATCGTGGCACGCCCGCCGCTATGGTTGCATCCAATAAAATTTTCTGGGCATCAATAACGACCTCCCGCAATCCCGCCAAGGCAGAGACTACACAAGAAATGCCCTCACAAGCTTTACGCAATTCTGCTACCTTCCATTCCCCTACTACCCAAATTTCAGCCCCCAGTGCTTTAAGCTGTTCCACCTTTTCAGGACTGCTGCTGGGACGGACAAGCGCACGTACGTCCGCATTCTGGTCAGGTAATGCCTTCACTATCCTTGCCCGTAAATCACCCGTTGCGCCTGCGACTAAAATTTGCATCTTCCTTTTTCTGTTTAACCTGCAATGTAGGTATTTGCGCTTATTTGGTTTTCGTTTTTTTGATATTGAACTTCATCCGTTATTGTACAACCGGTGGGTGATGAGATCGTAATATCTTGGGAAACAGTCAGGCAGGAAAAAATGAAAAATTATATCCTGTGTTCCTGGCTAAATATTCTTTATCAGCAAACAATACTTGCTTAAACATTTTGAAAATGCTGGAAGCTATATTGGACTGATACTGAAATGATTCCAAGACAGGCCCTTGTAAATCTTTAATCGTTTTCTCATCAAATCCCTTAAATTCTCTCCTGTAAAAAGAAAGCTTTCCCCACCCACACCCTCAGGTCCAAATAGTTAAAGAGCCTTTTCTCTTTTGGGTCTTGAAAGAGCTGGTGCAGGTCGCCTTGAAATTGGGTAAACAGGGCCTGTTTTTCCGCTTTATCGACGCTATTCAACAGCCGCCCGAGAAGTCGCAACAGGGTCTTTTCGGTAGCATAGAGGGGTCTTCTTGCTTTGAGGTACTTGGGGGTTGAAACCAACAGCGATGCCAACAAGCTGTGGTTGCCAAGCTCATAATGTAGCAGTAAATTCAGGATACGCGCAAAGTAGAAAATCTCTTTTACCACATCCTCATTGGGATCATTGAGCATTAAGTTGTTCCATTCCAGCGCCTGGTCGTAGCGGCGGTTCAGAAAAAGCAGGTAGGCAATCAGATAGTAAAACGTGATCCGGTAATGCTTTTCTATTTTCTTCCCAAATTGTGCCAAGCCTGCTTTGATCTCAGGAATCCACGCCATTCCTTTGGCAAAATCCTGTTGGCTCAAGCTCCAGTTGCAGGTGAACGAAAGCGCTACGACTTCTACCATGATGGTTCATTAGGCGCTTAGTGAAAAGCAAAAAACATATCTTTACCTAAAGGAAATAAAATCAATCTAGCAATGAGCATTTTTGGTAGCAACACTGGTAGCAAGCATATTACGCCTGGTTCATTTTTGGCGGTACTTATTTTGGTTATCTTTTCGGGAATACCCAATGGTACAAACGCGCAAATAGTAGATGCACAAAGAACTGGATTCACCTGGATATCTACCGAAAACATAGCAGACCCTACTTTCGGGGCAGGTTACACCATGTACAGCGCGGCGTGGCCAATATTCAAGCAATACCCAGGCCCCGAAGATTTCCAAATGGGGCTGAGCAGTAGTTGGCTGACTACTCAGCGGACGGGGAATGAACCTGATCAATTTTATACGACCATTGAAGGGGGCTTAGGTTGGTGGCATGACACCCGTTTCGGCACAAAAGCACCTAAATTCATCATGGGTGGTGTTGCTTATAATTTCTATGCTTGGGCGAATGGCCCAGGTGCCGGAAAAAGTGACCTTCTACCAAATGGCCAACGAGATTGGAGTACCCCCGGAGGTAAATACGGTGTCGCCCAATTGTCCAACCAACTGCTGTGGGCACCTGATGGACTGAACATGGCGCAAAGCGTGAATGGCGAAATGCTTGGCTATGGCTATCTTCCTTTGCCATTAACTACCACCATTCCAAATACCAATGGAACAGGGGTAGAGACAGGTAATCAATGCTGGACGTTATTTTTAAACTCCACCAACTTCAGAGGCCCGGCAACCTTCTTTTTACCCACTTTCTGGACCGAACCCGCACTACAAGACCCCAGTTTAGAAGGATTATTTCTGGACACAAGACCCTCTGATCCGAATGTAGGCTTCGGCATTGAGCACGCACAATCACCAGCAATCATTGCTCAGGATGGCAGCGGAAATCCGTTTGCCAAAATAGAAAGGTTACAATTTCCCACGAACAATGGAGACAACTCCATAATTCTGAATCAAATTTCCGTCTATTCCCCCAATGCCCTTTGGAATGATATGGAAGCCTGGTTCAATGGCGGCCCGACGGTCCTTCCCCGGATCAATGAATCAGCAACCTATGGTGTTTCGTTCATCAATAACGGAGGGGCCATGGTCGCTGAAATCGCCGAAACCTCGCCCAGTGGGATCGTACATGAAATTGATTTGAATTACATAGATAATGTTCAGCAAAATGCGAACATTATGGGGTTTGAATATGACCTGAATACCGTTGATAAAAAGGAACGCAACTTCCTATTACCTGAATACTTCAGACTTGACCCAGACAATCTGTGGCGTCCTATTGATGAGGAAGCGGTGCCCTCTTCCACTAATTTATTGACGACCGACGTACCTACATCGCCTCGACCAGAAATCACTTACTTAACACCTTTGGACCTCGAATGTCAGTGGCAAGATCCTAATGGCCCCTGGAATAACCCCGGGCCAACAGCAGGCCCCTTTAAAGCTGACCTCGGAGACGGAACTACCGTTACCTATTATTGGTATCGTTTTGTGGATCAACCTGCCATCATTCATGCTAATCTTCCAGAAGATATTCGAACCCAACTTCAAAGCAACATCGAACTCATTCACGCCAACTGGAGTCGCACCGATGAATATTTAGCACCACCTTCTGTAGGGCAAGTAGCAACCGTTGATCCAGCAGCCATTGTTCAACCACCTGCTGGCCTGGAAATAGGTTATGTTCCAATTGTTACCAGACAAGAAAAAGCCCAAACCAAAGTAAGGGTATTTGTTTTAGCGGGTCAGTCGAATATGCAAGGCTATGGCACCATTAACGACCCTGAAAATGACCCCGGAAGCTTGGTGAATGTTATTGAAAATGATAGCGCGGGAGCATGGTCGCAAATCGGTGAAATTAACAACTGGACCTCATTGGACAACGCCTCCTTGTATTTTGCTCGAAACGGCGAAACAATTCGATCAAATGTAACCGTTGGTCAAGGAGCTTTTGCTGATTTAATAGGGCCTGAGTTAATGTTTGCTCATCAGCTGGATGAATACTATGAAGATCCCGTATTAATCATAAAAACGGCTTGGGGAGGCAAAAACCTGGCGCAAGATTTTCGTCCACCATCGGCAGGAGGAACAACAGGTGAATTTTACAATGCCACCATCCAAACGGTGAGGGATGTTACCGAAAATTTAGGAACCGAATTCCCGAATATTGGCACAACAGATTTCGAAATCTCAGGTTTTGTCTGGTTCCAGGGTTGGAATGATGGCGCTTCTGACGAATTTTTGAATGAATACGAAAGCAATTTGCATCACCTGGTCAATGACCTGAGAAATGACTTAGACAAACCTGACCTACCCGTCGTCATTGCAAGTTCAGGGCAGGGTGGGTTTGAGACAACCAATGATCTTTGGGTACAGAGTATGCAAAACATCGTGGCGGTGGCGCAAGAAAGTGTAGGGTGTAATGATACCATTTATGGTGGCAAAGTAGGTTTCGTAGACACCAAGCCTTATTATCTGAATCTATCGGCATCACCGGCAGACGCCATTCACCACTTTAATAATAACGCCCTGACTTTTCTAAACATCGGAAAAGCAATGGGTGATGAAATGATCCTGGCAATCAACGACATGGCATTTTGCTATGAAGACTGTGATGCTCAGGTGTCTCCTAGTATCGTTTCCATCGGCAACCGGGTATGGAACGATCTGAATCAAAATGGCATAAATGACCCCGACGAGCCAGGTATTCCAGGCGTATCCTTGGTAATCTGGAGCGACTCCGATGGCGATGATATCCCTGACTGGCAGGGCTTCGGAGGCGTTCAGGTGACGGATCAAGATGGATACTATAGATTTTCCGGTCTCCAACCTGGAAACTATGTGGTTTTTGTATGGAGTGTCAACAATTGGGGCACCGGAGAGCCATTGGAAGGCTTCCTTTCAACAAATAGCTTTCAGGCTAATGCCAACAATGATGTGGATTTAGACAACAATGGTTATGGCAACCCTTTTACGGATATCCTGTCAGGCATTGTAGCACTTAGCCCAGATGAAGAACCCCTGAATGATGGTGATCCCTTCAATTGTTATTTTAACTACGACGCTAGTGGTAACAACACGGTCGATTTTGGTTTCTTCAACCCTGATATAAGCGCCGTAAACGAAGGCCAGCAAACTGATGCTGACTGGATACAGATTTTTCCATCTCCAGTCTTGAATACGTTTACAATCAAAGGAAATTGGCGAAACTGTCAGATAGAAATATACGATTCGGTAGGTAGATTACTTCGAAGAATTGACACCAACGAATCCTCTGTGACCATAGATATTTCATCGTTCCCTGCTGGTCTGTACTTTGTC
>Ga0102812_10001561_pt1 | contig 15924 bp, 11 predicted proteins | sample ColrivemetaGS713_FD_79334 | JGI IMG/M metagenome (GOLD analysis project Ga0102812, IMG submission 79334) | Estuarine microbial communities from the Columbia River estuary - Flood tide ETM metaG S.713 | ecosystem: Environmental > Aquatic > Marine > Intertidal zone > Estuary | place: USA... | reverse complement strand
TTCTTTAGAAAGGTCTTATAAAAAACTTCATTTATTATGGCATAACGAAATTTTCGTCCGTTATGGGTTAAATCAACAGGAAGGCCGTGAACTAAGAAAAACAGATGACATACTACAGGTCAATTCTACTTTTGGTTATCGAAAAGATACTATTTCTAATTGGTATTACTCTGTTAAATTTAATTTTAATACACAATTTACGGAAGGATTTAAGTACCCGGATATAAGCAATCCCATTTCAAATTTTTTCGCACCTGCTTATGTCTTTTTGGGTGCCGGGACACAATATGAGCTGAAGAAAAATAATTTTTCCATTTACTTATCTCCTATTACTTTAAAATCAACTTTCGTGTTGGATGAGGCTCTTTCCAATGATCAGGCATTTGGAGTTAAAAGTGGGAGAAAATCAAGGCACGAGTTTGGTAGTTTAATTCAAAGTACCTGGGATACAGAAGTTTTTAAAAATGTTACTATGAGTAACCGATTAAGTTTGTACTCAGATTATTTGAATAATTATGGAAATATTGATATAAATTGGGAATTGAATTTTACTCTAACTGTTAATAAACACATAAAAGCTAACATCGGTACGCATCTTATCTATGATGATGATATTAAAATTAAGGACGATTTAAATAATGATGGTGTTCTTGAAACCTTGGGAGCAAAAGTCCAACTAAAACAATTATTGGGTATCGGCGTTTTATTTAGTTTTTAAAAATTTCCTATTCTATTAAAATTTTCTTGTTTACTCTGAAGTTATCTCCCTTTATATTTAGTATGTACAACCCATCACTCAAGTTTGTCAAATTCAACCTAAATGTTCCAGATATATTCTCTTTTCTGGAATAAACTTTTCGACCATTTACATCGTAAATATCTAAGTTTGCAGGTCCCAAATTATTCAATGATTTAACGTTAATTGTCCCTGATGACGGATTTGGGAAAATGGATATATCATCTTGGATAGATGAAACCCTTTCAGTTGCTAATATTGCATCTGTAAATTGACCAATAAAAAAACCTCTTCCATAAGTAGACGCTAATACGGTATTATCGACAGTTCGAAGATCAAAACTAGTTACCTTTACATTTTGCATACCATTTTGCGATTGTACCCAAATAGGGTTATTTCCCTTAAAGTTTGAAGTTCTCCAAACACCAAGGTCTGTACCTATAATAACTTCATCGTTTAATAAGGGGTTCATCATAATTGCTTTTATGGGGATATCTGGGAAGTTTCCTTCTTTATTCTGCCATGTTGATCCTCCGTCTTGGGTAAACCATATGCTTATTACTCCATAATTATGAAAAGTTACAATTATTTCATCTTCATTTGCTCCAAAATTTATTGCAGAAATACTTCCTATAAACTCAAGCCCCGAAATATCGGACCAAACGGCAGAACTATTTGCATTACTTATTTTTAAGAGTCTTCCAGAATCCGTACCAACAAAAAGGTTTGTGCTATTTAAGGAAAAAGGGGATGCTTTCAATGCAGTTGGAGATCTGTTTAGTAATGGATTAAATAAATTCGTTCTAGTTGGGGAATTCAAAGATAAATTGGTAAACCTGGAAATTTGGAAACCAGCACTTGAACTTCCATTTGTATATAAAATATCTAAATTATCATCCAATTCTGCGGGATTGATAAAGTCTCCTTCATCGCCTTTAGAAACAATAGTTGAAGGCCCATCGGTTATTGGTAAATCGAATCTGTAATAAGTATTGCCCGTATATGAAGAGATTAGATATTCGCCATCTTTATCAATAAAATTATACGCCCCATCACCTCCGGAAATTTCATCCGCTAAAGAAGTTCCTGAAAAAACACTAGTAATAAAATTAGAACCATTGTCTTGAGCGCCACCTAAAAATTGTTCCTTTAAGGGGTTTTGTCCTATTGAACCCCAATAAAATTGAGTTGTATTATAATCTCTGCCCATTCCAATTATGGCAGATGTAGAATTAGAAGATGATGCCAACGAACTTGCATAATACACGCCGCCATCCGTAGCTATCATCGCTTTATCTGGATCTGATGGGTTAAAGGTCAGAGCATGAATATCCGCATGTACTAAAGGTACATTTAGCGTAGTAAGCCCAGGGTTATTAGACCATTTCGAAATTTGCGTCCAGGACGAACCTCCATTAGTGCTTCTAAAAACATCTATACCTCCAACATATACAATGTCATCATTAGTATAATCAACTTCTAACATTAAATTATAATATGATTGTCCTCGTGTAAAATCATTAGCATCTATACCATTATCTGCGTCCTCAGGCAATGTTACTGCTGTACTTGTGGCGAACCCGTCAGTAGTTTTGAAAATTCCTAAAGGAGCTAACCCTCCCTGTCTAGCTAACACGTAAATTTTATCTGGGTTTGTATTAGAAATTGCAATCTCTGTTCTTAAACCATTGGGAACCACAAATTTTTCTGTAAATGTGTTACCATCAAGGGAAGAAAAAATAGTACCACCTCCATCAGAAAAACTAAATAACCCTTCTGTTGTAGAAACCCAAATAGTATTATCTGAAGAAATTTCAATATCATTAGGTTCAAAAAGAGTCCCCGAAGTACTAGAAGGCATAATAACTTTTGACCAAGCAGATCCTCCATCAACTGATTTATATAATCCAAATTCTTCGCCGCCTAGAAATTCATTGGAAGCATCTCTGTAATAAGACATAGCTACCGCAGCATAAATTTCAGTTGTACCTCCATTATTTCTGGTAACGATGTCATTTATATGAAATATACCTGGAATAAAGACTGCCCCTGGTAAATTCGTATCAATATTAGAAAAAGTAATATTTACAGCCTGAGACTGCAATGCCACTAAAATACCTAAACCATCTTCTTGGGAGATCATTAAAGATGGTATTGTTATAGTGTTATCTGTTCCTCCCATTGAAATGGGGTTACCAGAGGCATTGTTAATAACTAATACGCCTATAGCTCCTGCATCTTGAGCGTTCTTAACTTTAACTGTAAAGTTACAAGAGCCTCTTTCTACCACAACAATATTACCATCAATTTCGCTCGTATTTAAAAAAGTATTACAACCTTCTGAAGGTGCTGTTGTGCCATCATTTGGCAATACTAGATTACCTGTTAAGGCAGTATTCATATCCGGACCAAAAGTAGCTTTTATGGCGGCTAATTTTCCAGCAATACTACCTGGTGAATTAACAGTAACTTCGGCATTCCCATTAAAAAAGGTAGTCCCCGTGGAGCCTCCAAAAATATGAACCCAGCTCGCACCCCCATCGACAGATTTCCAAACACCATTACCATTAACTTGCCCTTGCACATAAGACTCACCTGTACCAACATACATTGTATTAGTATTATTAGGATCTACTGTAATACTGGAAACTGCTAAATTTTCCGGTATTCCAACTCTTAGCCATCTGGAAATAGGTGATGTGATGTTATTATTCACCCATAAACCTCCACTTACACCTCCCGCAAATACTCTTTTATTTGTCGCATCATTAGGGTCATAAAGGATAGCTCTTGTTCTTCCAGGCACATTATTAGGTCCTATTTCTTCCCAATTGTTATCATTAGTTCCAGGTACACTTTTTAAAAAACTATTTTTTTGTAATTTTCCCTGTAGTGCTAATTTTTTTTCGAAATCTGGTCTTCCAGTAGAAGGGTTCATTTCCAATAAATATTGCCTTTCAAAATATTTATTCGGTGGAATACCAAGTTTTTTTCTTTCTATCTTATTAAGTTTTATCTGTTCATTGAATGGGTGCATTTTCAAAAATTTCAAATGCTTCTCTCTAAGACTTTTAGTCTTAGAATTATTAAAATATGAATGATTTAATGTAATAACAAATGCCATTATTACAGTTATAAAAATGGTGAATTTTATTTTCATACCAATTATTTTCAAATGAAGAAACCCAAAAGTATAAAATATTAATTTAAATTTTTTGAAGTCAAAAAATTAAATCTCAATACCCTTTATTTTTTTATGTAACAAGATAGCTGCGCCGTCTGACATACTTGCTATAAAGCTACAAACTGAAAGTATTCTTTCATATAGGTTGTTGTGTAGTTTTTGATATTTTTCTGGCAATAAATTAACAAGTAATTCATCATAATTAGAAGCCTTCCCATCATAGGAATTATTAATGGCAGTAATAAATACATCCAGCAAATCTGCAAGCACTCTATAACCGGAAATTTCCTTCTCTATAACTTCTTTACTTCTATATATTTTATGGACGCTTATTTTAATAATATCATTTATCTGGGCCTCATATCTACATTTATCTAATAATGATATGTGATAATCTCCTAATAAAATTTCCGCTTCGTTATCGATAAATACTTTGGCTGCCTCATTAATTAAATTTCCAATAGCGAGGGCTCTCAAATAACTCAATCTATCTTGTTTTGTTTTTAATTGATAATACTTTTCTGTATTAATAGTATCTCTAACTAAATTTATCAAATATTCTAATGCGAATTCCTCCTCAATTAAGCCTAGGTTTATACCATCTTCAAAATCAATAATAGTATAACAAATATCATCTGCAGCTTCTACTAAAAACGCAAGCGGGTGCCGCATATAAGCAATATCATTTTCTCTTACTCTGCCTAGACCAAGCTCTTCAACTATATCAATAAAAACTTCTTTTTCTGATTGAAAAAAACCATACTTTTTATCGATAATATTATTCGTAGGTTTTTTCGGTAAAGATTCTTTGGGGTACTTCATAAATGAGCCTAAAGTTGCATATGATAATCGCAAACCGCCATCCATACCTTCTCTACTCTCCGTTAAAATCTTAAACCCATTAGCATTGCCCTCAAAATCAATTAAGTCTTGCCATTCTTTATCTGTTAGTTCCTTTTTATATTTAAACCCATTTTCTGATTTAAAATATTCACCAATCGCCTTTTCACCGCTATGGCCAAAAGGTGGGTTGCCAATATCATGTGCCAAACAAGCACTTGCTACAATTGCGCCAAAATCGTTCGCTTGGTAACCTAATTCTTGAAGTTCAGGATATTTTTCAATTAGTTGTTTTCCTACTATTCTTCCTAAGGAACGGCCAACTACTGATACTTCCAGGCTATGTGTTAAACGGGTATGGACAAAATCTGTTTTTGATAAAGGGACGACTTGGGTTTTATCTTGCAAACTTCTAAATGAATCCGAAAAAATGATACGGTCATAATCTACTTCAAACCCAATTCTGGTTTCATCTTGTTCGTTTCTAATTCTTTTTTTAGTATCGCCAAAACGTTTAAGCGAGAGAAGTTGTTCCCAGTTCATTTATCTTTTAATTTATGCCTTCGCAATGTACATTTTTTTCTCATCACAGAAATTAAAATTCGAAATTCGAAATCAAATGTTTTACAACAAATACATAACACACAACAGACCTACTCCACCTAATACTATTGCATAAGGAAATGCCATTTTTACCATTTTTCCATAAGATAGATTAATCAAAGGAGCTAATGACGACGTTAATAAAAATAAAAATGCCGCTTGTCCATTTGGCGTAGCAACACTTGGTAAATTTGTACCCGTATTAATAGCGATAGCTAATTTTTCATATTGCAAACGTGTTAATTCTCCTGCATTAAAAGCGGCTTGAATTTCATTTATATAAACAGTGGCTACGAAAACATTATCGCTAATGGCAGATAAGATACCATTTGCAATATAGAACATTACTGGTTGTGTAGAAGATTCCATAGAAAGTGCATATTCTATAATTGGATTGAATAAATGTTGATCATGAATCATTGCAACAATTACAAAAAACACAACTAGTAAAGCGGTAAAGGGCAATGCTTCTTCAAAAGCTGGCCCAATATGATGTTCATCAGTAATACCCATAAATGCTGTTTGAAAAATAATCAAAGCCAACCCTATAAACCCTACAGGTGCAAGATGCAATGCTAAACCTATAATCAATAATATCATAGCAATAGCTTGAACTATTAATCTGTGCTTTTCTTTTTCAGTACGCTTTTCATCTTCTAATATGGTGTAGTTCTCAATTATAGTACGAACAACTTCGGGTAATTTTGACCCAAAACCAAATAATTTAGTTTTTTCAAGAAATATTGTTGTCAATAATCCTGCAAAGAAAACCGGAACGGTTATAATCTTCATTTGCATAAAAAACTCTATAAAGTCCCAACCCATTTTTTCGCCAATTAGCAAATTTTGTGGCTCCCCTACTAATGTCATTACACCACCAAGAGCAGTACCAACAACACCGTGCATAATTAGGCTTCTTAGAAAGCTCCGGAATTGTTCAAGCGTTTCACCACTTAATTGTTTGCGATCTAGCGTTCCATCATCATCGAGATCAAGGTTACTTGAATGAATTTTATGATATACAACGTAAAAACCAACGCCAACACTTATTAGAACTGCTGTAACCGTTAGTGCATCTAAAAATGCAGAAAGAATGGCCGAAAGAATTACAAATAAAAGTGACAATGCTAATTTTGATTTTACCTTAGTAAAAACCTTACTGAATATAAACATTAGTAAGGGTTTCATAAAGTAAATGGCGGCGACCATAAACATCAATAATAATATAACTTCTAGATTTTGTTCTACTTCATGATACGCATTCTTCGGAGTTGTAAGCTTTAAAGCCAATGCTTGAATTGCCAATAAACCACCTGATATTAATGGATAGCATTTTAATGCCATTGCAAGCGTAAAAATAAATTCAGCAATAAATATCCATGAAGTGATCGTTGTGCCAAGCACAAAATAAGATATTATATTAAAAATTAAAAAAGCTATTATTGTGTATTTGTACCATTTAGGGCTATTCCCTAAGAAATTTTTAAACATTGTTTTCTTTTAATTGTTATAATGAATTTTTGCGTTGAACCTCTTGGCTCATTATCTTTTAAACGAATCAAGCCATCGTGAACCATGGCCATGGGGCTTTCTGTTCAGATTCATAAACGTACGAAGGAATGTAGACATATCCTGCTGTTACAAATACCTTATCAGAAAAATGGTCACTAAGCCTAGTGCACAACAATAATTGATCCGTATTATTTGAAATAAAGGTATGCTTTCGGTATGAAGACTGCATTTATCACTCAACTTATTCGTACCGAAATACATTAACCAATTACCTGTTTTATCTTGCTGGGCAAAAATAGAAACCGGTAAAAGAAACAATAATAAAAAGGTGATTTTGTTTAAAAAATATCTTTTTATCATTCTTCAAAAAATTCAACTTCGCCGCTTGAGACGTCGTACATTGCACCTACGATCTCAATTTCGCCGTTGTTTTCCATTTCAGCTAAAATGGAACTTTCTTCTCTGATTCTATCAATTGATAGTTTTACATTTTCCACAGAAACTTCCTCAATGGCTTCTGCATTCATTTCACCATTCTTAGCTTCTACTAAGGTCACTGCTGGTTTTATTTTATTCAAAAGTGATGTTATATTGCCCAGTTCTACGTTTTGACACGCTGAAGTTACAGCGCCACACTTGGTATGCCCCATTACTACAACTATTTTAGAGCCAGCAACTTTACAAGCGTATTCCATAGAACCTAAAATATCTTCATTAATAACATTCCCCGCTACTCTTACACTAAAGATATCTCCTATACCTTGGTCAAAAACCAATTCAGCAGGAACCCTGGAGTCTATACAACTCAATATCACTGCAAATGGATATTGTCCTTTACTTGTTTCAAAAACCTGGTCTTGTAAATTACGTTGTGCTTTTAAATTTTGAGTAAATCTTTTATTACCCTCAACTAAAATAGAATGAGCATCTTTAGGACCTAGATTCTCTTGTGTTATTTTTGTTTGTGTTTTCATTTTATATATTGTTTAATTTTCTTTTATTTTTTTAAATAATCGGAATTGTACTGTTTAAACTTCTATTTTAACTTCAAACTACCGGTCTTAACATCTTCTTTAACCCACGCTAAACAATCTCTAAATTTATCAAAAATTTGGTCTTCTGGTATTAGGTCAGGTATGATATCAATACTTTCCATCATATACCTTGGTTGAGCTACGATTTTAACCAGCAATACTTTTTTGCCTGCTTTAACTAAATCTACCAAAACATCTTCCAATACATATAAACCAGACTGATCTATGTATTGCATTCTTCCCATTCTTATAATAATAGTAGTTGTTGAATCCGGAATTTGATTCACTAATTGTTGAAAATAGCTTGTAGAACCAAAGAACAATGGACCTCTAATGTGCTTAATAAACACTTTATCTTTTAAATTTTCCGGAAAATCAATTTCGTCTGGCCAAGCTTTTGATCTATCAAATGATTCTACACTTGAATGTTCGGCTGTTACATCTCCAATCTTTTTCATAAACATTAATGAAGCAATTACTAATCCGATACCGACAGCATATACTAAATTCCATACCGATGATAAAACCAACACTATCAACATAATGGCAACTTCTGCACGAGGCATATCAGGGATCGCTTTTAAGCCTTTATAATCCATTACACCAATCCCAACCGTAATTAAAATACCTGCTAAAACAGCCGCAGGAATTTGAGATGCTACGGGTCCTAATGCCAATAAAATAACCAACAATAAAACACCTGCCATCATACCTGATAAGCGGGTTTTTCCACCAGCATTAATGTTTACAACCGTTCTAATAGTAGCTCCAGCTCCTGGAATACCTCCAAATATTGCTCCAATACTATTTCCAATTCCCTGACCTATTAGTTCTTTATTAGGTTTGTGTTTTGTTTTTGTCATATTATCAGCAACCACAGAAGTCAATAAAGAATCTATTGCTCCTAAAAGTGCTAAGGTCAGTGCGGTAAAAATATATGGGGTAATACTACCCAAACTAAAACTGGTAAAAATTTCTAAATTTGGTATTGGTAATCCGCTTGGTATTTCTTCAATTGGTCTATAATTTAATTTAAAACCTATTGCTATTCCTGACATTACCAATAATGCAACTAAAGTACTTGGAACAGCTTTTGTTATTCTTTTAAACCCATAAATGATAAGGATGGTACCCAGGGCTAATAACAATTCTAACCAATTAATATTCTTTAAGGCCCTTGGCAATACTTTTAAAGCTCCTAAAACCCCGGAAGCTTCTTTACTCGCTAAGGTTTGAGATTCCTTTAAAATTTGTTCTTGAGTAACAAGTTCCGCTCTCTTAACTGTTTCTTTAAAGTCCTCCAACACCAAAATTCCTTCTCCAGCTTCTTCCCTTAGAATATTATCTAAAATTATTTCTTCAGCCTGCGGTTTAAATTGAGTTACAAAGGCTGTATCTTCTTTGGGGTAATAACCCACGGATGGTAAGATCTGGGTAACCAAAATAATAACCCCGATAGCCGTCATAAACCCTGAAACAACAGGATAAGGGATATATTTTATATATTTCCCAAGACCGATAATTCCTAACCCAATTTGCATTAAACCCGCTAATAAAAAAATAGTTAAGATAGCAGGTAATGCTTTAGATACATCACCATCAAAGGCAGCAACTATTCCTGCAATTACCACCATACTTACGGCAGTCATTGGAGCCGTTGGCCCTGAAATTTGAGTGTTTGTTCCACCAAAAAGTGCAGCAAAGAAACTTACAAAAATAGCTCCGTATAAACCGGCACTTGGCCCGAGACCGGAGCTAACACCAAAGGCTAATGCTAATGGCAATGCAACAATACCGGCGGTAATGCCACCGAACATGTCTCCTTTGAAGTGTTTGAAATCAAATAATTTATTCATAATTTAAGATTGAATTGTTTTAAAAACTAAATCGTTATAAAAAGAAGAAACAACATCTTCATTTTTTTTATCATCTATTAATACCGGGAAATGTTTAGCAAAAAAGCGTTGTTGATGTACTCCCTCTATGACCGAAGATATTAGCATATGAGGAAATTTATATGAGGGATTAATATCCAGAACCATTTCACTTATCCTATCTATCAATTTAATGTAGACTTTAAAAAATCCTTTTTCATTTTCATTATCCACCACTTTGGTAAAAAATGCTTTTATAGATTCAGAAATTACTATTTCGTTTAAAAGTATTTCGTTGATATGGGTATAATTACTGTCTTCTGTTACTTTCTGTGTAATAATGTTCAATGTGTTTTCTAACTTTACCAATGGTGATTCTATATTAGCGGTAGCGAAGGCTATTTTATATTCTAACCAATTCCAATACCAACATGTTAAATAAAGCAAAAGCATATGCTTATTTTCAAAATATCTATAGATACTACTTTCGGGAGAAGTCATTTTTTCTCCTAATTTTTTAAAAGTAAAAGTCTCAAATCCTAATTCGTTAATCAACAAAATACTATTCGTAAGAATGCTTTTACCCAATTCAGACGATTCAGGATTTTTTAGATATAACGCATCACTTACGTATATATTAATATGTAGGTTTTTCATATTTTGAATTATAATGCCTGCAAATATAGTAGTATTACTATCGTTTTTGCAAGTTTTATTTTATTTATTTTTTAATTTCATGAAAATGGATTAAATTATCTATAAGTTTTGATTCATTAAGATACGCAAAAATTGGCTTTAGTATATGCTAATGACCTAATTCTTATCTATTTGTTTACCCGCTCTTAACATTCAATTAACATTAAGTTCAGTTATTTGCAACTCTAAAACGATTAACACATGAAACTTTTAACCACACTTATTACCTTATTTTTATTTACATTTATCTCTATTAGTGCTCAAGAAACAAATGCACCTGAATTTGGCAAAGGCCTTTTTAACCTTGTGGGAAAGGATAGTACCTATACCATGAACGTTAGTGCCCGGATGCAATTTTTAGCTATTGGAACATGGCAAAGTGAAGATGGAAGTTTAGTAAATCCGGAATCAAACTTCTTAGTCAGAAGAGCTCGTTTAAAATTTGATGGTTTTGCGTTTAGTCCGAAACTAAAATATAAATTAGAATTAGGATTATCAAACAGAGATATCTCCGGGGCTTCACAATTTACAAGTAATGCACCTAGATATATTTTGGATGCTGTTATCAAATGGAATTTTTATGAAAATTTCGAATTATGGTTTGGGCAAACTAAACTTCCAGGTAACAGAGAACGTGTAATCTCTTCAGGTAATTTACAACAAGTAGATCGGTCATTATTGAATAGCCGATTCAATATCGATAGAGATCTTGGTATTCAATTGAGACATCACTTAAAACTGTCAGATAATTTTGTTGTTAAAGAAATGTTTTCCATTTCTCAAGGTGAAGGTCGCAATATTACGACAGGAAATCTTGGTGGACATCAATATACCGGTCGTTTAGAATTGCTTCCCTTTGGCAACTTCTCAAGCAAGGGTGACTACTCAGGAAGTGATCTAAAACGTGAAAGCACACCAAAATTAGCGATTGGCGCCACGTATGACCATAACCAAAATGCAGTAAAAAACAGAAGTAACCAGGGCTCATATATGGTTACAGATGATGGTTTTTATGAAACCAATATCAACACATTTTTTATAGACGCCATGTTTAAGTATAAAGGCTTTTCATTTATGGCAGAATATGCAGACAGAAATGCAGATGACCCATTTGCTAAAAACGCTGACGGCACCTTGACAGGAGACGAAGTACAAGTTGGAAATGGATATAACTTGCAAACAGGCTACTTGCTTAAAAACAATTGGGAAGTGTCTGGACGCTATACAAATATAGACCTTGATAAAACCATTACAGGAAAGAACCCTGAAGATCAATATACGCTGGGTGTCTCTAAATATATCGTAGGCCATAAATTAAAAGTGCAATCAGATATTAGCTATTTATCGGTTAATGGTGGTACAAACGAATTAATGTACAGGTTACAATTTGATATTCATTTTTAAACCTATCTGTTTGATATTTTAATTGAGGAGAGCCACAACGCTCTCCTTTTTTATTGTAATTATTTGTTAATTGCTTAACGTTCTGGTAACTTAGAAATAACACTTTCTTCATTTTCTCTTAACTAGAAGTTAACCTTCGGGTTGTTACTTTGTACAATAAAATTAAGAAAAGATGAAAATGAAAAAACTAATTATTATTCTATTCGCGGCCTTTACAGTTGTGGCTTGTGGGGATAAAAAAGAAAAACAAACAGAACAAAAAGAAAGCACAACCTTGGAAGGAACTATAAAGGTTGACGGTTCAAGTACAGTATTCCCAATTACTGAAGCAGTTGCTGAAGAATTTAGAACTGTACAACCAAAAGTAAAAGTAACCATTGGCGTTTCAGGAACAGGAGGAGGGTTTAAAAAATTCTCACGAGGAGAAACCAATATTTCTGACGCTTCAAGACCAATAAAAGATAAGGAAATAACAGCATGTGCAGAAAACAACATTAATTATATTGAATTAGAAGTCGCTTATGACGGGTTGGCCGTGTTGGTTCACCTGGAAAATGATTGGGTAGATAGCTTTACTATCGAAGAATTAAAGAAAATTTGGGAGCCTGACGCTCAAGGTAAGATCATGAAATGGAATCAAATCCGTCCGGAATGGCCCAATGAAGAGATCCATTTATATGGACCCGGTGTTGCCTCAGGAACTTATGATTATTTTACTGAAGCAATCGTAGGTAAAAGCGGTTCTAGTAGAGGTGATTTTACAGCTAGTGAAGATGACCATGTTTTGGTACAAGGTATTACAGGAGATAAGTATTCACTAGGTTTCTTTGGTTTAGCATACTATACGGAAAATAAGGATAAATTAACATTGATAGGAGTACATAACGGTGAAGAAGTCGTAAAGCCTACCTTAGAAACAGTAAGTAATGGAACGTACAGACCTTTATCAAGACCTTTATTTATTTATGTAAATAGTACTTCGGTTAAACAACCTGAAGTTGTAGAGTTTGTAAATTTCTATATTGATAATGCAGGTGATTTGTCAAAGGATGTTGGATATATTCCTTTACCTATTGAAATTTACACTAAGCAAAAAGAAAATTTCAAAAATTTTGTTGAAAGTAACAAATAAGAGAAAGTATTTTCACGAGGAAAATCAGATGTCTATTGGCGTCTGATTTCCTTATTTGAATAAATAATAAATGCGAAAAGTAAAAGAGCTTATAATTCAAAAATCACTTTTTTTAAGTGCCTTAATTACCATTGCTATAACCGTTGGTATTATTTTAGTATTATCTATAGAAGCCGTTCGTTTTTTTAGTGAAGTATCTATTGTTGATTTTTTTACTGATACCCAATGGACCCCGCTTTTTACTGATAAGCATTACGGTATTTTAGCTTTGCTTTCAGGAACCTTATTAACGTCTTTTATTGCAATTTCAGTTGCCCTTCCTATTGGTCTGTCAATCAGTATTTATTTGAGTGAATATGCACCTAAAAGCTTTAGAAAGACAATTAAACCATTGTTAGAATTACTGGCTGCAGTACCTACCGTAGTTTATGGTTTCTTTGCTTTGGTGGTAGTCACCCCTTTTTTACAACAATTTATTCCGAATTTATCTGGTTTTAATTCACTGTCAGCAGGAATCGTAATGGGTATTATGATCATTCCTTTTGTTTCTTCTTTAAGTGAAGATGCCTTATATGCTGTGCCGCGATCTTTAAGAGAGGCCTCTTACGGAATGGGTGCAACAAAATTACAAACAGCTTTTAAAGTTATCATTCCAGCAGCATCCTCAGGAATTATTGTTTCTATAATTTTAGCTATTTCAAGAGCTATTGGCGAAACCATGATCGTTGCTATAGCTGCGGGGCAACAACCCAGATTTACGCTAGACCCAACAGTTCCGGTAGAAACCATAACGGCCTATATAGTTCAGGTGAGTTTAGGCGATGTGCAACATGGCTCTATAGAATACAGAACTATTTTTGCAGCAGGAATTACCTTATTTGTCTTTACCTTTTTATTGAATACTTTGAGCTATAGGATCCGAAAAAAATTCCAGGAAAAATATGAATAACGTTCAAAAAAATAGGCTGAAAGACCAGATATTTAAGTTCTGGGGAATCTTCTGTACATTGATCGGGTTAGTTTTACTGGTTGTATTTATCGGTAATATTTTAATAGACGGGATAAGCAGAATTGATTGGGACTTTATAATGGATTTACCCTCCAGAAAAGCAGAAAAATCAGGTATTTATACGGCTTTAATGGGAAGTATTTGGGTGTTGCTTTTAACGGCACTCATCGCATTTCCTGTTGGGGTTGCTGCGGGTATCTATTTAGAAGAATATGCCAAAAAAAACAGACTTGCCGGGCTATTGGAAATCAATATTTCCAATCTTGCAGGTGTCCCTTCAATCATATACGGATTATTAGGTTTAGAGGTCTTTGTTAGAATGATGAAACTTGGCCCAAGTGTGTTAGCCGGAAGTTTGACCTTATCCCTATTGATTCTCCCTATTATTATTGTGGCAACAAGAGAAGCAATAAAAGCAGTACCCAGTTCTATAAAAGACGCCTCTTATGCTCTGGGCGCATCGAAATGGCAAACAATTTGGCATCAAATATTACCGGCATCCTCAGGGGGTATCCTAACAGGAGTTATTTTAGCACTTTCACGTGCGATAGGAGAAACAGCGCCATTAATTGTTGTTGGCGCATTGGCATATGTTCCTTTCGCTCCACAAAATCCTATGGATGAATTTTCAATACTACCTATTCAAATATTCAATTGGATCTCCAGACCACAAGCTGGCTTTATTGAAAATGCTGCTGCTGCAATTATTATACTATTACTAATTACATTTGTAATGAACGGCATCGCTGTTTATTTTAGAAATAAATGGCAAAAGAAATTGAAATAATTATGGAGACAACAATAGATAAAAATAAAATAAAAGGGAAACCAAAAAAGACATCAGTTCATAAAACTTCTAAAATTGAAGTGAAGGATGTAAAAGTTTGGTACGACGATTTTAATGCCATTAAAGGTATTAATATGAGAATAAAACCAAATACCATTACCGCATTTATCGGCCCTTCCGGTTGTGGAAAATCTACATTTTTGAGATTATTTAACCGAATGAATGACTATATAGAGGCTTTCAAAATGGAGGGGGAAATATTAATTAATGGGGAAAACATCTATAAGAAAAAAGTTGACGTAGAACAGTTACGCAAAGAAGTTGGAATGGTTTTTCAAAAGCCAAACCCTTTTCCTAAATCTATTTTCGAAAACGTTGCCTATGGATTAAAAATACAGGGGATAAAGGACAAGAAATTTATTAATGAACGGGTAGAAAAGGCTTTAAGGCAGGCAGATCTTTGGGATGAGGTAAAAGACAATTTAAAAAAATCTGCACTTGCTTTATCCGGAGGGCAACAACAACGTGTTTGCATTGCCAGAACATTAGCTGTAGAACCTTCTATTATTCTAATGGATGAGCCAACTGCATCTCTTGACCCAATATCAACCGCAAAAATTGAAGACCTTATTTTTAACCTAAAAGAAAAGTATACCATCATTATTGTTACGCATAATATGCAACAAGCCAGTAGGATTAGTGATTTTACAGCTTTTTTCTATATGGGTGACCTCATCGAGTATAGTAAGACAAAAAAAATATTTACAAATCCAGAAAAACAACAAACCGAAAACTACATCACAGGACGTTTCGGATAAAATATATTAATTATGGTAGAAAGTGCAGTACAACATCGCAAAACAATCAGTGAGGCAGGCTTTGAAATGCTGATCTTGTGTAAATCACAATTAGAAAAAGCGAAAGAAGCTTTTGTTAATCACGATAATGATCTGGCAGAAGAAGTCATGCATACGGAATCGCGAGTAAATGCTTTAGATCTAAAAATTGAGAGAGATTGTGAAAAATTCTTGGCGCTATACAATCCCGTTGCTATTGATCTGAGATTTATTATGGCAGTTCTAAAAATAAATGGTGAGCTAGAACGAATTGCAG
>Ga0102812_10001560_pt1 | contig 15925 bp, 13 predicted proteins | sample ColrivemetaGS713_FD_79334 | JGI IMG/M metagenome (GOLD analysis project Ga0102812, IMG submission 79334) | Estuarine microbial communities from the Columbia River estuary - Flood tide ETM metaG S.713 | ecosystem: Environmental > Aquatic > Marine > Intertidal zone > Estuary | place: USA... | reverse complement strand
CGGTGCACTAAACACGCCAGAAAAGAAAGACTCTATGTGGCAAAATTTCTATTCTTTAGGTAGGTTAAATAACTTTAACCAAACCGTAAATGCTAATTACAGTGTACCGCTTAGAAAAATAAAAGCATTAGATTGGGTTACACTAACCACACGTTATAGTGCCAATTACGAATGGAGAAATGCCCCGCCGGCTAATCAAAATCTTGGAAACACTATTCAGAATGCACGTACCATTGGTTTAAATGGTAATATGAACTTTATTTCTTTTTACAATAAAATACCGGTTTTACAAAAGGCCAACAGACCAGCTCCAAGGCCTAAAAAAGGTGATGACGACGAAGAAGAAGATCCAAACAAAAAATCAGAAATGAGCAATAGCACGCGTAACATGCTTAAGTTCTTAATGATGGTGAAACAGGCACAGTTTGGAGCAAATATTACTGATGGAACAACACTTCCTGGATTTAACAAAGAAATGGATTATGTGGGCCAGAACTTTAAACATAATACGCCAGGTTTTCCATTTATTTTGGGTGTGCAAGATGAGAACTTAAGGTACAACATTGCACGCAATGGTTTTTTAACAAATGATACTTCTCAAATTAGCAGATTTATGCAATTAAATAGCATAGATATAAATGGCAGTGCTACCGTAGAACCTTTCAAAGGGTTTAGAATAAGCATAACAATGAACAAACGCCAAAGTATAAATACAAGCAGTAACTTTAGATATACAGAGCAAGCTGGAGATTTTGTGGATGTCGGTTTAACTGAAGTTGGAACATTTACCAGCTCGTATGGCATGTGGCGAACATTGTTTGATGATTATGACAGAGAAACGTATCAATCAGCAACATTTGATCAGTTTAAAAATAACCGATTTGTTATTGCACAAAGACTTCAGGCACAAGAGTTTACTACGGGTGAATATGCAGATATTTATGGAGCAGAAATTAATCAGATAGATGACAGCACTGATTTCCCGAAAGGATTTAGCCGCACACATCAAGATGTTTTATTGTACGCATTCCTGGCTGCCTACAGCGGACAAAATAATGCTACAATAAACTTAAATCCTTTCCAAAAAATTCCTATTCCAAACTGGAGATTAACCTACAATGGTTTGGCTCAAATGGAAATGTTTAAAGACATATTTAGCAACATATCTATATCTCACGCATATTCTTCTACACTTAATATGGGTGCGTTCTTTAGGCCATTAGATTACGGCAGAGATACGTTAACCAAGGGAGCTAATCTTACAACTCAATATGGTTTTCAAAGTGGGGTAAGCTTGATAGAAAGGCTAACGCCACTAATCGGTATAGATATAACTACCAAAGATGGTATATCGATGAAGTTTGAATACAAAACGGACAGAAACTTACAACTTAATATGAGAAACCTACAGATGGTAGAAATTAGAAATAAGGAGGTAGTAGTAGGTGGTGGATTTAGAACAAAAGGAGTAAGACTGCCCATTAAACTAAATGGTAAAAAAATAGTATTACAAAATGATTTAAATATACGTTTTGATTTATCGATAAGAGATGGAGCTACAATTGTGAGAAACATAGAAACAGACCAATACAACGCTACGGGAGGTATTAAAACCATTACCATAAGGCCGAGTATAGATTATAAAATAAGTGATGTTCTTAACTTTAGAATGTTCTATAATAGAAATGTAAACAATCCTGTTACAAGTAATTCATTCCCTTCTGCTATTACAGATTTTGGTGTAACGCTAAGGTATACAATGCAATAAAATTTTAAATGAAGGTTGTACTACAAAGGATAAATAAAACGAATTTTGCACTAATTTTTTAAAACTATACCAATGAACAAACAAATCAAATTAATCGGCTTATATGCCGTAATGTCTATCGCAGTAATTTTTTCAGCTTGTAGCTCTAATGATACTGAGGTAACAGACGAAACAGAGGCTACCGATACTACTGCAATGGTAGAAGAAACTGCTGTAGTAGAAGAAGTAGCAACAGACGTAGCGGTAAATCCTAATGATGAAATGGTAAATGACATCAAAATGTGGATTGCAAGTGGAACTGGAATGAAAACAATTACGCTTAACGCTATAACTTGGGAAGGCGAAGAAATTTCAGCAGAAGGAAGAGCACAATTAGACGCTATAGCAGCACTTTTAGAAGCAAACCCAACTTTAAAAGCAGAAATACAGGGACATACAGCAAAAAAAGGTACAAAAATGGAAGAATCTGCAGCTAAAGTTGCCTCTAAAACAAGAGCACTTTGGACTAAAGGCAAGTTAGTTTTAGGCCACGATGCAGTTGCTAAAAACTTAACTACTAAAGGTTATGGAAGCGAAAAACCTATGGAAGGAATAGATCCTGCAGACGAAAGTCAAAAAAGAATTACAATAGAGCTTTCTAAATAATTTAGAAACTTAAAATAATTAGCAAAATGGCGACAATGGTCGCCTTTTTTGTTAGGGCAAAATAGTGTTTATTTGCCCAGCTATCGGGGTGTAGCTTAGTCCGGTTAAAGTGCACGTCTGGGGGGCGTGAGATCGGTGGTTCGAATCCACTTACCCCGACCAAATTATAATGGTTGAGTTGCTTTATATTGCCGCATTACAATGTAAATTTTGACAACTGCTAATAAAAATAATGTAGTTGATAATTAGAGAGTTACGCGTATTTTGTCTTACTTTAATCGTAGCCACCCTTATTTCGTCGATTTTCTTAAAATTTATCAGAATTATGCATTGATATTTGCGGCGAAATTTTTATATATACACATTCATTCATGAAATCAATCAAAAACGTAATGCCAGTACTAGGTTTAGTAGCAGCATTTTTCGCAGTATCTATGTTAGCTTCTTGTGGTTCTGAACCAAAAACAGAAGAAGTTATTGAAGAAGTAATCGAGGAGCCAGTTGTAGAAGAAGTTGCAGTTGATACTGCAGCTATGATGACAACTGATACTGCTGCTGTTGCAACTCCAGAAGCTGCTCATTAATAAAAGTTTAAGTACTCTTAGGAGTATTTGCTAAACTTATAGCAATAAGAAAGCATTATGTGAAAGGTGGAATAATTTATTCCACCTTTTTTTATGTCATAGTTTTAACCCGAATTCAAAGTAACGTCAGGTTTTAAAGTTGTAATTTAGACAAAGCTGTTATAAAATGATTTATATCATTCTCATTGTTATAGTAATGCACGCCAAGTCTTATGTTTCCTCCACGCTCTGAAACTTCTATATTGCAATTAATTAAATGCTTAAATAAGTTGGGCCTAGAAGCAATACTTATTATTCCTAATCTGTTTTCATCTAGAAAATTTCCAATTATTGATATCTTCTTTTCTTCTAATTCTTCAATCAAGTAATCCATCAACTCTTCAATTTTTGCTTGTAAAGAATCCAATCCAATTTCTGAAATACGATTTAGGGCAAAGTGTAGCCTGTGAAATGCCGCGTGATCGTGATGACCAGGCTCGTAGCTTTTTATGCTTGGAAAGTACTTTGGTTCACCATTTTCCCAGCTATAACTACCGAAACCACCAGTGGTTGGCGTGTATTTTTGAAGCACATGTTGGTTAATATACATAAATCCATTTCCAAATCCAGCTAACGCCCATTTGTAGCAGCTTGCTCCTAAAATACTAATGTTATATTTTTTTACATCAATATCTGTCGCACCAAAACTTTGAGTGGCGTCAACAAAAAATAAACTGTTATGCTCCTTACAAATGGCTCCAATACTTCGCAAATCTGCCACGTAACCAGTAAGCCATTGGCAATGACTAATAGCAACAATATCAGGTTTTTCGGTTTTAATTACACTTTCTAGTTTTTCTAAATCAAGGGTTTTATTTTCTTCAAATTTCAACCAGCAGATTTCTAATCCATTTAGCTGAAAAGGTAAAATAAGCGACGGGTAATCATCCTCAATTAAAAGTACTTTGGTGCCTTTAGGCAGTGCAGAAACAAAGAAGTTTATACCAATAGAAAAGTTTTGAACTAATGCTATTTCGGTTGGTGTAGCATTAATAATATCGGCTAATTGCTGTTTAATAGCGGGTATTGTCTCTAGCATGAAATCCAGCCGATATTTGCCAGGATGTGCTAAATATTTTTCGGTTTCGGCATATTCATTTGCAATGTTTTGGCTAGAAATTAAACCGTTTGCAGGAGAATTTAGGTAAAGAACCTCCGTTTTTCCTAAATGCTCTTCTCTTAGCGAACTCCAATTAATCATATTGGGGTAAAGATAAGAAGAGCAGCGGTTTTACAAAAATGTGTGTTTACCGAAAAAAGCAAGGCACAATTTTTAAGTAAAAAGTTGTGCCTTGCAGAGGATTATAAAAGTATACCCAGTTTTATCATCCAATTAAAGCCAGCCATAGGGTAGAGGTAGTTAAAATCTTGACGTTGATTATTAATATAACCACTAAATGTATAGCCATTTGGGGCGTAAAACTGATTTAGTACATTGTTTAAATACAAACCCATTGTAAAATTTTCAATACCCGTAATAGTGCGATTGGTGTAACTGATGTTCGCATCTAGATTGGTAAATCCATCCAATTTTCTATCACTACTTTGCGTGTTATCTAAATATTGGGTGCCGACATATTTACCTGCGAAACCAAAGGTGAAGTTTAAGCTTGGCTTGTAGCTTAACATAGCTGCAGAAATAATATTAGGTGAAAAAGCAATGTCTGTATTTTCGTAGTTTGTTGAGATTTCAGCGTAGTTTCCATCCCACTCAAAAACGGTTTCTGTAAAATTGGCAATCTTATTTTTAGATAAAGTTGTATTTCCTCCAAATTGCAGTTTATCCGTTAGTGGCACTTGAAAATCCAATTCAACGCCTTGTCTAAAACTAGCATTTACATTCGTTCTAATGGCTTCTCCAACATCGTTTACTGCTCCTGTAAGCACCAATTGGTTGGTGTAGTCCATATTATATAAGTTTATACCCAAACGCGTGCGGTCTTTTGCATAGCGATAACCAAGTTCTATGTTTTTCAAGTGTTCGGCTTCCGGCCAATTATTTGGTGGGTTGTTTCTAAAGTCGTCTCGAACAGGTTCTCTATTACCTATAGCAAAAACACCATAAAATGTTTGATTGTTTCTTACATAACTTAATCCTGCTTTTGGGTTTAAAAAAGTATAGCTAGTTTCTTGATTTCCAAAATCTAAGTTGTTATCCAGTCCTTCAAATTGGTAGTTTATTGAGCGTATTTGCAGATCTACATACGGAATCCAGTTATTATAATTATAACTGGTTTTTAGGTAGATGTTTCCATCTGTTTTTGTTGCATCATTGTCATAATAAATGGCGTTTATTCCCTCGTAATTAGTAAATTCTGTTGCTATAGCTTCTCCAAAATGTCGTCCGCTATAAATGCTATATCCACCACCCAAGTTTATGTCCCATTTGCTTTTTTGGTAAGAAACACTTGCAATTGCTCCAAGCAATGTATTGTCCAACCACCGTCTTCTTATTAAGTCCGCATTTGTTGTAGTGTCTGTAACGTCAATTTGGTCTTCAATTCCATAATCAGCTAAGTTGTCTTTTACTCTAAATTGCTCAAAGTATCCTTTACCTGTGGTAGCGTAAATGGCAGAGTTAAATTTAAGATTAGGCATAAAATTATAATCGTAAAAAAACTGATAGTGGTTTTGAGTGTAATTGTCTACCTCGTTTTCGTACGTATAGTAATTGTACGTTTTACTGTTTGCTTTTTGCAGGTTTTCTAACTCATTTCCAGCAATGTGTAGTTGGTTTATATAGCGATTTAATTCGCCCATATCTCCATTTAATTTTGGTTGTGGAATACCCCACCACGCCTGATAAGTTCTTTCTGTACCTAATAATATATTGGTTTTAAAGACAGATTTTTCCCAGTATTTTGCTGCAGAAAAGTTAAGCGATTTTAAATCGGAACTGGCTCTATCTATAAACCCATCGCTTTGTATTAAACTGCCTCGTAATTGAAAATTCCAATTGTTTTTTAATCGACCTGTGCCATAAGCTAGAGTGCTTCTAAACGTATTAAAACTTCCCAAACCAATGCTTGCAGAAGTAAAGCTTTCCTCTGCCATATCGTTGGTTCTAATATTTACACTTGCTCCAAAACTTGCTGCCCCATTGGTGCTAGTTCCAACCCCACGTTGTATTTGTACGCTTTGAGCAGAGCTGGCTAAATCGGGCATATTTACCCAGTACATTCCTTGGCTTTCGCCATCGTTTATCGGAATACCGTTTACTGTAATATTTACCCGAGTAGGGTCTATTCCTCGTACTCTAATGCCCGTGTACCCAACGCCATTTCCTGCATCTGATGATATTACGGTGCTTGGAGTCATATTCAATAAAAAAGGAAAATCTTTACTTTGGTCCATAGCTACTATTTCCTTCTTATCCAGATTACTAAAAGTAGTAGGAGAGGAGGTTCTTGCCCGCACGGTTGAGATAACTGCTGCATCTAAAAAAGCCATATCGGGTTGCATAAAAAACAACTCGTAGCCACTGGCCGTTAATTCTAGTTTTTCCACTAAAATACGGTAGCCAATGTGCGAAACGGAAATAGTGTAAGTGCCAGCAGTTAGTTTGTCAAACTGAAACGAACCGTTTGGTGTAGAGTAAGTTGTGTAAGTATGGTTCGCATTGCTTAATCGGATAAAAGCCGCGTCAATAGGTACAGAGTTGTCGGTATTTTTTAATTGACCGCTTAGTGTAATTTGGCTAAAACACAACTTGGTTGCGAGAGCCAATAAGGTAAATAATGTAAGTTTTTTCATTTCCTGTATGTTTTTTTACAGGAGTTTGAGAGATACAAAAGTATAATTTCCCTACGGCAGCATTACCTGCATCAGGTCTCCCCAAATAATGGGGTGGTTGGGTATCTTCTCAGCAATGCAGATTATAATCATCAGCAAAGCACCCCCTTTTTTTGTTGGTGCGAATGTAGTTGAATTTGATAAATTGCAACGCATCGGGTTAAAACCCAATGGAATTGATTTTTGTTTGGGTAAATGGATTTAACATCAATTGCCGCTTTCTCCAGTCGGCGGATTTTAAGAGGAAATTGATTTTGTAGTATACTTTCTGGTTTGGTAAATGCCATTGTTATGAACGGTGCTACAGCCAAAAAGCAGCAAAATGAGAAACTGAATACAAAAGACCTCAAATATCGGGAAGTTACCTCATTAAAAGAGAGACGAAAACTAAAAACTCAAGTACTCTCATGTAAATCTTAGTTTTTTGGCAATTAGCAAAATCATTAGATGTCAATACTCTATCTCCCCAATAATACCAAGGTAATTTACATATCTTATTGCGTATACATCGCCATTTAAAACTGCTTTGGTAACCTTGGGTTTTGCCTCGCGAGTGTAATCAGATATTAAAATAATTGTTTAGCTAAGTTTACGTTATACTTGCTGCCATAGCCTATTAAAGAAGAAGGAGTAATAAAACTAAGATAAACAAGTAATAGAGTATCACCAATGCAATCAAAATGGCATAAATCCAAGAAAATACGTATGCCAACGTGATGGCCCACGTATTTTTAAAACGGGTTGGATTTTCTTTATGCTGCTTATGAGCTATAAAACCTAGTATCATAGCTGCCAGAGTTAACAAGCCAATTCCTACAACCACTGCTGCCTGGCTTAAGATTAAACTTATAAAGACAAACCCTAAAGCGATGTAGGCTAGAATAGGCTCTTCTTTGGGTGGATTATCTTCTTTTATATAGGTTGGATTTTGAGTTTTATGTTTTATAATTTGTTGAGCTGATTGAGATATTTTATGCTTTACAACTGTCTTTGTAAGTGCTCTTTTCGTAGCTTTAGCATCTGCAATAGTGTTAGCGTTTGTTGTCGTTTTAATTTCTTCAAAAACAGGATAAACTTCTGGGATTGCGGAAACATTGATAGCTATTTCATTTTCTAATTCCGAAAGCTCACTGTATGTTTTATTCGCTACCGTTTTCTCTTTAAGCGATGAGGGTTTGGCTTTTTTTAGTTTTGAGATTGTTGGATTATATTTTCGAGATTGGTAGTATCCATTTTTTTGAACTACACTGCAACTTGCTAGCAATGTGGTTATAACCAATAAAATCCCAAATCTCAAATTCATAAACCAAAAATAGTTTATTTCTAACTAGTTTTCCTAATAGTATAAAATACGGTATGAATTTTTATTTAACTATTCTATCTCCCCAATAATACCAAGGTAATTTACATATCTTGCTTCGTTTATTTGGCCGTTTAAAACGGCCTCGGTAACCTTGCAATCGGGCTCTTCTGCATGTAAACAGTTACTAAACTTGCAGCCGTGCAACAGCTTTTTCATTTCTGGGAAGTAATGAGAAACCATATTGTCTTGTAAATCTACAATGCCAAAATCCTTAATTCCGGGGGTGTCAATAATTCGAGCACCACTTGCTGAAATAAACATTTGGGCAAAGGTAGTGGTGTGCATTCCTTTGTTATACGATTTAGAAATCCCGCCCGTTTTTTGATTAGAATCTGGCACTAATTGGTTTATTAAAGTAGATTTTCCCACTCCAGAATTTCCGCTAAGCAAAACACATTTATCAGCAATTAGCTCTTGTATGGCAGCAATATCATCTTTGTCTAAAAAACTAACATTACGTATTTCGTAGCCAATATTGGTGTAGGTTTCCATTAAATACGCTCTATGTGCTTCCGCTTTTTTGGTGCTTAAATCCTTTTTATTAAGCAGAATAACCACGGGAATTTGATAGGCTTCGGCAGTAACCAAAAACCGATCTATAAACCCTTGTGGGGTATAGGGTGATGCGGGTGTGGCAATAAGCAATGCCATGTCAATATTGGAAGCAATAACCTGATATTGCTTTGATAGCTTGTGGCTTTTTCGCACAATGCAGTTGTGCCGTTCTGCAATGTCTTTTATAAAAAAATCTTCTTTATCACGTTCCAAAAAAACTTCGTCGCCGACCACAACGGGGTTGGTGGCTTTACTTTCTTGTTGCCGAACAATGCCTCGTAAGCGAGCCTCTACCTCTACGCCTTCGTACAATACTTTGTACCAGCTACCGGTAGATTTACTTACAATGCCTTTCATTTAAAAAACTTCGGATACAACTTCTTTAGTAGAAGAAGAAAAACTCATAGTATAGAAATGCAGTGCAGGCACCTTATTAGCATGCAATTCTCTGCATTGTTGTATGCACCATTCTATACCAATTTGGCGGGCAGCTGCATCGTCTTTTGCTTTTTCCAGTTCGTTGCTTAGTTCTACTGGAATATCCATATTGAATATTTTGGGTAAGGTATAAAACTGTGCTTTTTTAGTAATTGGTTTAATTCCAGGAATAATAGGAACATTAATACCAGCCTCTCTGCATCGTTTTACGTAAGCAAAATATTTTTTATTATCAAAGAACATTTGCGTCGTAATAAACTCCGCACCAGCATCTACTTTGCGTTTTAAGAATTTTAAATCAGATTCTATGTTTGGAGCATCTATGTGTTTTTCGGGATAGCCCGCTGCACCAATGCAGAAATCAGTAATCGTCGGATTTTCTAATTCCTGATCTTGGTAAACGCCATTGTTCATATCTGTTATTTGGCGTATTAAATCTAAGGCATTCGAGTTGCCATTTTTTTCAGGAGTAAAGTTTCTTTCTTCTCGCAAGTTGTCTCCTCGAAGTGCTAATACATTTTGTATTCCTAAAAAGTTAAGATCAATAAGGGCATTCTCCGTTTCATCTTTTGAGAAACCTCCGCAAATAATGTGTGGCACCGCTTCTACGTGGTACTTATTCATTATAGCAGCACAAATGGCCACGGTTCCTGGTCTTTTTTTAGTGCTTATCTTGTCATAACCACCATTTGGTCTAGGCTTTAAAATATATTCTTCTCTATGGTAGGTTACATCAACAAAGGCAGGTTTAAATTCCATTAAAGGATTTATCGCTTGGTAAAGCGATTCGATGCTTTTTCCTTTCATTGGAGGTAACACCTCAAATGAAAAAAGCGTTTTATCGGGACTTAAGTATTCTGTTAATTTCATCGTCTTCTAAAATTGTACTTCAAGTTCAATTATTTTATCTCCTCTTTTTATGGCAACAGGTATTTTGTCGCCTTCTTTTAATTCTCCTAACGCTTTCATGTAATCTTGCATATTAGCAATTGGTTTGCCGTTCATGCTCATAACAATATCACCCTTTACAATGCCTGCTTCTGCTCCTGGTTTGCCATCTTTTACGCCATCTATTCGCAATCCTTCACCATCGTAAACATAATCTGGCATTACACCTAAGGTTACCTTAAAACTCATTCTGCCTTGGCTTTCGTCTTTGGTTTTTGTAAAGGCTATTTTACCTTGTTTTTCCATTTCGCAAAGCATACGGCCGATGTAGCTAATTACAAAAGCTTCACCATTTATATTTACTATTTCAATGTCGTCGCTAGGCTTATGGTAGTATTGATGTTGGCCAGTAAAAAAGTGAATTGCTGGAATGTTTTGTAAGTAAAATGAGGTGTGGTCCGAAGCACCAATGCCACTCTCCGTAGTTTTAATATTGGCTATTTTCTTGTCGCTATATTTTACTTTTTCAATAACGGTGTTCCAAACAGGGGAGGTGCCTACACCGTTTATTATCAGTGTTTTTTGTGTAGAATCTAAATGGCCAACCATATCCATGTTAATCATGTAATTGTACATTTCGTACGGCAATTTATATTCTTGCAAAAAGAATTTAGAGCCCACTAAACCAAGTTCTTCAGCTGTAAAAGCAACAAACAGGTAATTATTATTGGTGTATTGTTTTTTCTTTTTCTTTATGATTTTCGCTAATTCTATAAGTGCTGCCACGCCGCTGGCATTGTCGTCAGCCCCATTATGTATGTCGCCTTCGGTTTCTGCTAAAGAGTTTCCGTGTTCGCCGTAACCCAAATGGTCGTGGTGTGCCCCAATTACTACGGTACTTGTCGAGCCGTTATCAATAAAGCCAACAACATTATTTGCTAAAGTAGAGAGCAAGAGAATATCAATATTTATACTTACAAACGGGCTTAACTTGTCAGAAAAGTCGTGCATTACAAAAAGTACCGGAATGCCAGAATTGCTAATACTTTTAGTTAATTCGCCACTCGGAAAATTATCCTTATTGGCAGAATAAAAAATAACTGCTTTAGCACCTTTGCTTTTGGCGTATTCTACTCGAAATTCTATTCCGCTCCATGCTACAAATTTACTATGGGGATGGTCGCCATCAGGCAATTCTATTTTCATTAAAACTGCTTTGTCACGCACGTTAGCGTTTTTGTAGTCGTCCCAATTTAAACCTCCGTCGCTTATTCCGTAATTTACGTTTATCGCCAAACCATCGTACTTCCCGTTGTTAGCACTTGCACTAAGCGGATAAAAATCAGTAAATAAGGTTTGTACTTCTCGTGCAATCATTAAGCTTGTATTGGCTTGAGCCATTCTTAAGCTTGGAAAATTCATGGGTTGAAAATAGCCATCTGTTCCTTTTGGAGCTAGGCCTATTTGCTCAAATTGTTGGGCAATATAAGTCGCAGATAGTTGTTCTCCAGCACTGCCTGTGCCTCTTCCTTCAAGTTCGTCACTTGCTAAATAGGCTATGTGTTTTTGAACGTTTCGAGCTATCTTTTTCTCTTTGAAACGCGGTTTTTGAGCTAATGTACTAATGCTAATCATAGCAAAAGAAAGAAGTAAAACCGTAGATTTTGATTTATTTAATAAGATTTCCAATGGTGTTAAAAATTACGATGATTATTAATGTTGCAAATATAATTTTCAAATATTTGTCTGAAGTTTTTTGAGCTGTAGCTACTCCAATAGGAGCTGCAAATAGCAAACCTGCTATCATAGGGAAAAACATATGAGGAAGCAAATAGCCAATTTGTGCGGAATTGATCAGTTGTAGTGGTTGTATAGATCCGTAGTTAAACAAAACAGGTAGAATTATTAAAGGTATTGCTCCAATACTAACAGCCGAAGCCACTTTTATGTTTAGGTTAACATATTGGCTAAGTAATGGAATCATAACCACGCCACCGCCTAGGCCAGAAAGAGCAGTCACTACACCTGTTACTAAGCCAGTTAGTAAAAATTTATAGCTTTTCGTATCCTTAATATCTGTATCGGTATGGTCTTTCACAAATACAAATCGGAGCAAAGCTACCACAAGCAAGAAAAGGAATATTACTCCAAAGGCACGTTTGCTATACCAAGAGTTGTTGGCGATTAAATGGCTTAACGTAAAGCTGCTAATCATTGCTAGTGAGGCAGTAAGTAATATTTGTCTAGGATAAAATGAAGCGTATTTACTCTGTTTGAAAGTACTGATAATGCCTGCAAAAAATATTGTCGCAAAAGAATTAGCTAACACATATTTCACCAGTTCTTCATTATCTAAGCCTTCTTGTTTTAAGTAGAAGGTAAGAATAGGTACAAAAATAATTCCACCGCCAACACCTAAAAGGCCGCTTAAGAAACCGCCTAGTATGCCAAAAACAAATAGAATAAGTATATGAGTAAGTTCCACTATTTGCCTAGTATTTTGTTGTACTCTGCAGTGTTTGCAAGTATGCTAAGTGCTTTTGCTAAATCTTTATCATCATCAAAAGTTACTTCAACTTTCCCTTTATCAAAATAATACCGTTTAACAATTTCGTACTCCAATATTTCTTTTATTTCTTGTTTGTTGGCTTGTAAATCACTCTTTTTTGTTTCTACTAATTCAGTTTCTAGTTTGTCTAGTTCTTCTTTAAGCAATTCGAAGTATTTATCTTCTTTGGCTTGTTTAGTAACCTGTTTTAGAGCTTCTTCTGTTTTGGTAATGTAGGTGTAATCCTTGTCTCTTAAGTATTTTTCAAAATCAGCAAGAACGTCTTCCGAAATATCAAAATCCGTTGGTTTAACTATAGTCTCATTCTTGCTTTTAAACACGTTAGCATATTTAAAAGTTAAGTTGTTTTGCAATAAGCTTTGTGCAATTTTAGAATAAGCTTCTTCTGCCACTAGCACATCCGGTTGTATTCCTTCTCCGTCAACAACTGCTCGGCCATTGCGTGTTTTAAACTGTTGCTTGGCACTGTCTGCCACGGCAATGGCTTTTCCATTTACTTTGTTTCCGTAGTCAAGGCGTTGTATAAGTCGTCCACTAGGTATATAATATTTTGCAGTAGTAATTTTCATTTGAGTGTTGTAGGTAAGTGGTTTAGTAGATTGTACCAATCCTTTACCGTACGAATTTCTTCCTACCAAAACTGCACGATCCAAATCTTGCAAGCTACCCGAAACAATTTCACTAGCAGATGCAGAGTTGCCGTTTATCATTACGATTAAAGGGATATCAACATCTACAGGAGAATTTAAGGTTTTAAGTGTTTGGTTATCTTCTGGATATTTACCTTTTGTTACTACAATAGTTTCTCCTCTGTTTACAAATACGTTTACAATGTTTATGGCTTCAAAAAGTAAACCTCCTCCATTATTTCTCAGGTCGAGTATTAGCGATTGTGCACCTTCTGCTTTTAGGGCAATTACCGCATCTCGTACTTCTTTACCTGCATTTGGTGTAAAACCCGTAAGCTCAATGTACCCTACTTTTTTATCTACCACGCCGTAATAGGGCACATTTTTCATGGTAATCTGCTCTCTGGTTATTGTTTTGGTAAGTTCGCCTGCACCATACCTTTCTATCTTCATGTTAAAGGCTGTGCCTGCATTACCCTTTAAGTAATCTGTTACTTGGTTTGATGTTTTGCCTTTCATTGATACACCATCAATTTCCAATATTTTATCACCAGGTAATAAACCAGCTTTTTGTGCCGGGTAATTGTCGTAAGGCGATTCTATTGCCACGTAATCGTCTACTGTGCGTATGGTTGAGCCAATGCCCGCGTAAGTACCTGTAACTTCGTATCGATAGTCTTCTGTTTGTGCCTCAGAATAAAAATTGGTGTAAGGGTCTAATGATTTTAACATACCATCAATGGCTGCTCTTATTAGTTCGCCTGGTTTTACTTCATCTACATAGGATGTGTTTATTTCTTTGTAAACAGAAACAAAAATGTCAAGATTTTTAGAAATCTCGAAGTAATCATCTGCCTTAAATGCAAATAAACTAAGGGCCGCAAACAGCACTACTGCCAAGTGTTTTTTGGTTAGGTACGCTTTTATTTTTTTATAATCAGGCATGGTAAACTGATACTAATAATTGTTGATTTTTCAGAAACGCACAAATGTAACGATATTGGTGGTTTGATTTATTGCTTTAAACTCAGGTTTTAATCTTTCGGCATTCGCCAAAATTCGTTATTCGGGGTACTTATGCCTGCTTTATGTCTTTTATCATACAATCCGAAGACCCCTGCAGCTTGCACATTCTGCAATAGTTGCACGTCGTAAATCTCTTTTATCTCTGTTTGAAAAGTTAAGTTACCCAACGTCATACCGCTTGCAATGTCTATTATTTGGATGGAGGCAAATTCGGCTTTTACCCGATCGTCTAGTTTATTAAAGGTCTTGCTTTTTTCCCTTACGGTGGAAATGCCTATAAATGCTAATCCATCTACAATGGTTAAACCTCTTACCATTCCGTTTAATCTGGAAACCGTTTTTTTGGTGAATGTTATTGGGTCTATTTCTACCAATTCGCCTTTGGCAGATTCAAGTAAGTATATTTTATTGTTGTACCAACGTGGAGAGTGGGGCATAGATAAGCCATCCAACACAATTTTATTCTGTGGAATATCCATTAAAATTCCACTATTGGTAATGTCTTCTCGCCAAGAGCCAGGTGTATTTCCGCTGCCTAACGCGGTGATATATTTGAGTTTACCATCTACTTGGCACATACCATTAAGGTGGCAGCGATCTTCAGGAGTGTTTTCTGTAATAAAGTGAGGTGTCCAAATAGGAGTGAAGCTATATTCATCATCAAAATTGCAAATGCACGAGAAAAGCGTATTTACACCGGTTATTTGTCCGTCTACAAAATCTATATCGTGTAAATCAATTGAACCACAATGGTATGTTTGTCGTGGAAAGTATAAGTGTTTAAAATTCCGCTGTTCAGAACTTAGTTTGCTTGCCAAATTAGGGATATCCTTATAAATATGGAGCTCGCTAATGGTTGCAATAGCCAACTTATCGTTTTGTGAGCATATACCCATTGGTTTTGGGTAGGAAATAGGCGTAATTTTTAAGTTTCCCTCATCGTCCGTATCAAAGAGTAAAATTTTGCCTGCTTGGTAAACGCTAACAGCCAATGTACTTTTTGTACGATGGAGTAATGTACCAAATTCAGAAGTATAGGTAAGTTTATAGCTCAACGTAAATTATAATATTAAAAACTGGGATAAAGAAAAAGAGCCGGAATTCCGGCTCTTTTATTATCTATTGAAATGGTGTATCATTTTTTTTCAAGTTCCCAACGATCTTTATCGCCATCTACAGCCCAAAGCTCGTCTGACGTAAGTCGTTTTACCTCTAGCTCCATTACTTCCGTATCAATCTTCAATTCAATTGTAGCTTTTTTGTCTTCCCAACTCCATTTGCCTAATTCGTCGTAGGTGTAAGAGTAAGTTGTGCCATAATAGGTATAGCTATAAGTATATTTTAATTTTAAGTCGCCATCATCTTCAAATTCTAAAATAAACTCAGCATCACCACTAAGTGTGTCACCACCTATAATTTTACCATTCCACTCACCAACGAGTCTAGAGTTTTTAGATTTTAGAGTAAGTTTTGGTCCATCTTCATATTTACAACTTGCAAAGTTGAAGGCTATTACAGCAGAACAAATGGTAATTAAGCTAACTTTAGTAGGATTATGCATATTTGTTTCGATTATTAGGTTGGTCAAAAATATATGAACTAATTTGATTTTGCAAACAATAATGTTTT
>Ga0102812_10001557_pt1 | contig 15945 bp, 15 predicted proteins | sample ColrivemetaGS713_FD_79334 | JGI IMG/M metagenome (GOLD analysis project Ga0102812, IMG submission 79334) | Estuarine microbial communities from the Columbia River estuary - Flood tide ETM metaG S.713 | ecosystem: Environmental > Aquatic > Marine > Intertidal zone > Estuary | place: USA... | reverse complement strand
GATTTTTCGAGATGCGAAAGGTTCAGATAGGTCATCAGGCTTTCGCCCTTTCGTGTTCGGCAAGACGTGAGACAAGCTGCATAAGCCCCATGCAGCCCCAGGTGATGGCAAAGGCAATCACAGCAAGTGCTGGAGGTTCATAGGCGCGGTTGGCACCCAAGAGCTGCATATAGGGCCCAAAGGCGGGGCGGTTCAAAAGTGCTGCCATGGTGAATTCACCCATGACGATGGCGAGCGTCAGAAAGGCCCCCGACAGGACCGCGACCGTGACATTTGGCAGGATAATCCGCGCAAGAATGGTCACCCACCCTGCCCCCAAGGTCTGCGCGGCCTCGGTCAGCGTGGCGACATCGATCGTCCGCAAACCGGTATCGACGCTGCGATACATATAGGGCAGCGCAAGCGTGGTGTAGCCCATGGTCAGCAGGAAATTGGTGCCCATCGCGGTACCGGTCAGCGGCAGAAAGGACGACGTATTGTAAAGCCGGATATACCCAAAAACGACCACGATCGCGGGAATGACCAGCGGCAATAGCGTGATGAATTCAACATAGGGCCGCGCCTGTGGCAGGCGCAGGCGGACCCAATAGGCCGTTGGCACCACCAGAAAAACGCCCACAACGATTGTTGCCGCCGCAAGCGACAAGGAATACCCGAAAGTCGCCCAGAACGTCGGGTCCTCGAACACCTTGCGATATGCGTCAAAGGAATAGACTCCTCGCCGCATCTTGAGCGAAAATTCGGCCATGCCGATCAGAGGCAAAGCGAAATAGAGGCAGCCGAACAGCAGTGCCCCCATGCAAAAATGCGGGTCATTTCAGCCACCTTTCAGAGCGGATGCGCAACCAGATATAAAGCGTATTGGCGGCAGCCGTGATCAGGATCATCCCAAAGGCAAGCGCATAACCAAGGTTGGGATTGCCAAGCACATCGCCACGGATCTGCGCAAATAGCTTGATTGGGACGATATTGAGCTGCGGCCCCGTCAGCGCGAACGCTGTGGCCACCGCGCCAAAGGCATTGGCAAACAAGAGCGCAAAGGTGCCAAGCAGGGACGGAAACAGGATCGGCAGCGCCACCATCCGCCAGTATTGCGCCCCTGTCGCCCCCAGCACCGAAGCGGCTTCGCGCCATTCCTTTTTCAGCCCGTCCAGCGCCGGCGTGATGATCAGGATCATCAGCGGGATCTGGAAGAACAGGTAAGTGATGACCAACCCCCAAAAGCTCAGGAGATTGAACCCCATTGCCCGCAGGTTGATGCCGAAATTCGTCTTAAGCCAGATCGTGATCAGCCCCACAGGGCCCAATGTCGCGATAAAGGCAAAGGCCAGCGGAACCCCGGCAAAGTTCGAAGCGACGCCGGAAAATGTCAAAAGCGGGTTGCGCACCCGTTTCGGCAGACCGCCAAAAACAACTGCGGCGGCCATCGCAAAACCAACAGCCCCGCCCAAAAGCGCCGTGATCACCGATAACTTGATCGAGGTCCAATAGGCATTGCGGATCGATTCCGTATTCAGATCCAGCATGTTTTGCAGCGTAAAGGCCCCGTCTTGGGACTGGAACGCGCCCACCACGATTTTGAGCGTCGGCAATATCATGAACAGGATCGCGAAAATCGCAAAGGGCAACAAGCCCAGCCAGTTAAAGGCCGGGTGTTGGCCCAGCCTGGTTCGGTGGCGCGCCATTTAAATCTCCCCTGTTCCAGTCTTTTCGGTCGGGGCTCTGTCGACCCCTTTGGGTTGGCCCGCCCCGCCAAATGCGGCGCGGGCCTTGGTTCATTATTCGACGCTTGCGCCGACGGTTGCGTCCCAACCACCGGTGACGGCGGCCTTATTGGCGTTCACCTGATCAACGGTCGGGAATACAGCAGCCTCATAAGCGGCGGCAGGCGGCAGGGCATCCAGCAAATCTTGCGGGATCTTGCCATCGGCGGCCATCGCGTTGAAACGCGCCGGGTGGCAGTAACCTTTCAGCCAAAGGGTCTGGCCTTCGTCGCTGTAAAGATATTCCATCCACAGTTTGGCAGCGTTCGGATGCGGTGCATAGGCGCTGATCGCCTGAACATAGACACCTGCCAGAACACCTGATGCCGGAACCACGATTTCAACCGGCGGGTTGCCGGCAAGCGTGTCACGCCATGCAAGTGCGTTATAGTCCCACGCGATGACAATCGGGGTGGTCCCTTGCGCCAGCGTCCCGGCCTTACCGATGACCGGAACAAAATTGCCCGCGTCATTCAGCTGCTTAAAGAAATCCAGACCGGCAAGGCCAGCAGCCTCGCCCGGTTCTGCGCCCGATGCCATACCGGCAGCCAACACGCCAAGGATTGCTTGGTTCGACGCACGAGGGTCGCCGGCCAGAGCAACCGAGCTTGCATATTCGGGCTTGAGAAGGTCAGACCAATCAGCAGGCGCGGTATCGATGAGGTCCTTGTTCACGACCATCGACATGACGCCATAATAGTCGCCGTACCAGTAACCGTCGGGGTCCTTGATGTCGTCAGGAATTTCGTCCCAGGTCGCAACCTTATAGGGCTGGATCAGGCCTTCGTCCTTGGACGACGGACCGAATGCCAGACCAACGTCGATCACGTCGGGGGCCTGCGGGCCAGTGTTGTTCATATTGGCGCGAATGGCCTCGATTTCGTCGGCCGAACCTGCATCAGGGTTCAGTTCGTTAATGGTGATTTCCGGATATTTTGCGCGGAAACCATCCAACACTGCGCCATAGCCGCACCAATCATGCGGGAGCGCGATCGTGGTCAGCATGCCTTCGGCCTTGGCCGCGGCCTCGAGGTCGGCCATCGCATCGGCGGCGGCAATGCCTGCGCTAAAAAGGGCGGCCAAGCCCGTTGTTGCACTGAGTACAGTCCTGAATTTCATGGTTGTTTACTCCAAGTTGGGTTGTTCGGTATTGTCTTGCAGTTGCCCTGTAACGCGCGTGTGACGGACATCCATCCGATCCTTTTTTTATTGTCACGCGCGGTCGACGGGGGTGATCCATCGTTGACTCCGATGATCCTGTAACTGCCCGTATTTGGGGCCGATCCCCGGATCCGTCGGCTTGTGCCTGAAAGATGGCCACGAGTCCCATTCAGACTCATCGCCCTTCTTGGCATCGTCGCACCAACTGCCGTGCGAGGATAGTGGGAAATCGGGTCATGCATCGAGCTTGTCCCCGATCAAACGTGTCTTGCGCAGCTGGCCCTGCCGGTCGAGCAGACGATAGCCGACCGCCGCGCACTGGCTGTTGATGTCTTTGAGCGCCTGCATCAGGTCGAGCACCAGATCAACACCAGCCGCGCCAATGGTATCGGTCTGGATGACCTGCCTTTGCAGCTTTTTTCTCGCCTTGCGTTCCAAAGCCGCCAGGCGCGATTTGCCCAGAACCAGCAACCTCGCACCGCCCAGATCATCGGTCACCAAGAGATGCGCCGCAAGTTGCAGGTTCGAACGCACCAGCGCGATTGCCTGCATCAGATATGCTTGGCCAACGCTATCCAACCGCGCGGCCTTGCGCCGCCGTTCGCTTGTCAGCGGCAACAGCCGGTCTGCGGCGATGGTGCCTGCGCGGTCATAATCGGTCGCGTAATCGGTCAATTCCATACAGGCGCGCACGTCAGATTTTGTCCAGTCGCCCAGCGGCAAATGCGCGGCATAGGCCCTAAGGTCGTCCAAGGCTTGTGTCAGCTTGTGATCGGTCTTGGCCAACGCTGTTCGGGCCGCATCGTCGGGTTTGTCAAGGAGTGCCGGTATCGGTGCGATCATTTGTTCCAGCATTTCGTGCATGCGAAGCACTTCACGCCGCATCGACGCAAGTGCCAAGGCGGGCACGTTCTGCACTGTCGGGTCAAGCGCGGAAACTGCCGTATCGGGGCCAAGCGATGGACGCGGCACGAAATATTCCGCAAGTCGTGCCAAAGGCCAGCGGAGCGGCAGGCCGACCAGAACGACCAGCAGGTTCAGACCGATATGCGCCGCCAATAGCGCCATTCCGGGCTGCAGCGTTCCGATCAAAGGGATGGGGAGCCACGCAAAGGCCGCAAGCAAAAGCAACGAAACGGCGCCCCGCAAACATAGCGCCGCAAATGCCAACTGATAGCCCGCAGGCGCCATCCGTCGCGTCAGCCAAACCACGACCAAGGCAGACCCAAAGTTGGCACCGAATACCAACGATACCCCTGCACCCAAAGGCACTGCACCAGTCTGCACCAACGCAAGGCAGGTCAGAACAGCCGCAAGACCCGAATGAAAGGCAAAAGCCACCAAGGCCCCGAGCAGGAACGCGGTAATTGCATCCCTGTCCAGATAGGCAGCGATGACCGGCAAAAGGTCGGATTCGCGGATCGGATCAACCGCTTCGCGCAGTAGCCGCAAAGACACCAGAACCATCGCCACACCAAGTAGGACACGTCCGAAATTGCGGGCCGTCTTGGCCTCGCCATTCAAAAACAGCCAGCCGCCGCCCAACATCAGCGCAGGTGTCAGCCATTCAAGCGGTAGGCTGAGCAAACGTGCCAAAAGCGCGGTTCCCAGTTCCGCGCCCAAAACGATCGGGAGGCCGGTCGTAAATCCGATCGACCCATTGGCCGCAAAACCCGCGATCAGAACCGAAACAGCTGCCGAGGATTGCAACACAAGTGCCATCAATAGCCCCGTGCCAACCAAGGTCGCCTGCCCGCCCTTGCGCGTCAGGACGCGTTCGATATCGCTGCCGATCAGACGCTCCAGACCGCCACGGACCAGCCGCACGGCAAAAAGCAACAACATGACAGCGGCCCCAAGGTGCAGCGCGAAATCGAGAAGTTTCATCGTGCCCCCCTCACCCGCTCAAGAAGTTTGCGGTGTAAAGTGGCGTTGGCGGCCGTCAGGGTCCTGCCGTCAGACTCGATTGTCAAAGGCGCACCGTCCCAGTCGGTCATGACGCCGCCAGCCTCTTGCACCACGACAGAAACCGGTAAGAAGTCATAGGGCGCAAGATCGAAATCGACGACGGCATCCACATGACCCGCCGCAACCAGCGCGTGGGGGTAGCAGTCGTACCCCAGCCGCCGCGTCTGACCAGTGCCCATCAGCGACGCGAAAACGGCGGGTTCGCTCCGCCAGATTTTTTCGCCCTCGTTGATGTAAAGGATCGCCTGATCAAGGTCGGTCTGGCCCGAGGTTCGCAACGGGCGATCCCCAAGAAAGGCACCACCGCCAGCGCTTGCCGTATAGATTTCCTCCAACATCGGCATACCGACCACGCCGATGGCCTGCCCGTCGGGCGCGAAGAACCCCAACAAAAACCCGAAAAGCGGGTTACCGGACAGAAAGGACCTTGTGCCGTCAATCGGGTCGATGATCCAAAAACCGTCGGCCATCGCACCGCTTTTGCCGAATTCCTCGCCATAGATACCATGCTGCGGGAACCGTCGCGCGATTTCGGCGCGGATTGCGGTTTCGACGGCAAGGTCGGCATGCGTTACGGGGCTTTCATCCGCTTTCAGCGTGATGTCGAGCGGGTTCCGGAAATGGGCGCGGGCAATTTCGGCGGCGATCACGGCCAAGTCATAGGCGTCTTGACGGTCGGGTTGCATGGTCATTTCGCCACCTGCACTTTGACCGACCAGCCTTTCAGCGCCCCGGCAAGTTTGGGATCGGGCGCGGCATCCGTCACCAGCCACGAGATCGCGTCAGGCACACAGCAAACATGCGGGGCTGACATCCCGAATTTGGTGGCATCTGCGACGATCACGGCTTCTTTCGCTCGCGACACAGCGCGACGCGACATTTGCGCCTCTAGCGGATTGCGCAGCAAGAACCCATTGTCCGCGTCGATGGCATCCGCACCGCAGATCGCAAAATCAAAGGCAAAGTTTGCGATGAACTCTTCGGCATGGCTCCCAAAGGCGCCTCGGTCGGCCTCATCGACCTCGCCCCCGGCAAGAAAGACGCGGTTGCCATTATGGCCCGCCAGCGCCTGAACAACCGAAAGCGAATTGGACACGACCACCAGCTCGCGGCGCAGGCGGAGCTGTTCGGCCACAAAGGTTGTGGTGCTGCCTACATTCAAGAACACCGCAGATCCATCCGGCACGATGTCAGTCGCCGCCGCCGCAATCCGTGTCTTGGCCTTAGAGTTGGTGGACAGGCTTGTCGAATATCGCAACCCGCTGTCCTGACCGATCAGATAGGTCCCGCCGTGGACACGCTCTACCTTGCCGTCTTTTTCCAGCGCTTTCACCAGCCGGCGCACCGTTTCTTCGGACACGCCCATGACCTTTGCGATCTGTGCATTCCGCGCGGTGCCGCCATGACGCGCAAGCACATCCAACAACTCGATGCCTCTGTGGGGAATTGTGGAAATGTCCGCTTTCTTGCTCATAAGGAAATATTGGCACCCAAAAACCCACAAAAAGCAATAGATTCTTTCAGGTCTGAAGATTTTCCGCGATGCAGATTCTGGTCCGAGGCAAGGCCCTTTTGCCCAGAAATAGACGCACCCTGCAGAACCTATTGGTCCTGCAAGGCGGTTAATGGCAAACAGGTTCCGGGTCGCGCGGTTACATGCAGTTTTCGAACAGCGCCCGCGTGTTTTCCCGCGTCATCTCGATCGGGTTTCCACCGCAGGACGGATCTTCTAGCGCCATATCGGTCAACATTTCCAGGTCCGCTGCCTTGACGCCCATTTCGGTGAGGGTTTTCGGGATATTCAGGACCTGCCGCAGGTCCAGCACAGCCGCTTTAAACCCGTCAAAACCACCCTCGATCCCCAGATAGGCCGAGGCTTGGGTCAAACGCCCTTCGATCGCGGAACGGTTGTAATCGAGCACCATGGGCATGACGCAGGCGTTGGTCGTGCCGTGATGGGTGCCATAGACCGCGCCAACAGGGTGCGACAGCGAATGGATTGCACCCAGACCTTTCTGGAACGCAACCGCGCCCATTGCGGCCGCGCTCATCATATGGGCGCGGGCCTGCAGGTTGGTGGGTTCCTTATAGGCGGTGACCAGATTTTCGAAAACCAGCCGCATCCCTTCCAAAGCGATGCCCTGCGACATCGGATGATAGAAGGGCGAACAATAAGCCTCGAGGCAATGGGCCAGCGCATCCATGCCGGTCCCCGCAGTGATAAAGGCGGGCATTCCCATGGTCAGTTCAGGGTCGCACAAGGTGACTGTCGGCATCAATTTGGGATGGAAGATGATTTTCTTCTTATGCGTCGTTGCATTGGTCAGCACACCGGCGCGCCCGACCTCGGAACCGGTTCCGGCGGTGGTCGGCACGGCAACGATGGGCGCGATTTTCGAAGCATCGGCGCGGGTATACCAATCCCCGATATCTTCGAGATCCCAAACCGATAGATCCGGCGACTGGTTGGCCATCAGCGCGATCATCTTGCCCAGATCCAGCGCCGACCCGCCGCCAAAGCAGATCACCCCGTCATGGCCGCCCGCCTTATAGATTTCGATGCCCGCGGCCATGTTGGCCTCGTTCGGATTGGGGTCGACATCGGAAAAAATGGCCCGGCCCAGCCCGGCCGCATCAAGAATATCCAGCGCGCCAGTGGTGATCGGCAGCGCGGCAAGCGCCTTATCGGTCACCAGAAGCGGCTTGGTGATACCTGCCGCCGCGCAATGGGTGGCCAGTTCGCGAACCCGCCCAGGCCCGAATTTGATCGCGGTCGGATAGTTCCAGTTCATCGAGGGGACGGTCATTTGGTTACCTTTTTAAGATGGTAGGATTTGGGGCGGGTGACGGAATAATAGCCAAGCACAGACAGCGACCCGCCACGGCCAGTGTCCTTGCATCCGGTCCAGCAAAGCGCCGGATCAAGATAGTCACAGCGGTTCATAAAGACGGTGCCGGTTTCGATCTGCGCGCCGATCTGCGCGGCCCTTTCGGGGTTAGATGTCCACAGCGAACAGGTCAGCCCATAGGGGCTGTCGTTCATCAATTCGATGGCTTCGGCGTCAGACGATACCTTCATGATCCCGACAACCGGACCAAAGCTTTCTTCCTTCATCACCCGCATCCTGTGATCGACATTCACAAGGATCTGCGGCGCAAGATAGGCGCCGCCATCATCTGCAGGGAAATTCTTGGGGTCGATCAATGGCTTGGCCCCTGCGGCAATCGCTTCGGCGATCTGTTCGCGCACAACGGCTGCAAAGCGTTTGTTTGCCATCGGCCCCAGCGTGCTTTCGGCATCGAAGGGCGACCCGAGTTTCAACGCATTGACCCAAGCCACCGATTTTTCGACGAAGGCGTCATAAAGGCTTTCGTGGACGTAAATCCGTTCAATGCCACAGCAGCACTGACCGGCGTTGAACATCGCACCATCCATAAGGCTGTCGACAGCTGCGTCGAGATCGGCGTCATCCATCACATAACCGGGGTCTTTGCCGCCCAGTTCCAGCCCAAGGCCGGTAAAGGTGCCTGCGGCGGCCCGTTCGATTGTCGCCCCGCCACTGACAGACCCTGTGAAATTGACGAAATTGAACGCCCGCTTTTGCAACAGCGTCTCGGTCACGTCATGGGTCAGGTAGACGTTCTGGAACACATCATCAGGGACGCCTGCCGCCCGAAAGGCCTCGACCAGACGTTCGCCAACCAGCATGGTCTGGGTCGCATGTTTCAACACAACCGTATTCCCCGCGATCAGGGCCGGGGCCAATGTGTTGATCGTCGTCAGATAGGGATAGTTCCATGGCGCGATGATGAACACGACGCCAACAGGTTCCCGCGCGATCTGGCGCTTAAAGGTGGCGCTGTCTTCGACCACCATCGGCGCCAAGGCAGAGGCCGCGATTTCAGACATATAGTTTGTGCGGTCATTCACCCCGCCGAATTCACCGCCAAAACGGGTGGGACGCCCCATTTGCCACGCGAGTTCTTCGACAATGCGGTCTTTCATGTCGTTCAATTTGGCCACGCCAGCCTTGACCAGCGCGATACGTTCGGACAGCGGGCGTGCCGCCCAGGCGGGCTGGGCAGCCTTTGCGCGGGCGGCGGCCGCTTCGGCCTCGGCCAGCGTCAGGGCGGGCCGCTCGGCATAAACCTCTCCGTTTACCGGAGAAATACATTGGATCATCTTGGTCATTTCATCATCCTTGCGCCCGATGGGCGTGTTCCGTTTTGCCTTGGGGCAGTCAATCAGGAGCGTTCGAAACCGCGCATCCGTTCCCAATCGGTCACGACGCGCAGGCTTTCCTTAATTTCCCATTGGGCCGCGTGGACGTAATGGTCAATCACCTGGGTGCCAAAGGCCGCGCGCAGCATTTCCGATCCGCGCAAAGCCTCGGCCGCGTCAACGAGCGACTCCGGCACTGTCCCTGCATCCTTGGCCTGATAAAGATCGCCATCGGCCGAAGGTGGTAATTCCATGCCCTTTTCGATGCCGTCCAGCCCCGCCGCCAAGAGCGCCGCACAGGCAAGATAGGGGTTCAAATCAGCGCCACCGATCCGGCATTCGACTCGAACGCTTTTGGTACCTTCGCCGCAGACGCGGAAACCGGCAGTCCGGTTATCCAGGCTCCAGACGGTTTTGGTGGGGGCAAACATGCCAACGCAGAACCGTTTGTAAGAATTGATATAGGGCGCGAGGAAATAGGTCATTTCGCGGATATGCGCCAATTGGCCCGCCAGAAACTGACGCATGATTTTCGACATGCCATGTTCGGCATCGGGATCGAAAAAGACATTCTTGCCACCCGCCCATAGCGACTGGTGCACATGCGACGACGACCCGGCATGGCGATGATCATACTTCGCCATAAAAGTTGCGGATTTCCCGTGGGCTTGGGCGATTTCCTTGGTCGCCCATTTGATGACCGAATGCATGTCCGAGGTATCCATCGCATCCGAATACTTGGCATTGATTTCCTCTTGGCCCGCGTCCGCTTCGCCTTTGGAACATTCGACCGGAATGCCGGAGTTATACAGGTGGTTGCGTAGATCCCGCATCACCGGTTCGTCACGGGCGGACCCCATGAGGCTATAGTCGATATTGTGGCGGGCCACCGGGGTTGGCAGCGGGTATTTCGCGTCGAACAATTGCGTATAGGTTTCTTCGAACAGGAAAAATTCCAGTTCGGTTGCCATCATTGGTTCGAACCCCATGTCGCGTGCACGTTTGACCTGCGCCATCAGGATGCTGCGCGGCGCATGGGGCACCATCGCGTGGGTATGATGGTCGTATAGGTCGCACATCACCATGGCGGTGGCAGGCACCCATGCGACCCGCCGGATGGTCGCAAGGTCGGGCTTCATCGTATAGTCGCCATAACCCCTGCTCCACGATGATGACCGATATCCGGGGACAGTGTTCATATCCATATCGGTCGCAAGCAGGTAGTTGCAGCAATGCGTTTCTTCGAAAGCGCTTTCCAGAAAATGTCGCGCATGGAATCGTTTGCCCTGCAATCGACCCTGCATGTCGCAGAAACAGGCAACAACCGTGTCGATTTCGCCATTGTCGATAGAAGCTTTCAAGTCGTCAAAAGTCATAGTCGCGGGCATTCGTTCCTCCGGTGCATGGACCCTGCCCCCCGAAAGGGGCAGGGAAATTCAGGATCAATAGCGGTAGGGTTGACCGGCTTTGACCATGGTTTCGTTATATTTTCTGATGATATCGACGACTTTGGCCTTCAGTTCGCTTTCGGCGGCGATCTCATCCCAGAACTCGTGGGCCGCGGCCTCGATCTTGGCGTAGTCTTCGGCCGGAAGCGAGGTCAGAGTCATATCCGCTCCCTCTACGCGCAATTTTGCCTCGCCTGCCCAATACCACCACTGGCGATGATAGTGCGACTGATCAAAGCAAGTCTGCAAGAGCTGTTGCAGATGCGGCGGGACTTCGTTCCAGCGGTCCATATTTGCAAAGAAATGCCCGATCCACGCGCCAGAGATGTTGTTGGTCAGGAAGTAAGGCGCAACCTTGGACCAGCCCGACGTGTAATCCTCGGTGATACCGGACCACGCCAGACCATCGAGTTCGCCGGTTTGCAGCGCAACCTCGACGTCCTCCCAAGGAATGGTCACCGGGATCACACCGAACTGTGCGAGGAACCGACCGGCCGTCGGGAAGGTAAAGACCCGCTTGCCGCGCAGATCTTCGAGGCTGTTAACCGGTTCTTTCATATTAAAGTTGCACGGGTCCCAAGACCCTGCCGAGATATGTTTGATGCCGACCTTGGCGTATTCTTCTTCCCAGATTTCCTTTAGCCCCCAAACGTTGAAAAGGGCCGGAACATCCAGCGAATAGCGCAGGGCAAAGGGGAAATAGCCGCCGAACACGGTCACTTCGGTCGGCGACGCCATCGAGTCGTCATCTGATTGCACTGCGTCAATCGTGCCTGACTGCATTGCGCGGAACAGTTCCGAGGTCGGTACCAATTGGTCGGCGGTATAGAGTTCGATCTCCATCTCACCATTCGCAATTGTGTTAAAGGCTTCGATTGCAGGTTTGATGACCTCTTCGGCCAAGGCCGGCCCTGCGTAGGTTTGTAGCCGCCATTTGATCGTGCTTTGCGCTTTGGCGGGGGCGGCGATGCCCGCTGCAGCTGCGCCAAGAGCGCCAGTGGCCAGGAATTTACGACGTGTGGTATTGGTCATTTCAGTCTCCTAGTTGATGTGGGTGCCCTGTTGGTCAGGATCATTTTGGGTTGATTAATAGCCAAGGACGGTCTGCGGCAGCCAAAGCGCGATCTGCGGGAACAGCATCACTAGGACCAGCGTCAGCAGCATCACCAGCACAAAGGGTGCGACGGATCGATAGATCACCGGCAACGTGTATTCGGCTGGCGCCATCGCCTTCATCAGGAACAGGTTGTAGCCAAAGGGCGGCGTGAGATAGGCGATCTGGCAGGTGATCGTGTAAAGGATGCCATACCAAACCAGATCGAACCCCAGCGCCTTGGCCAGCGACACAAAGACGGGCGCCACGATAACCAGCATGGCCGTGTCATCCAGAAACATCCCCATGACCAAAAAGCTTGCCTGCATAAGGACCAGAACCTGCCACGGGGCGAGGCCCAGACTTTCGGTAAAGAAATCTTGTATCGCCCGGCCCGCGCCCAGCCCGTCAAACACCGCCCCGAACGACAGCGCTGCAGTGATGATCATCATGAACATCACGGTGATGAACAGCGTCTGACGAGTCGCGGTCTGAAAAACCGCCCATGTGAACCGGCGTTTGACGACTGCGGCCAGAACAGATGCCAAGGCACCGATGACCGAGGCCTCGGTCAGGCTCGCCCAGCCTTTGACAAAGGGAACCATCATCACGACGAAAATGAAGACCGGCAACAGCCCCGCCCGCAAAAGCCGGAATTTTTCCTGCGTCGTGATTTCGGCGCGTTCCTCGGCCGTCATCGTCGGCGCAAGAGCCGGATTCAGTTTCGACCGGATCACGATATAGGCGATGAAGAGTGTTGCCATCAGCAGGCCGGGAACCAGACCCGCCAGCCAGAGGTTAGAAACCGGCTGCCGCGCGATCAGCGAAAACAGGACCAGAACGACCGAAGGCGGAATCAGGATGCCCAGCGACGACCCGGCCTGAATGACGCCGGAAATCATCAGCTTGTCATACCCCCGCCGTTGCAGTTCAGGCAGCGCAATGGTCGCGCCAATCGCCATGCCCGCAACAGACAAGCCGTTCATCACCGAAATCATGACCATCAACAGAATGGTCCCGACCGCAAGCCCACCGGGAAGCGGGCCGAACCAGACATGGAACATCCGGTAAAGGTCCTCGGCCAGCCGGCTTTCCGACATAACATAGCCCATGAAGACGAACATCGGCAGGGTCAGCAGCGGGGTCCATTTCATCAGCTTCATGACCGCCGAAAACCCCATTTGCGCACCACCGTCCCCCCACAGCAAAAGCGCCGCGGCGACAGCCACAAACCCAATCGCACCAAAGACCCGCTGCCCAGTCAGCATCATCAGCAGCATGGTCGAGAACATCAAAGCAGCAATAAGATTGTGGTCCATCAGATTTCCTCGTGCCGGATGGTAGCGACATCGCGGATCAGATGGGCACTGGCCTGCAAGATCATCAAAAAGAAGGAAAAGGTAATGATCGCCTTGATCGGCCAAAGGACGGGTCGCCAGGCTGTCGGGTTCACCTCACTGACGTCGATGGCGTAAAGCGTGCTGTCGAACGCCCCCCACAACATGACCGCCAGGTAGAACATCAAAATGAACACCGTCACCGCATCCCACATCGCCTGACCGCGTTTCGAAAACCGCGAATACAGCAAATCCATCCGGACGTTTGCATCGGATTCCAGCGCCCAAGGGGCCCCCAGCATGTAATAGGCAACCAGAGTGAACTGGGCCATTTCAAGCGTCCACATCGACGGGACGTGCATGAATTTGGTGATCGACGACCAGATCAGAATGCCCATCATGACAAAGAGCAGATACATCGCGAATTTGCCGATTCCGCGGGTAATGCTTTCGACGAAATGCACATATGTCCTCAGGAACTGGGGCATGAGTCATGTCCTTTCCGACTGTCATAAAGGCCAAGTGCAGCAGTCAGGGCAGAGGCCAACCATTCAGCGGCCTGTTTCTGGGTGTCCGCGGTGGCAACCAGATCATTGCGGATTTCGACCATCACATGCGGCAGGCCATAGGGCGTTGCATGCATTGCCAGCATATGGGTCACACCATCCTGCGCCGAATAGGGTTCATTGACCTGCACCTGATAATGCGACTGGGCTTGCGCGGCCTCAGCCACGCAGTGTGTGAAATCCGGATCAGAATCGTGGATCAGCCCCACCTCTACCGCGCGGGGCTGGCCGTGAAAGATAGGGGTAAAGGTATGCATCGTCACCAGAACCGGCGCGATACCCCCCGCCAGACGTTCGGCGATCAGGCGGCTAAGGTCTTGGTGAAACGGCACATAGACCGCTCGGGTCCGGTTCAGCCTTTCGGTGGCGTCAATGACGGAATTTCCGGGAATATCGTGAACCTCTGACCGCGCGGGCATGGCGCTGGCGGCATTTGGCGGACGGTTCAGATCATAAATCAACCGCGATATGGGCGCGTGGACAAACGGAGCATCCAACAACCCGGCCAAGGCCCGCGCCACAGGCAAAGCACCCGGATCCCACGCGATATGTGCAACCTGTTGTTCCGGCGTCAGCCCCAGATTCCCCCAAGGTTCGGGAAAGAAATTCGACGCGTGTTCACAGACCACCACAAAACGCGACGGGCTATCCGGTCTTTCGATTTGTGCTTGGAATGCACGTTCCATCGTAACGACCACCTTGGGACTACAAGTGCTGTATCTGCTAACCGTGTTCCATCGTCTCCGATTCTGTCAATATTATTTCAAATGCGATTTTTCTGTTACAATCGTTCCAGGACCTCGAATCGTATTTGCCAAGCAAGGTGCCACTTTTGTCAGCAATGCCGAAATCCATCGAAGCCACTTTGCGAAACAGCGTCGATTCCCTGACGCGGACCGAACGTCACCTAGCCAGTTATTTTCTGCGCAATTACCCGATGGCGTTGATGGGGTCGGTAAACCAGATCGCAAAGGCAGCGGATGTATCGGCGCCCAGCATTGTCCGGTTTGCGAAAAAGCTGGGCTATTCGGGGTTTCAGGAATTGCAGGCAGCGGTTCGCGGGGAACTCGAGGCGCGGTTGGAAAGCCCTCTCGCCAAACATGACCGCTGGGCGGAAAACGCGCCGGATACGCATATCCTAAACAGGTTTGCGGATGCAGTTCTGGGCAACTTGCAAAACACCCTCGCCCAGATTGACCACGCACAGTTCGACGCCGCGACGCGCCTGATGTCGGACCCGAACCGCAAGGTTTTCGCGACGGGTGGACGCATTACATTGGCGATGGCGGAATATTTCGTGACCCAGATGAAGGTCATCCGGCCCAACGTTGAATTGTTGCTACCCGTTTCCAACACATGGCCCCCTGCACTGTTGGAAATGAAACCGGGGGATATCGTTCTGGCCTTCGACATCCGCCGTTACGAAAACAACGTGCTGCAACTTGTCGAATTGGCCAAAGACCAAGGCGCCGAAGTCATCCTCGTCACCGATCCTTGGGTCAGCCCGGCCTCGGCCCATGCCAGTTATCGGTTTTCCGCACAAATCGAGGTTCCGTCTGCCTGGGATTCAAACGTGGCGATCCAGCTGCTTGTCGAAACGATGCTCGCGTCCGTTCAGGCCCTGACCTGGAAAGATACATCTGCCCGTATGTCGCGGCTTGAGGAATTGTATGAAAAGGCGCGGTTCTTCAGGGGCCGTCGTTAGGCACGGACCTGCCGGGTGCCGATTTTGGGATCGGGCATCACGAAGCCAGTAAGGAACCTGCCAGCGTCAGAACCAGCACCACGGCCCAGCCGATTGCGGTTGTCATGACCGCCGCACTGGCCGCATCCTTTGCCTTTTTCGCAAGCGGATGCCGCTCGGTCGATGTGTGGTCGACTGCGGCTTCAATCCCTGTGTTCATCAGTTCGGCAGCCATGACAAGGAAACCCATCCCGACACAGACCGCCGACTCGGCGATCCCGGGACGAAGAAACGCCAACAGGATCCAAGTTAGAATATTGACTGTCGCCCACTGGCGCAGGCTCTTTTCCTCGGTCCAGGATTGCCGCCAGCCCTGAACCGACCAAGTTGCGGTCGCGACGAGACGTTTCAGTTCACCGGCAAAGCTGCCGCCGGGATTTTGGCTGGGTTTTGTCATTGTCCAAAACTCTCTACACAGGTTGCGGGCATTTCCGGTAGCGTCTGCCAATCTGATGTCCCGAGGCTATCACTATATATGCCTGCAACACCTATAGATTTCAAACAAGCCGCCAATTCGGGTTCGTTAACAGTATGAACATAGACCGGTGTTCCGGTCTGATCCAAAAGGTCACGCACCAGCGACGTCCCCAAGGCGCGGTCAATCGGCATTGTCACCGCGTCGGGCTTGCGGCTTGCGACTTCG
>Ga0102812_10001556_pt1 | contig 15946 bp, 13 predicted proteins | sample ColrivemetaGS713_FD_79334 | JGI IMG/M metagenome (GOLD analysis project Ga0102812, IMG submission 79334) | Estuarine microbial communities from the Columbia River estuary - Flood tide ETM metaG S.713 | ecosystem: Environmental > Aquatic > Marine > Intertidal zone > Estuary | place: USA... | reverse complement strand
TGGCCAGCGCGCCGGGCTTGTCCAACAAGGTCATGCGCAGATACCACGAGGCCCCGGTGCTCACGACGGCGGCGGGGGCTTCGACCAGCGATCCGATCGGCTGTCCGAAGGTCGCAAAGTTCAGGCCGCGCGCGATATCCATCACGTCGCCCATCACCGCGCTGGCGGTTGGGCCTTCGCCTGCACCCGCCCCGCGCAACACGATCTGGCCAACCGAGTCGCCCTCGACCACCACCATATTTGTGCCGCCCTGCAACTGCCCCAGCGGGTGCGTTTCCGGCACAAGGCACGGGGTCATGCGCTGTTCCAAACCGCGCCCGGTCATCTGCGTGACGCCCAGCAATTTGATGGAATAGCCCATGTCGCGCGCCAGTCGAATGTCGTTGATCGAGATCGCGCCGATGCCTTGCAACACCACCGCGTCAAAATCGACCTTGGTGCCAAAGGCGATGGCCGACAGCAGACTCAGCTTGTGACCCGCATCAATGCCGCCAACGTCCAGATTGGGATCAGCCTCAAGATACCCCAACTGACGCGCTTCCTCAAAAACCGTGTCATAGGGCAGGCCCGCGCTCTCCATCCGGGTCAGGATATAGTTGCAGGTGCCGTTCATCACGCCCATCACACGGCGGATCTTATTGCCAGCAAGCCCCTCGATCATCGATTTGATCACCGGAATGCCCCCGGCCACGGCGGCTTCAAACCGTAGCGCGCGACCGTTCAACTCGGCGAGGCTGGCCAACTCATTGCCATGATGCGCCAGCAGAGCTTTGTTGGCGGTTACCACGTCTTTTCCGTTGCGCAGTGCGGCCTCAACCAGCGCTTTGGCCGGGCCATCATCGCCGCCCATCAACTCGACGATGACATCCACGTCATCGCGATGGGCAAGGGCGACCGGGTCATCCTCCCAGGCGGAGCCAGAGATATCGGCATCCCGATTCTTGCTGCGCGAACTGGCGCAAACGGCCGAGATCGTCACCGCGCGACCGGCGCGCATTTCCAGCATCTCGGCGTGCTTTTGAACGATCTTGACCACACCAATACCCACGGTGCCCAAACCGGCGATACCAAGACGAAGAGGGGTGGACATGAACGAACTCCGAAGCAGGGGCCACCCGAGGGTCGGGCAGCGTCGTGCGACGATTAGCGGTTCAGTGCGGCGGGTGCAATGCGCGGATGCGCGCGGAGGGCCTAGCCTAGCGGGATTTCAGGGTCTCGGCCCGGCGCAACAGATCACTGCGCTCGCCGTCATGGATGCCAGCGCGTCGGATTTCGGCCGCGCGAGCCCGCAATCTGGCGGCACGCCATTGCAACGTATTCGCGGCCGCAACACCGACCGACGGGTCGGGCACGCTTGCGGCGCGCGCGGCGATCTCTTGGCGGGTCATCAGCGCAGGCGCATCCGCAGCCACCATCCCACCGCAGGCGGCTAAGCCAAGCAGGGCGACCAAAGCGGCGCAGGTAGCGATTTGACGTGATGCGAACATGACGCAGGACCCTGACACGAGTGATTGCCGCTACATTACCCTGCCGACACGAGGCTGTGAAGGCTGATTGCAGGGCTCATACGACAGTTCCGCGCGGATCAGCGGGTTTCGGGGTTGAATTGAACGCATGTTCAGTGAAAATGGCGCATGGCTCGTAAACCCGGCTCTCGCGCTGATATCACAGGACCACGTTTGCGTGCCGAAGCCCTGCGGCTGTTTGCGCGTGATGGCTATGCCGCCGTGTCGATGCGGCAGATCGCGGCTGAGGTCGGGGTTCAGGCCGGTGCGCTCTATCTTTATACGGCGGATAAACAAAGCCTGCTGTTTGACCTGATGCAGGGGCATATGGATGACCTGCTGGCGGCATGGTCGCAAAGCAGCCCGCCTCAAGGGGATGCCGCCGCCCGGCTCGAACATTTCGCCCGGTTTCATATCCGGTTTCATGCCGCCCGCGCCGATGCGGTGTTCATCGCCTATATGGAATTGCGCAACCTGACGCCTGAGAATTTCGCGGTGATCGAGGGGTTGCGCAAACGCTATGAGATTGAACTCGAAGCGATTTTGCGCGCCGGACAAGACGAGGGTAGCCTCAGTGTGCCAGACACGAAACTGGCCGTAATGGCGTTAATCGCCATGCTGACTGGGGTGAATACGTGGTTCCGTGAAGGGGGCCGCCTGAGCCGGGACCGGGTTGAGGATATCTATGTCGATATGGTCCTCAAAGCGGCAGGGGTGCGGCGCGGCTAGTCGCTGGACTGGCCCTTGGCCGTGATCAATCGCGGTCGATCACGGCCAAGGTGCAGGCTTAGTAGTCGCTGAAGGTGATGCGCGAGTTGCACTGACGACTGCCAGCGGTTCCGAGCCAAATGGCGTATTGCCCGGACGCTGCACTGCCCATGTAGAGACTTGCATTGGCTGAACCTGAACCGTATCGGCTGTACGAATCATCGTTGAACCACCATTGGCCATTGGGATCACGCACCAAGATCGTGGTGTCACAGCTATATCCGTTGTTGCCGTCATTGAGCGCGATCTTAAGCCGATCGCCGCGACCCGTCTGCCCAAGATTATCGTAGTTCATAATCAGCTGCGGTTCAGAGCTAATCCGGCCGTTGCCGCGGACAAAGTTGCAATCACCGATGTCTGTTGGCCCACCCGCTTGGCGTTCGAATGACAAATCGACAGCGAGATCGTCGTTGTTCAAATTCAACCACGGGGCAGAGATTTGATAGTCCGGGCATCCGCTGTAGCGGTTGAACCGCGTGAAAGGGTCAACACCGTTGGCCAGCAATGGTGACGGCGCGTAGAATGGCGTCCCTGTATTGGTGCCCGTGGAGGTATAGACGAGGTTGTCGATGCCAAAAGACTCGTCTGCGAGTTGAGCGTTGACGCCCGCGCTAAAGCCCAGATCGAATTGGGCGGGTGGATTATCCAAGGTCAAGACAGCGTGCCAAACGGAATCCCACGCGTCCCAACCATGGAAGCTGTCGCCGCGGCGCGTGAGGGTCATGCGCACCTGATAGTGCATCCCGTTCAAATAGCCGGACGCAACCCGGTCGTTGTCGTAAAACCCAGTGGCTGACGACTCAAAGGCGTCCAAAGAAATCGGCGTGCCGTCGAAGAGGATCGAGAACGTGTCTCCGCGCGGCAGAGTCCCGCGCGTTCCATATCCGTCCCATGTATCGAGCACGAGCAGGTCGAATTCGATAGTGGCGGTTTCCGGCGACGTGCCCAAATTGACCGCCAGTGATACCGGTGTGTCATAGGTTTCTGTGCCGAACGGGCCAAGGAAGCTACCGCCAGCCGGGGATCCGGTGGTCGTGGTTGACTGGCTCCAACCTGTCGTCACGCCTGTATCAAAGTTATAGCTGGCCAACCCTGCATCGGGGTCGATGGGATCATCGATGGTCTCATTGGGGTCAGGCAAAGAGTCGTTGCCACCACCCGTCCATGCGATCTCGTATTCGGGCTCGGGATAGACCGGCTCAACACCATCAAAGTTGATCCAAGGGGCAAACCGTGGGCGCACGGCGACAACCGGGGTGAACCGGATCTCACCCATGCCGACGTTTGCAAAAGGCGTCCACAAAGCAAAGGTTTCGACCAGCAGCATCGCCTCACCCGGCAACACCGGGGGAATGCGGCTTGGCAGGTCGGTTGTGGGCATTTGCGCGTCTGCGCTGGCGAAACTGAAGCTCTCGTCGTCGCCGAATTGCGCCCGCAACGTGTCGTAATCCTCGGCTTGCATCAACTCGAACGTATTGCCGGGCAACGCCGAAAGATCGCGCGTGGCATAGGACCACTGCAACCGGTTACGCTCGTTGACGCTGTCCCAAATAACCGACGACACCCTGATCCGCGTGGGAATGCTGGCGTCGACCAGAAAGTCAAAGACTTCGTTCATGCCCTCGACGTAACTCGCGGTGAACAGGCTGGTTTCTCGCGACATGATATCCGCAACCGTCTGCGCCGCCATTTGCGCGTGATAGCGCGTGCGAAAGCCATCATAGAACACCACGGTTGCCGCCAAGGCCCAGATGAGCAGGGGCAACACGATGATCATTTCGACAGAGACCGAGCCACGCGTCTCACGCGTGAAGCGTCCGAACGGGTGCAGGGGGCGTGTCAGAAAGCGGGTCATGATGGACCTCATGGTTGGGAAAGGGGCAGCAAAAAACATGGCGTACTCGTCAATTTAAACAGCGTTAGCTTGGCTCATTCGCGAAAGCCGCGTGCGACACAACGTGATAGGCACCCGAGGCGTCGGGCTCCATGCCCAGAACCAACCCGGTCATGGTGATGAACGGATCTGCCACGATGCAAACCCGGATCAACATCAGCTCTTGATTGCTGCTGCCGGGGTTGAATTGTAGCGTCGGCGCAAGATTTTCCTCGCGATTGATACATTGCGCGGGGGTATCCAGCCCGGTCCATGATGCGGTGTCGATCGGGCGCATTTCGATGGCGATGCTCGTCGTGCAATTGGGGATCAAGATCGTGCCATTGCAGATCATTGTGCGGAACGCATCCATCCCAGAGGCCGAGACATTGCCAAGGCGAACCTGCCGCACCGCGATATCCACCGAGCGATCCAAGAACACCTGACGCAGCATGACGGCGCCAAAATCAACGGCTGTGAACAAAAAGGCCAAGACCATCGGCACAAGGATCACAAATTCCACCGTGGCCGAGCCGTGGTCGCGGCGCAGAAAACTGGTAAAGCGGGACAAGATACGCATCAGAAGGTCAACCTCAGAGCTTGCGTTTGGATACTCGTGCCGATGCCTTGGAACACCGTGATCAACTCGCTGACGTCGGCGTTAAAATAGTGGCTGGGCGACGAGGCACAGCCCGCCATCAGGGCCGCACCACCCGGTGGGGCTTGGAACGCAATGGTGTAAATCAGGACGTCGTGCAGCTTGAGTTCCGTGCATACCGCCAGCGTGTTCAAATCCTGCACAACCGTCGAATAGCGTGAGCCACAGCAGTTTTCGCCATCGGTCAAAACGATCATCGCGCGCACCACATTGGGTTCATCCCAGTCATAGGGGCGGCCCTCGAACATCTCATCGACAATACCATTGTCGATCATATTGCTGATTGCCGTCTGGATCGCGGGATCGAAGAACAGCGCGCCATAGCGAATGCCCAAGTCAATCGACGTGGTGCCACGGGCCGTTAGCCCTTCAATCGCGGTCACGGCATCGGTGACGTTGTTTTCGTAAGGTGTGACCTGGTGCCGGACATTGGTATTACAGTTTCTCAGGTGGGTCGCTTGGTTCAAGCTGTCGGTGATCGTATTCCAGACGCTCCAGTCATTACAGGCGCCTTGACCCGTGGTATTGTTGAAGTTGTTCAAAAAACCAGCGGGCGGCAAGACAAAGCTGTCATAGGGCACCAAGGTGATCGCGACATTGCCGTCTTCGTTGTCCGTCAGCAATTCCGTTACCAGATTCGCGGCGGCTGTTCTCATTGTGGCGATTTTTTGCTGACCATTCATCGAACCAGACACATCCAGAACCATCACAAGTTCTAGCAGCGTCGCGTCACCAGCAGCCTCCGAGGCTTGGGCGGGGGTGGCGATCGAAAGGTCATCAATGCCGAGCATATTCATGAACACGGTTGGAACGGTTGCCGCAGGAACCACTGTCACGGTGCGGACGTTTGCGTCGCTTTCGTCGACGTAGACGCGCCCACCCAATTGCGCGCTCAGACCCTCGGCTGCGAAATAGGCTTCGACGATTTGCTGTGGCGTCGCCTCCGAGACGTTTTCGCGCAACATTGTCGCGGCCAGAACCGCGCGGTCTGCGGTGTTTTGCATGCGAATGCGCTCATTTTCATGGCGCATCATGTCAATCGCCAATCCGCCCACCAGCAGCATGGCGAAAAAGACAAAAACGCTGAACACAGCCATCGAGCCGTCGTCTTGGCCAGAAAATGCCCGCAAACGTCCGAATGGGGACGTCAGTTTAACGTGCGATTTTTTGAAGGAGGTTCGCATTTTCATCACCTAACTACCAAACAAGACCGACCAGAGTCGGAGTTCTCACAGTGTTAAGTAGCGCGCTGACGTGGCTGAAATGCGGCGAACACCGCCTGCAATATGGCAAATTTGAGGCAATTGCTTAGGTTTTGGGCGGTCAACCGGGGTGTCGGACGTGGTCAGGCAAAGTCTCGGGCCAAGGTGCAGAACTGTTCCAGACCGATCTCTTCAGCGCGTGCGGTGGGTCGAATGCCCAGCCGTTCCAGCCGCGCTTCGATCTGCGGGTCGAGCCCCCGCAGACTGGACCGCAACATTTTGCGACGTTGGTTAAAGGCCGCCGCGACGACGCGTTCCAAGATCTTGGCATCCGCCGGAAAGCGGGGCTGCGGCAGGGCCGTCAGATGCACAACCGCCGAGTCGATCTTTGGCGGTGGGGTGAAGGCGCTTGGTGGCAGCGTCAGCACGATCCGCGCATCGCAGCGCCACTGCGCCAAAATCGCCAGCCGACCATAGGCCTTTGACCCCGGCTTGGCGGTGATCCGTTCGGCCACTTCCTTTTGAAACATGAGCGTGAGCGACGACCAAAACGGCGGCCACTCTGGCGGCGTTAACCATCGCACAAGCAATTCGGTGCCCACGTTATACGGCAGGTTCGCCACGATTTTGATCGGCGCCTGCAAATGCTCAAGCGGGTCGATCTGTAGGGCGTCGCCCTCGATCACCTGCAAGCGACCGGGATAGGCCTCGGCGATTTCGGCCAAAGCGGGCAGGCAGCGCCCGTCCTTTTCAATCGCCAGAACCTTGCGCGCGCCTTCAGCCAAAAGCCCGCGCGTCAGGCCACCGGGGCCGGGGCCCACCTCAATGATATCCGAACCCACCAGATCCCCCGCAGCCCGCGCGATCCGGGCGGTCAGGTTCAGGTCCAGCAGAAAATTCTGACCCAACGCCTTTTTCGCGCGCAACTCGTAGCGGTTGATGACATCGCGCAGTGGCGGAAGGGGATCAATTTGGCTCATAGGGTTTCAATTCACGAAAAGCGTGGCCAAAGCAAGGCCAGCCCGCGCTTAAGCGCGCCGTTGCACCATATCCCACGCCATCGCCATCGCCGCGCGCATCGAGGTCGGGTCCGCGATGCCACGCCCGGCAATATCATAGGCGGTGCCGTGATCGGGCGAGCTGCGCACGAATGGCAGGCCCAGCGTGACATTCACGCCGCCCGCGAAATCAATGGTTTTGATCGGGATCAGCGCTTGGTCGTGATACATGCAAATCGCGGCGTCATATTTGGCGCGCGCGGCGGGGTGGAACATCGTGTCGGCGGGCAGGGGGCCGGAGATATCCATCTGACGGTCCCGCAATTCGATCAAGGTAGGCGTGATAAAATCGCGCTCTTCTTGCCCCATAGCCCCCCCTTCACCCGCGTGCGGATTAAGTCCGGCCACGGCGATCCTTGGCGACGACAGGCCGAAATCGCGGATCAGCGCCGCGTGGGTGATCTCGATGGTTCTGCGCAACAGGGCTGGCGTTAGCGTGTTGGCCACCTCGGAAAGCGGGATGTGGATGGTCACCGGCACGACCCGCAGTGCCTCGCAGGCCAGCATCATCACCACATCGCAGCCGCCAGCCAAATGGGCCAAAAACTCGGTATGACCAGGAAAGGCGAACCCGGCGCCATCCTTGAGCGCTTTTTTGTTGATGGGTGCGGTGACCACGGCGCTGGCCTCGCCAGATTGCACCAGCCGCACAGCCGTTTCAATCGCGGCGATGGTGCCCGCCGCGTTCGATGGGTCCGGCTGGCCGGGCAGCGCGGGCGCGGCAAAGGGGATCTCCATGACCGCGAGGGTTCCGGCGGGAACCGATCCGACTTCGGCTGGGTTTGAGACGCCCTGCCATGGGGTTCCGGCGGGCAAATGCCTTGGGTCACCGATCCAGACAAACGGGGCGGTCGCACCCCCGTCGGTATTTTCTGCGGCGATCCGCGCGGCCAATTCCGGCCCAATGCCAGACGGGTCGCCACAGGTCACCGCTAAGGGAGCAAACCGGGCCGTCATCTTAAGGGTAGCGAATATCGGCGTCGGCGCGCAGCCGCTGCAAATACACCATGCCATGGCTTTCCAAGGCGGCATTAATCAACGACTGACGGATCTCAGTGCGCGAGGGCAAGCCTTCGGACGCGACGGACCGACGGCAGAGCATTAGCACCACCAATTCGTTGTTCAGCACAAGGTTCGTTGACATCTGGCCGGGGTTCAACCGCTCCAATTCAGCGCGGATGTTGGGCTCAATCGCGGGTTGCCGCTGCACAATTTCGGCCACAGCGTCGTCTGAGAGCTGCGGCACAGCGCGCAACATCATGGCTGGGAAATCAACGCACGAGTCGATTTGTGTCCGAACCTGTTGCATCAAAGCTTGGTTTTCGGCGTTTTGGCCACCGGGCAAACCCACACGATGATAGGTCAGTTCCACCACCGATGCTTCGACGGCGCGCGAGTCGCGGCGGGCGCGCAATTGGAAAAACGCATAGGCCCCCGGAACGTCGAGCGGGCCGACAACCGTGCCAATCGCGGCGTTTTCCATCGCGCTGGCAATTGCCGGCGGCATCGCGGCCACGTTCACCCAGCGATCAACCCGGCCACCCGCCGTTGCGGTCGGCGCGGCCGAGACCTGACGCGCAGCATTCGAGAATTCGGTCTCGGAGCGGATGCGTTGGATTTGGGGCACGATACGCTCTACGGCTTCCGCGAATTGCGGGTCCGTTGGCAGGAAAATTTCGGAAATCAGCACTTCGGTGACGGGCTGCACGCCCTCGACCGACAATGCATTGTCGATCATTGGCTCGGTGATATTCACCTGTGCGCCATACAACGCTTGGATCATTTCGCGCCAGATCACACCTGACCGGATGAAGGACGTGAAGGTCTCGCGGTCAATGCCCTCTCGCGACATCCGTTCGATCATCTCCTCGGGGGTCAATTCAGCGCGCGCGGCAAATTCAGCCATGCCTTGGTCCAGCGAATCCGGGGTCATCCGTCCGCCCAGCCGCGTGCCTTCTTGCTGTTGCAGACGGTCTTCGATCAGCCGCTCGATGGCCAGTTCCCGCATGTTAGAGCTGTTTGCACCAATGAACTCAAGAAACCGCATTTTCTGCGTGATTTCATAGTTGGTGATCGCCGAGTCATTGACATAGAGCGCCGCCGAGAACGGCGATTGCGCTGCCGTGGGCGTCGCGGCGAAGCTGGCGGCCATGATCGACACAGCAACCCATGCTGCGGTCAAAACCTTGGCAAATCGGGTCTGTTTATGGGCGAGGTGCATAGGGGGCAGTCCGTTTATGTCATCACGCATAATCCCGACCTAGCGGCTTGGGGACCAGATGAAAAGAGGGTGTGTTAGGCGCGACAGCTGCGCCCGTTGATCGTCGGCGCCCGTCCGCCGATGCCGAGCAAATCAACGCTCATGCTGAACCGGGTCGAGGCCGTCGGGTTGGTCGATGTCACGAAATGGCGCGCAAACGAGAGGTCAAACGCGAGGCATTCGTTGCGGAACTCCAATCCGGCGCGGGCCGTGGCGAACAATTGCTGCTCGACATCGTATTCCCAGCCGACACTGCTCGACCAGCCGCTCGCAAACCGGTGCGACACATCAAGGCTCCATTCGCTGAGCGGTGTTGCGCGGTCCTCAAAGCTGGTGGCGGGCATATATAAGTAGCGTGTGGACACCGTGTTTGAGCGCCCCGACCATGCAAGATTGGTCTCGGCGCGCGACAGGTCGCTGTTGGGATCCAGCAACAATCGCAGCGACGCCGAATATCCGTCTTGATGCGACAGCCGACCGGCCAGCAACCAATCCGAGGCCTCGCGGCCCAAGGGCTGAACATGCAGCGGGTCGAACCCAGTGAACGGGGCTCTGCGCCAAATGCGGCCGACCAAGGCTTCGCTCGACCAGCCTGCGGGGTCATATCGGGTCCAGCGGAAACCGGCATTGACGCGTGAACCATTGTCCGGCGCGTCCTCGCCGGAATAGCGGGTCAGCGTGAACAAATTGCCCTCATCAAGCTCGGGCATGGTGTGGTCATCATTGGGCAAGGCGGCAGCGTTACGGCGGCTCTCAACCAGTTGCACAATTGGCTCGATCACATGACGTGCGCCTGAATCCGTGGTCGCGGCCCAAGGCCAGCGGAATTCGACCATGGCCTGCACGGCCTGCCGGTTGACGGGCGTCGGATAGGCGCTGTCGTCGCCCACGCGCACATGATCGACGCGGCCATCCAAGGCACCCGTCGCCAAGATGCCGCCCGCCAAAACAGCGCTGCGCCGCCAAGTCAGTTGAATATGCGCCCGCGAAAGATCGCGACCCTGAACACCGTCAACGCTCGAGGCGCGGCGGTAGGCATTCGCCCCCAGTTGGAACCGCAACTCGCCGCCGACGGGCGTGTGATCCAGCCCGATCCGCTGATCCAATTCCCCTTGCAAGGCCGCATTCGGGAATTCCGCGTTGTTGTCTGCCGCGCGCAGGGAATAGAACGCCAAGGCCCGCGCGCGGATCATCTGATCGCGCGACACCCGCTCTAGGGTTACATCGGCACTGAGCCTTGAGTCGTCCGTGATGTCGTAGGTTTCCAGATAGCTCCGGTCCGATGCCGTCAGAAGATTGGCGCTGAGGCGGAAATCATTCGCCAGCCCGAACAGCGCCCGCACATACATATAGCCGCGATAGTCGCCGGGAATGATCCGGTCGCGCGACACTTGGCCGCCGACCTCGACACCGCCGTTTGGCCGCGCCATCCGCCAGCGAAAGCCCAGCGACACCATCTGCTCGGACGAGACCGTCGGCGTCAGCGTCAGATCCTGCGTGTCACCAAACGGCATGAAATAGGGCAGGCCCACCGACAAGCCCAAATCGGTGTCGAGATTAACCTCAGGGCGCAACACACCGCGCGAGCGATCCAGCCTTGGCCCCGGCAAGCGCATCCGTGGCAGATAGAAAATCGGCACCCCGGCAAAGCGGAATTGCGCGCGCCGGAAATGCAATTGATCGGTGGCCTCATTATGGGTCACGCTTTCGGCGCGGATCTCCCACAGCGGGGTTGGATCGGCGGCGCAGACCGGGCAGCTTGAGGCCACGACGGAATTCAGCTGGCTGATGCCGTTCTGATCGCGTTCCATGCTTGCAGCCGTCATTTGCAACTGCTGATCCAGAACCACACGCGCACTGGTGATCAGGCCCGCCTGCAGACCCGGCGAGAGTTGCGCGGAATCCGCCAAGATCACGACATCGGGGCCATTGGTGATCGTGATCGGGCCATCCACGATCAAAAAGTCTTGCCGCTGGTCAAAGATCACCCGTTGCGCCGTCAGGCGAAGCGATCCTTGCCAAACCTCAACCGATCCGCTGGCGACCAAGCGGCCCGCGCCATCCACATAGACGAGATCGGCCATCAACGTCGCGGGGACTTGGGCCAGACCTTGCGTGGGCTGGCCAAGCGCGACCAGAGCGCCCAGCGACAGGGCCACGGCGATGGGACGGGCACGAGTTCGCAGCCGCGCAAAGACACGCGCGACCGCTGATGCGGCCTCGTTCCGTGTTCGCGTCAGTTGCGTCATGCCTGCCACTAGCCATCCTCCAGATGCAGCAATACCCCAAGCGCCAGAAGCATGGAAGCTATGGGTGGTGTCCAAATTGCCAAAGACAACGGAATCTGCCCATTTTCGCCCAAAACTTGCGCGAAATTTCGCAGAAAAAAGAGCGCAAATCCAGCAAGAACCGTAAACAAGATGCGCGTGCTCGCATTCCCTGCGCGAACGTGTTTGAAACACAACACAGCGCCGACCAGCATCATCGCCGCCATCAAGACCGGCAGGGCCAATTCTGATTGATATTGGCTGCGATGCGTGCGCGAGGACAATCCTGCGCGATCCAACGCGGCGATGAAATCCGGCAGATCCCAGATCGACACCATGCCGACGCGCGCGAAACTTTCCCGAATGCGCTCGCCGGTCAGGTCGCTGGCCATCTCCAGCGTCTCAAAGCGCTGCGCGTCGCGTTCTGGGTTGTCGGCCAGCAAATCCCAGCGTTTGGCATTGGTCAGGCGCCAGAACCCGGCCTCAAGATGGGCTTGCTCGGCCTCGATCCGGACCAAGGGCACGCCGGTTTCACGCGCGAAAAGCATGAACGAGACGTGGCTGAAATCCAGCCCATCCGGGGCCACAGATTGCGCCCGGATCACAGTTTGCCCGCGCGCATCGCCTTGCCGCATCCAGATCGCCGACCCTTCAAGCGAGATCTGCGACAGTTGATCGGGGCTTTGCAGCGTTTGCAGGCGTTGCTGATACGCGCGTGTCGAGGCGGCAACAATCGGGTTGAAACCAGCCACCAAAAGCGCGCCAAACAGCAGCGTCGCAAGGAAGGGCTCGCGCAGCATCCGCATTGCCGAACGCCCGGCTGAGCGGATCACCACCAATTCGGAACTGCGCGCCAACCCTAGGAAAAGCGTCATCGACGACAGGATCGTCAGCAGCGGCAGGATTTGATAAAACGTCGCGGGGACGCGCAGCAGTGACAGCCAGACAATTTCGCCCATCGGCGTGTCACCGCCGCCAAATCGGCGCACGGTTTCCACAACCTCAAACAGCATCAACATGCCAAAGAACACCGCGCCAATCAGCCCGAAACTGGCCGCCAATCGCCGCACAAGATAAAGCCCCAGCGTCATAGCGGTTTCGCCTTGCGCAAGCGCCGCGTGCGGCTGGACCATATCATGAAAACAAAGGAAATACCGACCGCCAGCACGAAGGGAATGATCCCCAGCCATGACAGGGCCATGTTGCGCATCGCGGCCCCCGCTAAGGAATTGGTCAGCGTCTGGATCAGCGCCATCAAGACCACGGCCAGCAAGACCTCGCGCCAGAATCCCAATCGGCTGAAACCGCCCGCGATCAGTGTCGCATAGCCAATCAGCGCCGCAGCGATGGCCGCAAACCCATCCACAAACCGCGAAACCAGCTCGAAGCGCACTTGCGCGGCGCTGACACCGGTTTCGCGCAACAAAGCAGCAGAGGGGCTGAACAAAGCCGAGGTTGGCATTTCATAGAGGCTTCGTGTGCGCCCCGCCGGGCCGATCAAGACGCTCAGATCATAGGTGAAATCCCCAAAACCAGTCACCGAAAGACGCCCGGTGCGCTGGTCATGGATTTGCGCTTGCCCGTCGATCATCACCAATTTCGGCCCGGTGCTGTCGGGCACAATCAAGGCCGTGCCCGCCGTATAGTCGATGCGCTGCAATTGCGACCGAGAATCAGACAGATAGATGCCGCGCATCACCCCCTCGGGCGTGATCTCTGAGATGAAAAAGGTCACCCCCTCGGCGGGATGCTGAAAAACGCCGTCCTGCAACAACGACGAGGTGACATTTTGCGCCACTTCGGCCTGCCGGCGCATCAATTGGCTGCGCGCTTCGGGCACCAGAAAATTCATCAAAATCATCAGGAACGCGGTGACGATAAGCCCAAAGATGATGATCGGCCGCGCCAGTCGAAACGGCGAAACACCCGCCGCCTGCAGCACGGCAATTTCGCTATTTTTCAACAGGGTAAGCGTCACATAGGTTGCCGCGACAAAGGCCGAGATTGGCAGAACGGTGCGGATCAGCATCGGCAGGCTTAGGGCTGTGAACTCTAGGAACACAATCATCGGCTGCCCGTCGCTGATCAATTGATCGAACAGCCCGACAGCCTTGTTGACCCAATAGACGGACACAAGCACCAACGAGAAAAACCCGAACACGCGTAGCAGCTGTGCCAAGATATAACGGTCAAGCCGCGCCACGTGACACCCTTCAGTCTTTGAATTCCCACCCCCATGTTAAACGGTTTCGCGGCGCGGGAAAACCATCATTCGCGCAGGCGCCCAATGCACGCGTGTTGCACTGGTCAAGCGCCCGTCAGCGGGCTAGGTTTCGCGCAACACGCAAGGAGTTTGCACGCATGGCCCTGATCTCGGTAGAATTTGCCGCCCTCGACCCCAATCTTTTGACAGAGCACGCCGGACGGGTGGTGGTTTTCGCCGATGAAAAACTGGATGCCGAGGCACGTCAGCTCGATGTCGAAATGCGCGGTGCCCTTGCGCGTGCCCTTGAAAGTGCGGCTTGGGAAGCGGTGAAACCCGGTGAGGCGCTGACGCTGGCCTTTCCGCAACGCTTGGCGGCATCCGCTGTGGTGATGGTGCGTTTGCCGCGCCGCGCGCCTGCTGATCTGACACGCAAAGCCGGGGCCACGATCGGCAAAGGCATGACCGAAGCCGGGGCCGTGATCGCAGCCCACGGCATTCGCGCCTTGCCCGCTTTGGTCGAGGGGCTCGCGCTGCGGGCCTACACATGGTCGATGAAATCCGAACCTGAGAAGGCACCGGGGGCCGTGACCGTCGTTGTCGAAGACCCAGAGGCTGCGCGCCTTGACTGCGCCGATATGTTGTCGCGCGCCGAGGCCGTGCATTTCACCCGCGATCTGGTCAATGACCCGGCCAATGTGCTGACCACCACCGAATTCGCCAATCGTCTTGAGGCGATGCGCGACATGGGCCTCGAAGTCGAGGTGCTCGACGAACCCGCATTAGAAAAGCTGGGCATGCGGGCCTTGCTGGCGGTTGGTCAAGGCTCCGAGATGCCCTCGAAAGTTGTTGTCATGCGCTGGGCGGGCGCCGAGGGCGCACCGCTGGCTTTGGTCGGCAAGGGCGTGGTGTTCGACACCGGCGGCATCTCGATCAAACCGGCCAGCGGCATGGAAGAGATGACCATGGACATGGGCGGCGCGGGCACCGTCGCGGGGGTCATGCGGTCGCTTGCCGCCCGCAAGGCCAAGGCGCATGTCGTTGGTATCGTTGGACTTGTCGAGAATATGCCAGACGGACGGGCACAGCGTCCGGGCGATATCGTGCGCTCGATGAAAGGTGATACCATCGAGGTGATCAACACCGATGCCGAGGGGCGTTTGGTCCTCGCGGATCTGCTTTGGTATGCGCAGGATCGCTTTGAACCCGCCGCGATGATCGATCTGGCCACCCTGACCGGGGCGGTGATTGTCGCGCTGGGCCATGATCATGCGGGCGTGTTCTCGAATGATGACGCCTTGTGCAAATCGCTCCTGAACGCCTGCGACACCGAGGAAGAGGGCGCTTGGCGTCTGCCGCTGGCCCCGGCCTATGATACGCTGATCAAGACGCGCATGGCGGACATGAAAAACACCGGTGGGCGTCACGCAGGGGCGATCACCGCCGCGCAATTCCTGCAACGCTTCGTCAAGCCCGATGTGCCTTGGGCGCATATCGACATCGCAGGCGTGGCGCTGCCCGTCGCGGAATCCGCCTTTGCCCCCAAAGGGCCGACGGGCTGGGGCGTGCGCGCGCTTGATACGCTGGTGCGCACCAAGTTCGAGGGCTAACCCCTTATGGCCGTTGCAAAATTCTACCATCTGACCCGCGACCCGTTAGAGGCGCTGTTGCCGACGCTGATCGGCAAGGCGCTGGAAATCGGGCTGAAGGTGGCTTTGCGCGGCACGGATCTGGCGCGGATGCAGGCGCTGGATCGTCAGTTGTGGATGAATGACGGGTTCTTGCCGCATGGCCTCGCGGGCGGGCCGCATGACGCGGAACAACCCGTGTTGCTGCTGGCCGATACGACGCCATTGGCCGAATTGGCGAACCATCCGGGCTGCCTGATCACGCTCGACGGGGCCGAGGTCAGCCCCGACGAGGCCCGCGCCGCCGACCGCCTCTGCATTGTATTCGACGGCACCAATGAGGCCGCCGTTGTCGAAGCCCGCAACCAATGGCGCGGTTTGACCGGGGCCGATGTCGAGGCCGAATATTGGAGCCGTGAAAGCGGTCGTTGGGCCTGTAAAGCGCGTCACCCAAAGGGATAATCGCGCTCAGGTATTCAGATCCTCAAACCGCTTCCCCTCGCGGATCAACGTGTCAAACAGCG